>Ga0315543_1000247_pt1 | contig 68105 bp, 56 predicted proteins | sample SalMarSW160210MG_2_FD_203098 | JGI IMG/M metagenome (GOLD analysis project Ga0315543, IMG submission 203098) | Salt marsh sediment microbial communities from the Plum Island Ecosystem LTER, Massachusetts, United States - Salt Marsh Sediment SW1601-210 ... | reverse complement strand
GCTATCCAGATATTTCCCATGCCGCCAATGTAGATTGCGCCGGGCAGGCCCATCAGTAACCAGCCGCTCATGTCACTCGCCTGAGCCGAAAAAGCCGTCACCCACGCTCCCATCCGCCGTCCGCCGAGCAGATAATCTTCAATGCTCACATTCCTGCGATAGAAGTATAAACCGATGCCCAGGAGAAGGACAAAGTAAATGATAAATGTCAACAGGGTTGGAGTTGCCATGAAAAACAATCGTGAAAAAAACAGGGTCTTATTTAGCCCCACGTTTCACGTGGGGTTTACATCTATTCAAGTATTTCTTCGTCTTCTTCTCGCCACGCTGGCTCAACAATGCACAAAAATTTCAAATCCTTTTTTCCTATGTTCTCAATAAACTGCACCGCCTCCGGCGGAATATAAACCACACAACCAGCCCCGACTTCCTGGCTTTCCTGGCCAATATGCATCATGCCTTGTCCCTCAAAGATGTAATACACCTCCGTTGACCGCAGTCTATGCGGCCTGGTTTTCTCTCCAGGCTTAACCTTAGCGTACGCCAGACTGTACCGAACTGCCACATTTGTTTTATCCGGATGCAATATTTCTCGCAAAATAGAATCATCACCAGCTATGAATTCTTCACAATTTTTCAGGCATCGTAAAAACATTGTCACTTACCTAATAGAATCGATCCTTCCGTGAAAAATGTCCCCGCAATGCATGCAGTCATCAGACACGCCAGCGTCGCTGCTACAAGCGCACGAACAGCCACGCTGCCGATGTCTTTGCTTCTCTGCGGCGCAAGTGCACACACTCCGCCCACAAATATCGCCATGGAAGCTAAATGCGCAAATCCACACAACGCATACGTGGTTATCACCGCTGACCGTGGATGATGTAATAGACTCTTTTCCAAGACTTCAGCTAAGTCTTTATAAGCGACAACTTCGGTGACGACCAAGCGCTCACCGATAATCTTTGAGACCACACCTGCATCTGCTACCGGCACTCCGAGAACCAGCGTAATCGGGTAAAAAATGTAGCCAAGAATTCCTTTCAAAGACCATTGGCCTTCGAGACCCATCAGTGGATTGACTCGTGTTCCGATTGCGCCCAATATCATGTCCATCAGCGCCACCAGGCCCAAAACTGCAATAAGTAGCGCCACGATTCCCACGATCATCTTCACACCAGCGTTTGCTCCATTGATGATGGCTTCAAAAATACTGTTTTCTTTTTCATAGAATGGTTTGGCCTGCACGCCGAGCGTTTCGGGGCTTTCACCTTCGGGAAAAATGATTTTCGACATGACGACTGCCGCTGGCGCAGAAAGCAGCGACGCCGAGACCAGATGACCCGCTATTGTTGGAAACGTTTTTTGCAAACTGAACACATAAAGTGCCAGCACATTTGACGCGACCGTTGCCATGCCCGCTGTCAAAATTGTACACATCTCGGACTGCGTCATCCGTGCCAGATAAGGCTTGACTGTCAGCATCGATTCAATTCCTACGAATATGTTGCTCGCTGCAACCAGTGACTCTGCGCCGGATATTCTCATCAGCTTTGTAAACACATAAGCGAAGCCTCTTACAATCAGAGGCATTATTCGCAGGTAGTACAAAATTGCAATCAGTGCCGAGAAGAATATGATGGTGGGAAAACCTTGAAATGCCAGGATAAATCCGAGCGACTCCTCACCTGTTTCGCTCACCTGCCCAGGCGGAATGGCTAACCGTCCAAAGACGAATCTCGCCCCTTCCGAAGCCGATTCAAGAACCTTCACTACCGCGTCATTGACCGCAAGGAATACTTTTGCCCCAGCCGGAACTACAAAGATAAATAGCGCAATTAGTATCTGTAGACTAATCCCCCACCCGATGACCCTCCAGTTTACGTTCCGCTTGTCTCGCGACAGCACCCACGCTATCCCCATCAAAACAAACAATCCTGCAAAGCTCACGAAATTATAAACATCCATGTCCCAACTCAACTCCTACGCCATCGTAAACACTTTCTTATATTTGGCCGCCAGTGCTTTTTTCGTCTCTGCCAATGCCGCGTACGCTTTTTCTAATATGTTATGTTCCAGCGGACACGACAAATCCGCATCATTGACGATACTCAGGAACCGCTCTTTCTGCGGCTCGTCAAAATCACCTCCTGTCACAAGCAACGAGTACACCTCATACAAAGCCGTAGCATAGACACCTGTCAGCAGTACCGCCTGCTCATAGTACTTCACGTACTGGGGCTTCTTGATATACTCCTGATACATCTCGCCTTTTTCTCCTTCATTCTCATATTCTTTCGCTGCCTTCTCGTAAGGTCCCAGCCGTGTGCACCCTCGCAGAATCAGCAGCAGATTATCTACACTATCCTCTATCATATCTTCATCCGGAAACGCCCCGTATGTCTCCGCAAATCCTCGCTGCAAAAAGTACCTGAACCAATCCTCAGTATTCTTTGTCGTAAAGCCGCGAACGCAGTCCGCCCACTTGTTGAATTTCTGCTCGAAAAAGTCGTACCTTCTCTTTTCTCTTTTTCGTGTAAGCTCTTCTCTTTTTTGCCTGTATATTTCTTCGTATAGAAAATAGTCCTGAAAGACCTCGCATTCTCGATGCTTCTTGCGATTGTCTCCGCTGCGGTAGTAGGGCCCTGCAATCGCGTTGACCACCGGATGAATAATCTGATCCGCCGCTATATGGCTGAGGTGTCCCGCAATGTATGCCAACTTACGCTCATCGTCGTCGTCCAGCATCACCTTACTGCCTTTTCTCACCGCATCTCTGAAAAGTATCTCAATTAATTTCAGTGGATACACGTTTGGCTGATGCGAATGCAAATGATACGCCCATGGCGTCACCCCCGCAGCCTGCACAAATCCATCCTTCAGCATATCCAGCGCTGAATCCTTCAGGCTCTCATAGTAATACAAATCCGGCCCGATACTGCCCAAATTCATATAAGCCTGAAGGTTCTTTCGCCCACCAACATCATCCAGCATCCACGTAAACTTCGCCAGCTCTGTAAAGCCGTTTTCCTTCAAATATAATAGCGCCTTATGTGCTATTACCATATGTGCTATACTTGCCGGCATATCAAATCTCCTTTTTTTACTGCGCTGCAGATAGCTTTAGGCATCCCTGAGAACTACGTCGTCGTATTCAATTCGAATGTAGCTATTCTACGTACTTAATGTGCGATGCGAAAGCATATTTAGCACCGCAATTTGCTCGTCTTTGCTTATCAATTTTAGCGAAGCGTGGTTGCAGGATTGGTTAGCCCCCAATTTTACATTGGGGGTTTATTAAATTATATTTAGCCCCGCGATTTATCGCGGAGTTTTTGTTTAGCCCTGCCATCACTATGGCAGGGTTCGCCGTTATATTTAGGCCCCGGATTTATCAGGGGGTTTTTGTTTAGCCCTGCCATCACTATGGCAGGGTCCGTCGTCGTATTTAGGCCCCGGATTTATCAGGGGGTCTACCCCTCTCACGCAATACGAGTCACGAGCGACGGGCCCCGGGCCACGATTCACGAACAATGAACTACGAATACTGAACTACAAACTCATCCACACATCAACTCATAAGCGCATATACGCAATACGAGCGTGTCATGGTGAGCGCAGCCGAACCATCTGGCCACGACTGATATTCCCCCTGATTCTCGATCACAAACTACCTTTTCCCATACTTTCCCCAATACTTTTCGCCGGATACGAACTACAAACAATGAAATACGAACTACAAACAACGAACACTGAACTATGAACTAATCAATCATCAATTTTCAACGTGCTTCATCAGCTTTCGCAGAACGACAGGCATCTCGCAAGGTTACTGGCTACCAATCGGTGTAACTCCGTATATTCTCTCTCTGTGAAGAACTTTAGCGCCTCCTGGTATGCCTTGATCGCCTTCTTGCAGTTTGCTGCCTTTGCCTCAACCTCCGCCAGCGTACTGTACGCATTCCCAAGATTGTTCTGGGTCATCGCATAATCCATCGGGAATCGCTGTCGGGTATAAACCTTTAGCGCCTCCTGGTATGCCTTGATAGCCTTCTTGCAGTTTGCTGCCTTTGCCTCAACCTCCGCCAGCGTACTGTACGCAGTCCCAAGATTGTTCTGGGTCATCGCATAATCCATCGGGAATCGCTGTCGGGTATAAACCTTTAGCGCCTCCTGGTATGCCTTGATAGCCTTCTTTCGATTCTCTCTCTCGTCCTCATACAGTGCTAACTTGTATAGGCAGTTCCCAAGTCTTACCTGTACGTTGGCCCTTTTATTTACATCGTACTCAGTGTCCATTAACTCCTCGTAAATCCCAATAGCCCTTCTTTTAAAGTTGGCTATTTTCTTGACGTCTCGCCAGTCTACCCTCTCCGCTAGTGTCTCGTATAGAGCGGCCATGCTTGTGTACGTCTCGCTTGGCAGCCTGCTGCCTGATTCTTCCTCAATAGCCTTCGCTTCCTCATAACACTGTTTCAGATCGTCACCATCAAACTGACTCACATCGAAACGGTATGAATAAACTTGCGACAGTAGCTGGCGATACCTGTCGAAATGAACTACCACTGAGCCTTCTGTGCTTTCCACTTTTGATTCAGTGACATCATCCATTATCCTGCTTTTTATCTTATCCATGTAACTCTTCACGACCTCGTAAGGATGCTCCTTTGTTCCCCATTTTGCCCTACGATCTACTGTAAGTATCCTTACTCCAGCCCTATCTGACAAAAATGAAAAATACCCCAAGTTAGGATTTTGCATCTTTTCAAACTGACCTTCAGTTAATCCTGATTTTCTGTTTTGATATTCGTAGAACGCTTTTACGTTGATTGTTGCTCCTTTTGACTGAAGCAGAATGAGTGGCTTGTCCAATGCTCTGAGAAACCCGTATTCATACCATACATTCGGTCTGCCTCCATCTAGAACTACAATAGCTGCTACACATGTCCTTGCCAATTCTTCGAATGATTTCCCAAAGTGCTCATCACAGTCCGTATCTTCAGAAATTCGTACGGGCCTGAACTGCGGGTAGTCCTTTGTAAAGAGTACTCCTTCAATTGGACCAAGTATCGTCTCGATGTACTCCACGTGTTTTTTGTCACTAAAGATAAAAAGCACCGGATATTCTCCCTTTAAATCCAGTATTCTCTCACTTTGAACGTCTTGTCGTTTTTTAACACCACCGGCAGTTTGTTCTATGTCGCTGTCCATTACTTCATTCCTTGAATATCCGCTTCTTGCTCATATTTTTGCCTTTGCAACTATCAACAAATACCTATTGATTATCAACTCAAAACTAAAAACTACGCACTACCAACTATCTTCATCGCTGACAGTCCTCATGCTTCGCTTGGTGTAATACAATCATATATCCTACAAAGCATTTTTGCAACCTGAAAACTGGTCCCACTCTATCGGAATTTACCAATTCAGATTTTGGTAAAGCTGTATGTGTACTTACCTTTTTCTTCAAGTTTAAATAAGCCCACTTCTGTTATACGAGATATTATCTGCTCCTGTTTTATATGGTGGTCGCTGACCGACAAAACTCCCTGAGGTTTCAAGATGCGATGTAATTCCTGCAGTACTGCTTGCGGCTCACTTAACGTATGAAGCGTATCATAGAGCAACGCAACATCGACACTTTCATCTTTTAGACCTGTTATGCAATCCGAACAGATAATCTCAATATTGCTAAGACCTTTTTTCATCGCGACTTTCTTTGTTGTTTCAACCGCAAGTGGATTTATGTCTACAGCATAGACTTTCCCACTCGGGCCAACTATCTGCCCAGCTACTACCGAATAGCTTCCCGTTCCACAGCCAAAATCAAGAACTATATAGCCCGGTTTAATCTCTACTTCTCTTAATATTTTCTCTCGGGGCAAGATCAAATCGCGCACCCAAAAGTGCAGGCCCATGAGCCTAAAGAATAAATTTCCAATCGGCTTATCCATGCCTTTTTCTCCGACTATAGATTCTGTTGTCATTTGTCTTTACCCGCGTCTGCATACCGATGCACAAGTGTCCCTTACTGTCAAGAGTAAATCCGTGCAAAAACCAGCTTGTCAAGTGCCGGCCATAGTGTCCTCTTTGTTTTTGTTAAAAAGTGCGCATTTTTTGTAAGTTTTTGTTCAAAACGCGCGCATTTCTGCAAATTTCTGATAATTTTTGCTTACTTTTACACTTATGCCCCCATGCTCTTAAGCACTTGTAACTCAAGCACATACAAAATTTTTGCAGAAATTTCTCACAAACTAACTGTCCAAACACTAAGTGGGGGAGTTCCTCCCACGAGATACGATATACGCATGACGAAATACGAACAAATGGAGACGAAGGGAATCGAACCCTCATTTCCGCGATGCGACCGCGGTGTGCTCCCGTTACACCACGTCCCCTTTATTCAACGTTATTTTACCTTAGCTGAACCAAAAAGCAACCTCATACTAAGTATTTATCTGCACATAACTTAACACAATGTCAAAACTGCCATTTCTCGTAGCAGACTATTTTTTCCATCGGCTCGCGCTTTGGCTCTTTAGGACTATCAGCCGGATAGCCGACTGCCATAAGTTCAATAATATCAATGTCTTCGGGTATACCGACGATAGGACGGACCTTATCCGGATAGAACGAACCGATCCAGCAGGTTGCCAGACCTAACTCTGCTGCCTGCAAGGAGATATGTTCAAGCGCGATAGCCACATCAATCGGTCCGATCGATTGTCCGCACCGCATTTTTTCCTTGGTGTTACTACAGGCAATTAATATAGCTCCAGCGTTCGCTATAAACATCTGGTTGTTGGCCGCTACTACCAATTGATGTTTCTTTTTCTCATCCGTAACCGCGACAAACCTCCAATCCTGTAGGTTTTTCGCTGATGGCGCCAGCCGAGCAGCTTCTAAAATCGTATCGAGTTTTTCTTTTTCTATGGGTCTATCCTGATAAGCCCTGCACGAATACCTTTTACGAATTGCTTCTATAACTTCCATAGTGACACCTCAACTTCCATAGTGACACCTCTGAAAAAGTTCAATCTTATTTTTATATATTATGTGCAGTAGATATGACTATGCAAGCGTGTATAAGCCACGGCAAGATAATTCTTGACTTTTGACCTGCTGAATTGGATAATTAATACAACTAAGCAATTTAGAGCCTGAGGCTTGTGCTGGAGGAAATGTCTATGCGGAGGCATGTTTTTGCTTGCCTGATGGGGATTGGGATTCTCGCTTTAAGATTACCGTCTTTCGGTGCAGAGCTGCTTGTGCCGAGTCAGTATCCCTCGATTCAGGCGGCAATTGATGCAGCGGTTGACGACGACACGGTCATAGTCTCTCCCGGCACCTATACCGGCTACGGCAATCGTGATATTGACTTCAAAGGCAAGGCCATCATCGTCCGCAGCATAGATACTAATGATCCGAACGTTGTTGCTGCGACGATAATCGACTGCCAGCAGCAAGGGCGAGGATTCTATCTTAATGGCTGTGTCGACGCGACCATTTCTGGTCTGACGATTACAAACGGCTTAGCTGATTCTGGCGGTGGTATTTATATCCAAGATAGCAATGTTACACTATCAAACTGTCGAATAGCTCACAATGCAACAAAAGCTGGTGTTATTCATTTAGATCCCAATGGCGGTTATGGTGGTGGTCTTTATTGCGCTCGTAGTACTGTGGAAATATCACAATGTAGTTTGTCCAACAACAGGACTGGACACGGAGGCGATGGAGAATATATTGGTGGTAAGGGAGGTTGTGGAGGTGCTGTCGGTTGTGTCGGTTCATCGGTTATTATTAGGACTTCTGAAATTAGAGAAAACCTCACTGGGGCAGGTGGGTTGAATGACTTCGCATATGGTGGGGTCAGAGCATCAGCAGGTAATGGAGCGGGTATATGCTGCGATGAAACATCCTGCCTGGAGATCAGTGACTGCAATATCTTGGGTAATTCAGTCAACATTGATTATGAAGACAGTAGCGGCAGAGGTGGTGGTATATACTGTGCGTCAGTTTTACCTTTGAAGGTGATTAACTGTAAAGTTTCAGACAACAAGGCTGGCACAAGTGGCGGTGGAGGCATCTTCTGTCGGTCAGCAGAGATATATAATAGTACCATCAGCAACAATTCAACGAGTGATGGTAGTGATGACTCGGGAATGGTCAGCGCAGGTGATGGCGGAAGCGGTGGTGGCATTTACTGTGCAGAATCCCTTGAGCTACTCGATTGCACAATTAGCTATAATTATACCGGCAGTGGCGGAGGCAGTGGTTATCTCGCAACATGGGGTGGCCATGGCGGCGATGGTGGCGGTGTTTGGGCTGAATCTATAATAACAAGGGAATGTATCTTTTCTGGCAATACAACTGGTTATGGTGGCTGCGGTGGCGGTAATGGTTCCGGGGGATGTGGATCAGACGGTAGGGGTGGAGGAGTGTTTTGTGACTTTGGGAAATTCACTGATTGTATTATAACCAATAATCAAGGTGGTTCTGGTGGCGGAGTCTTTTGTTCTATTAAAGGTGAACTGATTCATTGTGATGTAAAAAGCAACAGTACGTGGTATAAACTCAATCACGGTGGTGGTATTTACTGTACAGAGGGTACAATAATAGATTGTACTTTAATGGAAAATCGGACAGGGAAGGGCGGCCATGGAGGTGGGTTGTATTCTACTTCATGCATACTCACTGATTCCGTTATTCTTAGTAATAGGACGGGAGATGGTTGGTTTGATGGCTTCTATGGGGGCCCAAGTGGATCAGGTGGAGGTATTTATAGTGAATCTTGTGTTATCACCAATTGCCTTATAACCGGAAATATGACCGGGAATTGTCTTTGGGATGTAAGAGAAGAACAAAGTAATGGAGGGGGTCTCTATGGGGAAGCGTTAGTAATTTCAAACAGCACGATTATTGGAAACATCACTGGTGAGTATAACTGGTATGAAAATCAAAGGTATGTGAGTAGAAAAGGCAAAGGTGGTGGAGTTTTCTGTTCTGAGGAAATTGAAATTGTTGATTCAATAATATGGAATAATCAACCAGATGGATTGTATAGTATCAATAGCAATAGTGTAAGTTACTGTGATATTCAGGATGTCAATTATCTTGGCGGAGTTGGGAATATCTCTTTTGATCCGCAGTTTATTCGCCCAGGATATTGGGCGGATGTAAATGATGTGAATATTGTAGTTGAGCCGAATGATCCGAATGCTATATGGGTGATGGGCGATTATCATTTAAGCCAAATAGCTGCGGGACAAGCGTCGGATAGTCCCTGTGTGGATACAGGAAGTGACCTGGCAGTCAATCTTGGCATGGACAGATTCACAACACGCACGGACAAAGTATCTGACACAGGCATTGTCGATATGGGCTTTCATTATATCGAACACATCGCCGATTTGAACGATGACAAGATAGTTGATATATACGATCTTTCTATTCTTGCTTACCAATGGCAGCAATCACCAAGCACACCTCCAGCAGATATCGCACCCTGGCCTGGGGATGGAATTATTGATTTTCGTGATCTGGTACTATTAGCTGAAAATTGGCTCTGGCCAGAGTAGTGTGCGAACGCCTTGGCGTTACAGTGCGAAACTAAATGTTTTTAAGATGTGAGACTTGACGATGGCGGGGAAAACGTTTATTTTTATTGAATGGTTTGGGCGATTAGCTCAGTTGGCTAGAGCGTCTGCTTTACACGCAGAAGGTCACAGGTTCAAGTCCTGTATCGCCCAGTTCACATTTTAATTCATAACGCGAAATTTGAGCTATTACTGCAAAGTCCCAGCCTTTCAAGAATCGGTTCCAACGTTCTGTTTATATATGAAATGGTCGTATTGGATCATGGCACTTAGTGCATGTTGCACGTAGTCAATACGCACCCATGAGGCGCGGCGGTTGAACAATCTTGACATCAACCTACGATGCCCAACAGCTCCTGGAAAGGCCCCCGCGAAATCACCTTCTTTAATTTGAGTCCGGACCAGAAATGCGATACCCCTGCGCGCAGCGTCCTCGATGCGGGAGCGCAGAGGATAGTCTTCGGGCAGAAAGTCCAGGGCAGCAAGAAGACCCTCCAAACTAGTGGCCGTGGGCGTGGTCCTACCGTTACTGGTAAAAGCCCCGTCATAGTTAGACCGCATAGGGTTTTGAACCTGCCGCTTTAATATAGCCTCGCAAATCTGTATGCCATGATTGACAAGTAGCTCTCGGGATACCGGCAGATCGACACTTTTGAGAGCCAGAAGTCTTTGTGTCGCGAGAAGCGCCCAGTGATCAGGGGGAACACGTAACCTGCTTTTGCGACTAATCGCGAGGAACTCAAGGGCTTTGGAAGAAACATTGAGCCACACGTCGCAAGGGTCCTTCTCGTATAACATCACCAAGCCCAACGTTGCTTCTCCAGGGTAGTATAGTGACGACCAGGAATCGTCTCGTCCTCCTTTGGAGGGAATATACTCCGTATAGAAGCTACCATCCGGTTTCTGCATATATGCGATGAATCGTCCCAATGCGCGTAGAGTAGACAATGAAGTAGTATTCGGACAGACGTCTTCAAGGCTTAGCAGGGCTACTAAACCCAGTCCCGCACCGCCAAGAATTGCTGTCAGAGGCCTGCGACTGTGCGTGACTTCAGGTCGTGACCACACTGCGAGCATGTCGGATCCCTCGGAAAGAGGTTCGATACATTCATCGCGAAGGTATTGACCTGCCCGGAGCAGCGCCGCTGGTACGTTATCATCTTGATACATCTGGTAGTACATAGATATTGCGTACATAGTGGCGGCATGTCGCAGGATGTTATACTCCTTGGTTGGTGTAATCTTCGGGTCCAGACTGACATAGTATGTGAACATACCATCGGCATGGGTATGTCGGACCAAGTAGTCTCCCGCCTTATGAATCGCCTCTTTTACATTAGCGATATCAAAGCTCACCCTTGTGGTCTTCGGGACCTGTGTGTGACGTGGGCAAAGGAAAAGAATCCCAATGAGAATCCCTGCGCCAATCTCTATCAGAGATGTATTGGTGCCGAACAGCTGCGTTTTGTACCCGTGGCGTCTGTATTTTGATCTTACTGAGTGTATGCCGGTACAACTCATAGGTTATCAGTTTATCCGGCAAGGGACTCCGGTGCAAGGATTGACGCAGGTTAAACGAGGGACTTGCCTATCAAGGCGCAGAAAAACAACCTAATGGAATTCGAGCAGATATGATAATACCTACAAGCGAAGCCCCACGAGGTTGGTCTTGCTAAATGCCGCGATTGTGTTGTGTGTTCACGCCATTAGATGACCTGACTGGTTTAATAACCTCGCAGGGGATTAGAGTTTCTTTTTACCTCGTAGCCACGCAACGACCGCTACGCCAATGCCGCCAAGCACAACTGCCGCAGGGGCAGGAATAACCGCTGGTTTTTCAGTGACATCGTCACCCGCTTGTGCAAACACTGTTGCGCCGCCCGCCAGACAGATCGTGATTAGGGCAATGAGAATGATTTTTTTCATCTTACACTCCTTCAATCAAAAACCTGTTTCTCCAGTAATAAAAGGAGTATCTACATCTCCTTCCTGACCGTTTTAGGGCTTACTCAGATCTTTTAGATGGGGATTTACTTCAATTTGCAACCCTCATCCGATAATATAAAAATATATAAGATTAGCGGCCTTAAGTCAAGGAAAAATTGTAAAAAACCACATTTAACGGTCCTGGGAATCCCTATTAATTAGGTATTTAGCAGCCACCGCGTCAATGGAACAGGCAGCGCGTGAACCCTGGTACAGCAAACGTAGTGCCTCCAGATCAGATTCCCAAGCCACATCGCCTGGGGCGAGTAGGCAGACGCTGTTAGGTTCATGTTTGTCATAGAGCTTGCCATCCTTGAAATAGTAGTGTTCCTCGCAAACTTGCGTTGGATAGGCACGCATGAGTGGTGGGATATCGCAGGGCTGGAACCAGAGTTTTATCTCTCGCTCGGCATCGCTGCTCGTTGCTGAGGCATGGATGAGATTGTCCAGTCGTTCGCCGATTATGCTTCCCGCATCATCTTTAATAGGAACTACTGTGCCCAGAGCGCGAATGCATCCAGGATTTTTTTCTCGAGCCTCATGAGGATTCGTTGGGCCGGCGATGTCCCGTATCTTCTTCATCGCTGATTGACCCTGATAAACAATTGCTATTACCCTACGCTTCCAGGAGTCGTTGGGATAATGACTGCGTCCCATGATATAATCGACAAGTGCAGGATAGAATACCTTACCTCGGTGCTCGGCATAATGTTCCTCGGCAAGCATTCTACTGACATGGACTATCTTTGCTGCTGCAAAGCGCGAGCCGGTGTGAAACTCCGAAAGCTGAGACAGCAGAAATCCTGTCACAGAGTTCTTCAGAGCATCCGGCTTGATGAGTACCAGTGTCTGTTCGAGTGGTTTTTTCATATAAGAGTGCCTTCTTAAAAAATCTTCCCTGTTATTGCACCAGTTTGAACCACATTCGCCTTGGACACAATATACACTTAGCTCATTGATTTAGCAAACTTGGAAAGTAACTTTCACAAGAACCTATTCGGATAGGTATATGACATTTCTTTTCTGGTCAACAACAACACCTTGCGTTAACTGGTGGATAAACGTTCTGCCAGGCTCTATGATGTGGATCACTTCGGCGTCTTGGGCGAACAAGTAGTCGCTTAGCAACCTACGATGACACTTCCAGAAAAACTTCTCTGCGCACATAATCACAGTGCGCGACTCTGCAGCGATTGATAGAAGCTCACTGACTGCTGCACGAAACTCGTCTGTGAGCATGTGGTAACTGGCATTTCGGGTTCACCGCCAAGTAATCCGGGACTATCTCTTCTTTCGCTTTTTTTGTCGGGCCAATCTATACATGAGGAGAGGTAGATTAAAGAATGCACCTGTCAAGTCAAACCCATCAAGAAGCCCAATTCGCCGGGCTTTTCTGATGATACGGAGGATCTGAGGGAGATCGTAGAACTCCGATCGTATCTGGTTCCGGATTTGCTTTAGCTCCTTGAGTCCGTAACGGTCCGAATACACAGGACCGCCGATATATTCGTAATGGTAGCCCGGCGTTTGCTCAACTACTTGCTTTAGAGGTGAGAACTTCTCGATGCGGAGTTTATGGAAATTAATGGAATCCAGTTTGATTTCCTTGGCGAACTTCGGAATGTAGAGCATTTCTTCTTCCGTCTCGCCGATGTTGCCGTAGATGAAGTACCCATGCAGATAGAAGTTGTACTGCTTCAGTACCGCAAATGCATCCCGGATTTGCTGTTGGGTGATACCCTTCTGAAGCTGCTTCAATATCCAGTCGTGTGGGGACTCGACCCCGAACAGAAAAACCTTAAAGCCTGCTTTCTCTGCCTTGTCAAGAACACTGCGGTGCCTCGCGACGTCAACTCTTGCCTGGACAACAAAGGTCTTGTTGATCTTGTTCTCGATGATCAGGTCGCAAAGCTGTTCGCTCCTCTTTGGATTCGTGAAGAAGTTGTCGTCGCTGAACAGCACGAAATCAGCCGTAACCGTCTTCAATTCTTCAATGACTGATTCGACTGGCCGCTCCGTGTAGCTCCTCTTCTGACCGAGTGGATTAAGACTGAATGTGCAGAACTTGCATTTGTATGGGCATCCCCTCGTTGTCAGCATCGTGTCAAACGTACATTTGCTGAGTCGAATACCTTGCTGAATCCAGTAATAATCGTGCCTTCTCAGGAGCCGGTCAGGAAACGGAATACGCTTGATGTCAGGCAGAGGATGGATTTCGTTGTGGACGATCTCTCCGTTTTGCCGATAGCTAAGCCCACGGATATCCTTGTACGGAACTCCCACAGCAATCTGTCTGATGATCTCCTCGCCCTCACCTCGTACGATCATGTCGATATTCGGACAACGGTCAAACAGGTACTCGACTTCCTGCGTTGCCTTGTAACCTCCGACGACTTTGGTGATCTCATCAGGCAGTCGAGAGATGAAATCACAGACATTCTTGAACTGAAAACCCCAGCCGATGCTAATGCATACCAGATCAATCTCGGCTCTGATGAACTTGCTTAGTACTTCGGGATCCTGGTAGGTTCTCTCATACCGAAGGTCGAGAAGCGTCACCTTGCCAACTAAGTCTTTCAAGCTCGCGGCGATGTACTCAAGTCCGGTCGGTGGGAAAATCCCCAATGTTGCAGTCGAATCCCTATACGGATACAATGCGAGAACGTGCTTGTACTTTTTCATGTGAGGGATTATACTGTGAGAGAATCACAGATGCACACATTTTTTATATGTACTTTTATTAGCGTGCCTGCCTTGTGTGTAAGTAGTTAGTGATCCGGTGCCGATTAAGGGACAACTATTTTAAGCGTTATAACACAAATAAATTAAAGCGAGGCAAATACTCATAATGAGATGGTCGTCTTTAGAAGCAAGAAGTCGCTGGCAATACTGGACGCATAAAAGGGGGATGAATTGTAGCAGTTTTCAAGGTGATTTTGTAGAATAACGTATCGGAAGATTTTGGAATGTTACTGAGCAATCAATATAGGAAATTCCGGTTTGATGATCCGATTGATTTTATCAGGGAATCTCGGTTTCTAACGCCGTTGGTCAACATTCTGACACCCTCTCCGGAGACAAAGTTGGCCAGTCATCTTGGGCAAGTAGGGCGAATTCTGCACAAGGACTGGACTAAATATGATTTTATTTTCTCATAATAGAGGTTAGTGCAGCTATGAGAAGACGCAGGTTAAGAGTTGTTATCCCGGCCTATCCGGCATTCAACATCTATTCTTGTATCGCGAAGAAGACGACCGCTTTGGGGCCTGTGTGCGTTGCGAGTGCCGTTAACGAACTGCAGGGATGGGATGCAGAAGTCATCGACGAGAACAACCTTTGCCGACATGGACCGAGAAGCAACTCAGGTGGTGCCGACCATGAGCTGCTGCAACAGCAAAGACCGGCAGACGTTGTTGGGTTCTATGGTGGACTAACAAGCACAGTCCCAAGACTTTACAGGCTGGCTCGATTCTACAAAGACAGAGGAGTCGTCACGGTAGCAGGCGGACAGCACTTTGTGGGGGACAATATTGCTGAGGCATTGTCTTGTGGAATCGACTATGTTGTTTTCGGTGAAGCAGAAGAGACAATTGCAGAGCTTCTGCAGGCGGTTGAAGGGAAACAAGACATAAACGAAATCAGGGGCATCGCTTATTCAAATAACGGCGAGATTGTACAGACGCCTGCGAGGGAGCCGCTGGTTGATTTTGACAGGTTACCATTGCCGGATTTCTCGCTGGTCCGCTATGCCAAGATCAAAATCTACCCGGTGGAAAGGATACGCGGCTGCGGCATGAACTGTGAGTTCTGCACGGTCAAAGGTAAGCCGAGATGCGCTTCTGCCGAGCGACTGCTCGAGAACATCAGCAACCTTGTAGAGACATACAACGCCAGATGTTTCTTCATCGTGGATGATCTTTTTGGCCAGCAACGAGAGCAGACCATTCGGTTCTGCCAAATGATCAAGGTCTATCAAGAAAGGATACGTCGGAGAATCGTGATGACCGTTCAAATACGGTTGGATAAAGCCAAAGATACCGAACTACTAACTGTCATGCGGCAGGCAGGTATCAGGTACGTGGCAATTGGCTTTGAATCGCCTATCGAAGAAGAGTTGAGAGCAATGAACAAACGGATAAGCTCCCAAGATATGTTATCGCTTGTAAATATATTTCACAAATTCGGATTTTTGATACATGGTATGTTCATTTTTGGTTATCCGGCGCTGGAGAACTCCAAATTCGTCATGTCTGTTAAAGACCGCGTTAAACGCTTCAGGAGCTTTATCAGCAAGGCCAAGATTGACACCGTCCAGGTCTTGCTGCCGGTCCCCTTACCCGGTACGGGCTTGCGACGGCGACTCGAGCAGCAGAACAGGGTCTACTCGATACAAGATGTGGGCTGGGAATACTATGACGGCAACTTCCCACTCTTCGAGCCTGACAAGCCCATGAGTGCCCTACAAATGCAACACGCCGGCAAGAAAATCATGAGGCGATTCTATCAATTCCGATACTTGTTCCTGGTAGCCGCGAGCATACTCTCGTTCCCCACCATAGCCTTCTACTTCCACAATCTCAAACTCGGCTGGCAAAAATGGTACCGAATTTGGCGTAAACGATTGATCCGTTTCGGCGGTTGGCTGACAATCCAGAAGTGGACTTCGGATTTCCAAAAAGGGGATTTCTCGCGAAAGCTCCGTGAAGCCAGGAAGAACCTGAACCCACCGTAAGGCAAAATTCAATTAACGCATAGCGACAGTAGATCTGTTACTGACTCAGAGATTGTGCCACAGTTCTTACAAGTTCCCATAGTATAGCAACCTTAAGTGTTGATCCGGCCAATGCTGAAAAAAGTTCACGATTGCACCTCTGAACTTTATATTATATTACTCAATTAAATCCGTACATAGGAAATCGTGATGCTTCCTGTAGGCGGCTTGAACATCCGGAAGTAACAAAACAAAGGTACTTTTTCATTTGGGTTTGGTATGTTTAGAGACAGGACCGATGCTGGAGAGAAACTTGCCTGGGCACTTGAAAAATACCAAGACGATAGGCCGGTTGTCCTTGCCATTCCCAAAGGCGGTGTAGAAGTAGGTTATCGAGTCGCAAAATACCTGAACGCGGATTTTTCAATCATCGTGTCAAGAAAATTGCCTTTTCCGGATGATCCGGAAGCAGGATTCGGGGCGGTCGCTGAGGATGGCAGCACATTCATACTCGACTACGCAGCACACGGTCTATTACAGCAAACAATTAAAGGTATCACCAAAGAGCAAAAGCAAGAAATAGAAAGGCGAATCAGGATACTCAGAAAAGGTAAACCTCTGTTAGAAGTCGCCGACAGAACCGTGATACTCGTTGACGATGGCATAGCAATGGGCTCAACGATGCGGGTCAGCATTATGCTGTGCAAAAAAAAGAAAACTGGAAAGATTGTAGTTGCTTCGCCTGTTGCCAGCCCGTCAAATGTGGCTGAGTTAGAGAAAATCGTCGATGACGTTGTGGTTCTTGAACAACCATTGTTCTTTCGTGCCGTAGCGCAGGTTTATGCCAACTGGTATGATGTGCCTGACGAGGAAGTAATCAAGATAATGGAACAATGGGAGAATAAAGATAACTAACTATTTCAGTTCATTTTCTCTTTGCCGCCCATATACGGCTGAAGCACCTTGGGGATTGTTATTGAGCCATCGGCATTTTGGTAGAGTTCCAGGAGCGGTATCAATATTCTCGGTGAAGCAATAACGGTGTTGTTTAGTGTGTGACAGAATAAATTCCTTTTTGTCGCATGGTCTTTATATCGAAGGTTCATTCTTCTTGCCTGGAAATCATAGAATTTACTAGCGCTGTGGGTTTCGCAGTAATTGCCACGAGACGGCATCCAGGCCTCAATGTCATACTTCTTGACCTGTCCTCTGCCAAGATCGCCGGTGCAAACGTTTACCACTCGGTAGGGCAGTTTAAGAGCCTGCATTACCGCTTCGGCATTAGTCAAAATTTCTTCATGATATTTGTTGCTTTCCTCGATACTATCTTTGCAAATTACCACCTGTTCGACTTTATCAAATTGATGGATTCGATAAAGACCATATGTATCTTTTCCGGCTGCGCCAGCTTCGCGTCTAAAACAGCTTGACAGGGCTACATATTTTATCGGCAGTTCATCGGCACTTAGTATCTCGCCCATACGGTAGGCTGTCAGCGGCACTTCCGCAGTTCCTGCGAGGTTAAGCTCGTCTTTCTCCATCCTGTATGTCTGGTCTTCGGAGCCTGGGTAATAGCCGGTCCCCATCATAGCTTCGTCTCTCATAAGAAGCGGTACCGATAAAGGCACATATCCCCGCTCAAGCATAAGGCCAAAGGCAAATCGCAAGACCGCCCAGTGCAATAATGCACCATGGCCCTTGAGAAAATAATTTCTTGTCCCGGCTAATTTTACACCGCGCTCTATATCTATAATATCCAGTGCCAATCCAAGTTGTACATGGTCCTTAGGTTCGAAGTCAAACTGTCGTATTTCACCTTCTTTTCTTATCTCAACATTTTCAGTGTCATCTTTGCCTATTGGCACATCCTCATCCGCTGGCTGAGCGACTTGCAGCATAAGAGCATCAAATTCAGGTTGATGCTTGTTAATTTGGCGCTGATATTCTGCTTCATTTTGTTTTAATTTTGTTAGTTCTTTAAGCACATTATTTTTTTTGCTTTTCGATAAATTTGGAATTGATTTGCCAATCCGATTTTTTTTAGTAATAACACTCTGCAAAAAGGCCTTACTTCCTCGCAATGCATCATAGAGTTCTATCAATCGGTCGATATTCACATTGAATTGTTTATCTTTAGCTGCTTTTTTGAATGCTTCAGGATTTTCTCGTATTTGTTTGATGTCAATCATGGTTCGTCATGCTCTATTCATTTGATAGAAACCGTCGGTTATATATTAGTTGTATCTTTTTATGATCACTACGTTGTTCTGGCCGCCGAAGCCAAAGGATTCTTTCATCACAATGTTTACAGGCACTTTTCGCAGCTTATTTGGGACATAATCCAGATCAAGATATGGTTCTGAGTCGTTTAGATTCATTGTTGGGGGAATAATATTGTCACGAATCGCCAAGACAGAAGCAATGATCTCAGCCGCTCCTGCAGCACCGATTAGATGTCCGAGCATACTTTTAATACTGCTAACAGGGACACTCTTAGCTCTCTCTTTGAAGACTGCCTTAATCGCCATTGTCTCAATATAGTCGTTCTCCACGGTTCCTGTGCCATGCGGATTTATGTAATCAACATCCTTGTAGGTAATACCGGAATCGGCCAAAGCGGCCTCCATAGCCTGTATTGGACCTCTGGCTTCCTCGTGCATATCGGTGACTCTGAATGCATCGGCGCTACTGCCATAACCTATGACTTCAGCCAAGATTTTTACACCTCTTTTCTCAGCTAAACTTAGGCTTTCAAGGATTAGTATTGCTGCCCCCTCGCCAAGAACGAAACCGTCCCTGGTAGCTGAAAAAGGTCTCGACGCGGTCTGAGGGCTCTCATTTTTTCTCGAAAGGGCAGTGAGCCGGCTAAAACCCATTACGCCAAGCGGATGTATCATTGAGTGAGCACCGCCGGTAATCACCGCATCGGCGTAACCATTGCGGATCAGCATCATTGCTTCTCCAAAAGCTTGTGTGCTGGCCGCACATGCGGTAAGGCAATTTCTCGTCGGACCCCGTGCGCCAGTGAGCATAGCTACATGGGCTGCTGCCATGTTGGGCTCTTGTTCAAGTTCGTGCCTTGGACTCATTCTTTTGGCAGTCGTTGTAGCCCAAGCGTCCCAATTCATCTCATTTTTTTCTGAGTGCCATGCATCAACAATTGCACAAAAAAACATGTCACTATCTATAGAACCTTCACCAGCGCCGAGGTAAATCCCCAGTCTTCTGCGGTCTATTCCATCAGAGGGCTCAGCAGTCTCAAAGTCAATGTGAGCCTGCTCACAGGCCTGAACGACAGCACCAATAACAAATTGCGTGCTGCGGCTGCTATGCTTGTGCAGGTCCGGGTTTTTAATGTATTTAGCAAAACTATAGCCCTTAACTTCAGCGTCGAATGTGGTCGGATATGTCGAGGCATCAAAAAGTGTAATCCTTCCCATGTCGCTCTTTCCTGCAAGCAGCGCCTGCCAGAGAGTCTCGACGTCGTGTCCCAAGGGACAGACAATGCCCATTCCGGTTATGACAACACGCTCTTTCGAATTTGCTCCCGCCATGTTTTCTAATTCTCGTACTTCTTCAGCAGTATAGCCGCAGTTTGTCCTCCGTATGTGTAACTGCAACATATAGCATAACGAATCTCAGTCTGCTGTGGCTGCGTCACAATATTCAAGTTACAGCCATCGATTTTTTTGTCACAGTTCTTCGCTGCCGGTATCTTACTGTCGCCTATAGCACAAACCGCAGCGATTATATCGAGTGCGCCACTGGCAGCCCCTGCTGTGCCTAACATACTTTTTGTTGGCCAGATAGGCACTTTCGCTACCGCTGTTCCAAGCACTGCCTCAATTGCCTTTGCTTCGGCGCGGTCGTCGGCAGCTATACCTGTTCCATGCGGAATAATCAAGTCCAAATCGTCAGGCCTAATTCCCGCCTCGGCCAATGCTTTCTCTATTGCTAACTGGATGCCCTTATTATCCGCCTCGAGGTGGTCATAGCTCGGATTGATGTTATTACTTTCACCTACGCCGACCACTTCGGCAAAAATCTTTGCTTGTCGGCTTCTGGCACTATCCAGATTTTCAAGTACTACGATTCCACCCGCTTCACTTGTGACACTACCTCTGGCATCAGCGTCAAAAGGTCTACAAGCAGAATCAGGGGCACTATTGCTTTCGGTATTAACTCTTCCAAGCAGACAAGCACGTATCAGGATTGTTGGATTGACTCTCGCATCAGCACCACCGGCTAAAGCGACATCACTACTGCCGCGGGCGATAATCTGAACAGCTTCACTTATCGCCAGACTTGCAGAGGCTTCGCCACATGTAATGGTGTTGCTTGGGCCCTGAATATCGTGAATTATACCGACATGACAAGCGAGCATATTGGGCAGATACTTCAACAACCATAAGGGCGTCACCAGTTCCATTCCAATTTTGCCCCATTTGTGAATGTCAAACTTGCCATCGGTGACACTCGCTGCCACAGCAGGGGCGATCTCGATCAGGTCGCAACTTATAAGACCGGCGCCGAGATTAATTGCTACACGCGTTGGATCAATATTTACACTCTCAAGATCGATGCCTTTCGTAATAAAACCGCTCTTGGTTAAAGCATCATGCGCCGCTATGATAGCCAATTCGATGTCTCTCGACATGAGTTTTATTGCTTTGCGGAAACTCCTCGGCACATATTGCTGGATTTTATAATCTGGAACCTGACCAGCAATCCGGCAGTCAAAATTAGCAGGGTCAAATGTTATGATTGGTCTTATCCCACATTTACCCGCGCACAGAGCAGCCCACATATCGGCGGCAGTCAATCCGAATGGGCTGACTGCGCCAAAACCCGTTACAACAACGCGGGCATCATTCATTGGCGCTGCTCCGATTTGGCCTCGGCTGAACCAGTGCTTTCCAAGAACGTCTTTAGAAGTGATTTGAACGTATCAGTAAACACGAAATTCTCTTGTGGGAATTTCTTACCTGCCAGATTTTTATCTATATGACTGAAGATAAGATCTATCTCGGCGATTAGTTTGTCCGAGCAAGTGATTGACCCGGTCGTGCTGGCTGCTTCGGTAGTGACCGAATCTATCCTAGCTTGCAACCTTAACGTATCTCCGGGCTTAACGTAATCAAAGAAGACGGCTTTTCGTATCTTGGCTAAAATGACCTTTTCCTCAAAGCTCTTCGCTTCGCCTACGAGTATACCTGCAGTCTGGGCCATCGCTTCAATCATTAGACTTTCCGGCATTACAGGAAAACCAGGGAAGTGGTCGTGGAGGTGCTCTTCAGCAAGCGTAACGTTTTTAATGGCCACAGCACTTTCACCACTGTGAAACTCGATAAATTTGTCAATCCAGATCCAGCGCATATTGGTGTCTTTTCCGATATTAAAATTGACGGCAGGTTCACCTTAGGCAACCCTGCCGTCAATCTAAAGAGCGATCTCCGAACTATGAGGAGCCATTTAGCTTATAATCAACAAAATTGACAATTGCATCAACCGTAAAGGCATCTGCCAGTTTGTTAATTTGAGGGTCTTTTTCTAATTCCGTCAAGTCCACAAAGGGAAGTTTCTCACGCAGTTTGGCAAGTCCTTTGTCAGTCAATTTGCCGTTATTGATAAGCTCGGGATCATTCATAAGACCCTCGGCGGGAAACAGCTCTTCCCGCGGAATCTTAATCTCAAATGTCTTTTCGAGCCGAAACACTATATCCAGAAAGTCAATGCTTTCAGCACCTAAATCCCCTATGAGAGCCGCGTTGGATGTGACCTCATCGTCATCGACACCTAAAGCATCAACAAGGACTTCTTTGACCTGCGTCGTTATCTCATCCCTACTTATTGCCATACTTTCTTTACCTCCGGTAAACTCATTTCACTATTAATCCTATACCTGATTTGGCCTCTCATCTGGTTGCCATAGTAGTTTCCATCGCTTTTTCATATTTTCAGTCACTGTCGCATCCACCACAGCCATAGCAGCATTTTGCTCAGAAAGATTGAAGTGTCTGAGCCCAAGTTTGGCTTCTACAATGCGCTCACCTTGTGATTGCCCGAAGCCCCAGAAACTACTGACTCTCTCTTCGATGGCCTTAGCCTCGACAGTATATTCTATCTTGGACCCTGGTGCCAAAAAGCTTCTATATTTTACGTTCACAGCGCGATTTAGCAATATCATACTGTGCGCGAAGTTCTCTGCATGACGCACTAACCAGGACGCTGATTCAATCATTCCTTCCAACAACAACACACCGGGCAGTACCGGAAATGTGGGGAAATGGTCCGCCAGATATTCTTCAGCCAGAGAGACACTCTTGACAGCTTTTATTCGCTTACCGGGCTCCAACGAAATAATCCTGTCAATCAATATGAATCTCATTGCTTAGTTAATAGCTCAAGGTTCTAAGTTCTTATTCCCTCGTTCAGGGCATCTTAAGTTTGCGTAATTTATCCTTAGCAGTAAGCTGAATGTCCGCCATTTTATTGGCCACCAAATGTTTTTCCACCCTTTTTTTGGCTTTTTATGCGATTTCCGCGCATTTTGCGCTTGGCGGCTTATTCTAATTACCAGACCATTTTATGCCAACCGAGCTATGATAGCCAACATTGTCGCAGTTGGTTCAGGCATTGTGTATGTTTATCAAGTAGAATCTTGTTATGACACACTATTTATGTTACTGATAATATAGTAACCAGATTCAATGCGCTATTGTCTATTTTTGCGAGCGAATTAAATAGGGTTAATGAGACCCCAGGAAGCAATGTTTGTGAAAGAAAGAAGAAAGGCAAAAAGCTGGGAAGATCTACCGGACGAAGAAATTCTGCAGATGCGGGTTCGCGATCTTAATGTGCAGATCACCGGATCTCCGCTTGAGCCGTTGATACAAAGGCTTTACGAAGAACTGGATGCTAAGGCCATTCGATTTCATCCACCATGCTACCTGGCAGATGAGTGGTTTTGTCCCGACAAGGACCCTATTATTGGCATTCCCTTTTACCTTGCTCAGCCACACCTGAAGCACATTGAGCAGAAAATGATGTTCGAGGTTGAAGGAGGAACGCAAGAATCTTTCATGAAGCTTCTGCGTCACGAATGTGGACATGCCTTCAACTACGCCCACGAGTTATACAAAAAAACACGATGGCGCGAATTGTTCGGCCCTTTCACGGTGAAATACTCAGATACTTACTATTTTCAGCCGTATTCCCGTCGATACGTGACACACCTTGAAGATAACTATGCTCAGGCACATCCGGATGAGGACTTCGCAGAGACATTCGCGGTCTGGCTTACTCCCGACAGCCGCTGGGAGCAAAAATACCAAGTTTGGCCGGTCATAGCGAAGCTGCGATATATAGACGGGCTTATGAAAAGGATACGTGATCACAAGCCGATTATAACGGCGCCAAGGCATCCACCATGGTCAGCTTCGCGAATGACTTCTACACTCGCGGCGTACTACGAGCGCAAACGTAGAGCCCTTGGAAGTCAGTTTCGTGGATATTATGACGATAGCTTGGCAAGGCTGTTTAGCATAAAGGACAGTAACAATCAAAATTTGAAAGCCTCGAGTTTACTGCGGTCAAACCGTAGGATTCTTGTGGACAATGTTGCAAAATGGACGGGGCATCGCAAGTACGACATCCACCAACTCGTCAGCAGAATCATCCAGCGTTGCGATGCACTGAAACTGTACACGCCAACGACCGAAACAGACAGTATAATAGCAGCTGCCGTTTTGCTCACAGCAATTGCAGGCAATACGCTCAGGGTAAGCCGAAAGAGACAACATCAATGAGTCGACGATTAAACATCACTGTTCTGGTTAATACAACAGCAATACCGTCACATGATCCTGATTTCTTGGATACCCCTGAAACACCGACCACAGAATACCACGTGATCGAAACAGTGCGTGCTCTGCGACACAATGTCTCAATTCTTGGCGCTGCAGAGAATATTTCAACAATAGTAGGAACTCTCACAGAAAATAGACCCGATATCGTTTTTAACCTAACTGAAGAATACAAAGGAGATCGCCGACTGGACAAAAACATCGCAAGCCTTCTTGAAATGATTGACATTCCGTTCACCGGCGCGGGACCTATGGGATTGATGCTGTGCCGGGATAAACGATTATGCAAACAACTGCTTGGCTTGCATAAAATCCGTGTTCCCGGCTTCGTGTCCCTTCCTCCGGGCCGAACAGTGCGTATACATAAGAACCTTCGCTACCCTATGGTTGTCAAACCGGCATTAGAGGATAGCTCTGAGGGCATCTCCAATGCCTCTCTGGTAACAAGCGAAGATGCCCTCAGGGAACGAGCACTGTTTGTTCACGAACGGTGGGAACAGCCCGCGATTGCCGAAGAATATATCGAAGGCCGGGAAATTTATGCCTGCATACTGGGCAACAAAAAGTTGATTGTTCTGCCAATCCGGGAGTGTTTTCTAAGTGCCGATGCAAACGAGGGACCCCTTCTTGCGACTTATCGAGTAAAGTGGAACGAAGAATATCGCACAAAATGGAATGTGGAATTTGGCTTTGCGAAACTTGCCCCTTCAATAGTTGAGGATATTAAACGTATATGTAAAAGGGTATACCGTGTTTTGCAGATTAGGGACTACGGACGAATAGACCTGCGGCTGGCACCGGACAATAAGCTGGTCGTGCTGGAAGCCAATCCTAACCCAGATATTGCTTATGGCGAAGAAGTAGCCGAGGCCGCAGAGAAGGCCGGTATCTCGTATGAGGAATTCATTGAGCGTATTTTGAATCTGGCCCTGCGGCGGTATGCTTAAAAGAATTGCACCTGCACGATTCGATATAAGATTGCACATAACGTCTTGACCGATAAGCATAATTTTCATTTTTGCTATATAGATGCTTTTCGATATACTTGCGAATCATGAATGTGCGCGGTGCCACAACTTCGGATGTCAAGGCTATTCATGCTCTGGTAAGTTCCTATGCTGAGCGGGACCAGATGCTGTTTCGCTCCGTAGCTGACATATATGAAAATTTGCAGATGTTTCTTGTGGCTGAGCTTGACGGAGTTGTGGTTGGCTGCTGCTCGCTGGAGATTATCTGGTCCGACTTAGCGGAGATAAAGTCACTTGCAGTTGATCAAAACCAGACAAATAAAGGCGTCGGAAAAATGCTCGTTGCAGCAGCTCTGGAACAAGCCCAACAGCTCGGAGTACCACAAGTTTTTGCGCTTACATTGAAGCCGGATTTTTTCCAAAAACTAAACTTTAGGGTGGTTACAAAAGAGACTCTTCCAATGAAGGTCTGGAGCGACTGCGCTAAGTGCCCTAAGCAAGATAACTGCGACGAGGTGGCAGTTATAAAGACCGTATCTCGTGAAGCGTGAATCGTATCTCGGATCAAATCAAGAAGGAACTATCCAACTTGCCTGCGTTGGAATAGCGCAACCGCAAGGGCAAGGATGGCAGCTGTGTAAGACAAGGCATATAAACCACTGATTAGGATATATTTGAGAGGAACCTGGCTGCCTTCGTAAATAGCATCACTTATCCAGAAGACCTGCAGATTCGGCATCAGAAATCTACCTATCTTAGCCCACATGTTCGCTTCGGCGAACCTGCCGAAAACATAGTCGTTTACCAGACCAAGCAAAAAAATCCCGATGCAGCAAACCAGCGTCACTACAATATTGAACCTCGCTGAAAGCGCAACCGCCAAAGCTACAATGATCATTGACGCTAAAAGCAGCAATAGTGAGCCATATAAATCTACAGTGTTTATTCCATTGTTTTGGGGATTGAATTTCCAGTCCCGGTCGATAAAGGTTAGGAAAACTATAGCCGCAGCAGCAAATAGGCTAAGCACTGTTATCGCCGTCGAAGAGAATTTCCAGTCATAAAAATAGTTGAAAAAAGCGCTTAGTAAAAACGTTCCAACGATTGCGACGGCAGCAGTGCTTATGACGGTCCAATCGTGGGTCTCCCTTACCGACTCGAGTACGCCGTGCCGAATGGCCATCAGCAGGGCGATAGTACATATGTAATGGGCCACAACCACTGCGGCAGCCACACCGAGGAACTTCGCCAAGACGAATATAGGACGTTGAACCGGCTTGCTCAGCACCGTGGTTATAGTTTTATTACCTATTTCCTCAGCCACCGTACCGGAGGCGGCAAATATTGCTATGAACAAGCTGCTTAGAAATAGCGTAGATAACCCTATCTCTCGCAGGAGCTTGTTGTCGTCGCTCATCGTGTACATTGTCAATGAAGGACTGATGAAGAACAGAAAAATAGCAGCAGCGAGGATTACTGCATAGACGGGTTGTCTTATCGTCTCGGTGAAAGTATTTTTAGCGATTGTAAACAGCTTATACATTATTTACCAACGATGTGTAGTCATAAAAGTTATGTGCCAGAATTAGGCCCCAGCGTAAAGTCCTAATTTTTCCACAATTGCTTCTACCCTACAATGGTACTTGATGTTATATTAGGGAATTCCGAATTTGTAAAGTGCCAATGCACTTAAGTACTGCCAACGAGGTTATTTGTTCGAGGCAAAGAGCGAAGATAGAAGATGACGACATCGTCTAAACGACCTGAATACATAGCCTGGGCATCGCTGATTCTGAGCGCGCTGTTTTTCGGTGTAGCTTTTCTCATAGGCCGATGGAGCGGCTTCTTCGCGGTTTCCGCAGTTAGCTGGCAGATTCTTTCCGCAGGACTGATATGGTTTGTTTTAGCAATCCAGTTTCACCAACGCGGGCTGGCCGAGCAGGAAAAGCTCGATATGCACAAACTGGCCAAAGAGAAAGATGCTGCCACCATTTTTCAGGCCAAAGGCGAGCATGCGACTTTATTTGCGGCTGCCCAACGCCGGCTTGAAATATTTGAGAAGTGGTTTCTTCCAATATTCTCAGCACTAATCGCTGCCTGTCAGCTATTTATTGGCCTGTATTTGCTCAAAGGCACCGAGAAAATAGTCCAGGGGCAGACACAACAGCCACTGCTTTGCGCAATTTCGATGACTGCCATTGCATTCGTCAGCTTTCTGATGTCTCGCTATGCCACAGGTATCTCGGCGCAGCCACAATGGAGACCGTTAAGAGCAGGAGGGAGTTTCTTTCTCAGCGTAGCTGTCATTTGTTTTGCCCTGGCCATAGGGCTGGCATTGTCACAATTTCAGATATTTATTGTCGTTGATGTGCTTGCCTTTGTCGTACCGATTCTTCTTGTTGTTTTGGGAATTGAAACTGCGTTAAACGTCGTTTTTGACATATACCGTCCAAGACTCAGCGATCAATACGCCAGAACCGCTTTCGACAGTCGGCTTCTCGGAATCATAAACGAGCCTGGAGGAGTATTCCGCAGCGCCGCAAGTGCTATAGACTATCAGTTTGGATTTAAAGTCTCACAGACCTGGTTTTACAAGTTGCTTGAGAAGGCTATAGTATCCTTAGTTCTGTTTGCCGCAGTAACGCTTTATCTTTTAAGCTGCGTTGTTGTAGTGGCCCCAAACGAAGAGGCGATAATCGAGCATTTCGGAAATCCTCTTGACAATGCAGGTCACGTCAGACACATTGGGCCAGGGCTGGCGTTCAAGTGGCCTTGGCCTATTGACATCACCTACAAGTATCCCACCAAGCAGATCATGGAACTGTATATTGGCTATGTTCCTAAAAAAGACCCAAAAACAGGCGAGGTGGTTCGGGAACGACAGCTTTTATGGGGCAAAGAACATTACGAACAGGAACACAGTGTGCTCATGGCCACTCAGTACACCGGAGAGGAATTATCTGAGGGAGCGGTGCCGGTAAGCCTTGTCAAGGCAAACATTCCTGTTCAGTACCGTATAAAAGACCTATACGCTTACGTATACAATCAGAGCGAACCGGCAAAATTGCTGGAAGCAATTTGCTATCACGAACTTGCCAAATTCGCAGCCAGTGCTCAGGTAGAGGCTGACGAGGCAGGGCAGGGAAGAGAAACGCTAAAAGAAAGCCTGCTCGGAGCAGGTAGAACAAGAGCCAAACATGTTCTAACACAAAGAATCCAAGAGGCGGCGGATAAAGCGGGACTTGGTATCGAGCTGGTGTTTTTGGGATTGCAGGGAATTCATCCACCGCCTGAGATCGCGACCGACTATCAGGCAGTCATTGGGGCGGTTCAAAAGAAACAGGCCTCGATCCTTGAAGCCCACGCGGAGCGAAACAAGAGCCTGAGTACACTGGCTGGCTCTATACAGAAAGCCGATGAACTTTATAACCTTGCAGCGGAGTATCAACAGGTCAAAGACAGAGAAAACCAAGCGGACGCGACACAGCTTGAAGGGCGGTTGGATACGGCCTTTGCCGGTGCCAGCGGCGATATCTTCAAAACTCTCAGAGAATCACAGAGTTACGCTTTCGAAAAAGCTGTACTTGCTGAGGCAACCGGGCGACGCTTTGCCGGTCAACTCCAGGCTTATAAAGCTGCTGAGCAAATTTACAAACGCGAGCAAAGGCTTCAAGCCCTCGAACAGGGTCTTGAAAAAACAAGGAAGTACGTTGTAGTTGCCGACCAAAATGATATGCAAGTTTTCATTATCGATGTCCAAGAAAAGCTAACGCCAAGTCTATATGACATAACTGGCTTAGAGGAGAGTAGCAAAAAATGAGAAACATAGCTGTTCCTATACTCATCGTTCTTATTTTCATTGTCATGGGCTTGTACCTTGTTGCGTTCCAGGTCAGAGAGACAGAATCTGCCTTCGTGACACGATTTGGCAAACCTGTTCGTGAAGTTACAGAGCCCGGCTTGTACTTCAAATGGCCGACTCCAATCGAGCAGGTTCACAAGTTCGACGCGAGGATGAGAGTTTTTGAAGGTGATCTTACCGAAACGACAACAAAAGGAGCTGTGCCAATCATCGTAAATACTTACGTAATTTGGCGGATTGCTGATCCTCTGGAATTTTTGAACGCCGTTGGAACCGTCCCCAAGGCAGAGAGCAAATTGATTAGCCAAATAAGCGACACACAAAACAGAGTGATAGGTCAGCACGCTTTTGCCGAGTTTGTGAACAGCGATCCAAACAAGATAAGATTTGAACAAATCCAGGCGGAGATGCTTGCCGACCTGAGGGAACCGGTCAGGGCGGAATACGGTATCGAGATAAAAACACTTGGCATAAAGCAGCTAAAGGTCAGCGAAGATGTCACCAAGGACGTTTTTGACAGGATGAGGGCGGAAAGAAAACGCCGAACCGAGACCACAATCGCCGAAGGAAATGCCCAGGCAACGAAGATTCGGACAGACGCTGAGTCGAAAAAGACCGAGCTACTCGCTGCTGCAGAAGCAAGGGCAAAGGCGATACGCGGCCAGGGAGATGCTGAAGCTGCAAAATACTTTAAAATGCTCGAAGAAGACCCTAAGCTGGCAATATTCCTGCGAAACACCGATGCGCTAAAGAAGATTCTAAAGGAAAGATCAACGATTGTAATACCGGCTGATTCAGAGCCTTTTATTCTATTAAAGGAAGTTCCAGCTCTTGAATCGGGCAAATAGGCGAACTGTATGACAGAACAAAGCAAAAAAGACAACGAGGACCAAAAGACTGGGGCAGCACAGCAGCTAAAAAGAGATGAATTTGATGCTGCGGGCAAGTCACTGTCTGATGCGCTTCGTTTTAGCTTCATGATCCTGAAGGTAATCATGATTATATTAGTTATCGCTTTTCTCGCATCGGGCTTCAGGACAGTGGGTCCTGATGAAAAGGCGTTGGTCTTACGGTTCGGCAAAATTCGAGGAGTAACTGAGGAAAGAGTGCTTGGTCCAGGCGCCCACTGGGTTTTTCCATATCCGATAGACGAAGTAGTAAAAATCCCGGTAGAGAAAAAGGTAAATTTAGCTGTTAACTCACTCTGGTACTACCAGACAAAGGATGAGATCCTCGGCGAAGATCCCAAGAGGAAACCTCGTGTGGCTGAAAAACTGGACCCGACAAGAGAAGGTTACAGTCTAACTCGCACGACAAGACGGAGTGATGAGATTTTGGGGTCGGATGGCAGTGATTATAATATCGTTCATTCCAAATGGCAGCTAACCTACAAGATTGATGACATCGAGGTGTTCTTCAAGAATGTTTACGTCAATGAAATAAAACCGGGTCAAATTTACTTTGACGTCATAACCGACAGCATAAAACCTCTTCTGCAGAACGTTTTCGAGGAAGCGGTCGTAACAGCATTAGTTAATTATACAATTGACGAAGCAATCAAGAGCAAGGATACGATACCCAGGCATGTGAAACGGCTGGTTCAGCAGGAACTTGATAGTATAGAAAGCGGCATAAAAGTCGTGTCGGTATATCTAACCGACATAACGTGGCCACGACAAGTTGATGAGGCATTTCTGGCCTCGATTAGGGCAAGCCAGGAAAGTCAAAAGGCGATAAGCGAAGCCAAAACTTCTGCTGAGAACACACTCAATGAAGCAGGTGGGCCGGTTGCCGAACGGCTGCTTGCGACACTAAAGGACAAAAGTATCACTGAGGAAAAAAGGGAGTATCTCTGGTTGCAATTGGCAGGCTCGGCCCAAGAAAGAATCGCAGAGGCACGAGCTTATCGAACGCAAGTTGTTGAAACAACCAAGGCCAACGCTGAATACCTGCAACAATTATTGCCGGAATACCGTAAACGCCCAGAGCTCGTTATTCAAAAAATCTATCAGGACACCATAGAATTTGTCCTGATCAACGCCGATGAGAAATTTGTAATCCAGCCAACTGAGGGAGCGGCAGGTAAAGAACTGCGAATCATGATCAATAGGGATCCGTCACTGAAGCCGAAGTCGAGTCAACCTTCGGAACAAACTGGACAATAGCGGTAAAATAAGAAGTCATGGCTCACGAACATTTACATTTGAAAGATGATCTTGCCGTTGAGCACACACGCGGCAAGCAGATTCGTGTCAGTATTGCTTTGCTGGGGACACTGGCCGGTGGGACTCTCTTGATAAACAGCGGAGTCTCCAAATTCATCTATGGCTCGGATAGCTTCAACACAGAATTTTTTGCGTTGGTGGGTGCGATTCTATTAGGCGCACCGATCGTCGCAAATGCCGTCAGGAGTCTATTAAGGCATGAATCACACATGGATGAGTTGGCGGCATTGGCGATAAGCGCTTCTTTTGCTACACAAGACTACGTCACCGCGGGAGTTGTTGGATTTTTCATGCTATTGAGCGAGCTTATTGAGACACGTACCGCATTAGGGGCGCGGGCTTCGATCGAATCGCTCATTAAGCTAACACCTATAAAGGCAAACGTCATCGATTCTAATGGAAGTGAGAGAGAGGTAAAAGTAAGCGGCTTAAAACCGGGCGACCTAATTCGTGTGCGTCCTGGCGACAACATACCCGCTGATGGTGAGGTCGCAAAAGGGCTCAGCTCAGTCAACGAGGCAACAATAACAGGCGAATCGCTGCCGGTTGACAAAGTGCCGGGAATGCAGGTCTTTGCAGGGACAAACAATCTCACTGGCGCCTTAGACATAAAGGTGATCAAGGCTGGCAAGGATACAACTCTCGGCAAGGTACAGTCATTGATTATGCAGGCTGAGCAGACCAAGATACCCATTATGCGGATTATTGACCGGTACGTGAAATGGTACACGCCAACGGTGCTGATGATAGCGGGAATTGTTCTATTCTTCACCGGCGAAATAAGCAGGGCGATTACAATATTGGTAGTATCGTGTCCCTGCGCATTGATTTTGGCAACGCCGACCGCAATGGTAGCAGCTATTTCTGCTTCCGCTCGGCTTGGAGTCTTGGTAAAGAACGTTGCCGACTTTGAGATTGCGGGCAAAATAACAGCGATGGTTTTTGATAAAACAGGCACGGTTACAACAGGTCGGCTATATGTTACCAAGCTGACACCCGCCGATGGTATTGAGCCTGCTGAATTATTGTCGGTTACCGCTTCTGCTGAGCAGATGAGTAAGCACCCAGCCGCAAGGGCGCTATTAGAGGTGGCCAAAGAGGCAAATCTGTCATTGCCTGTATCCCACGATTTCCAGGAGGTGCCTGGCAAAGGTGTCACTACTGTGGTTGATTCGGCACGTATTATTGTCGGTCGTGACACATTTCTTAAGGAGAACAACGTTGATATAAGCAATGTCCCCGACCCGGGTCTGCACGAAGAGCAGGGTTTTAGTACTCTCTACGTTGCCAAGGATTCAAAGTGCATCGGCTGGATAGGTTTGCAGGATAAGACCAGGCCGGAAGCACAACAGGCAGTGAAGGAGCTGATGGATATCGGTGTAAAGAGAGTGACGATGTTGACCGGCGACCGCAGTGAGGTAGCTAGCCGTGTAGCTGCCGAGTTGGGCTGCACGGACTACAAAGCTCATTGTCTGCCACAAGATAAGCTGTCCATTGTCGAACAAATTAAAAAGGACGGACATACTGTTGTAGTAGTCGGTGACGGCATAAATGACGCGCCGGCGTTGGCGGCGGGTGACCTTGGCATTGCCATGGGTGCTGCTGGAAGCGATGTGGCAATAAACTCTGCTTCGATTGCGCTGATGAGCGATGACCTGAAGAGGCTGCCATTTTTAGTTAGACTTTCCCGTAAGACCGGAAGAGTTATATATCAGAATCTTGGTTTTGGAATTCTCTTTATCATCCTCGGCATTACGGCAGGAGCCGCAGCATGGTTGCCGGCGGTCTATGCGGCCGTTCTGCATTTTGTAGGTTCGCTGGTTGTTGTTTTCAACAGCGCCAGACTCGTTCGCTATGGAGAGGAACTTGAGCACGCACCGGAAAAAGTGTAAATATTAAAGTGCAAAACTCAAAACTAAAATGCAGAATGTAGAACTATCGATTTCAGCCATTCAACCGCAATTATGAGTTTCATTTTTTCACTTTAGTTTTTTGCTTTTTTATGCAATACGCCGTTGAGACATTTTCTTTGACCAAGATTTTTTCCGACTTGTGGGGTCGAGCCAAAGTTTATGCCGTCGATGATCTGAACCTGCAGGTCCGCTACAACGAGGTGTTCGGGCTTCTGGGCCCTAACGGTTCAGGTAAGACGACTACGCTGAAGATGCTGCTCGGCTTGCTTTATCCTACCAAGGGAAGAGCTGTTGTCCTGGGTGGCGATGGTGCTGATACAAAAATCAATGCAAGAATTGGTTTTCTTCCTGAAGAGTCATACTTGTATCGATTCTTGAACGCAAGAGAAACGCTGAATTTTTACGGTCAACTGTTTGGTTTGCCACCGAAAGTCCGCAAGATGCGTATTGAGGCATTGCTTGACATGGTCGGGCTAAAAGCTGTAGCGAATAGACCGGTAGGGACGTATTCGAAAGGCATGGCCCGAAGGATTGGGCTTGCTCAGGCTTTGATAAATGACCCCGATTTGCTGATACTCGACGAACCAACAACCGGACTTGATCCAATTGGCACACGACAGATAAAAGATCTGATTCTAAAACTCGCAGAACGAGGCAAGACCATATTGTTATGCAGCCATCTTCTTGCGGACGTTGAAGACGTCTGTGACAGAATTGCCATTCTGTATGGAGGAAGAATACAAGCCCAGGGTCGAGTCAAAGACCTATTGCAACAGTCGCACAAAAGACAAATTGTTACCAGTGCAATAAACGACAGCACTGTCGAGAAAATTAAAGAGATAATCGACGCCGAACATGCTGAATGCGAGATTACCTCACCGATGGATAAACTTGAGACATTTTTTATAAAAACAGTCGCTGAGGCGCAACGACAAACCAGACCTACAAGCGGTGCCGTCAGTACGACGCATATTGGCGAGTTTCTTACTGAACGATCCAAAGAAAGTATTCTTGACAAGCTTGTCTCCGCACCGACACAGCAACAAAAAATATCAAAGGCTCCCAAAACAGAAATGACTGTACCCGCTGAAAGTGCTGAGCCCAAAGCGGACAAACAGTTACTCGACGAATTGACCAAACCACACAAACCAGCTCAGCAAACGCCAAGTTCTAACGATAGAACAACAAGAACAGAACCCGTTGAGGCTATGCCTGATACCTCAGAGCAACAGAATCACACCAAAAGGAGCATCTTAGAAGAACTTACCGAAGAAGGAACTCCTCAGAACCAACAGGAGGGACAGACCGACACTAACGAGGGAGGTGATAGGAGTGATGCTTAGTGCGGGAGCTTTTTTCGGCATCATGGGATACATATCTTTGAGAGGAATTCTACTGACAGTATCGCTCGTCCTTGCGCTGTCGGCAGTAGTTACGCTACCTATCGTCGGCCTGGCGATACAAAATATTCGTGCGATCGCTCTAAATACCCTTAGGCAGGCACTGCGAATGAAGGTTGCTGCAACGTTCATTATGCTTTTACTTGTACTGCTGCCGATTATCGGCTTAACTGCAACAGGTGACGGCACTCTTAAGGGAAGGCTTCAAACATTTCTCAGTTATGGGCTTTCATTGACGAGTCTTTTACTTTGCCTGTTGACAGTGATAGTGTCAATCTATTCGGTAACCAGTGACATCGAACAGAAACAAATATATACAGTCATCACCAAACCGGTTCATCGTTTTCGGCTCATTCTCGGCAAACTGCTTGGAGTACTCCTTTTAGACATGGGGCTACTTGTTCTATTTGCGGCCATAATCTACAGTATCACTATATATCTGCCAGTTTTTCACGGAGCAAACTTTGAAGAACGCAAACAATTACGAAACGAGTTCTATACCGCTCGTGCCAGCGTCGTGCCAGAACAGATTGATGTCAGCAAAGAAGTTGAGGAATCCTACAAGAAGCTTGAAGCGAGCGGACAATTGGAGCAGGTATTTCCCAACTATACGCGGAAAGAGATTATGGCTCAGCTTTCCAACAGGGCGAGACTTATGAAACGAGCTGCTCCGATTGGACGCGAATTAGTCTGGGAATTCCACAATATCAAGCCACTTGATCCAAATGAAAGTATATTTGTAAAATTCAAATATGATGTTTCTGTAACTCCTCCCGACTCTCAGGTCTACAGTCAATGGCTTATAGGCGACTATAGACAAATAAGATACGGTGCACAGTCTGAAACGCCCATATACCGCGATGACCGTAAAGACCCTATCCGGACATTTCGGGAGATAGAGGTCCCCGCGGACGCCATCGCTCAAGACGGCTATCTCGCAGTGGCATTTCTTAACGTCCCGCTGAACAATACGGTGGTTATATTTCCAATCGAAGATGGTTTGGAGGTACTCTATAAAGCCGACAGCTTCACGGCTAATTTTGTGAGGGCTTGTATACTGATTCTGTTTCGTCTAATCTTTCTGGCCTGTCTGGCAGTTTTAGCTGCGAGTTTTCTTTCATTTCCTGTAGCCATTCTGCTCTGTCTTGCCGTCTTTCTTACTGGGACGCTCAGTGGCTTTGTTCTGGAATCACTTGACTTTCTAAGTGCGAACGTAAGCGGTGTTTACTCGTATACCGTCAGACCGCTTATTAAATTATTACCTCGCTTTGATGAATTCAACCCAACAAAATTCCTGGTGCCGGCCCGGTTGTTGAGCTGGTCACTAGTGGGAAAAGTTGCCGCCTTTATGGTTTGTATAAAGTCGTTATTACTACTAATTTTCGCACTGATAATTTTCAAATATCGAGAGATTGCCAGGATCGTTGTCTAATCAGCATAGGGCTTTTCCATCGATGCGTTTGCGTGATGTAATAATCCTGTCTGTGTGTATTTTTGTTGCCGTGGTTTTGTTTGTCATAAGTGGCAGTAGTCTGGACTACATCAATTCTCAGCGACAGAAGATGCAGCTTGTGTCAAATGAACCTCTTAAAAATGCGCCTCCTTCGCTTGCATTTGCAACAGTAGCCATGGGGGCTTTTCGGGGTCTGGTAGTCGATATTTTGTGGATACGAGCGGATAAGCTCAAGGAGCAGGGCCAGTTCTTTGACGCTAAACAGCTCGCAGAGTGGATAACGACTCTACAGCCGCGATTCTCAGCAGTTTGGGTGTTCCATGCCTGGAACATGGCTTACAATATTTCAGTGACAATACCTGCAACTCAGCCGGACCAACGGTGGCAGTGGGTCAAAAACGGCTATGAACTTCTGCGCGACCAAGGCATTCCACTAAATCCAAAGTCGCTTGAATTGTATCGTGAGCTTGCGCGGATATTCCAGCACAAAATTGGTGACGTGGCAGACGATGCCCACAAGTATTATAAACTGCAATTGGCTCTTTCGATGGAGCCACTGCTCGGGCCAGCCGACAATCAGTACTTCGAGGCCCTTGCAAAGGCTCCGGCACAGTGGCAACAGATAGTAAGCGATGCAAACGTGGCACAGCTAATCTCAGCACTTAAATCAGCGGATAAGGCGTTTTCAGATGATAATCAGTTCGTCAGCAACTATTTGTCATTGAGGCAAAATCCGGCCAGATTCAATCCCAATGCTTTTGCAGTGATAGATGGGTTTCGCGGCACGTCGGGTCTTGAGAAATTTGGTGTCTTTGCCAAGGCTTATCAATTGCGAAACGTGTGGAAGCTTGATCCAGCGTTGATGTTCGAATTAAATAAGACTTATGGCCCTGTTGACTTTACTGATCCCAACAAACGCTTTCCTCTTGACTGGCGACATTCTGATAGTCACGCTATTTACTGGGGTGTCAAAGGTTTACAGGAGGTCAGTAAAAAAGAGTCACGCACAATCGACTTTGTTGAAACTAACACCGACCGCATTGTTGCTCATAGTCTTCAGAATCTATTCCGTAATGGAAAGATATTTATCTATGACGTGCCGATTGAGATATCTAATGAGACCTCTGAGCAGCCCATGCAGACCGTAGTGAAGGAAATTTTTCTCAGACCCGACCTGCGCATGTTTGAGCCGTACAATAGGTCGGTGCTGGCTATTCTCGATAAATACAAGGATTATGAAAGGAGGGGGTCGTACGAGTCGCTCCAAGACGGCCACAGAAATATGCTCAAGAATGCGCTGTTTATGTTTTATCAAACCGGTCACATCGGCCAGGCCCAGAAGATTTTCGATATGTTAAGGCAGATGTATCCCAGGCCTGAATTTCAAGGGTCCCTTGTGAACTATGCGAGGAAGCGCTGGATTGAAGAGCTCGACAGCGTTAGCCCAAACGATGCGAAGGAACAGGTGATCGCGCTTATGCGAGAAAGTTACCTAAGGTATGCCCTGCGCGATGACGATGAGGCATTCGGCAGAGAAAAGATCGCCAAAGAAATCTGGGACCTTTACCTATCAGAAAAGGACGACGTAGCCAGGTTAAGCATTCCTGAATTTTCTCTATTGAGATACCTGGCACTTATAGATTTTCTCAACGACCAACAGTATCCACTTAACCTTAGACGCAATTTGCTTAATCGCATACAGATCGAAAGACCCGATCTTTATAAAAAATTAGAACAAGAAGAAAAGAGATTGATAGGAGAATCGACGCAATCACCGTGACGTGTATCATTTGCCCGAGATATGCCAAATTCACTTGCCGACCAACTGACAGACTCACAAGCCAAAGCTGTTTTTCATGCCGAGGGCCCGTTATTGGTTCTTGCGGGGCCCGGCAGCGGCAAAACGCGTGTCATTACATATCGGATTGCAGCTCTCATCGATTCCGGCTTTAAGCCATATAACATCTGTGCGATAACCTTCACAAACAAAGCTGCAGATGAAATGCGACAAAGAGCATACTCACTCGGTTCCTCTGCTGGCGCCCATATCAGCACATACCACTCCCTGTGTGTTAGAATTCTCAGGCAGTATGCAGATAAGGCGGGAATCAGCCCCAATTTTAGTATCTACGATGACTCTGACCAGAACAGATGTATCAAACAAGCTGTTAAAGACTGCGAACTCGATACAACTAACTTCCCACCTGCTCGAATGCTTGAATATATCTCCAAGCTAAAAAACAGTCTCATAGACGTGGATGCTTTCAAAGCACGTGCAGACGATTTTCTGGATAAAACATTAGCCAAAATATATGCCCGCTACCAGCACATTTTGAGCGAGCGAAATGGTCTGGATTTCGACGACTTGTTGATGAAAACAGCCTTTTTGCTGGAGAGTTGTCAGGATGTTTGCTGTGAGCTTGGAAACCGCTTCAAGTTCCTGCTAATAGATGAATATCAGGACACTAATCACGCCCAGTACAGAATTGCCAAGGCATTGGTTTCACAACATAACAATATTTGCGCAACAGGTGATCCGGACCAGTCTATCTACGGCTGGCGAGGGGCTGACATCCACAACATACTGTCATTTGAACGCGATTGGCCTGATGCAATAATTGTCAGACTGGAGGAAAACTTTCGCAGCTCAACCAATATCCTCGAAGTTGCAGACAACTTGATAGAATTCAACAAAAAACGAAAACAAAAAAAACTTGTTGCTACGAAAGGTCCGGCAAAAGACGTAGTTGTAATAACCGCTGAGGATGAAGCTGAAGAGGCTGAGACAGTCACCCAGCAAATAAAGCAATTGACCAATGAAGGAACCTCCTTGAGAAACATAGCTGTATTTTATCGCGTCAATGCCATGAGCAGGGTGCTCGAAGAGGCGCTGGTTCAAAACAAAATACCGTATCAGATTGTTCGAGGCGTCGAATTCTACAATAGAAAGGAAATCCGAGACCTGCTGGCTTACCTGAGGATTATTGTCAATCCGAACGATGAGGTTGCGCTGCTTCGGATTATAAATACACCTGCTCGGGGCATAGGAAAGGTAACGATTGACCGGCTGCGTGGCTATGCCGTCCAGCACAAGATTAGTCTTTTTGAGGCACTTGGCAGGGCAGAACAGATTGACTCTCTTGCGAGAGCCACCAAGGGCAAACTTATAGGCTTTGTCAAAATGCTCGAGCAATTCAAGAAGGATACGGCAGGTGCGATTGCACCGCTTGCGGAGTGTGTCTTCGTCGAAACAGGCCTCGAAAAGTTCTTTAGGACAGCCGGCACCGAGGGCGAAGACGCATTGGAAAATGTCAGAGAATTGATAAACGCAACTGCCTATTACGATCAACAAACCGAACAGCCCTCGCTGTCCGACTTTCTTCAGCAAATATCGCTTTTTAGCGACGCCGACAGCTATGATACCTCAGTCGACCGTGTTGCGTTGATGACCCTACATGCTGCCAAGGGCCTCGAATTTGAAAATGTTTTTATCGTCGGGCTGGAAGAGGGGCTGCTACCACACGAAAGGAGTAATGACGGTGACGACCTTGAGGAAGAACGCAGACTTTTTTTTGTTGGCATAACCCGTGCTAAAACCGGCCTATATATAAGTCACGCCCGATACCGAACGCTACGAGGCCAGATGCTGCGTACAATACCCTCGCAGTTTCTTTCAGAACTCGGTCAGCAGGTAACTGAACAAGCTGAAGATAATGAATATTACGACGATAATTATCTGAGCAGTAAAACCATTTCTCATTTTAACCAAGGCCAGTTGGTTCGGCACAAATCCTTCGGCCTTGGTAGAGTCAAAAAGTTTATCGATATGGGCGAAAACAGCGTTGTTGTTGTGGAATTCAACTCCGGTCAGACAAAGACACTAATGTCGAAGTACGCTAGACTTTCAAAAGTTTGATTCATTCATGCCAGCCGGCGGAAAAACCTCGACGTCCCACATTCGCTGTTGAGCTGATGAACTTGTGCTTTTCAGTCAGTATGGTAAAATTATCCACAGTGCCAGCGGCAACATTCTCTGCCATAACCGCTGGGTTGAGTAATTGTCTGTCTTAGCTTTTGAGAAGGTTTTAGAGATGAATTATGCAGTTATAATGGCGGGAGGTAGCGGAAAAAGATTATGGCCTTTGAGCCGACAAAAGCGCCCCAAGCAAGTATTGAGGCTCCTTGACGGTCAAACGCTGCTCGGTCGCTGCTTTGAACGGCTGTCGCCGATCTTCGATGCAAGAAACATAATTGTACTGACAAACGCGGGATATGCAGACATAGTCCGCGAAAACCTTCCAGAACTACCTTTTAGTAACGTCATTGCTGAACCTGTTGTGCGAGATACTGCAGGGGCAATAGGATTAGCCGCGACTGTCCTGACCAAGTACGATCCTGAGGCAACAATGGCAGTTGTTACTGCCGACCAGGTATTGAAACCTCCTGAAGTGTTGCAGCAGGCCCTCAAGGATGCGTTGACATTCGTTAATGACAATCCAGAAAACATAATCACTTTTGGCATCAAGCCAACGTTCGCCAGTACATCACTTGGATACCTAAAGTGTGCCGACGGCAGGGAATATCCGGGTTGTACCAACAAGATTTACTCTGTTAAGGCCTTTAGGGAAAAACCCGATCAAGCAACCGCAAAAAAATACATCACAAGTGACGAATATCTCTGGAATTCGGGTATGTTCGTCTGGAAGGCACGTACAATCTTAGACAACATGACAAATTTTCTACCCGAAGCTGCCGAACCTCTTCGCAGAATCGGGGCTGCTTGGGACGGTCCAAGTCAACAGGAAACACTGCAAGAATGGTTTGTGAAACTACCACAAATAAGTATTGATTTTGCCGTTATGGAAAAGGCAGCTAACGTTTGTGCTATCAAGCTGGACTGCCGCTGGCTCGATATGGGCAGTTTTGCCGCCCTTGCCGATGTTATCAGCTCAGACAAAAACAACAATATCGTCGTAGCTGATATGAGCGAACTGCTTGACTGTAAAAACAGCATCATAGTCACCGAGGACAAAGGCCATCTTATTGCCGGCATCGGCCTGGAAAATATGGTGGTAGTTCACAGCCCCGACGCTACGCTTGTATGCCACATAGATCAGACACACAGACTGAAAGAATTACTGGAGCTAATAAAGCAACACGGGCGTGAAAAACTTTTATGACCAAAAAAATTATATAAGCCAGCACGGCAATTCATTCGACAGACGATGAGGTATTTAGCGATCGATTACGGTACTAAGCGCACTGGGTTGGCGATCTGTGATGCTGCTGAGACTATTGCCTCACCGCTTCTGGTTCTCCACAGTCAAAAAGGACTATTAAGAAAAATTGCGGATATAGTCAAAACTGAAGGTATTGGAGCCGTTGTGTTGGGACTGCCTTTGAATATGGACAACTCCTGCGGTTCTCAAGCTATGCTTGTCATGAAATTCGCTGAGCAAATGAAGGAACAGCTCGATATTCCAGTGTTTTTCCAGGATGAACGGCTAAGCAGCTTCAGTGCTGAAGAAAAACTCGCAGCAGTAGATCTGAAAAAAGACAAAAAGCAAAAGTATCTCGATGCTGTGGCTGCTGCGGAGATATTAGAAGCCTTTCTTGAGGCAAAAAGAAAAAAAAGAACTTAGCATGTTTAGACCAAACCCTTTCAAAATCTCGTCTGGAGCTTAGCAGGACAGCCGATAATGCGGAAACCGAACGCCGACGACTGCAAATATTTTTCTTAAGTACATGCTGGAAAAGGCTTGCAAATTTGGTCAAGCAAGATTAGTATTCAGGTTTTGTATCATATAGAAATATATTTATTGGAAGTGAATATAGGGGATATTTATTGAAGCTATGTTTACAAAACAAGAAAAACAAGTAACTATACATGACTTTGAGACCCATGCCGGCGACACAGGCTCTGCAGAGGTGCAGATTGCACTGCTGACACGAAGAATCAACGACCTCACCGAGCACCTCAAAATCCATAAAAAGGACCACTCATCTCGGCGCGGTCTACTCAAGATGGTTGGGACAAGAACAGCATTACTTAAGTACATCAGCGGAAAAAGCATCAAGCGCTATCAAGAAACCATATCCCGACTCGGCTTACGAAAGTAGCAAACCATGAGAACACAGCAACATAAAAGCGACAGTAACTTACGTGTCACCCATAAATGCTTGGCACTCCAGTTGAGATGAAAGTTGTTCCATAACCCAGCCTACAAGATTGTCTACGAGGTAGTATATGTTTGATGTTCAGAAAGTAGAAAGAGAAATTGGCGGTAGAATCCTCTCTATCGAAACCGGCAAAATCGCTAAGCAAGCTGATGGTGCTGTCCAGGTTCAATACGGTGAGACTGTTGTTCTTGTCGCGGCGGTAACAGGTCCACCCAGGTCAGAGGATATTGACTTTTTTCCGCTGAGTGTCGAATATCGTGAAAAACAGAGTGCCGCTGGTAAATTTCCGGGCGGCTTTATTAAGCGCGAGGGAAGACCCACCACTAAGGAAATCTTGACAGCAAGAATTATTGATAGGCCTATTCGCCCGTTATTTCCGGAAGGTTATTTTCAGGAGGTTCAGATTATAGCTTCTGTGCTTAGCGCCGACCGTGAAAACGACCCAGATGTGCCAGCAATCATAGGTGCCAGCGCAGCACTTGCCATAAGCAAAATTCCGTTCTTAGGTCCGTTAGGAGCGTGCAGAATAGGTAGAGTAAATGGAGAGTTTGTAGTCAATCCAACACACAAACAGTTGCTGGCCAGCGACATGAGCATGCTCGTCGGTGGAAGAAAAGATGCAATAAACATGATTAAAGTCGGTGCAAAGGAATTGTCAGAAAACATCATTGCTGAAGGTCTCCTAACAGCTCATCAAACAGTCAAACAGGTTTGTGAGATGATTGAGGAACTTTGTGAAAGAGTCGCTGTTGAAAAGGAAATACCCCTAATAGAAATAGACCAAGAGGTCTATACAAAGGTTCTCGCCCAAATATCAGATAAATTGTATGAGCTCAAGCAAATACCAAGTAAGCAGCAGCGTAACACGGCCGTAAAAGAGTTGTTTGAGCAGGTTAGTGCCGAATACTGCGCCTCACAAGAGAATCTCAGCCCGGATACTTCAAGCCAACTTCAGGAAATTGAGCTAAGATGTGATAAGACAATGCTCAAGCGAATCTTCGAGAAGATAGAGGGAGAAATAGTCCGTAAACTTATATTTGAGGGTAAGAGACCCGACGGCAGAGGTTACAATGATATCCGTCTAATTACATGTGAGGTAGGTCTGTTACCAAGAACTCATGGGTCGGCGTTGTTTACACGCGGGGAGACACAGTCGCTCGTGAGCGTTACGCTGGGTACTATTAGGGATGCACAGATTATCGACGGTTTACTGGACGAGTACGCTCAAAGCTTCACATTGCACTACAACTTTCCGCCATTTTCTGTTGGGGAGACACGGCCAATTCGTGGACCTGGCCGAAGAGAAATTGGGCACGGCGAGCTTGCAGAACGAGCGCTGAAGGCGGTTAGACCACCAGAAGATAAGTTTGCTTATACGGTCCGTGTTGTCTCGGATATTACCGAGTCGAACGGTTCCAGCTCGATGGCCTCAGTTTGCGGCGGTTCACTGGCCCTGATGGATGCTGGTGTTCCGATTAGCAATGCGGTCGCGGGTATATCAATTGGAATGGTTAGTGATGGAAATGGCCGGCATGAACTGCTCACCGACATCATCGGCGAGGAAGACCATTTTGGCGATATGGATTTTAAAGTCGCCGGTACCGTCGATGGTATCACAGCGATTCAACTCGACATCAAGGCTGAAGGATTGTCTCACGATATTATGATTGAAGCGATGGAACGTGCAAAGGCTGCTCGCTTAGAGATACTGAATAGCATGAACAGCGTCATTAGTCAGCCAAGAGCGGAATTGAGTAAGTATGCACCAAAACTGGTGACTGTGGAAATCGACCCGGAGTACATTGGCAAAGTAATTGGGCCAGCAGGCAAGATGATTAAGAGCATCCAGGAGCAAACAGACACAACAATCGAGATTGAAGAAGATGGTACTATTTACATAAGCTGTTTGGATGGCGACGGCCACCTGAAGGCCAAAGAAATCATAGAGTCGATTACCCAACCTCCACAGGTGGGACGAATATATCAGCAGGCAAAAGTAGTCTCCGTAAAAGACTTTGGGGTGTTTGTTGAAATCGCACCGGGCATTGAAGGGCTGTGCCATATTAGCGAACTCAGCGACGGCTTCGTCAAGAACGTTGAAGACGTTTGCAAAGCGGGAGATATTATACCCGTAAAGCTGACAATGATTGATGAACAAGGGAGATTAAAACTCTCACGCAGAGCTGCTCTTGCCGAGCTGGGCATAAAAGACGAAAAAAAACCTGTAGAAAAATGATGACATAAGTGAGGGGGCAGGTTACTATACTAAGACGGAGAATTTAGAAGCTGATATCGGCAGGCACAATCCTAAGCAGGTGTGTCGATTGAGCTTTAGCATTGCACTTTTACTCCCTGCAGGTCCTGAGCTGGAGATATAAGACACGTGCAGCATTTTATCAGTGGTGTTATTGTCGTTTTGTTGATCGTTATGCCCCTGCTGGTACTGTTACTACGTAAAAGAATACAGCAGATTAGAACAGATAGAAAATATCACCCTGAACAGCTCGAAGAACTTGCAAAATTGACTGGTGAGCTTGCCCATGAGATCAAGAATCCACTTTCCACAATCAAGATTAATCTAAAGCTTATTAGTGAAGAGTTGCAAGTTCCTGACGTTACAGAATCCGGCAAAATGAGCTTGGATAAGGATGGACAGAAACTGGCAAGGGCTCGTAGGAAAATAGCTATTATTCAAAAAGAAACGGACAGGCTTGAGGAGATACTGGATGGCTTTTTGCGTTATATTAACAGGGCTGAGCTACAATTGGCGAACGTTAATATCAATGAGCTTGTAAGCGACATGATAGATTTCTATTCGCCTCAAGCTTACAGTCACTCAATAACCATCCGACAGGGCTTGCAAAATGAGCCACTTATCTGCAAAATTGACGCACGTATGCTCAAGCAGGTGATACTGAATCTATTTGTCAATGCCCAATACGCCATGAGCAATGGCGGCGAACTAATGATACGAACAGATAATCAACAGACCAATGCAGTAATACAAATCAGTGACACCGGCTGTGGCATTGACAAGGATATATTGCGTAACATATTCAAACCTTACTACTCATCTCGACCGGAAGGTATGGGATTGGGCTTGGCAACGGCAAGAAAAATAGTGGAAGGACATAAAGGCACAATCACAGTCAACAGCGAACCTGGAAAAGGAACGTCCTTTACCATAAAATTGCCTTTGCTTGCTGCTGACGAGGTCGACATCGAGGCATCCACTTGACAGAGCAAAAAAACATCATTCTGGTTGTCGATGACGAGCGCAATCATGCAGACGGCATTGTCGAAGCTATTGAAAAGTTGCCTTCAAAGGCAATTGCCGTCTACAACGCTGAGGATGCGCTAGAGATGCTGCGCACCCAACAGGTAGATGTAGTCGTGACCGACCTGAAGTTAGGCAGTGACATTGACGGTTTAGCCATACTTGAAGAAGCAAAAAGACAAAATGTCCAGACAGAGGTGATTCTGATTACCGCTTATGCAACTATTGACACCTGTAAAGAGGCTATAAAACAAGGCGCATTCGACTATCTTGTCAAGCCAATTGACATCGATCAGCTTCGCGCGCTTGTAGCTCAGGCCAGTCGAAAGGCGACAGAAGCTTATTCCCGTCAGTCTATGAGGGACAAACCTGTAAGAGAAGATTTTGAATTCGAAGGAGTATGGGGAACCAGTCCTATTATGCAGGGGATTTTTGAGGTGTTGCGACGAGTTGCACCGACTAACATATCTGTCTTGATTGAAGGCCAGTCCGGCACGGGCAAGGAGTTGTTGGCCAGAGCAATCCATAAAAACTCACCTCGGCAGGATAAGCAATTCAGACCCTTGAATTGTGCCGGTCTGACAGAAACCTTGTTGGAAAGCGAACTATTCGGCCATGTCAAAGGTGCCTTTACAGGCGCCAGTGGTGACCGAAAGGGACTGTTTGAGATTGCGAATAAAGGGACATTGTTCCTGGATGAGATCGGCGATATGCCGATGAATATGCAGGCTAAATTGCTGCGCGTCATCGAAGATGGCGTTGTCATCCCAGTCGGCTCGAATAATCCAACCGTCGTCGATGTTCGCATCATAAGTGCTACAAATCATGACCTTAAGACACTAATAGAAAAGAAAAAATTCAGAGAAGATTTGTACTTTAGAATCAAGGGTGTGAACATCTCTTTGCCCGCTTTGCGCGACAGAGTGGAGGACATACCGGCTCTTGTGGATTATTTTCTCAAGGAAGCTGTCACCGAAACAGGCTTGAAGGTCAATGGGATAAGTGACTCAGCCATGGCAGTTCTCTCGCGTTATGATTGGCCTGGCAATATCCGCCAGCTTAAAAATGCTATCCGGACAATGGTTGTAATGTGCGATCGTGACCAGCTTGATGCCCAGGACATACCGCCGGAGATAGCGCAGAGACCACAATTAGCTGCTGACAGCAGGGCGACTGGCCTGGCAGGTGTGTCACTTGAAGAATTGGAAAAACAAGCCATCATTGACACATTAGCGAGAACCAAGAGCAACCGCGAAAAGGCAGCTAAAATCCTCGGCATCGGCGAAAGAACTCTCTACCGCAAAATTAAAGAATATAACCTATGACGTAGTCACCCCCCGGTTTTGTTTCAAGATGTCGAAACTTGGGGGGTAGCGTGCCCCATGACTCGTGAAACGTCATTGCGAGGCGGAGCCGAAGCAATCTCAATCCAATAAGCAATTATCATTAATCATTTTTAGAGTCATTCCGAGCGCAGCCGAGGAATCTATTAAAAAGTCATTTCGAGGCCGAAGGCCGCGGCAATCTCATTTCCTGTCATTCCGCACTTGATGCGGAATCCATACGAAATATGAACCACAAAGCACGAATCACGAGTTTCCTTATCAGGGTAATTAAGTATTTTTGCATTTTTTATTTTTCTCTGGTCACGAGCCACGGACGACGAGCGACGATTTTTCCTTGCCTTTTCCCTTCTTTTGTGTTATTTTCTGTCGCTAAAGGCGTGATGCATCCGGGAGCGGAATACTTCTTTGAATCGTCCGTTTGTCATTCCTGCGCAGGCAGGAATCCACGCGAGGTACGCTTTACAAGATACGCTTCACGAGATACGAGATACGAATTTTATTGGCGGGAATTGCGGTTTTGTAGATTGATAATGAAATGTAGGGAAGAAAAAATGGGTGACTGTCCCTAGTATTGAGTATTCCTTTACTAGTTTTTAGCATTCTAATTTAGATGTTGAACATGGGGTTCTCGAAGACAATCTTATTAAGGTCAGAGAAGAAAGACATCAAGTTGTATTCGGTTACTGGAGCTTCGCCAGGGTGAGCGCAGTGACATCTCATGTCAAAGCAGCTCCGCAAGCGGGTGTGCTGATTTGAGTCTATCATCCCCATGCCCTCGATGATCCATATTACAAGCGTGTCGAAGACCTCCCTGATTTCGCCGATAGAATTGACGTTTTGGGGTGAACTAAATCTCTTGAATCGGCCCTTTTGTTGACTCGCCATTTGGGCTGATGTAACATTGAACGTGGAAAAACCCAACTTGCCTATGCGCCGGTGAATTCGATCGATGGCAGCACACCATCCTAAGATTACCGCGGCACGAAAGAAGCCTCGCTGCGCACAACTGATGGCTTCTTGCAGATAGTCGTTCTCCTGAGGATCAGGAAGATTTGAGAGGATATTGTGAAGGAGCGCCAACGAAGTATAATTCGTTCCTTCTGTCTGTACAGATAGAAGGAGTTCGCTGCGAAAAGGTTTGATTACAGCATCTAAAACATCGAGGTAGCTATTCTTGAGATTGTTAGGCGCACTTAGTGCAATCAGTCGGCCGCATCCATCTGAGTACTTCTGGAGAATGTCACTCGACATGCCGCCCTGTTGGCTTAGTTGTATCAGGATCTCATTGAACCAACGTGTACCGAGTTGCTCAGCTCGCGCCCTCAGGTCATTCTTCGCAATCTGTTTGACCTTTTCTGCCCTGATGTCTTTCCGCAGAGCCTTGAGGTCGGCAAGAAACTGTTTCAATTCACCAATCATAGACCTACTTCAGTTCTTTGATTAAATCGGCGAGCTCAGTTTTTCCTTGGTCTGAAAGATTTATTGTTTGCACCTTCTTAGAGTAATGCTTAAAATCGAACAAGCTGGCATTATTAGTAAAGTTGTTGTTCCAGTTATTAACGTCATAGCACTTGCGGGTTCCAGCTTCCTCTTTGATGGCTTCCACCGAAGTCTTGAAGTTCCCCGACCGAATGGCGTTATGCAGGCACTGGAGAAGAGTGATCCGCACCTGACTCTCAGACGTCCGCGTTGTCTTGAGGTTCTCGTACAAGGGGAGAATCTGGTCTCCCTCTTTGTAGAACAACTGGTTGACATCATTTACAGTAAGACTGTGCTTGTCTAGGAATCTGCGTGCCTTCAGATGAAGATCTGCGCTTGTGAGATCATCCTGCGTTTGATCGGCCTCTTCAACAATGCTCTCCGGCGTCTTCTTCTGGTCCTTCTCGTGCTCTTCCGGTTTGGGTTTGTCGCTTGATGCCGGTGGTTTGCCCCCCTCAAGCGTGTGTTTGAGCAAAGTCTCGAAGCAGATCTGCTGAAGATTCTCAGGACACTCTTGTGCAATCTTGGCAATTTCAAGCACTTTCTCTATGACCTTTTTGTTCATGTTCTTCTCCATTTCAACAGCCCAATTGTCCCTAGTTTTCTTTTTTTATCCCCAAACTTTCGCGGATTCAGCATCGAAATAGTAAATGTTTAGTTCCTCACGACTCGCTTTAGTTTTTTTCTTTTTCCTACTTGCTGTTTTTGCCAAATTTAACTGCCGATTTTCTTTCATTAGGTCGGCACGGTTAATTATCTGCTGATTAGACCTGGAACTGGGCTTGCCATATAAACTAATGAAAACATTTTCTAGTTTGCCATTTTCAATTATATGCAGGATATGCTCATCATTTTCTGCCAATGAATTACCGTATATGAACAGATTGCCACTAATGCTTTGTAGACTTTTATAACCTTTGTTTAGAAATATACTATGGTTTACACGTTTAAGTTTTTCTTGCCACGATCCTTCTGCAACAAAATGGGGGTATAGTCCTTTATCTAAAGCTTTACGAATTTGTTCCATCAAAGGAATCTCGGTATTACAGTAGGTTAACTTTTGAAATTCTGTACCAGCATCAAAAATATGTAATCCTCCGTGCAAGTAGAAGACACTTTGAGTATTTGAATGACTCCCGTCCCAAACCACATATTCCTGCTGCCCATCCTCTGGCATAACGAAACCATCATTGATACTTTTGATTAATCTTTTGCCCTCCATATCGTGCATAAGCGTCCAATAAAGCAGGAGGTCATAATTTATCGTATATAAGGTTTCAAAAGGTGATAGAAACGCACTACACGCATTATATTGACTATCATTAATATCGGTGGGCAGACTTGGGTGTTTCCCAGAGATGACCTTAACAAGAATCTTCTTTAGAGTATCTGCGTCTTTTGTAAGTTGCTTGGAATGTTTTTTCAAAGCTCCGTTATACAGTGTTAATATTTTTGCGGCATCATATAGCTTCCTAATTATTATCTCAAAATCCTGTGTTTCAAATAAGTCAAATGCTTCTCTGACACAAGGGGAGACTAATGAAAAATCAGCTTCATCTAAAAGAGCGTTGTATGCAAATATGTCTTTCTTGCATGCGATACTAAAACCATTACCTAACAACAGACGTTTCTTCCCGTCAGCTTTTTTTAATGCTTCTTTGAAAATAATAAGTTTAACTGTCACATTTTCTCCGCAGTTACTAATGTTGTGACTTTTACGTTTGTTCTATAGATCTCGACTTACAGCGTGGGCAAATAATAGGATAAGAAGGCCTGTTTTTCTCCTCTGCCTCACCTGGCTCAAAAACTTCTTCTTCAAATCGACATCCACAATTCTTGCATATGAATTTTTGCTTTTTCATAATGAACTCCGAAAAAGCAATAAACGTTTGCCTATTTTTTTCTTTTGGAAGGTTTTTCCCTTTGGCTGAGCGCGCTGCCAGCAGCACTTTTCGATTTGCTGCCTGTTCTTTTATCGCGCAAAACTTTGCTCGCCTTTTTCGCAACCCTTTTGCTTGTTACTTTTTTACCACCTTTTGCCATGACTAAGTCCTTTCTAAAATCATTGGTTATAAATAAGTGTACTTTAAGCGAAAAACTCCAAAGTACGGGATCAACAAGGGAAACCGAAGAGTGGTTTTTTTTACGCGCTCTCGGCATCCTTCGCCGATCGCTTAAAATATTAGTATTTTATAGAGCAATACCTGTGCCAAAAGCCTTTTTACCGGACCCAAAATAACGCAAGCCTTTGTTTCAAATAGACTTACACTGTAAAAGTGTTTTGGCTCCATCTGCTAAAACTCCATCCAAAACCTATTTTCTCTGCCAACATGGCAGGTCAGACAATTGACGAAAACAAAGCAAAAATGCAGGGGGCGGCAACTCCGGCTATAGGACGGGGCTAAACATAACGAAATAAACCGGCAGGATGACCAAAAAAAGCGATTTTTGGCCTTTTTCAGCCCCTTTTCCTGATTTCTGCAAAAAATTTGGTCTTTATAAGACTTTATGATTGAAATTTTTGTTCTAATCGCCTATCGTACTTTTTGAAGGAGTGGTGGTGGAAAAGCTCGGCGGAGGCCCATTTCAAGCTTTCAACCACGAAAAATTGTATTTTGTTGCGAAAGAATAACTCAAATTTTGGAGGAGCAAAAGATGGGAAATAGACGTGTAAAGATGAGGGCAACTATTTTTATTATTTTACTAACAATTGACCACTTAGCATTTGCTAGTATATCTGTTATTGACGGCAGTTCAGGCATCAGTCACCTGCCCTTTTGGAAGAATAGTTTCTGGGGATTGACTTCCCATATAGAAATGGCGTTTCCATTTACGGCAACTTCTGGGGGCCCTTATTTTGCTGAGGAGCTTGAGGTTGCGTTGTACCACTATGAGGGTTTAGCTGGTTCAACTGCTTACTTTTCCATTAATGTTGACAACAATGGTGAACCAGGAGATGTGATAGCTACTATCGAAATGACTGATATTACCACGAACCAGCAAGTTGTGAGCGCAACATTTACTGAAAAAATAATAATTAACAGCAACACTAATTACTGGCTTGTCGGTGGGACGCAACAAGGGCAGGTAAACTGGAATCTTGGGGACGGTGTTTTCGGAATAGTTGCCAAACGAGTAAATCATGGCGCATGGACTATCTTCTCGTATTCGAATGTATCTGCTTATGCCATCCTTGGCTCGCCTGTTCCAGAACCGGCCACTTTTTTCCTGTTTGGTCTTGGCGGATTAGCTTTATTGAGAAAACATAGAAAGGAATAAAAAATATTGAACAAACCAATTATAATACTGTTGACAGCAGCGTTGTTGTTTAACATATCAGGTGTCGGAAAGGCCACCATTGCTCAGTTGACATCCCCTGCAGAGTTCATTTACCCTACAACAACAATTGACTTTGATGACGGTTCAAATCTTACTGTTGCGAATACCCGTTATCTTGACCTGGGGATCGAATTCTCAAGAGACGACGGCTACGGAGTAGTACTTTATGAAGAGCAATTTACGACTTCACCTCCAAATGTTCTCGCAACGGTCAAGACTTCTCCCACCGGCCCACCTTGGGTTATGCACCTTAACGCGAGTTTTTCATCCCCGACTTTCGAACTGGGGGCATTCTTTGGAAATGATCAGGGTTACGGCTATACAGCAACGACACTTTCAATCTTTGACCTTCATAATGTACCATCTGGTTCTGTTACTGTGCTGACCAACAATAACAACAGAACAGATCAGTTTATTGGTCTGCGAAGCGATGTACCTTTCTATTCAGCCCGATTCGAAAACAACGGTACGTGGTTGTCTGTATCTCTTGACGATATGATTTTTACGGTCCCTGAACCGGCGACGGTTTTGCTGCTCGGATTGGGTGGGTTTGCATTGCTGAGAAAACGTAGAGAGGAATAGTGTTAAGTTTTTGGTGCTTAGTTTTGAGTTAACTCAAAACTCACTTCGCCAATACGGCATTTGCTCAGGTGTTACATTCTCCCACAAACCTTTCTTTTGGCTGCGGGCAGCAGCTTCTAACTGCTTGTACTTATTATAAAAACTGTGGCGAAACCGCAGGTCAGCGTAAGCAAAACCTTCTGATACAAGAACCTCATTCAAAAATCTGCTGTTTGGTAATTGAACATACGCCAATAGTCTGTTGTATTCTTTATTATCCCGTGTGCGGTTTCCTCCGTCGAGATAAATTGTAACAGTTTTTCTAAGAGTCAGCGTTGTCGTGAATTTGGTAGCCTCTGGGCCGAAATACTGAACCGGCGTGTTCGGCTTTTTGGTTTCCGGCGTATCAACACCCCAAAGACGAATCCTCGTGTGAGGATAATGACCATTTGGCACATTTATATCAAGAGTGTCACCATCAACAACATTTACTACTGTGAAGGTCTTGCCGTGATATTTCTCAAGGTCACGTGGCTGAGGTTGCCACTTTCGCCTTATTGGGCTGTGGTCGAGCCAAACAAAAAAAACCGCCAGTAACAGGCATATCATTACCAAGCCTGCTTGCCGGCGTTTACTCATCGCAAAGGTACTATTGTTTTTCTTACTCAATAGAACAAATAATCGATCATACTTTATTTCGAAGCTCAGCAGGTTTGTCCAGCTCAAAGGCTGAACAGACAGCTTCAAGGGCTTTTTCAGCGTCCTTTTTATCCACAGCACAACTGATGCGAATTTCACTGGTAGTGATAGAGTCAATATTGACCTGAGCTTCAGCCAAAGCGCTGAACATTCTCTCTGCTACACCATAATGCGTCCGCATGCCAAGACCTACTGCCGAGACAAGGGCAATATCATCACGAACGAATATGTTATCATAGTTGACCTCGTCCTTTATCCGTTCCCCAACCTTCTTGGCTTCATTCAAATCTGATGTGCTAACCATAAAAGATAAGTTAGCCTTCTCAGGACTGACTTCGGTTTGGATAATATCATGGACCACAACTTTTGCCTGAGCCAGGCGGGAGAAGATTTTTGCGGCGTTACCAGGGATATTGTCAACACCAACAAGGCTTATCTTGGTCATATCTTTCTGTACAGTTGCACCTGCAACTACAACACCTTCCATTTGCGGCACCTCATGAGTAATTATTGTCCCCTGTGTTTCGTTAGCACTACTTCTTACGTGTATTTTGACATCATATTTCTTGCCGAACCCTACGGCCCGAATGTGCATAACACTTGCACCAAGGCTTGCAAGTTCAAGCATCTCGTCATAGCTGATTTGGTCCAATTTGACGGCGTTTCTGAATGTTCGTGGGTCTGCTGTATAGATTCCATCAACGTCCGTATAGATTTCGCATTGCTTTGCTCCAAGGGCAGCAGCTAATGCGACGGCGCTTGTATCCGAACCGCCTCTACCCAGTGTGGTAATGTTTCCTTGTTCATCAATGCCTTGAAAGCCTGCAACGATAACAATCTTTCCCTCATCCAGTTGTTTGTGAATTCGCACTGCGTCAATGCTCTTTATCTGAGCTTTTGTGTGAGTGCTGTCGGTCATCAAACGAATCTGGCCACCCGTAAAACTAATAGCGCCATAGCCCATACCATCGAGGGCCATAGCGAAAAGTGAGACCGTCTGCTGCTCACCAGTACTCAATAATTGGTCCAGCTCGCGCGTTGGTGGATTTGGATTAAGCTCCAGAGCATCAGCTATTAGCTCGTCGGTTTGTTTACCACGCGCTGACGCAACCACCACTACCTGAAATCCATCCTTAACCATTTTGATTACTCTTGAAGCGGCCCGACGGATCTTTTCTGCATCCGCAACTGACGTACCACCAAACTTCTGAACGATTATCTCCATATCCCAACCAGTAAAAGAAATTCAAGATGTGCCTAACAATACTGCATCATGTTTTGATAGTCAACAATGTCAGCTTTTCAAAAAGTACTCCATAAGTTCAAAGCCTTTATCTATCTTAAATCCCGATTTAGCAGCGTTTGCTTCACTAAAAGGCTTATGTACAATTCCCATGATACCATTACCCGCCATGGCAAATGGAACAGGCTCCGGCGAATGAGCACCACTACTGACCAGAGTCGGATGGTCCGGCAATATTAATATCCGCCAACTTTCGTATTTCTGCAGCGCTTCCAAAACGGGCCCGATTATATGCATGTCCACCTGCTCGATTGCCTTTTTCTTCATATCGGCATTACTCTGATGGGATGCCTCATCAGGCGCTTCAATATGGACGAAAACCAGATCGTATTCACCGAGCGCCTCCACCGCAGCGGTGCCCTTGCCTCGGTAGTCCGTATCAATAAAACCAGTGGCACCAGGTACCTTTATCAAATCGAAACCGACAAGCTTTGCAAGACCTCGTACCAGGTCAACAGCAGTGATAGCAGCACCTTTTGGACCGAATCTTATTTGGAAACTATCCAGCATGGCCTTTTTACCCTGTCCCCATAGCCAGATTGAGCTAACCTGATTTTCACCAAGGTCCTTTCTCACCTTATTGATATCATGATCATCGAAGAACTGTTTTGAACGAAACGTTAAATCCCGCAGCAACTCTGAACCTCTGCCACGCGGCAAGATTTTTTCTATTGGCCGACCTATATAATCGTGTGGTGGATACGTCTTTACATCAAAGTCAAAACCCTTAAAGACTACAAGGTGCCTGTAACTCACACCCGGATAAAAACGAATCTTCTCGAGACTAAGCTGTTCTTCCAACTCTTTTATCAACTTGCCGGCTTCTTCGGTTGAAATGTGTCCGGCACTGTGGTCAACAATTTTGCCATCTGCGATAGTGATTAGATTACATCTAAACACCCAGTCACCAATTCCCAATTTGATATTGCGAGCCACGGCTTCAATTGGGGCGCGACCACTGTAATATCGCGCTGGATCATAGCCCAGCACGCTCATAAGAGCAACATCACTACCTGGGTCCATATCGGGGGGAACCGTACGTACAAGGCCTTGCCTGCCTTCGGTGCTAATCTTATCCATATTTGGTGTATCAGCAGCTTCAAGGGGAGTCTTGCCACCAAATTGTTCAAGTGGCTCATCCGCCGCACCATCAGGAACTATTACGGCATATTTAGTCACTATTCCTTATCCTCCGGCACGTCAACTATTCTTATACAGACCGGCTTGCTACAAACCGTATCAAGTTCGTCCAGACTTTTAAGGGCTGCAGTAACCTTGCATTGCTTGTTGGGGTGGGTCGTTATGACCACCGGCACGGTATTACCAGGCCCAGCACCTTCGTGCTGTAGCACGCCGGAGATACTTATGGCGTTTTCAGCGACTATTTTACCAATCTGCGCGAATACACCCGGCTGGTCCTTGACCATCAATCTGATATAAAACCTACTTACACAGTCATCGATTTTTACTATTCGTGACTCTACTTCGCTTCTTGGCTTAAGATATAAATGCTTAAAGCTGGTCGCGGAATTACCCAAAGCAACATCGATAATATCAGCAACAACTGCACTCGCTGTGGGCATCATTCCGGCACCCCGGCCGTAGAAAATGACTTGCCCAACCGCACTTCCAAAAATGCTAATGGCGTTAAACGGACCCGCTACACGGGCTAGGGCGCTATCCTTGGCTATAAAAGACGGATGTACACGAAGTGAAACCCTGTTCTGCTCATCTTTTTCTCCAATTGCCAAGAGTTTCAGATAATAGCCCATCTCGGCACCAAAGCGTATATCATCTTTTGAAACTCTCTCAATACCCTCAATATAAATATCTTCGAGCGCAATTTGGTATCCAAATGCGATGGAAGTAAGTATCGCTAACTTGTGCGCGCTATCCTCGCCGTTGATGTCGAGTGAAGGATTTGTCTCGGCGTAGCCTTTTTGTTGGGCTTGAGCCAGGGCCTCGGAAAAATCTTGACCCTGTGAGGTCATGTTCGACAAGATGTAATTGCAGGTACCATTGACGATACCATACATCGCGGTGATATTATTCGCGACCAACCCTGTGCGGATGGCGGAGATAATAGGGATACCGCCGGCACAGCTCGCTTCAAAGGCAATGCAGCGACCGTTCTGGTGAGCGGCTTCGTAAAGCTCATTGCCATGCTTGGCAAGTAGGGCCTTATTGGCAGTAACTACGTCTTTACCCGCCTGGAGCAATCTTAGCTGAATGTCCTTGGCGGCATCAGTACCCCCGATGAGTTCCACTCCTATCTGAATGCTCTGGTCACTTAGCAGTCTGCCTATATCATCAGTAAGAAGACCATCCGGCAGTTTCACTGGCCGAGGTGACCGCGTATCAGTATCAATAACGCGGCTAAGCTCCAGCCGAAGGCCGGTCCTGGCCTCTATGAAGTCTGCCTCTTCGAGTATCAGCTTAGCCACGCCGCAGCCGATCGTGCCAAATCCGACAAGCCCAACTTTTACAGTTTTTCCACTCATATGGAACCTGCTCTTGAAAAGCCGACCGAACAGGCCGTCGCAATGATGCAAGTTTCAATAAACCCTTAATCAATAATCAATCAGCTAATCTCGGTCAAGTAAAAATTATGTTTAATGAGAAATGAAATTCATGGTGATTTATTTAGTTTCGTATTATGCACTATATGGCTGAGAGACGGGGGGTGGTATTTTGATTTGTCGGCGATATTTTTATCCCCAGCCTCAATAATTACAGATATAAAACAATGAATGTTGCTTTTAATAACTTTCCTACTCAGTACACAGTAGTACTTGGCTGGTATCCCAGTTCCCCCCAGACAGCTTTCTGCACCTTATGCAAATCGATATTGCCCGGCTGTGTAGTTTCACGATCGTCCCAAGTAGTCTTTGCGGTACGCCTGTCCATCCATTTCCAGTATTCACTGTGTCCATCCGCGAAACTGAAGGTCGTACCATTGCTGTGCAGCTTCGGAGGAGGGTCATACCATGCTTCCATCGAATACAAAACACCCCAAGTGCCAGGAGTCACTGGGTCTTCACCAAGAAAGACCATCCTCTCAGATGACCTGCGAATCTGATTCCTATTCGTTATTTTCAGTTCTGGAGTATAGGAATCCCAACCACAATAGCCATTCATCGAATCAACTATGGTGTAAGTTAGTCTCCTTTGCCGAGCACTATTTGGGCACTTGTAAAGTTTTAGATCTTTACAATAAGACCACAATTGTCCTTTTTTGATAGCATCTTCCCATTCCGGAATGGTACTATCAGAGCCGTTGGTGGGCCATTGCACCCACCAAGTAGTCACGGATAGAGTGCCTGGATAACTTACATCACTGTTTACGATCTTGCCATCATAGTCATCTGCATACAACATCCAAGAAAGTGTTAGCTGCTTGAGATTGTTGAGACAAATCGCACGTTTGCCTTGCTCTCTGGCTCGATTTAAAGCCGGCATTAATATCGCCATTAATATAGCTATAATGGCGATAACCACTAAAAGCTCAATTAAAGTAAACCCCCTCTGAGGTTTATTATCTATCCAGTTAGAAATCCTACAGCCAAGCAAGATTAAATCTCTGCGCTTGTGAGAATTAGCTTTGTTTTTTCCCGTCATAATTTTAAACTCTAATTATGAGGATGCAGAAAAAGTTAAACTTGTTCCTTTTATTTCTCCACCCCAAATTTGTAAAAATAAGTTATATCAGAAATTTGGCTGATTTACAATACCGATTATCACAAACTTAGGGATTATGACTTTGCATCAGCAATTAACGATCGGCCTGATAAGCCCTTCACCAGGCGTTTGCACAGGGGTACACTCAATTAATGTAGCAGCAATAGGATTTCCGTCAGGGTCCACAATAGCGGCGCGAAGCGGCTAACAAGTCGCTTGTTTCGTTTAGGTTTAGCGCAAGAGCTACACGTGCCTGTAAACATCCCAGCCCATGTAGTTGCCCAGGGCCTCGGCAATAGCGTCAGCCGTTTCAGACATGTTCACTGCCACGTGATGTTCAAAACCCATCGTGCAAACGTAAGCCATCAGTGCCTGCAGATTTTCTATCTGCATCACGCCATATCCACCGAATGTGTCGAGCTTGTCGTCTGTGAACCTGCCTTCGCCGACATAGGCGCTCAGGATGCCATCTATATCGTCGGTGGTCGTTCTGCAAAACGTGGTCGGGCTCGATTTGATGCGCCCGACTATTGTACCGTACGTGTTTTCCCTGCCGACGGAACCGGCAATAATCTCTTGGAAGTCCATTTTGTCGCTTTTGAAGAAAGATTTCGGCAGGTTGCTGCAGTGGAACAGCACACACTTGTCCGGGTCATCCGCAAAGTTGTTATTCCAATCCATCAATGCGCTTGGAGTGCCGCTGGCCAACTGAAGGATGTACATACCCAAGAGGCCCATGATGTCAACTTCACAAGCACTTGGTAAAAGAGACTCACTCATCATGCTCATAAGCGTACACGGTACAATTCCAAAGAACTCCTCAAGGGCAGTCCAGCACTGAATAGCCGTACCTACCAACTCGTTTTCCTTGATCCATCTGTCAACGACATAGCCAAACTTGGCCATCTTCAAAAGGCTTTCCTGTGGAATGCCTTTCGTAGCAGTGTAGCCCTTAATGGAATTTAGTTTGTTTTTTACACCTCGATCATTATCACCAACTCGGTCAACTCTGCCAAATATCTCGTACAAATCGATAGGCTCTACAGCGATGCCCGCGAATTCCAGAATCTTCTCACTATAGCGAACCGTATTGAAAGCAGCCGGCCTTGAACCAATTGCGCCAAAGCGTACGTTCTCAAGGCCCCTGACAACCCGGCAAATGGCTGCAAATTGATCAATTTCTTCCTTGAACTCAGCCGATTTAACTTTGACCGTATGTGAGTTAGTCAATGTGAATGGTATCCCAGCTTGTTTTAGGTTGTTACATACGCTGATCTTGCCACAAAACGAATCCCGCCTTCTACCTATCGCCATTCTGTCCGGATCATCGGGCTCGGCCTGAATGAGTATAGGCACGTTCAGACCGCTGCGTTTGATCGCCTCAGCGGCACCTCTCTCATCACCAAAGTTTGGAAGGGTAACGATGATGCCGTCAATTTTATCTGCATGGCAAGCAAACAGCTCTGCGCATTTCTTCGCGTCCTCGAAAGTCTCAACTGCACCGTACTTGGTCTGCCCCACCGGTAAAGCTACGGCACCATAACCGTTCTTCTTCAAAACACTAAGAATGTCTTTACGCCCCTCCTTTGCCAGCACGTCCGGAAAGAATCCACGATTACCAATGATTACTCCAAAGTTTATCTTTGACATTTTATTTCTCCTCTATTTTTGACCGTAATAGGCGTTCTTGCCATGTTTCCGCAAATAGTGCTTATCTAATAGCGACTGCGGTATCTCATCCTGCTGGGGATTGATTTGAAGCGTTCCCAAAGCCATTTGTGTTACATGCTCCAATACCACGGCGTTCCTGACAGCATCATGCCCATCACAACCCCAGGTGAACGGCCCATGGTTAGCCACAAGAACAGCCGGTATCTGCATAGGGTCTATGCCCTCAAACCTTCTTACTATAACCTTACCCGTGTTAAGCTCATAATCTTTTTTTATTTCCTGCGGTGTCATGATCCGCGTGACCGGAATCGGGCCGTTGAAATGGTCCGCATGTGTTGTGCCTAAACAGGGGATTTCTTTGCAGGCTTGGGCCCACATTGTCGCATAACACGAATGGGTGTGACAAATGCCACCAATGCCTTCAAAATTGCGATATAGCTCAAGATGCGTAGCTGTATCAGATGACGACCTAAATTCGCCGTCAACGATATTTCCGTCGAGGTCCAAAACAACGATCTTGTCCGCTGTTAGCTCATCGTAGTCCACGCCGCTGGGTTTAATGGCTACAATCCCGGCTTGGCGATCGATCTCACTAACATTGCCCCAGGTAAAAACAATTAGTTTGTGCTCGACCAGCTCAAGGTTGGCTTTGCACACTCGCTCTTTTAGTTGCTCATGCATTATTATGCGTTCGCTTTTTCTTTAATATCAAGCAGGTCTTTCATCACGTTGTAAAGATTTTCTGTGTGGTCTTTAACGCCGAAACTATCATGGAGCTGTTTGTAGAGCTTGTAGAGCTGCTTGTAAACCTTAACGTTTTCCGGAATGGGCTTAAATGTTTTATCCTTTACGCCGCACATCGTCGCTTGCGCATCGGTAAAACTGTCGTATCCACCTGCAAACTTACCGGCGGCTACCGCTCCAGCAATTGACGAACCCAGAGCACACGTCTGGGCAGACCTCGAAATCTTCATTTCCCGGCCGGTAACATCAGCATAAATCTGCATAAGTAGAGGATTCTTTTCAGCGATTCCGCCACAATTTATTACTTCTGAGACTTCGACACCATATTCTTCAAACCTGTTGATAATGGTAAGGGCACCGAAAGCGGTTGCCTCAATTAACGCTCGGTATATTTCTTCCGGTCTTGTATGGAGTGTCTGGCCTAAGAGAAGACCGGTAAGCCGTTGGTCAACTAAAATTGTGCGATTGCCATTATTCCAGTCAAGGGCTAACAGACCTGATTGTCCCGGCTTGAGCTTCGCTGCCTTTTTGGTAAGGGCTTCGTGAGAGCCTGTTTTTTCACCACCTGGCTGAATGTAGTTAACAAACCAGTTGAAGATGTCCCCTACGGCGGACTGACCGGCTTCCAGGCCGAAATAACCCGGCAGTATTGATCCATTAACGATTCCGCAAATGCCGGGAATATCAGGCAAGTCCTGGCTGGTCGGGGCTACAACCATGTCACAGGTGCTAGTCCCGATGATTTTGACGAGCACACCTTCTTTGATACCTGCTCCGACAGCACCCAGATGAGCATCAAACGCACCCATTGCTACGGGTATGCCTACGGGAAGGCTGAGCTTCTGTGCCCATTGCTCAGTAAGCTTTCCAGCAGGTTTATCTACAGCATAAGTCTTCTCGCTGAGTGTTGCACGAAGCTTGGCGAGTTTAGGATCGAGCTTACCCAAAAATTCAGCGTCCGGATAGCCACCCCAGTCATCGTTGAACATCGCCTTGTGGCCGGCGGCACAACGACACCTCAGGAGCTTATCCAGCGAATCCGTACCAGTCAGCACTGCAGGTATCCAATCGGCATGTTCAATCCATGTATAAGCAGCATCGAAAACCTTTGGATCTACACGAAGGCAGTGCAGGATTTTACTGAAGAACCATTCAGACGAGTATATGCCCCCACACTTTGTTAAATACTGGGGACGCTCTTTTTTGGCAAGCTCAGTAATCTCTGCTGCCTCAGCATAGCCAGTGTGGTCTTTCCAGAGCCACGCCATTGCGTTTGGATTGTCTTTGAATTCACTCAGCAGCCCTAATGGAGTGCCGTTCCTGTCCACGGGTAGTGGAGTAGAGCCTGTTGTATCCACGCCGATACCAATAACTTGGCTGGGATTAAATGAAGATTCGGTCTTCTTCGCCTGTACAATAGCATCCATGACCGCAACTTCCAGACCCTTGAGATAGTCGCCGGGGTTCTGGCGAGCCATGTTGTGGTCCGATGGGTCTAATATAATACCCGCCTCGCCGGTTTCATATTCGTGGACAGCTGTGCCAAGCTCGTTTCCATTATTGACGTCCACAATCACACAACGTACAGAATTAGTTCCATAATCAAGACCGATTGTAAAAGCCATACTTCGTCCCTCTGCTATCCAGTACTAATTGAATCCGTTTTTGTGAATCCCACAATAAATTGCGGGGCTAAATATATTTTATTTAGCCCCACGTTCCACGTGGAGTCTTTTACCGCCTCGGCGGCCTCACGGTTAACCTCTGAAATAGAGATAGATTGCCACAATAATCACCATGAGAAGAACTGAGAGAATCACTTCTATGGATGACCAACTTGCTCGTGATTTCTGGCGGTCCTCTTTGGTAACAGTACCATACGTTAGGCCTTTGATCTTTTCGTATGAGGGAGCTTTGGTAAGGTAGCTCACAGCGATCATCACAACTACGCACACCACAAAGATAAGCAGGCTGTAATACTGGAAGAAGACATTGTTCATTATCCAGAGAAAAGTGCCTTCTGTGTACGAGAAATCGCTCATGAGCTTGACTGGTGTGTCGATCACCAACCGTACTAGGCCCATAGCGAATCCAACAACCAGAGCGGCTAAACACCCCTTGCTGTTAAGACGTTTCATAAACACACCAAAAAAGAAAACAACGAAAATCGGTGGAGCTAGATACGACTGCACCCCCTGAAGGTAGTCGTAAAGCCCTTTGCCTCCGCGGATCACGGGAATCCAAAACAGCCCGATCAGCACCATAACGGTTGTTGCGATGCGTCCCATCCACACTAACTGGTGTTGCGAGGCTTTCGGTCGTAATTTGCTATAGAAATCCATTGTAAACAGGGTGGAAGAGGCATTGAAGACCCCAGCCAGAGAACTCATGAGTGCCGCGAGCAACCCAGCAACAACGATACCTCGCACGCCGACGGGAAGTATTGTCGCTACGAGCATTGGAAATGCTTTCTGGCTCTCGTCGCGAATCAATTGGCCTTGCGAATCGAACATGGTTTGTTGAATTGCCTCCACCCGGCCACTCTTGGCCAGTGCGAAACAGATCATACCTGGAATTATGAAAATGAACACCGGCAGTAGTTTCAGAAAAGAAGCCCAAATGGAGCCTCTGCGTGCCGTGCGTTCATCCGGTGCTCCTAACGCACGCTGCACAATATACTGATCCGTGCACCAATACCACAAGCCGATAACTGGAGCACAAAAGAGCATACCCAACCAGGGATAGTTGTCATTGAAGTACCAGGCCATACGGCCAGATTCTCTCACCGGTGCCCAGGTGCCGGCAATATTGTCGGGGACAAGCGGTTTCCACAGGTTAAACATCTCCGAACCGCAAATCTCGCGCAACTGGTCCCAGCCACCCAAGGCACGCAGGCCAAAGATCGTTACTACGATCGAGCCAAAAATCAGAACAATTGTCTGCAAGGCCTCGGTATATGCGACAGCACGAAGTCCTCCGAGGATTGTGTAGATTCCGGTCAGGACAATTACGAGGATTGAGCCGACCCAGAAACTGTCAAGACCCATAAAAGTAATATCCGGCAACAGAACGCTAAAGACTATACCACCAGCGAATATGCCGACTGCAATTTTGGTCAAGATGTAGGCTACGAGGGAGATGATCGAGAGGACCCAGCGCGCGGTCGGAGAAAACCGCCTTTCCAAAAACTCAGGCATTGTAAAGACCTTTGAGCGCATATAGAAAGGAACCATCACCCATCCGAGCACAAGCAGACACCAGGCGTGCAATTCATAGTGTGCCATGGCTACACCATCTGTGGCGCCTGATCCGGCAAGGCCGACCAGGTGCTCTGAGCCAATATTTGAGGCGAAAATTGATGCTCCGACGATAAACCATCCCAGATTGCGTCCCGCCAGAAAATAGTCGTCGGCCGTGTCTCTACCTTTAAGGATTACCCACCAAGCGAGGCCCAAAAGAATACCGAAATATGCGGCGATAACAATCCAATCCGGTGTCCCTAGTGAGGTTTGTGCCATTAGTACTTGCATAGATTTCCCCTTCACAAAGTGCTCATAGAATTGTTTTAGTTTTGCTTACCTGAAATATGGAGTTTCTACTCATTGAGTCGTAATTAAAAGGCTATTTTGCCGATAATTGGTAGATCATGGTCGTTTTGGCCAATATCCCTGACCCACTTTGCCCAGTGTGCAAGAAGCACCAGTCAAGACAATTAACTTGGGGCACAACAAAAACTCTAACATCGCCGGTAAGACCTAACTGCGTATTCAACCAATTTGTGGGGTATTCTACAGGTATAAGCAAGTCATTTCAAGCAAGATATCCCCAACGATTATCAATTTGGGAACAGAGTGTATATAAAGCAGATTTCTTTTATAAATGAACATTGTACACCCAAGAATAACGATACGTAAAGGCTCTATTTCTAGCAAATTTAGAATCTACTATTGAGATTAGCGCTGGCCTTGGAAAGAGTCAGGCTTTTGGCAAACGCTCACTTTCCAATGCAACATCAGGAAAAAACATGTTGATAGGCACTCTATACTATTGAATAATGAGTCACATGAATGGTCAAATGAGAAAAGTACTGCCTGCCGTCATGCTTAGTCTTTGCATGTTATGCTCAGCCGAGGCAGATCTGGCAGGGCGTATTGACCATATCATAAACTTACAGAAGGGTGTTAAATTTTCCGCTCATATCATCGAGGCTAATTCCGGAAAGACGGTATACGATTACAGAGCTACGAAGGCTTTAATTCCCGCCTCCAACATGAAGATAATTGTCACAGCAGCAGCCCTGCAATATTTGAGTCCGTCCTTCAGGTACATAACAAAGGTCGGATTATGTGAAGACACACTTGTAATAATTGGCAGTGGTGACCCGCTGCTGGGAAATAAGTCAACCGATATGAAATACAACCGCCAGCCTTGCTGGATATTTGAGGATATTGCAACCAAGCTGAAACGCCTTGGTGTAGAAACCATTAAGGACATCATTGTTGACAGTAGCATATTTGACGACCAACGTGTTCATCCAAACTGGCCCAGAGACGAGTTAAATAGATGGTATGCCTGCGAAGTCAGCGGACTTAATTTCATCGGCAACTGCATTACAATAACCGCGGAAAATAACGCTGGAGATATTAACATAACTATTGAGCCGGCAACGAGTTATGTGCGATTAACAAATCGAGTCTCTCCTATATCGAAGGGTAAAAGTTCAATAGGCGCCTATCGGAAAACCAAGCCTAACAGCATCACTATTCGGGGTAAATGCAAAGACAGGGTCGGTCCATTTGATGTTGCAATTGAAAAACCCGCCATGTACTTCGGGTTTCTATTAGCAGAAAAATTGTCCATCGTTGGTATTAACACCCGGGGTAAGCTCATTGAGAAGGCACTCACCCCAGAGTGCGATTTCAGGTTGTTGACAGAATACAGCACTTCGATAGCGGACTGTCTCGAACGGTGCAACAAGGACAGTCTTGGGCTGGCAGCAGAAGCACTACTTAAGACAATTGGTGCCCACCGTCAGCCGAGCAGAAAGGGAGGTAGTTGGGCTGCAGGTAGCGAAGTGATCAGCCAGTATCTAATGAATCTGGACATCGACCAGAGCCAGTTCTACATCGACGATGGCAGTGGGCTAAGCAGAGAAAACAGACTCAGTGCAAATGCCATCACAAGAACGTTATATGATATTTACAAAAGTGACTATTGGGAGATTTATGAGTCTTCGCTGTCAGTAGGGGGGGTGGATGGGACAATTGAAAAGTACTTCAAAGAAGAGAAGTATAAAGGCAATATCCTCGGCAAGACAGGATATATCACGGCTGTTAAGTCATTCTCAGGTATATGCAGTACCAACAAGGGCGATTACATATTCGCTGTCATAGCCAACAAGACCAACGGTCGAACCCGCCAAGCACTTAACAATATTGCAGCGGCAATTATTGACGAGTTTGAAGACGGAAGTTGATGGAAGGTATGTGTCTTAACTTTTTTGTCCAGCAAGCAGTCAAGGCTTGAAATACACTTCGAGGTTACTTCTATAAGGTACCATTTTCCAGTCCGATTTAACAACCGCTCTTAGACGTTCTTCAAGAAACGCAAAACGCCATGGTTCCACACCAAGTATGACGGCCGATGGCGGGGACTTCCGGATTAGTTCGGCCAGCGAGTCTGGTCCAACAGTGTGTGTGACTGACCGTTCGGCCGGTGACATAAAATCAGCAAACCTATAAGTGATTGATCCAGCAGACAGTTCGGTATAGATCTTGCCACCTCCTTCCAGAGCAAGCAGAGGAGCCAAGGTGAGTATACGCTTAGGCTCTTTCGTTTTTTGTACAATATCTATTGCGGCCTTGTGCTGTTTAAGCGGCACCCATCTTGCCGGCACCAATATCACAGACATCCTTGACAGCACAACAGGGCGAAACAGCATTGCTAATAATGCACAGCTTACGATGATACCAAATGCTCTTTTGAAATGCTTACCAGAATGACTTTCATCAGCCAACCTCTTTAGAGATGCCAAGGGATAGACAAAACCAACAATTATGAAAGGAACAGGGACAGCTAAATACTGTCGCCACATTGTTGGCGGTAAAAAAGCAACTATGAAAAGCACCAGCGGCAGCAGGGTGGCAAGTATCATATTTCCCAACGGGCATACGGTCAGTTTGCGACAGTGGCGGTAAAATACAACACAAAGATAGACAGCAATCACGATAAGAACAAAATAACCAGGCTTGCTGGCATAAGTAAATAACAATCCAAGCTTGTTGTGAGCAATGCCCATATCGTGCAACCATTTGCTATTAAGCATCGGCATCCGTACTACGTTTAGAAAAAACGCTTGTGGCGTTTTCACTATGAGCCAGATCGGCCAAATCAAAACAACGGTCATCGCGAGTACGAACGGCAGAATGTTTCTGAGTCTTTCCCTTGCCGACGCTGCCGGCTGAGTCAAAAAGGCTATAAAGAACAGTAACTCCACAAGTGCCGTGGTCACCCGCATACAACTGGCCAAGGTCAGCAAAGCACCCATGGCAGCGATTCGCAAGTATTTGTATCTACAGGCAAAATCAACAGATATGAATAAAAGAAAAGACAACATTACACACAAAACGACAACGTCGTGGTTCCAAGCGTAACCATTAGTATAATCGACAAGCGGATTAAATACATAAAGCAAGACGCCAGTCAGTCCCAGTAGAACTCCACTTGAGGAGTACTGTGAAAAGACTCGACGATAAATTACCAGAATACAAACCATAACACCTATGTCACAAAGAACAGAAACTGCTCTGCCTGTGAACAAGTAATATTTTGTATCCATGAATTTGAATAAAACTGAATACAACAGTGGATGGTAAGGCAGTTGGGCCACGTATGAAAAATCCTTGTAGACAGTTTGACCCTGGGCCATCAGAACACCGGCAGTACAGTACATTTGCTCATCACGGCTGGCCTGCTTGGTCATGCTGTTTGCAAACAGGCAAAATGAGAGTACTAAAAGAGTAAGAGCAGTAACTACACTGAGGAATTTTTGTAACATCCGATTGCTTTCGTTCGAGTATGACTGTGTGGGCTGCTTACCATTCAGCCAATTCCCCGAATACCTCCTCAACAAGGTCTTTCATCGTTACAATGCCGAGAATTCTTTCTCGGCCAGTAGGACCGATTCTTGTAATAAGGACGATCTTAAGGTTTTCCTTTTGCATAATATTTATTGCATCGGTGAGAGTTGTATCCGCATTGAGCTTTCGGATCGGCTTTATGAAACTATGCAAGTTTGTGAACTGCTCTAATGAGCTGAGAGTTTCATAGATATTTACGAAACCAGATATGTTTGCCGATGTGCCATCAAATACCAGCAAACGCGTGTAGGCACAGCTCTTTAGTTTATTAAGCAAAACTGAACGGTCACAATTCATATCAACCATTTCAACCCCGGTAATAGGAATCATCACAGACCTTACTTGAACATGCGGGATGTTAACAACACGATGTATCATTTCAGCCTGGATGGGGCTAACGATTCCTTCCTCTCGCGTGTCCCTCAGAATCGCCTCGACCTGATGTCTTTTGGAGGCAGCTATCATCATAACTTTCGGCGGGACATAGGTTCTTGTTACTCGGGTTAAAATGCCGGAGAGAAATCTGAGTAGCGGCACTACACCGGACCAGACAAAAAGCTTGTGCGATGTGTATAGGATCAGTGAAACATATGGCATGAGTAAATCAGCTCGGTAAAAGAATACGTTTTTGGGAATCATTTCCGAGAACACGAAAAGAACCGGTGCAATCGTAATTGCGGTGAGCAAAGTGGCACTCTTAGTCC
>Ga0315543_1000244_pt1 | contig 68305 bp, 70 predicted proteins | sample SalMarSW160210MG_2_FD_203098 | JGI IMG/M metagenome (GOLD analysis project Ga0315543, IMG submission 203098) | Salt marsh sediment microbial communities from the Plum Island Ecosystem LTER, Massachusetts, United States - Salt Marsh Sediment SW1601-210 ... | reverse complement strand
CGCGTTCGGTGTGATGCTGAAGCTCTGGCTCCCGCCATGGCTGACACCCACAGCACCATCAGGTGAGATGCTGCCGCCACTCCCAGCACTGGCGGTAATGGTGTATTGAATCACGCTAAAGGTCGCGTGGATGGTGTGATTGGCCGTTACGTTAGTGAAGGGGTAGCTTGATACCGCCCCTACCGAGGTGCCATCGACCAGGACATCGCTTATCACATAGCCCGCGTTCGGTGTGATGCTGAAGCTCTGGCTCCCGCCATGGCTGACACCCACAGCACCATCAGGTGAGATGCTGCCGCCACTCCCAGCACTGGCGGTAATGGTGTATTGAATCACGCTAAAGGTCGCGTGGATGGTGTGATTGGCCGTTACGTTAGTGAAGGGGTAGCTTGATACCGCCCCTACCGAGGTGCCATCGACCAGGACATCGCTTATCACATAGCCCGCGTTCAGTGTGATGCTGAAGCTCTGGCTCCCGCCATGGCTGACACCCACAGCACCATCAGGTGAGATGCTGCCGCCACTCCCAGCACTGGCGGTAATGGTGTATTGAATCACGCTAAAGGTCGCCTGGATGGTGTGATTGGCCGTTACGTTAGTGAAGGGGTAGCTTGATACCGCCCCCACCGAGGTGCCATCGACCAGGACATCGCTTATCACATAGCCCGCGTTCGGTGTGATGCTGAAGCTCTGGCTCCCGCCATGGCTGACACCCACAGCACCATCAGGTGAGATGCTGCCGCCACTCCCAGCACTGGCGGTAATGGTGTATTGAATCACGCTAAAGGTCGCGGTGACCGTCTTGTTGCCGTTCATGGTGATGGTGGTTGTGGCAGCAGTGACATTGGCAATGGTGCCCACATCGCCAGTCCAGTTGACAAACTGGTAGCCACTAACTGGGCTCGCCACCAGGTCGACCACGGTGCCGGCGTCATATGTGAAACTCCCCTCTCCAGGGGTGGTTACCGAGCCGCCATCGGTGCTCGAGACGGTCAGGTTGTACTCGACGGGCGGGGCCTCACCACAGGGGGCATGCGACAGGTTGAAGCGGTTATATGTTACCTGCTGCTCAAGGTATGCATAGGCGCCAACCAGCGTAGCATCCAGGTACTGCTCCAGCGTATAATGCGCAACTCTCCCTGGAGTAACCTTTTCCAGAGGAATGACTACCTCACCTTCAACCGCGAAGACCGCAGTCATGTATGCGGGCGCTGCTTCTTTGGGGTTCAGTTGATTGATGACGAAATGCCATTCGTATGGCTTCTCAGAGTCGCAGAAACCGTGGTTAGTGCCACCTGTTACGCCGCCACCCGGGATGTTGTCGACGTCAATACGCCCTGGTCCAGCGCACATGGGTGTTTGGCCGTCTATGTCTAAAACTCCGCCCCCTTCGGAGTCAGCAACCTTACCGCATCCTGCCAGCGGTATCACTAATCCTAATGCCAGAACTAGCGCCAAGATTAGATATAATGCCTTTTTCATCTCTGTTTATCACTCCTTTCCATCAAATTTGCCCCTTTGTGTCAGCAGCAGGCATGGCTGCTGTTATTTGTTGTTCTCTGAAACACTTGCCTCTAATGAACTCTCATCTCCTTTTCCAAAACAAAAAACCGACCTCCCTCAGGTCGGTTTCACCATTGGCTCCCCGCCACCCAGGTGACCATCTAAAGGCAACGGTTCAATGCCTCCTGTTCACTCAGCCAACTGATACTCTAGTCCATTCTAAGCACCTTTCAGTGGAGGCTCTTCTCTCCTTTCCTGCCTCTTCTTTCCTTCGGCCTCCAGATTTCTGTAGTCGCCTGACTCATCAGACCCGGTTGCTGGGCACCTACATCCTTGGACAGCCTCGAATATTTTCGCCAACCGGTTATGTGTTAATGATAATTATAGCATCTATGATTATAGCATATATTTATTAAGATTTTGTCAAGGGTTTAAGGAAATCTGGCAAGTTTTCCACACAATTCTCTGATTTTCTCGGAAAGGGGCGCGGGGCTTGTCCCCACCCATGAGTTGCCCGACTTATCCAGGGTACATTGTCTACGATACCTGTGGCAGAGGATCGACGGGCTCTTGAGTTTGCGGAGAATGCTGAGACCCTGTTAAGCTAATCCTATAACTTTTTCTTAAGCGAGTCCAACTTCTCCCTGATGCCCTGGGCCTTGTCTCGCCGGTCGTCAATTTTAACCGTGGTCAACACCCTGGCAACCCCCTCCCCAAAGGTCCCTTCGTGCATCTTCTTTACCACTGCTAAAATCCTGTCTAAGTCACCTTCTATAATCGTCCCCATTGCGGTCATCTCGTACCTTATGTCCTTTTCCTGCTCCAGAACCTTGACCGCCCGCGCCACGTATTGGCTGACTGAAGGAGTCTTCGTTCCTAATGGGACAACGCTTACCTCAGCTATTGCCATGCTCTCACCTCCCTTTTCGTTCTCAAACTCTTTAGTTTTGCCTGAGTCTGGACTCAGATTCGTCACGTCTATCGCGGAGATTTTTCAGCTCCAAGTTTTGTAGTGTGACCCTTCAGGGTCGTGCAGCACGAGGCTGAAGCCTCGCGCTACGTTTTTGAACACCCCCCATCCAGATTTCTTGTGATTCCCGCGTTTGTCAAACCCTCAGCGTCATTATGTTATGTCAAGTAAAGAGCGACTCCGTTACCCACTCTTCAGAGAACCTCTGTGTTTACCTCTGTTTTAGCAGCAACGCTAAAGCTAAGAGAATTTACAGTTTTCTTTCGTAGGTGAAGTCTTTTCTCTTAACCCTAAATCCGACTTTTTCGTAAAGTGTCAAAGCCTTTGTCGGATTGTAATCATCCACGTGCAGTATCGCTTTGATCATACCTTTAGCCTTTAGGATCTCAAGGCCATGCAACATCAGCCTGGTTCCTATGCCTCTTCTTCTATGCCCTTTTAACACCCCTACACTAGAGATTCGCCCCGCCCTCACTTTTTTCTCCAGGCTGTATTTCTCGTCTATGCCAACAGTAACATAGCCGATTCTCTCACCGTTGACCACAGCGAAAAACGTCTCTCGCTCCTTGAAATATGGACTCAAGAATAGGAAGTAGCGTGTCTCTTCCAATGTGTCCGGACGGAAGTTGAAGTGCTCTTTGTAGATTTCGTTATCGAGCCGGTTGATCAACTCTATGTCTTCTTCCCGGTCTTTCTGGAGAGGCCTAATAGCCACGTGCTCGTTCTCGCCGGTGTTCTGTGTAACACTTTCTAGGTCCATCTCCATCATACTACCCACTCGAACATGCTTGAATCCCAACCTTTCCAGAAGCTGTATGTAGTCCCGGTTCTCGGAATCAGCCCACGCCTGCACTGCTGTCATACCGCGAACCTTGAGCTCCATGAGCGCTGCCTCCAGGAGTTGTCGTGTGATTCTCGTTCCGCGGAATTCTGGGATGACGCTGAGACGAATGAGGCCTTGCCTGTCCTGGCTCAGCTTGTCCACATCGGCATGTACTAAGCCGACCGACTTTCCATCAAGCTCTGCGATAAACCTTCCCTCGAAGTCAAAGCCCGGCCGCTTCTCTTTCAGAAGCAGTTCTTCTACCGCGATGGCTCCCCAGTCCTCACTGTCCCTACGGGATGCACTCAACACTTCATCCCAGACGGCCTCATCCACCCCTTTCACGAAACGTCGTATACTCAGCATGGTCAGTTACCTCTGAAGCTGTGATACCCGGGCGCATTGTGAACCAGAATGTTGTCCGCTTGACCAGTGCGGACCTCGCAGATCGTTTCGGTGAACACTATGTCTGTTTGAGAGTGGTTGATAGTTGCGTGCAAGACGCAATTATAACAATGACGGAGACATCTTTCTACTCACCGATTTAGATCATTCAGAATCTGACCGAAAACATTCAAGATGTAGCCCGATTAACGCCCTAGAGGCGGATAAGCGCGGCCTCTCGTCCACTATCTCGAGAACCTCTGTGCTTAGTTCTATTTTACCAGCAATGATAAAATAACTAGAAATATATGAAGGAAAAGGAATTAATTGAGAGCCTGACCAGAAAGGCTGGCGATACCCTGATGAAGCATTTCCGCCAGGACTGGGCTTTGCTCAAGAAGCGAGGCACAGCCAAGGAAGTAGCTACCAGCTATGATAAAGAGGTGGACAGGTTAATTGTCGAAGAGATTAAGAGACATTATCCTCACCACAGCCTGCTCACTGAGGAAAGCGGTTTTCTCCAGGATGACCCTGATTGGCTCTGGATTGTAGATTCTCTGGATGGCACAGGTAATTTTGCCGATTTCAACCCTCTCTTTTCCGTGTGCATAGCCCTGATGCACCAAAGCGAACTTCTGCTGGGGGTAATTTATGCCCCGACGATTGATGAGTTTTACTTTGCTGAAAAGGGCAAGGGTGCTTACTTAAACGGGGTAAAGATTCAAGTATCCGATGTAGCAGACCTCAGCCAGAGCTACATTTTCTACTGTGAAGGCGGAGAGAGAAACCGGAGAAGAACAGGCGAGCTTCTGTATAAGGTTTACCCCCGGGTTACGGACATACGCAAGCTAGGTTCGGCTGGGCTGGAAACAGCCTGGGTCGCCGTCGGCAAAGGAGAGGCTTACTTCTCCACCAAGATTGAGCCCTGGGATGTTGCCCCCGGTGTCTTATTAGTCCAGGAAGCCGGTGGAAAGGTTAGCGATTTTCAGGGCAATCCCTGGAAGCCCCAAACAGGCGACTTTTTATTCTCTAACAAAAAGCTTCACGAGAAGATATTGAGCTTGATTTCTTCGCAGTGATGAGGGTGTTTAAGGTTTACATGTAGTTGCCCAATTTATTGGCCCCCCGTACCACGTAAGTTTATCTACAGATTCCCCCTCTTAAGATAAGAGGGGCAAGGGGAGTTATGAAAGGAGCCTGATAAATCAGGCAACTACAAAAATGCCCAAATTTGAATGAAAATCAAAATCAAATGGCCTACAATTACATAAATGAGGGGGAATAAGCGAGGCGAAGAATCTCGCGATACTCAGGGCAAGCCCTGCTTAAAAATGACATTATTAAACGCCATAGCGTTATGTCAACAGAGAAAGCAATTATAAAGACAATGCAAGGAAAAGAAATTACCATAACGGAACAAACTCCCCTCCCCTGTTTTCGCTGTGGCATCTGCTGCGCCAGCTACCAGGCTCCCCTTACCCCCGAAGACATAGACAACATTGCCTCAGCCCTGGGAATATCGAGTTCAAAGTGCATCTCCAGATATGCTCTGAAGGTGCCGCTAAAGGAAGGCTACCTGCTCAAGAGAACCGAGAAAGGCTGCGTCTTCCTGGCCTGGGATGCGGACGGGAAAGCCCGCTGCACCATACATCCCTCCCGTCCTAAAGCTTGTCGGGAATGGACCCCCAGCCTTTCCAAACCCGAATGCCTCGAAGGATTAGCTAAACTCAAGTCCGAAGTACAGATAATGCTGCTGGAGGAACTCTTCAGCTCCCAAAAAGACAAGCAAGACCTTTACTCGTCTCTGGAGAAAGAACCTCTGCTTTAGCTTCCAAGGCAACATTTTTGAAGAGCACAGATTCTTTCTCGAAATAGATGATGCCTTTCGACAACCTACAACTTCCGCCCTATAGCTGTAATAGTTTAGTTTTTCCACAAGCTCCCTCTCAAAAATTAATGTCCCTCCATCCCCCCTTAGAATAAGGGGGGTGAAGGGGGGTTACCTGAGACAGGGTCGCTATGATTTCGCCGTTATAAAGACATTTATTCATAACTCCCCTTTCCCTTCTTATCTTAAGAGGGGAAATCTTGGAAAAACTTACCTGTTATCTATAGCTTGCAAAAACTCTTCTTCGCTAATCTCGAGTTGCTTAAGAATATCCGAGAGTAAATATAGACTGATGCTCTTAGCAGGATGGATAGGGACACCAGCTCGGCGGCAATCCGAGTGATGAAATATTGCGTGACTCCCTTTTTGCCGTACCTTCTCAAACCTTAATTTCTGGAGTCCCTTCACCACCTCCCTAGCTTTGAGGGGAGGCAGTTTTGTCATACCCCTATTGCGACCCAGCTTGTGTCAATTTCGTCAGGGATCTCCTCACCACGCTCCTTGCGACATTCAAGGCAAAGCTCAAGCACCTCTTTAATGTTAGCCAGGCATTCTTCGTAGGTCTCACCCTGAGCGTGAGCTTCCGGAATTAAAGGACAGTTGGCAATATAAAACCCGTCAGGTGCTTTCCTAACAATAGCGGTATATTGCATTTTCTCCCTATCGCCTCAATTATAGCACAATCATGGCAGGGCTCTATTCATAAACTTGACGCGATTAGTTAGTCAATTTCGGCATATACCTCATCAACCTTCCCTTGCAGCCCAATCGTCAACCGAATCAGCAGTTGCTCGCTTGTCTGCGGCTTGGTCAGTTTCTCCCCAATATAGCACCACTACTGCTGCTGATTTTGTGCTTCATCCTCCTATCCACTTTACCCAGGAAAACTTTCCTTGCAGGGAGTTAATAAGGACCTCATCCGCAGTCCAAAATTCACAGTTGCATAGCTTAGCCAAAGCCAGATAAGCTGTATCATAAAGGGTGGGAAGTCCTAATTCTTTAGCCATGTCCCATGCTTCCTTTAGTAATGTCTCCGACGTCAGTACAATAAGGTTAAGCCTGGTAAAGAGATTAAATGCTCTCTCTGCTTCCTCAGCGGTTAGCTCATTCCTAACATACTTGTTCCGAATGACTGAGGATACTTCAAACGGAAAAATAGGAGGAGCAATGGGCTCTACACCGCTTTCTATCCAATTTTGCCAAAGGTCCAAAGCTCGGTCACTAAAAGATTCCCGAACAACCAATTTTATTGCTAGACTAGCGTCAACGCACACCCTAAGAGGCACGGCGGATTCGCTCCTCCCTTAAAACACGAATCTCCTCGGCTGAACTTGGTAACGGCTTGCCCAGTCTTTTCTCCATCTCGGCCTGAAGCTTCCTAGCCTCTGCAAGAACAGCCAATTGGTGCTCTTTGTTTGAAGTAGCAGCTTTCTCTGCTTCTGTCCCTGTGGCTGTTTCTTTGATGGTTGATGACAAATCTCTCTTGCTCATGCGCCCTTTGCTCCCCAAAGGGTAAGCCTGAGGTTCTGGCTTCACAGTAGATTTGCTCTTGAGCCATTCATCAACCTGTTCTTTATAAAACCTGTAAGTTTTGGTTCCCACCCTGACCGCTGGAATTTCTCCCTTCCTCGCCTTCCGAAGCACCACCTCCCGGTTAAGCCTCAAATATTCTGCTACATCATCAACGGTCATAAGCTTTTCCATGTTTTTCACCTCTTATGCGGATTATACAGGACTTTTGTGGATTTAACAAGACTGCAAAGAAGAAGGTAAAGGGGACGGCCAAGTGGGTAAGGAAGCAATTCCTTCTCATCGCAGGCAGACTGGCAAAGTTCGGATTTCCCCTCGGCCCGTATAGACGAGTTATCAGCAGTCGTTGTGTTATGATATGGGATGCATGTAATGAAAGCAGTTGAATCGAGAGCTGAAATTTACTTGATGGCGCTACAATCGCTTTCCAAGGCAGAGAAGGAGGCAGTCATTGCGCGTTTGCTGGAAGACCCTCAACTCAGGGAAGATATTCTGGATTTAGCCGTTATCCAACAGCGGCAAGGAGAGCCTTCACGCCCTTTCAGGGAGTATCTGGTTGTGAAAGGGAGGCGGGAGGAGTGACATCCTTGGTTGCCAAGGTTATGCCCCAGGCTGTCGAGCTTTGAGTCCCTCTGAAAATAGATATCAGGCTGGGCAGAAACTGGGCCGAGATGGGATAGACTCAGGCCTAGTCTGCCAGTATTATTGGTGAGCTGTAAGAAAAGAAAAAGGAGGTAAAGAGTGCAAGAGAAGATGATTGCTTTTTGCGGAATCACATGTACCGATTGTCGCACGTTTATCGCAACGCAGAAAAACGACGAAGAACTGAGGAGGGAAGTTGCCAAATCGTGGTCCACAGAGACGCAGACTCTTAAACCGGAAGATATGAATTGCGCAGGGTGTCTGGCGACCGGGCGAAGACTGTTCAAGTTCTGTGCAACTTGTGAGGTGCGACGCTGCGGATATGAGAAAGGCGTTGAGAACTGTGCCTATTGTCGTGAGTTTCCTTGTGTGAAGCTTACCAGCCTCTGGAAATCTGAGGGGATTACCAAAGCGAAAGCAACTCTCGAGGAAATAAGAAAAAAGCTTGAGGCCTGATACGCGGCAAGGTCGGCCCGGTGTCAACATATGGCTACGCTTAGCCCGGATGCCACCAAGTTGGGACCTCACTTCTCAAAAGATAGGATATATAAGATAGACGGGGCCCGGCAGAGGGACTCAAGAAATGCCTGAACTGCCTGAGGTGGAGACGATTAAGAACGAGCTTTCGCCCTGGGTCGTGGGGCAAAGCTTCACACAAGTTACCATCTTTGATGCCGAGCTGGTGTGCGGTAGTTCTGCTGAAGAAGTCCGTCGCGGATTAATCGGGCAGAAGGTAGAAAGCCTGGGACGCCGGGGGAAGTATCTCATCTTTCACCTGTCGAATGGCAGGTCACTGATTATACATCTCAGGATGACCGGCGTCTTGCTGTTAAATCCCAAAGAGGTTGACCACTATGCCCGGGCGGTTTTTCACCTCTCCAATGGGCACCGCCTTGTTTTTAGCGACCTTCGCCGACTGGGGTTAATATGGCTGGTAGACTATGCCAATACTGTGGTCGGCAAGCTGGGCCCCGAGCCCCTGGATGAAAGCTTTACCCCGGGCGCTCTGGGGCAAAGATTAAGCCGGCATCACATCCCCGCAAAAGCCGCGCTTCTTGACCAGTGTATCGTCGCTGGGATCGGCAATATGTATGCCGATGAAGCCCTCTTTGCCGCTCGGATTCACCCTCTGAGAAAAGCAGACGCCTTGTCGCCAGAAGAAGTGCAAACTCTATATCATTGCATCCGCAGAGTTCTTGGGGCAGGCATCGGCAGTAAAGGTGCCAGCGTGGATACCTACGTCCGCCCCGAGGGCGAGCTGGGCACAGCCCATTCCGATTTTAAGGTTGCCCATAAGGGAGGCGAACCCTGCCCCGTTTGCGGCAGCACCATTGAGCGGGTCCTGGTGCAAAACCGTGGCACCTGCTTCTGCCCCGGATGCCAACCTTTCGGTTCCGGGCCTCTGATATAAAAGCAGTCAGTGGCGGGATTTGAACCGGCGAGTCAAGGACTTCCTAAGCCCCTGGGTTGAGCAAATGCTGGCCTGATATAGGCCTTCTGTTTGAGGTTACTTAGGGGTATAATTGAATTATTGGAGAGCCAATGAAAAGAATCCTTCTTAATTTAAAGAGGCGGAGTATGAAGACAATACTGAGATTGAGGAGACACCATTATTTGGTAAGAGTTAGTATCTTTTTAATTATGGTAGCCTTGATTGCTGGTATGGTAGGCTGTGATGGCAATGGTGGTGGCGGTAGTGAATCTTATACTCTCACTATCACCAGTACTTCTGGAGGGTCAGTTACTGGGCCTGGAGAGGGGACTTTTACCTATAATGCTACTACCGTAGTTAACCTGGTGGCCGAAGCTGACGAAGGCTATTACTTTGTTGGCTGGACTGGTGATGTAGACGCCATTGGAAATGTCAATGCTGCTGTAACCACCATCACCATGGAGGACGACTACTCCATCACGGCTAACTTTGTGGGTGTTGAGGCTGGCCATGTGGGCATTAAGGTTGGCGACTGGGTAAAGCTTAAGTATACGTTTACTGGTTGGCCTGCTGGTCAGACGTATCCAGAGTGGTTGAAGTTGGAGTTTCTAAGCGTTGAAGGCACAATCGCTACTGTGCGGTTTACGCAGCACGTGTCTGACGGAACCGAACAAAGCGACACCGCGCCTATAGATATTGTGTCTAATATCGAAGTCCCTTTGCTCGCAGGCATTGTTATTTCCGCCAATCGGACAACAGGAGACTCCGTTTACATAGCTGGGTATGGCAATGCAACAATAGAAGACGAAGCTACAAAAACTTATGCGGGAGCAAACAGGACAGTAGTCTATACAAGCTTTTCGTATAATGAAACCCAGGTTACTTACTACTGGGATAAACTGACTGGGGTGATGGTGGAGGTATCCTCAATTTATCCCGGTTTTACAGCAACCGCTAAGGCAGCAGGAACAAACATGTGGGAAACTACAACTATCCGGATGCCGTGGTGGCCCTGGATAATAGTAGCGGTGGTGGCAGTGGGACTGGTGATTTTCTTCGTGCGTAGAAGGAGAGCTGCTTAGACCAAAGGATGCTGAGTTGGACTTTCCGCATACCCCCGCTGCTAAACGCGGAGGTATGGCTATGCTGCCGCTGCAAGCCTGATGTCCTTTCCTATCTTAGCTCTCCTTTGTTAAGGCTTTGTCCCACAGGCCTTCAAGCGCAGTTTTTCAGGCCACAGTAGCTTGATTGAGAGGAAATATAGTTGACTCACCTGTGCTCGTCAAGCATCCGACAAAGCCTCAAGCTGTCCCCAAAATCCAAATAGCTCAGAGACAGATATATCTATTTCAAGAAGGGGGTACGCTCATTGGATTGTCCTACAAAGCCTCAAGCTATTCTCAAACTTTATATCAGTGCATCCGCAGAGTTCTTGGGGCAGGCATTGGCAGCAAAGGCGCCAGCGTGGATACCTACGTCCGCCCCGAGGGCGAGCTGGGCACAGCCCATTCCGATTTTAAGGTTGCCCATAAGGGAGGCGAACCCTGCCCCGTTTGCGGCAGCACCATCGAGCGGGTCCCGGTGCAGAACCGCGGCACCTGCTTCTGCCCCAGATGCCAACCTTTCGGTTCCGGGCCTCTGATATAAAAACTGGCGTTATTTTGGCGTTAGGAGGTATTGATTTCCTTTTAAATAACTGTTATTCTTATATAATTTATTCTAATTGGTTATCTTCCTATTCTGCTATAGCATATAAGATTTCACTTGTGAATGTGGCTAGCCAAATGAACCCAACTCAGGTAGCAAAGCGGCTTAGTATAGGCGAGAGGAAGTTGCGGGCATCCCTTTCATTCCTATTTGTGGTCGCATGAGAGGATTAGAATAACCAACAATCAAAGTTTAAAGGAGGTGAAAATGTTTTGTCCTAATTGTGGAAAGGAGCAGGTAGGTAATACGAAATTCTGCCCTAGTTGCGGTACAAAGCTAGTTCAGGAATCAGTTATTCAGTCAGATATTGACACTGAAATTAAACCGAGTGTAGAACCAAGGGTTACTCAAGGAGTTCAGCCAAAGTCCAGGAGCGCTGCTCTAAAATGGGGGACGGGCATCCTATTTGTGCTTGCGGTTATATATCTGATAAGCTTGATTGACTTAATCTCTCTAACCCTAATGGGTTATGAAGTACCACTTTTCTTTGGAGATATTATTGCGTTTCCTCTCACTCTCGCTGCCGCTATTTGTGCCACGAAAAGGAAATACTGGAGATATGTCCGAGGCGTTGCTATCTGGCTACCAGTTTCTAGCATCATAGGATTATTAGTTGCATTTGGGGAAGGATGGCTAGAGCTTATGTTACCAGGAGATATTGCTTATATAGTATTCGTAATTTTACTTGAAATAACATGCTTAATCCTTATCTCCAGAACAAAGGCGGAATTTTCATGAGGAGAAAAAGCCGAATAAATTATTAAGAAATATGAAGTGTTTTGTCCTAATTGTGGAAAGGAGCAGGTAGATAATCCCAATTTCTGTCGTAATTGTGGTGAGAGGCTTAGGTTGCCAGAACACCAGATTTTATCTGGTGCCGTTGAATATGCTAGCTCCCCAGACAATAATGCTGTTAGTCGCAAAGAACCGAAGGGGAGACAAAGAGTATTCAAGACCCCCGGTTTTTGGAGCCTAATATTATGTATCCCTGGTGTATTTACTTTCTACAGTGAAGCGCCCAATATCGCTTTTTTCTTGGGTGCGATTATATTGGGTATCATTCAGTTTAGACGGCATTTCTCGAAGCTGGCGTTAGCGGGATTGACGATAGGAATTCTTAGTCTAGTGTATTACGGCGTAATGGTAGTTCAGCTAGGACTTACTCCGGAGAGCCCTTCTCATATTTACGGCGGGCATGGATTTTGGGAACTTGGTGGTGACTACAAGCCAATTGAACTAATAAACAATCCTGATGCTCGAAATCCTTCTTGGGATGAACTGATGATGTTTGTCCAGTCAGACACCACTGATAACAGACTTTTTGTTGAGACATTCTACTGGAGTTATGTTTGTGCCGATTGCGCAAGAGATGTGCACAATAATGCTGAGGCAGCAGGGATTAGAGCGGCCTGGGTAGGAATAGACTTCGAAGAAGGTGAACCAGGACATGCTCTAAACGCCTTCCTCACAACAGATAAAGGGTTGGTATTTGTCGACTGTACTGGGTGGGATACGATAGCGTATGTCAAAATTGGTGAAGAACTAGGTTATACTGATTTGGATTCGGATCTTTCCCCGGAATACAGTTATTACGAGGAAAACAAGGATTTATGGCCATATCCACCGATGGGAGTCGTTAGGGATATGCAAATACATTGGGGTCCTTAACTTGGGTGACTGATAAGTGGCCCAGCCAGCGGATTTGGAGAGGATGGATATTGCGAATGTCTAGGAGGTGAAGCTATGCCATTTTGTCCTGATTGTGGAATCCAAGTGAGCGAAGACACTCGGTTTTGTCCTGAGTGTGGGCGTCCACTGGCGATAGGGCAAGCCGTTAAAGGAAAGAGTAAGAAAAAGCTGGCAGGAATTATCGTAGCGTGTACTATAGCTATCATCGTAATAGTGGTCATAGCTACACGCCCACCAACAACTCTACTTACATACACACTTAGCGTAAGTGTCAGTCCCTCAGGAGCAGGTTCTGTCTCTCCTTCGAGTGGCGAATATGAATCCGGTGTGCAGGTAACACTGACAGCGAGCCCAGCTAGTGGTTACACCTTTGACTACTGGAGCGGTAGTGCGTCAGGCACCACATCCACCATTACCATTATCATGGATTCGGATAAGAGTCTCACTGCTCACTTTGAAACTATTCCGACAGCCCCCGAGGTCTTGTTTTCCGATGACTTCAGTGATGAAAGCAGTGGCTGGGTTACCTACGATGAATATGACGGGCGGGTTGCCTATCATGACGGATGTCTTTATGTAAAGGATTACGCAGCTTACGAGGGGGCTATACATGGTGACTGTCAGCGTTACTTCACCGATTTTATACTAGAGATAGAGACTTGGCTGGTTAGTGGAACTGACAATAACTGGCATTTGGTAGAATGCCGATTGCAGGATGAAGAGAACTATTACGACTTTGGCATTAGCGCTGATGGTTACTATGACATATTAAAGGTCGTCAATCGAAATAGGACAGTTCTTGTGTCACCTACCTACTCATCCTATATCCATCAGGGGCAAGGCGTGACGAACTTAATACACATTGAATGCATAGGTAGCAGCCTAAGCCTGTCGGTCAATGGGCATCTATTAGAGGAGGTTACAGATGCCACCTTTAGTGGCGGTGATATCACCTTAGCTGCTAATGCACTCGCAGGCACATTTACTGAAGTTGCCTTTGATAATATTGTAGTCAGTGCGCCATTTGAAACTACTCCGCCACAAACACCCGTGGAGCCTGAGCCAGCAATTCCAGCTCACTTTACTACTTATACAGACGAACTAGGTCTTTTCAGCATCTCTTATCCACCAGAATGGGAGCCCGCTCTAGAGTACATGGAAGAAATTGAGCAAGTCTCAGAGGACATAATAAGCAGTATCACCTCAGACCTTCCCATGGAAGAAGCCAGCTTTCTTTTCATGGCTGGTCTACCTACCATGATAGGTTTCGATCCTAATGTTAACATCGTAGTAGAACCACTTCCTGGAATAATGTGGACGCATGACGAAGTGGTGACGGCAGAAATCGAAGGGCTCAAGGCGGTTGTGTCAGATTACCAGGAGTTCTCACGAGTTAAAACAACCATTGATAATAGAACAGCAACAATCATAGAATGGCAAGGAAATGTCGCCGGATTCGGCACTTGTCACGATGCACAAATGATTTTTATTGTGAGTAAAACTGTTTGGGTTGTAACTTGTACAGCATCACCAGACGATTATAGCGAGTGGGAAGATGATTTCGATGCCATAGTCAGGAGTCTCCGAATATTGCAGTAGTCTATCAAAGTGGCAAAATGAACGGTGGAGTTATCGGTGAAATATTGTCCTAATTGCGGAAAATCAGGGGTCGAAGGCATGAAATTCTGCCCACGGTGTGGGCAAAGGCTTACGGGCTTTGATTTAGAGGAAAAACAAAGGTATATCCACCGGCCTGAAGCGCCTCTTAAGAAAAGGAACTGGTTTGAACGTCACTTAAACTGGACGATGGTCCTAGCATGGGCAGGTACCTATCTAATCGTCTTCATTGTGTGGCTGCTTGTGATACTAGCAGACCCTTATATATCGGACGACGCACTCGGAGGCATAAGCGTTATTATTAGCTTAATAGTAAGCATTGCAGTAGGTCAGTGGGTTCTCAGGAAGAAGAACAGAAGTCTAGCTTGGCTCTTAATCTGTTGGACATGGTTTTTCCTGCTTATTGATAATCAGAGTTTTATGCGGGATGAATATGGCAGAACCATGGCTGATTATGACAAGCTTATCAAATTGGACGCAGATAATGCAGATGCCTACTACGAACGGGGTGATTTCTATTATGAAATGGATGAATATAACAAAGCGATAGCTGACTACAGCAAAGCGATTGAGTTGGACCCCGGTCATGCCTTGGCATACTTCAACCGAGCTTATGCCTACGGCGAGATAGGCGAGTATAACAAAGCGATAGCTGACTATAGCAAAGCCATCGAGTTGAACCCCAGTGATGCCCAGGCTTACTACAACCGAGGCCTTGACTACCACAACAAAGGTGAAGTGCCGAAAGCGGTGAGTGACCTAGAGAAATGCATTGGACTGTCCACTGACCCCAAACTTACGAAGGATGCGCAACAAGTTCTGTATAAAATAAAGAACTCTCCTTGAGAAGGTTAGCCGTGGGTGACCTGCGAAGCCTCAAGCTACCCTCAAACCTCATTGACCTAGTAATACCCTGCCTAATGTATCAGTCTATCCACCGGCGAATGACGTTTGTGACTCTCTATGGCATCATAGCAACCTACCGCCTGGCAATATCGGTTAGTCACCATCAACGTTGACAGAAAGCCTACCTCAAATTATTGTTTTCTGTTTCTAATAGCATCAATTACTGAAAGAAGAACTCCGACACCTATGAAAGAGTAACCTATCAGACGATCATCACCGAAAATAATCCCCAGAACCACTAAGGACATACCAAGTGTAGCGAGGTTTGAGGGTTTATGATATTGCTTTCCCCTAGCTATAAGTAAAAGCACCACAATAACAACCAGGGCAATGATTGAAATGGCTATCCACACAGGTTCCATGAATACCTCCTTTTAGAAGTACTGGCTATTTTCAAAAATTATAGCACTGAGGGCAAAGAGAACATAGATTATTACCTCTCCTTCTTCTCTTCGAGATGCGCAACGATAACCGAGAACCAGGAGAAGGGCAAGAGGGATGTGGTTACGAGTTTAGATACAACCGGGACTTGACAAATCCAAGGGCTGTGCTAGAATGTGGTGGGAGGCGAGGAAAAGTGGGAATATCCCACTTGCTAACCAATTCCACTTATGAAAAGGGGGCAAAATGGCAACTATAATAAAGGATGAGGATTTAACAATAGTAGCAGAGAATGTGAAGCCAGATGCCAAAAAGCGAGTCATTTTGACCAAAGTCCCAATGGAGAAAGGTGTTACGTATCATATATATATGAATAGCTTTGGGCAAATTGTGCTAGACCCACAAGTAACCATCCCTGCTTCAGAACTATGGCTATTCAATAACCCCGTTGCCCTGGCGTCGGTTAAACGGGGACTTTCCGATGCTGCACAGGGTAAGGTGTCAAAAGTTGACTTAGACACTCTTTAGGGTCAGCCGTGTTGTTTGAGTTAGAATGGACCGACGAGGCAAAGGCGACCTATATCCACCTTAAGGATGATGCATCCCAAAAGAAACGTTATAAGGCCGTTAAGAAGACCATAGGGTTGTTAGCTAAAAATCCCCGACACAAAAGCCTTCAAACTCACCCATATTTCAGTTTGAAAGGCCCCAATGAGGAGAAGGTTTTTGAGGCATATGCAGAACAGAAAACACCAGCAGCATATAGAGTCTTTTGGTTTTATGGGCCTTCTAAGGGTAAAATCACGATTTTTGCGATTACCCCTCACCCATAATCACAGTTATCTGGATATACTTACTTATCCTACCTAGCCTGTGCTGCCTTCCCGGCTATTTCCACTCAATTCCCCGATAAAGCCCCAAGCTATCCTCAAACTTCACTGACCCCTAGTCTGGGCAAATTGGATTGCCCCACCAATCTTGTTCATGTTCTGACCATAAGTGGCCACAGAAAAAGCATGTCATCAGCGGCTTATACAGATTCTCCCAGTCATCAGCTAGCTCAACTAGCTCATAATGCAACTTCTGCCTCTCAGAGCGTGTTTTATCATAAAGTTGGGGGTCTCGGCTCGACTAACCGGGACCCCCAGGAGAAAGGAGTAGAAGTGAAGACAATAGCAAAGGAAGCCTTGCTATCGTGCCCATCCTATGTCGGGCGATTATATTCTACCATTCCATTATGAACCCACCATGAACTCTCCATGAATTCTCCCTGAATTTTCTCCTACCCCTGCAGACTCGATACTGGTCAGCTTACAAAAGGCTTTGGTCCTTGCCAGGCCGATATCACCTCTCAGAGTGTAATTCTTCGCAAAAGTTGCTACATGTTATTGACCGATAAAGCCGCAAGCTATCCAGAAACTTCACTGAAAACGAATTGACTATCAGTATAAAGAGGAATTGCCTATCCCATTAAGCTATTTATCCTTCTTGGGTAGTCGCTTAATCGGCATGGACATTGTTCTTCGGTTTTAGTTCTACTCTTTCCTTACTATAATCAAACATTAAAATGAACAAATCAAAGAAACCTTGTTGACCCAGAACACCATAAGGCAATCGGTCTAAATCTCTGGAGAACCCCGCATAACAATCAAACTCACATCCACCTACATCAATTCTTATATCATGAAAATAGGCTTTCATATTGCTAGCAGAAATCCCAGAGAAATCTAACAGCTTGCCTTTCTCCACTTCAACACCTATTTGCTCACCAATTTCAGCATGGAATATACATAGGTCAGCACCAGAGTCAATAAGACACAGATATTTTATTCTCTTACCATCATTTATAAGCGTAACTGGTATTACTGGTCTGTTAGCGCTGAACCGTCTAGGAAATGCCTCAGATGGTTCAGCAGGGAACTTACGGTAATCAAATTTAAGTGTGGGACTCATAGTATAAAAGTCCCATAATGTTCTGGTGTTTTTGTCAAAATAGGGTCTGGCTCTTTATTGTTTTTTGCTTGTTCTAGTGCTCCTTTGGGACTATCAGCAACCCCTACTATCCTGCTACTATCTGATGATAATGCAACCCACTTGTTCGAAATTTCTTTTAATAACTCTCTTAGGTCAGTGTTTTCCGCCATTGTCAACCTCCTACAATGCTAGTGTAGCATCTATTTTACATTTCTTCAAATTCATAAACGATATATACACTAATTCATTATTAGATTCAAATACTATTTATCAGGCCGAGGGAAAGCTTCGTTTCACCATAAAGCCTCAAGCCATCCTCAAACTTCACCAACCTAGTAATATCCTGCCTAATGTATCAGCCTATCCACCGGTGAGGTATAATTTAAGAAACAGATGCTTTGGAGAGTGCATGAAACCGCTAGTAGTTTATTATTCTTTGACAGGTAAAACGAAACTGGTATCACAAGTAATCGCCGAAGCACTGAATGCAACGCTATTGGAGATTAAGGAGACAAAGCCCAGAAAACTAGGGCTCTTCGTCTATTTGTTTGGTGGCCTCGCAGCTATGACGAACAGGGGGAGTAAGATAAATCCCATAGATGTCGATTTAAAGCAACATGAAAGGATATTTATCGGTTCTCCAATGTGGGGTCCAAGACCAGCACCGGCTATTAACTCATTTATATACAAGACAAATTTTGAAGGCCGGAGTATTATTTCATTCTTTACCATGGGTGGCGACAATTCAGAGAAAGCTCTGGCGAACATAACGGCTAAAATAGAGAGAAGCCAGGGCAAGGTAGCAGGCTCTTTTGCAATAACATCGTACGGAGTGTCCGAAGAGGAAATCATAGCCAGGGCTAAGGAGGCTATAAAAAATTATTCAGGCTAGGCCCGATTCACTCAACGATGCCACTTCCTTCCTAATCTATAATCAATTGCAAAACTCCTTACAATTCTCCCTCCCCTCGCGGGACGTAACAGGCAAGTTTTTTGAAGATTCCCCTCTTAAGGTAAGAGGGGAAAGGGGAGTTATGGAGGTAACCCCCTTTATCCCCCTTATCCTAAGGGGGAAGTGCGAGGCTTTGCTCGGTTACCACGAAAATCTGCGATTTTTATGGGTGAATTTAGCCTCGTGCCGCACGACCCTAAAGGGTTGCACTACATGGTTTTACATCAAGAGAGGAATTTTACACGAGATTATGAAGAAAGGCAGTGGTGGCAGCGGCGGGATTTGACCCGGCTTATAGTGTGTGAGCTATAATAGCTGATTATATGCCGTGCGAAATTTCCAGGTTAAATAAATTATTAAGGGGTCGCGTCATCTGTGCTAGCTAAACTGACATTTCTGGGTGCAGCGCGGAATGTTACGGGTTCCTGCTATCTTTTAGAGAGTCAGGATACCCGTGTGCTTATAGATTGTGGGCTGTACCAGGAGCGGAAGTACCAGGGGAGAAACTGGCAGCCATTTCCGTTCGACCCTCAGTCAATTGATGCCGTTTTTTTGACTCATGCCCATCTTGACCATTGTGGACTTTTGCCTAAACTGATACGTGAAGGTTACAAAGGCAAGATATACTGCACTCAGGCGACGGCTGAGATAGCCCAGATTATCCTCCTTGATGCCGCAAAGCTGCAGGAAGAAGACGCTATATATAAGGCAAAACGCCATAAAAAGGAAGGGCGCCGTGGCCCTTTTCCTGAAATACCCCTTTATACTGTAGAAGATGCCGAGGCAGTTGAGCCGCATTTTTCCGCCGTAGAATATCTGAGTTGTATCAGAATTAACAGCAATGTCGAAGGCTGTTATTATGAAGCGGGTCACGTACTTGGGGCTGCAGCCATAAGTGTAAATATCCAGCAGGATGGCACGAACCACAGAGTAATTTTTTCCGGTGATATCGGCGAGCCTGACCGCCCGATAATAAATGACCCGGCTATTTTCGATGAAGCCGAATATATAGTTATAGAGTCAACCTATGGCGACCGTACTCACGAAGAACACGAGAGCATTGATATTCAAAAACAATTACGCGATTGTATCAACAGGACGGTAAGCGCCATGGGCAACATCATTATTCCCAGTTTCGCTTTGGAGCGGTCCCAGGAACTACTGTATCACCTGAACGAATTGTTTTTACGTAAAGAAATTCCACCTTTAATTGTCTTTTTGGATAGCCCTATGGCAATACGGATTACAGAAGTATTTAAACGTCACGCTGACCTCTTTGACAAAGAGATGATGCAACGTCTGCGCCAGGGTAATTCCTGTTTTCGTTTTGAAAACCTCAAAATGGTACAGAGTGTGGAAGAGTCCAAGGCCATTAACAACATAAAGGGAAGCAGTATCATCATAGCCGGTAGCGGTATGGTAACCGGTGGCCGTGTAAAGCACCATATTGTCAATAACATCAGAAGGGCAGAAAGCACAATATTATTTGTCGGCTATCAAGCGAAGGGAACGCCGGGCAGAATATTACTGGATGGTGCCAAGAAAATCCGTCTCTTAGGGCAAATACATCCGGTGAAAGCACACATTGAAAAAATCGATGGGTTTTCGGCCCACGCCGACCGTGATGGATTACTAACCTGGCTATCTGACATTCGTGTCCCGCCGCGCTGTGTATTTGTAACTCACGGGGAAGGAAAAGCAGCCAATAGCTTTGCGAATGTCCTGAACGAGAAGACCGGGTGGACCACAAAAGTCCCCCGATACAAAGAAACTGTGAAGCTCGTTTAAATCGATAAAGAAGGTCCGACTGTGAAAAACAAAGGCGGTAGCGGCGGGACTTGAACCAGCGACCAAAGGCTTATCAGAACCGGCAACATGCCCCTGGGCGTTCCTGCCCAAGGGTATATTTTCTTTTACTTCTCATATATGTATAATATACGTGTGACGAGAAGCGTCGCAGGATACATGTATGATGAACTAGATAAGAACCAGTTTAAAGCGTAGGAGATGTCTATGATAGATTACATGGTCAGAAGTTTCGTCTCTTTTTTTCAAAACCCCACCGCCTGGGGTATTGGCCTGGCTATAGGCTTCGGTGTGGTCTGGCTAGCCTGTTACCGGCCGCCGCTCTTTAAGAAACCCTGGCTATGGGCGGTCCTCGTAAGCAGCCCATTCCTAACCCTGGCTGCTGTTTGCTTTATTCTAGTTCCCCTCCAACAGGCAACGGACCATTTCTTGAGCCATGAGGTATCGGGGCACTGGGTTTTTCTGGCGGTGATACCACTAGTACTCCTCGGCGTACTGGTGCAGGAAGGGGCAAAGATGGTGCCGGTGGTTGTTTACTGGTGGTGCAGCGGCAAGAATATCGACCCCAAGCTGGGACTCGCCATCGGCGCTGTGGCCGGAGCCGGATTTGCAATCTTCTCAGCTCAGCACCAACACAATCTCATCTTTTTCACCGGATGGAACTGGGCATGGGCAGTGCATACTGGCGGCTTCTGGGCACTGGCTGGATTTTGGGAGAGTTTCTTTGTCGTAGCCGCTCATATTGCCTTTTCCGCCCTGGTCGGGTACGGTCTGGCCAGTGGCCGGGGATGGCAGTTCTATCTCATAGCCTCCGGTCTGCACGCCTTACTGAGCTATGGCGCATTTTTGCTGGCAGCGCTCCTTCCCGACCTTCACGAGGAAATCTATATTGCCACGGTAGCCGTGGCGGTAACGGCCTGGGCTCTGTGGCTCCGCTGGAGAAAAACAAAAACTACGGCTGAGCCTGAAATATCATCCCCGTGAAGTTATGGCCGCGAAAAACAAAGGTGGCCGCGGCTGGACTTGAACCACCGCCAAAGCTTTATCAGAACCTGCAATGTGCCCCTGGGCGTTCTTGCCCGGGGGTATATTCTTTTATTTCACATGCAGGTATAATACGCGAGCTTTAAGAGAATGTGCCTGGAGAACCAAAACCTATGAACTGGATAAGAAGCGGGTTAAAGCGTAGGAGGAGTCCATGATAGATTACATGGTCGGCTTTTTCAAATCTTTCTTCCAAAACCCCAGCGCCCTGGGGATTGGTCTGGCTATAGCCTTCGGTGCGGTCTGGCTGGCCGGTTACCGACCGCCGCTCTTTAAGAAACCCTGGCTCTGGGCGGTCCTCGCAGGCAGTGCCTTTCTAACCCTGGCCGCTGTTAGCTTCATTCAAATTCCTCTCTATGTTTGGGCTGGACAAGCGCTGGGCCATTTCTGGAGCCAGGAAGTCCTCATGCGCTGGATTCTTCTGGCTGGGATACCACAAATACTCTTCACCGGGCTGGTTCAGGAAGGGTCAAAGCTGGTGCCGGTGGTTGTCTACTGGTGGCGTAGCGGCAAGAATATTGACCCCAAGCTGGGACTCGTTATCGGCGCTGTGGCCGGAGCTGGATTTGGCATCTTCGAAGCGCAGTGGGCGCACAATCTCATCTTCACCTGGTGGACGTGGGAGGCAGTGCAAACCGGCGGCTTCATGGCACTGCTTGGATTTTGGGAGAGGTTCTTCGCCTTAGCCGCTCATATCGCTTTTTCCGCCCTGGCCGGTTATGGGCTGGCCAGGGGCTGGGGATGGCAGTTCTACCTCATAGCTTCTGTCCTGCACGGCTTACTGAACTATAGCGTAGTTTTGTTGGAGGCGGAGCTATTTACCGCCGTTCAAGCGGAAATCTATATTGCTGTCATAGCCGCGCTGGTAACGGCCTGGGCCCTGTGGCTCCGCTGGAGAAAAAGGGCAGCTACGGCTGATCCTGCAATATCATCTCCGTGAAGTTATGACCGTGAAAAAAAGCATTTTGCGCTGGGAGTTAGCAGGAATCGTCTTCATAGTTGTTTTGGGGTCGGTGCTGCACTTTACGTTCGAGTGGTCCGGGCGCTGGATTCCCATCGCCTGGATTGCCGCCGTGAATGAAAGTGTGTGGGAACATCTGAAGTTGGGTTTTTGGCCAGCATTGGTATATGCGGCTTTGGAATATAGCCGTTTTGGGAAGTCAACGAACAATTTTTTCTTTGCAAAGACTCTAGGAATTTATCTGATACCAATCACCATTGTGGTCCTTTACTATGCGTACACAGCTATCCTGGGGCATGATCTCCTGATAGTTGACATTGTGATTTTCGTTGTAGCTGTCATAGTCGGGCAATTGGTGAGCTATAAATTGCTAATTGCCTCTCCGTTACCGGAAAGGCTTAACCGTTTCGCCCCGATTGCTTTAGCGGTTCTGGGCATTCTCTTAGTGCTATTCACTTTCTATCCACCGCACTTGCCGCTCTTCAGAGACTCCGGCACCGGTGCCTATGGCATTGCCGGATAGTACTGAGAAAAATATGAGCGCAATATACAATGCAAGAGAGTGGCACTCGGTGAATTGTAGCCAAAGTTTCTTCGGTTCTATTTTAGGTCTTGCTATCCAGTGGACTTATCATTAAGATATTAAGATATTGCAGGGAAAATCATCGAATCAAGAGTAGATTGTCTTATAAAAGGAGAAAAACATGGCAGAGGAAGAAAAACGTTGGTACCGCCGCCGCTCCGCGACTTTAATAGGCCCTATTTGGTTCATCGGCTGGCTATTTACAATCGGTTATGCCGGTCTGGTCTGGTGGCAGATTTTGCTTGCCATAATAGTCTGGCCGTACTTTCTAGGCCGGGCACTTGGCTGACCAGTTAAGAGAGCGTACTCTAATAACCCGGAGGGCAGAGTGCCATGGGCTCTGCCCGTGGGTATCTACGGCAGCCAAGGAAATCTCTGGGTGGTGATTTCTAAAATATCCGATATTACAAAATCGAATTCCAAGGAGTAAGAAACATGACTACAAACTCTTTAGAAAAACTTGGGCAAATTGAACTAGCTCATTACGCCATTGATGTATTAAGGCGAATAATGTTGCACTACGGCATATGGTTCAACGAGGTCGTCCATCAGTTGGGTCTGGAAGAAGCTATTCGGCTTGAGGAAGAGGTTTCCGCCTCGTTTTTTCCCATAGCTACAAAGCGCCTATTCAAGACTCTTGGCTTTCAAACTGAAAACGGCCTGCCACTCTGGCTGGTTAATATGGAAAAGGAAAGGTTAATCAGCCTGATAAAAGCTATGTCCTTTAATTGGCTGGCAAGTGACGGGGTATGGTTCCGAACGGTTGAGGATAACCATGATATGTATACCAGCAAAAGGTGTAACGATACCTGTTGGACCAAGTATTCGCCTTTGGAAGCAGCCATGATAAAATCGTTTTTGCAGCTTCCCCAGCAAAGCGGGTTGGACGGTTTAGAACAAGCTTTAAGCTTTCGACTTTACGCACAAATCAATGAGCAGACCATCGAAAGGTCAGGCGGTGAACTCATTCTTCGTATGGTGAAATGCCTGGTTCAGGCAACAAGAAGGCGCAAGGGGCTGCCCGATTATCCATGCAAGTCGGCCGGAGTGGCAGAATTTCCGGGATTTGCCAGGATGATAGATTCCAGAATTAAGACCGAATGCATCAGCTGCCCTCCCGACGAGCATCCGAAGGAATGGGTTTGTGCCTGGAGGTTTTACATTACTAAGTAAGCACCGGGCTTCTACTGCTTCACCCTTACCCTTATGGAACTAAAACCAAGTGGCAGCGGCTGTATTTGAACCAGTGTCTAAACTGCAAGTGGTATAATGATATGACTCATATTATATTGGCTGGAATTCGCAATGCCGCGTAGAAAAAAACCTATATCCTTCCGTACTTCAGAGGTATCACATGTGGTCGGCGCTACCCATAGACAGCTTGTGTACTGGGATAAGACAGGCCTGGTGAGCCCCAGTCTGAGAGCAGCATCCGGAAGAGGTTCACGCCGTCTCTATTCTATAGAAGACATCTTCGAATTAAAGGTCCTGATGAAATTGCTGGATAGTTCGGTGCCTCTACAGCGGATACGGTCGAGCTTCCGCTTCATACGAGGTCAATCCAAGGCTTTATCATCCTTCGTAGTGTTCACGGATGGAAAGACAGTCTATTTCTACGAGGACTATGATGTTCTCGTTGACACGTTAAAGCAAGGCCAGACAGTATTACGTATCGCGGTTCAGGATCTGATTGCAGAAGTACAAGCCAGGTTGACCGATAGGCGGTGAGCACAAGAGGAACCAATCCTGTACCAATTGCAGGATATCAATAAATGCCCGCCGGGGATGCCCGCAGTTTAGCCGAAGCACTAGAGAATTGTGCGGATGCAGAATATGGCAGCGGCTGGATTTGAACCAAATAAAAGGAGGACTTGAAATATGACAAGGAATGATAGTGACGCGCAATGCTGTCCTAAGTTTGATCCTGAACCATGGCATGATAAAGAAATAACGTGGGAAGACAAGCTCTTCGTCAAAGACACTATGAGGCAATTCATGCATATGCCGCTACCCGGCGCATTCGGTAAAACAGTTGGAAGGATGTGGAAGAAAATTGAAGACGCAGGAGCAATTCCAGATACCAAGGACTTTATCATGCTTACTACCGAATCATCACCTTGGAAAGGTGAACTATATATCAATGTGACAAAAGAAATCCCGAACGCTGAAAACGTCAAACTATCAGGAACATATATCACCAAGGTTTTCGATGGTTCGTATAACGCCGTACCAAAATGGATTAAAGAAATGACTCAATATGTAAACCAAAAGGGCAAGACAGTTAAAAGGTATTATTTCTACTACACGACCTGCCCCAAGTGTGCCAAGATTTATGGCCATAATTATGTGGTAGCATTTGCAGAGGTGTAAGATACCATCTTCTTAATATGGAAAATGTCGGATTAAACGGTGGTATTGACAACAAAAGCATGGATGGCTATTCTGAACCTACGACGTCAATACTAAGGGGGTTGGTATGGAATTATCACCAGAAGAGAAGAAGAGAATCTATGAGGAAGAGAAGGCGCGGATTGAGGCACGGGAAAAGATAGAGCGAGAGAAACTAACAGCGCCGACAGGTACAAGTACAGGGCTATCGCCAAATATTGCCGGATTATTGTGCTATGTTGGCATATGGGTAAGCGGCATCATCTTTCTCGTTTTAGAGCAGAGAAACAAATTTGTTCGTTTCCACGCGGCGCAGTCAATTGTTGCGTTTGGCACCCTCACAGTTGCCGGGATTATACTTGGCTTGGTACCAGTGGTCGGTGATGCTTTCTCTTCAATTATAGTAATTATAGGGGTCATTGTTTGGATAATAATGATAGTCAAGGCTTCTAGTGGTGAGTGGTATAAACTACCATGGGCTGGTGATGTTGCTGAGAAGATAGTCGCTTCATCAAGGGTAACAGGTGAATACTCCGAACCTCCACCCTCAGAACCAAAAGCAGAATCAGAGGCAGAGACAGCAACACCTACACCACCCCCCACTGCAGATTTAGGTAAACGGATCGAAGATAAAGTAGACGCTCATTTTAAAAGTAGAAGTGGAAGAATAACAGCTTCCGCTTTTGCCATCGCCTGGAGTATCGTTTTATTAATATTCTTCAACTTTTTTAATCAATACGTAGCCTATTATCATTCGGAAACAGTAGGCGGCATTACTACATGGACAAGATATCCCTTCTTTACAGAAGACATCAACCTATGGCTACCGATTCTTACAGCAACTCTAATTATAAGTATTATCGGTCACATTATTTTGATTATCCTTGATAGATACATACTGCGTGAAATGATTCATATCGTTATAAATGCATTCGCACTTTGGACGGTTTTAACCCTTCTATTTGTCTTCCCTTTCGACTTCAGTGTAATACCTAGCACTACTGCGGCTGAGGCTACTTATTTAGGCGTCAAGATATTCTTGATTTTTATTTCAGTTGGGGTAGGAATCGCAATACTGGTTGGTGTGATAAAGCTAATTGTTAATGTAGTCAGGGGAGCTGCTAGCTACGAGGAGAGTATTTAACTAATCAGTTTTGTCAAATTGACCGCCTATAAAAAGGTAGTAACAATTCAAAAAGTGCCTAGTAAAAACTCTGTATTGTTCTGAAGCTAAAATAAGCAACAGTCTATTAAATAGTTGTTTAGACGCTGTTCTGCGGGGTAATTTTTGTTCGGTGCGCTAATCTGCTTTATTTACGCTTGAGAGATAGCAGGTTAACATTGGAAGTTGCTATCAGGCAAATTCCAATAATCCCTATAACCGTGGAAATACCTGTGGTATTTTCTCCCAGGATATCGCCATCAAACATAAAAATAGCAGCTATTAATGCTATAACAATCCCTATTATCCATTGTGTGAAGAATGCCTTCTTCCGTTTATTGCTTATTCCTTCTAGCTTCTCCTCTTTTTGCCTCCTCCAAAATAATAATGCTAGGACTACCAATACAACACCAATAACAATAATCGCAATCGCTATCATCTTCAACACCTCCAATTAATGTTTCCCAGCATACTACGTTTCATCTCCCAAGGTTGTCAAGTGGGCTGAATTTCCGGTAGCGGGTCAATTAGAGAAGATTTATGTTTATTGGTGGCAGCGGCTGGATTTGAACCAGCGACCAAAGGCTTATGAGTCCTCTGCTCTACCCCTGAGCTACGCTGCCCGAAAATAGTCTAGCATTGGCTAGGGGAGACGGTCAAATTAAGGGGTGTGATTTGAGGATATTTTGAGATTGAGCACCCAGAAATGTCCGCCAGATTGACAAAGTTCAGATATCTTGTTGAATGCTGATATAATTATGAGGTCAAGAACGGACGCGGATTATGACATCACATCTATTACCAAGAGGTATTTCGAGCTTGCAGCGTCGTATACATGGAGGATAATTAAAGAGCGCCAAATTTCCGAGCAGAACCACTAATAGGGAGGCAGAGTATGTTAAGGCATTTTACACTGGAATATTGGATGGAGGAAGGTTGGTATGTCGGAAGGTTGAAGGAAGTCCCGGGCATATTTAGTCAGGGCGAGTCTCTGGAAGAATTAGAAGAGAACATCCGCGATGCCTACCATTTAATGACTGAGGAGGAACTTCGACCTCGGATTATCGCCGAAACGAAAGAAATAGGAATAGAGGTGTGAAACGACGTGATCTTGTCAGGGAATTGGTGGAGCAAGGATGTTATCTGAGACGCCATGGCAGAAAGCATGACATATACATTAATCCCCAAAACGGGAGAAAGGCTCCGATACCTCGTCATCCTGAAATTAAGGAGAGCCTTTGCGAGCTGATCAGAAGACAGCTTGGGCTCAAATGCTTGTAATGCGCTAAAAACAGTGCTGTTTCTAAGAGCTATTTCGAGCTTGCCGAATCGTATATATAATACATCATTGTTTATAAAATGAATTAAAATTGGATTAGGAGAAACGATAAGGCGGACTATATGAAGTCAATTAAACAACTCGTTGAAAAAGCGTGGGAAAACCTTGCTAACCACTCAGAAGCTGATGTCAGGCTCAAGCTGAATAGTGAAAGAGGACTTGTTTTTCATTTTGCCTTAGAACTTGAGCACTTATTTAGTGATAGTAGCCCAGAGAATAAGCCGAAATTCTATTTTGAATACGATATTTTTGATGAAGAAATCAAAAGGAACAAGGACAAGTTTTTAGATTTGTTAGTTACTTTTAGAGATGTGGAATATTTAAGAGGCGTTGCATTCGAGTTTAAGTTTCCACAACATATAACTGCGAACACGAACCAAACCCATCGTAGAGGCCAAATTTACTGGGATTTGCATAGGTTGTGGAGGATTGTATGTAAATGCAATTTTAATGGGCTTAAGGTAGCAGAAGGATTCTTTATATGCGCAACTAACGAAAAAGCCTATATAAGGGAGTCTATTAATTATAAGACAAATATTGAGTGTAAAACACATCAGAATTATATAATTCCTCGGTCGCACTCTCTAAAAAATGTAAAGTGTGGAAATAATGTATCTTTGGATTTCATAATGCCTGATTGTCATCTGGAATTTGAGTGGGAAAAAATTGGAGACTATTGGTGGAATACACCAATGAGAGTTCATGTTGAGAGGTAGCAAATTGAAGGAACCATTCAGGAAATTCGTAGAAAGCGAGCTGGGGGCTGATACTTTGCTTATCACCTGCGGCTTGCCGGGCACCTGGAAGACCGAGACGAGCGAGGAGATTTCCAGGATTAAGGGCTACCCCATCCTGCGGTCCGACCTGATTAGACTGGAGGTGCTCAAGAACGAGGATATATTTGATGAGAAGGTCGCCTCGGATATGAGCAAACGAACCATGGTCTATGATGAGACATTCCGGCGGGCAGATGAGGCCCTGGAGAAGGGCGATAGTGTAATAGTAGATGCCACCTTCGTCACCCAATCGTTGAGAAGACGGGCTGCTGAGATAGCCGCCAGACATAATAAGACATTCGTCATCCTGCAGACCCATTGCCCGCAAGAGGTAGCCATCGCCCGGATACTAAGACGTACCCAAGAAGATTACGAATCGAATGCTCTCACCGAGCAGGCCTACCTCAACAATAAAAAGAAGTTCGAAAAAGTGGACGTGGATGACTTGAAGCGATTGTATCCCAGACTCAATATAATTCACCTGACAGTCGATACCGAGCACGACTCGCCCGAAGATTGGTATATCATTGGCATGGAAAAGAGATAGGCAACTTCCTTTGTCACCCTGAGCGATAGCGAAGGGTCTCAGATTCTTCGCGGAGTTTATACTGAGCGGGGGTGAGATTCTTCGCTTCGCTCAGAATGACAGAAAATAAAGGGTGCTTTATAAAGAGATAGAAGTGAAAATCGATTTGCACATCCATACCAGGACCGGCTCGGATGGCAATCTCCCTATTGAAGAGGTTTTCCAAGAAGCCAAAAATAGAAACATTGCTTTAATCTCGATAACTGACCACGATTCTATAGACTGCCAGGGAACAGCTATCGCCCTGGCGAGAAAGCATGGCATGTCTTACATCACGGGGGTGGAATTAAACGTGACTTTCCATTATCCTGAGGGCAATAAAGATGTTTCCCTGGATTTTCTGGGATACGGGTATGACATCGGCAATCAAGAGCTAAAGAGCAAGCTTCGATTGATAAAAGAACATAGGCAGAGAAGGGCGCGTCAAATTTTAGAAAACCTGAACATTGAGTTCGATAAAGAGGGTATTGAAAGATTTACCGAGGAAGACCTCAGGAAAATAGAGGATAGTGTAGACGGCGTGTTCGGGCGACCCCATATAGCGAACTACCTGGTGGAAAAGGGGATTGTAAAGGATAAGCAAGAGGCTTTCGATAAATATCTGGTCAAGTGCGATGTCCCCAAGTACCCACTCTCTCTGGCTGAAGCATCAAAGTTGATCAGGAACGCCGGCGGTGTACTGGTACATGCCCACCCCAACGACCCCCACGGCACATCCCTGGTAAGCATAACGCGCGATTTGGACGAACAAACAAAGGTCATAGAAAAATATATGCTACAATACATCGATGGTGTCGAGTGCTGGCATTCCAGACATGACGAGAAAACCACGGCACACTATATTGAGTTTGCCAGGAAGCACAATATGCTCATGACAGGAGGCAGCGATTGTCATCAAAAACCGCTCCTTATGGGCACATTGGACATACCTGATTGGGTTGCTGAGCAGTTCAGCTAATGCCATTTTCAAGGAGCTAATAAAGATGAAGAACTATGACATTAAAGACTCTTCCCTTGCCCAAGAGGGCAAGCTTCGCATCGACTGGGCTGGCAAGGAAATGCCAGTCGTCAAACTAATAAAGGAAAGATTCGGCAGGGAAAAGCCCCTGGCGGGAGTGCGTGTCTCTGCTTGCCTCCATATCACTACGGAAACGGCCAATCTAGCTCTGGCTCTAAAAGAGGGTGGTGCTGAAGTAGTCCTGTGTGCCTCCAATCCTTTAAGTACCCAGGACGACGTAGCTGCTGCCCTGGTTGACTATGGCATCCCCGTCAACGCCATAAAGGGAGAGGATAACGAGACTTACTACCGACATATCATCACCGCCCTGGAACATAAGCCTCAGCTCACCATGGATGATGGCGCGGACCTGGTTTCCACCCTTCATAAGAATTACACCGAACTGGCTGCTAAGGTCATTGGCGGCTCTGAAGAAACGACCACGGGGGTCATCAGGCTGAGGAACATGGCGAGGGCGGGTAAATTGATTTATCCCATTATTGCCGTAAACGATGCTCAAACCAAACATTTCTTTGACAACAGGTATGGAACGGGGCAAAGCACAATTGATGGCATCACCAGGGCTACCAATATACTATGGGCGGGGAGGAAAGTGGTTGTTTGTGGCTATGGCTGGTGTGGCAAAGGAATAGCCAAGCGGGCTCAAGGGCTCGGGGCGCAGGTTATCATCACCGAGGTCCAGCCTATCCCTGCTCTGGAGGCTGCCATGGATAGCTATCAGGTCATGCCTTTGATTAAGGCTTGCGAGATAGGAGAGGTCTTCATCACCACCACGGGCGATATGAACGTCATTGATAAGGCACACATTTTAGAGATGAAAGACGGAGCTATTGTGGCTAATAGCGGCCACTTCAATGTAGAAATAAACATCCCGGCTTTAGAAAGCCTGGCCAAATCGAAGAAACGAATACGTTCTTTCGTTGATGAATACACTTTAGGCGATGGACGGCGCATCTATCTGTTGGGCGAGGGGAGGCTAATCAATCTAGCTGCCGCTGAGGGACACCCGGCCAGCGTTATGGACATGAGCTTCGCCAACCAGGCTCTATGTCTGGAGTATCTTAACAAGATGAAAGGAAAGCTTGAACCCGCGGTCTATCCCGTGCCTGAGGAAATTGACCAGGAGGTAGGTAAACTAAAGCTCGCCTCCATGAATATCATCATTGATTCCTTGACCGAGGAGCAAAAGAACTACCTGGCAAGCTGGGAGTCAGGAACGTAGAAAGAGCAAAAGTAAAAATTCAAAATATGACAAATCCTAAGCACGAAATCCTAAATCCTAAACAAAAGAAAGGGGGAATTTAGTTCCTCTCATCTAATGACTAAACTTCAAAACAAAATGAGTTTTGGTATTTAAATTTGGAATTTTGGATTTGTTTAGAGTTTAGAGATTCGAGATTAGAATTTCCCGAAAAGGAGTAAAAATGCCGAATAGCTTTAATCAGTCGGATTCCTATTTAGCCACTGCGGAGTGCGTCACCGAGGGGCATCCTGATAAACTATGTGACCAGATTTCAGACGCTGTCCTTGATGCCATGCTGGCACAGGACCCCTTCGCCAGGGTGGCCTGTGAAGTGTCAGTGGCCATGGGCATGGTGATGGTTCTCGGTGAGATTACCTGCGATTGCTATGTGGAAATTCCCAACCTGGTACGCCAGGTACTCAAAGAGGCAGGCTATACCAAACCTGAATATGGCTTTGATTATCGGACCTGCGGAGTCATGGTCTCCCTTAAGGAACAGTCAAGCGACATTGCTGCCGGGGTTGGTCAATCTTTAGAAACACGAACAGGAGAGGCAACTGACAAAGTTTTAGATAGAACCGGTGCTGGTGACCAGGGAATGATGATTGGCTTTGCCTGCAGAGAAACTCCTGAGCTCATGCCTTTGCCTGTTGCACTGGCGCACAAGCTGTGTCAGAGATTGGCTCAGGTAAGAAAAGAGGGAGTCGTGCCTTATTTGAGGCCCGATGGTAAATCTCAGGTGACCATAGAATACAGTCGGGGCATACCCAAGAGGGTGGTCTGTGTTGTTATTGGTGCCCATCACAACCCGGGGGTGGAACGTGACGTCATTGAGCACGACCTTATAGAGCAGGTGATTAAGAAGGTCATTCCCGCCAATTTGTTGGATAGTGAGACTAAATACTACATCAACAGCGCCGGTCAGTTTGTCATCGGTGGGCCGGTGAGCGACACTGGTTTTACCGGGCGCAAAATCATTGCTGATACTTATGGCAGTGCCTGCGGACATGGGGGAGGCTCTTTTTCAGGCAAAGACCCTACTAAAGTAGACCGCTCCGCCGCTTATATGGCCAGATATGTCGCCAAGAATATAGTAGCTGCCGGACTTGCTGATTACCTCGAGCTTCAGGTCGCCTATGCTATCGGGAAGGCTTACCCCCTGTCATTGTCCATCGAGACATTCAGCACGGGAAAAGTCCCTGATGAAATCATATTAAATCTCGTAAACAAGCATTTCGACTTCCGCCCTGAGGCTATCATGAGGACTTTGGACCTGCGCCACCCCATTTACCGCCAAACTGCTACCTATGGCCACTTTGGTAGGGAAGACCTCAACCTGCCCTGGGAGAGAACGGATAAGGCTGAAATCCTGAGAAAAGAAGCAGGCTTGTAAAAGTGCAAAACCCAAAACCAAATCAAGAGTCCTTTCAGCACCATGTCCTGACTTAACAATTCGTTATTTGGTTACTATGAGGGGAGAGAGTATCACACTATAAAAGGCAACCTGACATATAGGCGGGCCTGCACTCATTTCGCAAAGGAGTTCTCCTTAGTGTATAATATCAATAGTTCAGGTTATTACAAGCTTCCTGGAATGTCAGCAGGTTTATTTAAGTATTGGGTAGCCGGACTCTAACTAAAACTTGAAAGAGAGGAGGTTATCCAATGAGTTTTCAAGATAAGTCACTTCAATGCTCCGATTGCGGGCAAGAGTTCACCTTCACGGCTGGAGAACAAGAGTTCTATTCGTCTCGTGGCCTCCAGAATGAACCTAAGCGTTGTCCCCAATGCCGCCGAGCAAGAAAAGCACAGCGTAGTGGAAGCGGTGGCGACAACTATACATCACGCTATTAAACCTTCCGGGTATGTATGCTAAGTGTAGCCGGCAAAACGAAGTCTCCTTCAAGGTTGACGAAAAGAGATTGGTGTATTGTAGTGATCGCTACAATAAGGTTGGACTGGGAGATAACGCTAGCCTAGCTTCAATAACACACATAGGCCAGGGATACCCTAGGTTATGCATGTTTTTAGAATGTGTTGGTGTGATATGTCATTGCAAGTCGCGATGCAACAAACAGGCAATTAAGATTTAAGTAATTTTAAAAGGGGGAATCTGATTATGAAAATATATGCAGGCAACTTATCCTATGATGTGACCGAAGAGGAATTACAGAAGGAATTCGTGGCTTACGGAGAAGTGACATCTGTAAGCATCCTGACTGACAAGTTCAGCGAGCAGCCTAAGGGATTTGGCTTTGTTGAAATGGCCTCAAAGTCTGAGGCTGAAGCTGCCATCACAGGCCTTAACGGGAAAGTGCTAAGAGAGCGAACTATTGTGGTTAATGAGGCGCGTCCTCGTTCTGACAACAGAGGCGGTGGGTCCTATGGTGATAGGAAGGGTGGTGGCTACGGTGGTGGTTACGGTAGTGACAGAGGCGGTAGACCCAGGGGCGGAAGGCAGAAAAGGTATTAGGGCTATCCGACATAAGGAGTCATAATGAATTTCGAAACCTTTAATCTTCATCCGAGAGTCATGGCTGGTGTACAGGCACTCGGTTACATTACACCCACACCAATCCAAGTTAAATCTATCCCGCCAATTATGCAGGGCCGCGATCTCATTGGTCTGGCCCAGACCGGAACTGGCAAGACTGCAGCTTTTGTACTGCCAATTATGCAGCGTTTGTTGCAAAGCCCAAGAGGTCGTGTGGGTGCTCTCATAATCTCGCCCACACGTGAGCTGGCTGAGCAAACATATGAAACTATAAACAAATTGGGGAAACAAACCGGGTTGCGGGGTATTGCCATTTACGGTGGTGTGAGTATGGAACAGCAAACCTGGAGACTGCGTAATGGAATCGAAATCATCGCAGCCTGCCCTGGGCGATTGCTCGACCATCTTTGGAAGGGTACGATCGATTTATCACATCTGGAAGTCCTTGTAATCGACGAGGCGGACCGGATGTTTGATATGGGTTTTCTGCCCGACATCCGGAGTATTTTGAGATGTCTGCTAAAGCCGCGGCAAACGCTCCTTTTCTCAGCTACCATGCCTGATGATATCCGGCGTCTGGTGCAAGAAATCCTGCATGACCCGGTCACGGTACAAATTGGCCACATATTACCGGCAACCACAGTGTCACACGCATTGTACCCGGTTAAGCAACATCGTAAAACTGCACTGCTGATAGAACTCTTACGCCATACTGAAACGGGGTCAGTACTTGTCTTTACGCGCACCAAACACCGTGTCGAACGTGTTGCGCAGCAACTGGCAAAAGCGGGCTACCGGGTGACCTCATTGCAGGGTAACATGTCTCAGTGCCAGCGTCAAACCGCGCTTGATGGCTTCCGTGCTGGCTCATTTAAGGTTCTGGTGGCGACTGACATTGCCGCCCGCGGCATCGATGTTCTGGATATTTCACATGTTGTTAACTACGACATGCCCGACACTACAGATGCCTACATTAATCGCATCGGCCGCACTGGACGAATTGGCAAAACAGGCACCGCATTCACATTCGTGACAAGTGAAGATACGCCCATGGTGCGCTCTCTTGAACATCTTCTCAACACGCCGCTGGAGCACCGGAGGCTGCAAAACTTTGATTACACAGTGTCTGTACCAGACAATAGGTACATTCGCTCTTCACAGCAATTACGACAGCGTGCAATACGGAATGAGCGGGTTGGTTAACAAAAAGGTAACTGTTACCTAAACGAGGCGAACCGTTGTCTTGATTGATGGAGACTAGGAGCAATAAAGTCTCACTTGCCACATTGCCTTAGCTATCAACAGCGAAGCAAAATATGCCACTTAAACGTACCTTCCTCGTGAAGAGTAGGAATTGGCATTTGAACTTCCTGGACATAATAATGCCTATTGTGGTAATTAAGATGTAGGATCTCGCGAACATAATATGAATTATCGCAGCGACATAAGAAACATAGTTATTATTGCTCATGTTGACCATGGTAAGACTACCCTGGTAGATGCCATGCTCAAACAAAGCAAGGTTTTCCGAAATAACCAGATGGTTGGCGAATTAATAATGGACCAGAATGCGCTTGAGCGAGAAAAAGGGATTACCATCATGGCTAAGAATACGGCCGTAGTTTACCAGGGTGTCAAAATCAATATTATTGATACACCGGGACACGCTGATTTCAGCGGGGAGGTAGAGCGTGTCGTAAGTATGGCTGATGGTTGTCTGCTTCTGGTGGACTCTATAGAAGGTCCCATGCCCCAGACTAAGTTTGTGCTTCGCCTGGCAATGGAAATGGGTCTAAAACCCATTGTGGTTATCAACAAAGTAGACAGGCGAAATTCGCGGATAGCAGAGGTGCTAAAACTTACCGAGGACTTGTTCTTAGAATTAGCTATCAGTGCTGACCAGCTTGACTTCCCGGTGCTATATGCCAGTGCACGGGAAGGCACTACCGTAGCTGAATTGGGCATGAAAGGCAAGGATATTGCTCCCCTCTTCGAATGCATATTGGAAAAAGTACCACCACCGAAAATTGAAAGTGGGCCATTTCAAATGCTGGTTTCTAACCTAGACTATGACAGCCACAAAGGTAAGATAGCTATTGGTAGAATCTGGAGAGGAAAGGTTGCTCCACACGACCCGGTAGTCAGTGTGGGTGCTGATGGAAGTGTAACTTATTATGAGATTAGTGAAGTGTTTACCTATCTCGGTCTCAAACACTTAAAGGTGGAGGAAGTCGAGGCGGGTGACATAGTAGCTGTGACCGGTATCGACAAAGTCAACATTGGAGATACCATTGCCAGCCCGGAGCAGCCTGAAGCTCTCCCACGCATAGAGATTGGCGAACCGACGGTAGAGATGACCTTTGGAGTAAATACATCGCCTTTTGCCGGCCGCGAGGGGAACTTCTGCACCACACGCCAGTTGCGGGCACGACTCTACAGGGAGCTGGAAACTAATCTCAGTCTCCGAGTACAGGATACAGATAGTCCAGACACCTTTCTGGTAAAAGGGAGGGGAGAACTGCATCTGGCTATCCTGATTGAGACCATGCGCCGGGAGGGCTATGAATTTGAGGTCTCCAAGCCAGAAGCTATCACCAAAGTAGTTGACGGTAATCTTGTAGAACCTGTGGAGGTTCTTACCATTGATACCAAAGATGAACATATCGGAGTTTTAACCGAGATGCTGAGCAAGCGGCAAGCTCAGCTTACGGATATGCGCAATGATGGCCATGATGATGTGCGTTTGGTATTCCATGTGCCTACAAAAGGACTCATTGGCTTCCGCACTGTTTTCTCTACCGCCACGCATGGTGAAAGCATCATGAATACCACTTTTCTTGGGTATGAACCTTATCATGGAGATATAATTTCGACTCGTAATGGAGCGCTGGTAGCATCGGAACAGGGTATAGCTGTTACCTATGGTTTAAATAATGCCCAGGGGCGAGGCTGCACCTTTATTGAACCAGGCACGCTAGTCTATGAGGGTATGGTAATAGGGCTGAATTCAGGGCCGAAGGACATAGCCATCAACGTGTGCAAAGAAAAGAAAAAGACCAATGTACGTTCGTCTACATCCGATATTGCCATAAAACTGGCTCCTCCCGTGCAGTTGAGCCTGGAGCAAGCAATTGATTTTATAAATGATGATGAACTAGTTGAGGTAACTCCTGGGAATATCAGGCTGAGGAAAAGGTTACTCACCCAGGCACAACGATCGAAGGACAGCTCTTCTTCCAGGCGAAGCGTAAAGTAATAGACTAGGGCTTATCGTTAAAATGGCTGAAATACCGAATTGCTATCCTAATTCATGCGCTACCCAAATCATCATTTTGTTGCCTCTTGTTATTTGAGGTATATATGGAGTAAGATTCCATAAATACGGGGTTAATTAACTTGAGAAACGACATGGACTCTATCTCTGTATGGTTTGGCGTCAATCGATAACCAAAAAGGTGCACAATGGACGAACAATCTGAACAACTGAGGTTTGCAGTACTGATTGATGGTGACAATGCTCAGGCGTCTCTTCTTCCTCAAATCTTGGCAGAGGTTAGTAAAGTCGGGCTGATAACGGTCAAGCGGATATACGGAGACTGGACCACTACAAACATGAATAGCTGGAAGACTTCGCTTCATAAACATGCAATTCAGCCCATGCAGCAGTTTAGGTATACGGTTGGCAAGAATTCCACAGATAGTGCGATGATAATTGACGCGATGGATTTGCTCCACAGTAACAATGTAGGCGGCTTCTGTATTGTTGCCAGCGACAGCGACTACACAAGACTGGCAACAAGAATAAGAGAGGAAGGCCTTTTTGTTATTGGAGTGGGAGAGAAAAAGACTCCAGAAGCTTTCATCAACGCCTGCAACCAGTTCATCTACTGTGAAAATCTAATTGGACCCGAGGAAATAAGAAGGAAAGAAGCAAAGGAAGAGAAATCTGATGTATCTGACCCTTTAAACCTTCTTCTCGAAGGGTTCAATCTAGCTGCGAAAGAAGAGGAATGGATTCATTTGGCGGCATTGGGCTCCGTTCTTCGCCAATTGGATCCAGCATTTGATCCCCGTACTTACGGTCATCAGCAATTACAGTCTCTCATTAAAAAATATCCAGAAACATTTACGGTCAAACGAGATCAATCAAGAAAACCACCGGTGGTGTATGTCGCGCTAACGGCTCTTAAATCGGATGCAGACTAATCATGAACTTGTGCTAAATCTTAGCCTTACAATGAAAATAAGGGCGCGGAAGGTTTGAGATAGAGAAACAGTCCACATAGATGTGGTTCACTTAACAAAGCACATGGTTACACAATAGCCAGAAAGTTCAGCTTACACATTCCATCTTAGTGTGGAATAACAAAAAGCCATTTCATTCGCTGATGTCTGACTACTTACCTCATGCCTCCAAATAAATCACATCCTCTAATCCTTGGAAATGAGGGGCAGGGGTTACCACGGGCTCTTCCCGAACTCCTTCACATAGTTTAGGCGTATGTTTGCTTATCATACTTTTGGTCTTCTCTTATGCCAATCGGTTGCTTGCTCATAGGCGAAGGCGATGCGCAGCAGTATTTCCTCGCTGAAAGGCTTGCCCATAATTTGCATACCTATAGGCAGGTTGTCAGCGAAGCCAGCAGGTATGGAGATGGCCGGGATTCCAGCTATGTTTATGGGTAAGGTACATACATCGCTTAGATACATCTGCATCGGATCTTCTAACTTTTCACCCAGCTTAAAAGGCACTATTGGCGAAGTTGGGGTGACCAGGGCATCATATTTTTCAAAGGCCTGGTCAAATTCCTGTTTTATCAGTATGCGCACCTTCTGTGCTTTAAGATAGTAAGCGTCGTAATAACCTGCGGATAAAGCATAAGTGCCCAGCATTATACGCCTTTTAACCTCAGGCCCGAAGCCAAATTGTCGCGTCCTCTCCGTTGTCTCGATTACATTACTGGCATCTCGCTCGGAAAAGCCGTATCTTACTCCATCGTAGCGAGCCAGATTCGCTGAAGCTTCGGACGGAGCAAGTATATAGTAAGCAGTCAGAGCGTATTTAGTATGAGGTAGAGAGGCTTCCCAATCTATTTCCGCACCGAGTTCCTGGAGCTTATTTATAGCTGCTTGCAAAGCCACCCGTACCTGGTTCTGCACGCCCTCGACAAAATATTCCCTGGGAATGCCAATCTTTAGTCCTTTGATGTCTGGAATTAGTTGCTGGGTGTAGTCCGGGACAGGATAAGGCACTGAGGTTGAGTCTCTGGAGTCATACCCGGCAATGACATTCATCAGTAAGGCGCAGTCAGTGACATCCTTGGTCATTGGCCCAATTTGGTCGAGAGAGCTGGCGAAAGCAACCAAGCCAAAGCGACTGACCCGACCGTAGGTTGGTTTAAGTCCCACCACGCTGCAAAGTGCGGCTGGTTGACGGATGCTGCCCCCGGTGTCAGAGCCCAGAGCATAGATAGCTTCACCTGTGGATACAGCAACTGCTGAGCCACCGCTACTACCTCCGGGGACACGACTTAAATCCCAGGGATTGTGGGTGGGGAAAAAGGCGGAGTGCTCCGTAGAAGAACCCATGGCAAACTCATCCATATTCGTTTTCCCCACTATTACCGCCTTCTGTGCCTTCAGTTTCTCTATTACCGTAGCATCATAGGGAGGGACGAAGTTTTCCAGCATCTTTGAACTACAGGTAGTTCTTATTCCCTTGGTGCATATAACATCTTTGATTAAGGTAGGGATGCCGGTTAAAGGGGTAATCTCGGGGGCGGTTTTGATGTAATTATCGACTTTCTCGGCCTCTTTCAGAGCGATGTCTTCAACAATAGTGACACAGGCGTGAACTTTCCCTTCTATCTCAGCGATACGCTTCAGTACAGATTTGGTCAGTTCCGTCGAGGAAATTTTCTTTTGTTTAAGAAGCTCGTGTGCCTCATGAATAGTTAGCTGGTGTAGTTCATTCGCCGGCATACTTAGAACCTGTCCTTGAGGCTGCGACGCTTGATAACTTTGCGCCAGTCGCCGCCAGTTTTGTTGTGCATCTCTTTAAGCCTGGGGATGTATTGTATGCCCATGAATACCCCCACGCCTATGGAAAAGAATATTAAAGGCTCGCCGTGGTAGTCGAAGTAGATTAACCAGGCAACAAATGGAAAAACAATAAGGATCAGGCTATAACTAAAGGTGGGGTTACGAGTAATAAGTAAAGCTATTGCAAAAACAATGACGAGAAACGGAGTTGCTCTGGACATCAGGAAGAGGAGAATCCCGATGGCGGTAGCTCCTCCCTTGCCGCCACGGAATTTGAGGAAGACGGGAAAGACATGGCCCACCACGGCAGCTGCGCCGGTAAGCCCGGTAAGCAAATCAAACGGTGAAATCAGAGGGCTGCCTGACAACCACCGCACCAAAAGAACTGCTCCTATGCCTTTGCCCAAGTCAACCAAGGTTACTAGCACTGCCTCCGTCAGCCCGACCTCGTAGTAGACATTCATAGCGCCCATGTTTTTGCTTCCGACCTCTCGGATATCTATCCCTTTCCTCAGACGACCGGCAAGATATGCTGAAGGGATGGAGCCAAGGAGGTAGCCAATTACGATGGCGATAACTATGTCGCTAATCATTTGCCTGATGAGCTCACTCTAGTATTGCCTGAACCTTAAAACATTTTTCGGCTTGTTTTGGTGCGTTTGATAAAATTTCAGCTTGGGAATATGAGTCAGCTACATCGTCTTTCCTGAAGACATTCTGTAGTGAGATAGTATGAGTCGCTGGTGGCACGTTGGCTGTATCTACTTGCTTGAGTATTTCGAAGTTCTCCAGAATATTAGATAGCTGGAGGCTAAATTTCTCCACTTCCTCCTCGCTTAAGCCCAAGCGAGCAAGCCAAGCGATATGCCTCACCTGTTCGTAACTCAGTTTCATCTCGGCGTGACTATCACATTACAGCATCACACTTCATAATGCAACAGCGGTTGCTTATCTTCAGGGGCAATATTATAATGTAGAGTCGTGCAGATCCGAAACGTTATCTTGCTGTCTCATCAAGGGGCAGGTAAAACTTCGCTTACTGAGTCCATGCTCTTTACCTCAGGTGCTATTCAGCGTTTAGGTAGCGTTGAAGATGGCACTGCTACCTCAGATTATGACCCGCTTGAGGTGGAACGTCATATGGGCATCAACCTGTCCCTGCTTCCATTTGAGTGGCAGGGGGTGAAGCTGAATCTCATTGATACCCCGGGATATGCTGATTTTACTGGTGAGGTAAGATCGGGATTGAGGGTAACCGAGGGAGCAATAGTTGTAATATGCGCCGCTTCGGGTGTGGAGGTAGGCACAGAACAGATGTGGGGCGATGCTGAAAAAGCAAATTTGCCGCGGTTAATACTTGTTAATAAGATGGACCGTGATAATGCCGATTTCTTCTCTACTTTGAAAGGAATTCAGGCTAAGTTGTCACCAAGATGTTTGCCCCTTCAATTACCCATAGGTTCACAAAGTGATTTTCAAGGCATTGTAGGTTTGGTGACTATGAAAGCTTATATTGGCGCTGCCTCGCAGGAAGCCGAAATACCCCCGGCACTTCAGAAACAAGCAGAAGCTAGCCGTGAGAAATTAGTAGAGACCGCCGTGGAAATTGATGACGAGCTCATTAACAAGTATCTGGAGGGCGAGCCCATAAACAACGAGGAAATTTTTGCTGCCATAAAAAAGTCTACCATTGCTGGCAAGCTGGTGCCTGTCTTTGTTGGCTCTGCTTTGCAGGGCATCGGCACCCAGCAAGTTCTCAATGGTATTTGCTACTACCTGCCTTCGCCGGAAGAAAAGGATGCCTTTGTCGCTAAGAATGTTTCCACCGGTAATCAAGAGGAGGTCAGACCTAATTCGGAGTCTCCTCTGTCCAGCCTTGTTTTTAAAACCAGCGCTGACCCCTATGTCGGCAAGCTCAGCTACTTTCGGGTTTACTCAGGCGTTATTTCCAGTAATTCCCAGGTTTGGAATGCTAACAAGAATAGCGTGGAACGGATTGGCCAGCTCTTTACCTTGCTGGGCAAAAATCAACAGCCAGTGCCGCAGGTCGCTGCCGGAGATATTGGGGCAGTGGCGAAGTTAAGTTTAACCACCACCGGGGATACCTTCTGTGCTCGCGAACATCCTGTGATATTCCCCGGTATCGAATTCCCCAAAGCGAATTTCAGCATGGCAATCCAGCCCCGGACGAAAACCGATTTAGATAAGATGAGCACCGTTTTGCCCAGGATTTGTGAAGAGGACCCTTCTCTCCAAACACGTCGAGAAGTTGATACTAACGAGTTTATTATTTCCGGAGTTGGTGATAGCCATCTGGAGATAGCCAGGGAGAAAATACGTCGCAAATTTGGAGTAGATGTGAAATTAGATCTGCCAAAGATTCCTTACAAAGAAACTATTACTATGTCAACCAAGGCAGAGTATAAACATAAAAAGCAGACTGGAGGACATGGTCAATATGGACATGTCCTTTTGGAGTTGGAACCTTTGTCTCGGGGTGGGGGATTTGAATTTGCTAAGAAAATCGTTGGGGGGGCAATACCCCAGAACTATATTCCCTCTGTGGAAAAAGGAGTCAATGAGGCGAAACAAGAAGGGGATTTAGCTGGTTATCCCGTAGTGGACGTGAAGGTAACCCTTTACGATGGCAGCTTCCATGCGGTAGATTCTTCGGACATTGCTTTTAAGATTGCGGGAGCACAGGCCTTAAAAAGAGGATTATCTCAGGGACAGCCAGTATTGCTTGAGCCTATAATGAATCTTACTATAACCGTGCCTGAGATGTATACTGGGGATATTGCTAGCGATCTTAATACTAAGAGGGGACGCGTGCTTGGGATGAGCCCCGGTGATGGCATCAATGTCATTGAAGCCCAGGCACCCTATGCAGAACTGCTCCGTTATGCCATAGACTTAAGGTCAATGACACAAGGGCGCGGTAGCTTTGCGATGGAGTTTAACCATTATGAAGAGGTGCCAACTCATGTCAGTCAGAAAGTCATCGCTGACAAGAAGAAATAGGATAGCTGACAGCGCCTGGAAGCTTTTATGTTATTTAGCCAGCTAATAACTCCTTTAGCTTGTTAGTTAAGGCTGGCACCACTTCTTCATATTTACCCACCACTCCAAATTCCGCCTCCCGGAATATATTCGCCTCAGGGTCCTTATTGATGGCTATGATGTGCTTGGAACCTGAACATCCAGCTGTGTGCTGGCTAGCACCTGAAACAGCTATAGCAATATAGATATCAGGGGCAACAATTTTTCCAGTAAGGCCGATATGCGCTGCCTCTGGCACCCAACCGTTATCAGCAGGAGGACGTGAGGCACCTACCGCACCATGCAGCAAATCAGCTAGCGCTTTCAATGTAGTTTGGAAGGGCTCAGGACCACCCACCCCCCTGCCCCCACAAACAATCACAGGGGCATCCTCAAGCTTAATGCCGACCGCCTCTTCCTTAACAGTTTCTAATATCTTTGTCCTTACTTTCGACGTATCTATGTCAATCTTAGTGGGCATGACCTCTCCTTTCCTTGAGTCGTCACGCTCCAACGGTGACATTGCCTTGGACCTAACAGTAACCATCTGAGGCATAAGCTCGCTGGTGAATATAGCTTGAGCATTGCCGCCATAAACAGGCCGCGTTTGCATCAGCAGCTTTGTCTCCGGGTCTATGCTTAAGTCGAGACAATCTGTTGTCAGGCTGGTACCTAGTCTGAAGGCAAGGCGAGGAGCCAAGTCTCTACCCATAGATGTTTGCCCTATAAGTATTGTCCGAGGCGAAATTTCTTTGACCAATTTTTCCGCGGCTTGGATATAGGAATCTGCCTGGTATTCTTTGAGGGCGGGGTGTTCTACAGCATAAACCTTGTCTGCTCCGAAGGCAATTGCTTCTTTAGAAGCCCCGCCAACTGCATCGCTGGCCAGCAGGCAAGATAAGTCTTCCTTCAGGTCATCAGCAAGCTTCCTACCACATCCTAGCAACTCAGTGGTAATGGAGGCTAACTTCCCGTCTGCTAGCTCACCACAAACTAATATACCTTTGTATTCAGCCATTATTTCCTCCTTAACTTTAAAGCAATTTGGCTTCCTTGAGCCTTACGGCTAGATTAGCGCCGGCGTCTGCGGGCGTCTCTCCTTCGATTATTTCACATTTGGCTTCCTTGACTGGCTGGAAGAGTTTATCTAACTTGCTACGCCTTCCAGCAGCGCCAACTTGTGAAGGCTCAAGCCCAATATCGGCTGGTTTCCAAATGACAGGTTGTTTTTTACCCGCTGCCATGATTCCTTTCAAGGTGGCATAACGAAGTGCTCCTAACCCGCTGGTTACTATAATTAGGGCGGGAAGCGTCACTTCAACAACCTGGTAGCCGTCGGGAATAACTCGCTCAACCTTCGCTTTTCCATCGGTGACCTCTACCTTACGAACTAAAGTTACAGCCGGGATTCTTAAAATCTCAGCAATGCCTAGACCCACTTGCCCGGCATCCCAGTCAGAGGATTGCCTACCGCAGAAAATAATGTCATATTCCCCTATTTTCTTTATTGCCATAGCCAAGGCATTGGCAGTTGACCAGCTATCGCCCCCCTCAAAAGCTTCGTCTTCCATGAGAATGAGTTCATCGCCCCCCACAGCTAACGCTTTCTTAATCACATCGCGAACGAAGTTATTACCTGAGCTGAGCGCGGTAATTTTGCCTCCCGCGGTATCCTTGATTTTGAGGGCAGCTTCCAAGGCGAATTCCTCGTATTGACCGATTACAGGTTTTACGTCTGGCGGCAAGGTCATTTTATCGTTTACCACCTTAAACACCGCCGGTGGCACCTCAGGATCAGGTACTTGCTTGCAGCAGACAATCATATTAACTGGCATTCCCTAACCTCCTTAAAGATTTTTACAGCCAAAGGATACGGAAAAATCCCTCTTCTGTCAATAATTTGAATCACGCAGATTCGATATGAACGGTCTAAGGGGTTAAGTGGTAATAGCTACTTCGGCCACGGAATTAATGCTAAAATAGATAGAAATTGCTATTCGTGGGCATATTTTTTACATCCGCCATCGGGGAGGCCTCTAAGCCGTCCAGCCGAATCAACTGCTCTTGTTCTGAATAAGCTATGGAAGTTAAATTCATTGCAGATAACAACGTTGGCAAACTGGCTCGATGGTTAAGGTTGATTGGCTATGATACTCTGCTGTTTAAGCAAAAGGACGATGGTCAAATGATTAAAACAGCTCTTAGTGAGGATAGGGTGATTTTGACTAAAGATACTCAATTTATGAAAAGACGCCTGGTCACAAATGGCAAACTCAAAACTATACTCATTAAACAGGATGACCCTGAATTCCAGGTGCAGGAAGTAGTGAAAACGTTGAATTTAAATTATAATTTCAAACCTTTCTCACTTTGCCTAGAATGTAATCAAGCATTAATAGTTCGGGATAAAGAAGAGGTGCAAAACCTGATCCCCGCTCATGTTTTTGAAACTCAAACTCAATATACGAAATGCCCCGCCTGCCATCGCATCTACTGGCAGGGTACACATTGGCAGGCAATGGTCAAGAAGTTACAAGACTTGCAAGGAGGGGGTGGCGAAAAGCATACTTCTAGCTAATGCCCGGCTTTTTAACCCGGAGCTTCGCTAGTAGCACGGATTAGCTAGTAATGCTATACTCAGCCCATAATGCCAGGAGAATAAAGATAAAGCTAAGCACCTATGTTATTGGCAATTGATATTGGGAACACCAACATTAAGCTGGGTATATTTGATGGCGATAGGCTAAAAGCTACCTGGAATTTAGCTACCGGCATTCATCGCACTTCAGACGAGTATGGCGGAGTAGTGCTCAACCTTATGGAGCGAAAAAAGGTCTTGCCTTCAAAGATTACCGGAGTAGCATTATGCGGTGTCGTGCCACCTCTACTGCATACATTCGTGGAACTGTGTAAGAAATATTTAAATACTGAACCCCTAGTAGTCGAAGCTGGTGTCAAGACAGGCATGCGCATCCGCCTGGATAATCCTCGTGAGGTTGGCCCTGACCGCGTGGTCAACGCCGTGGCTGCCCAGAACCTCTACGGAAAACCGTTAATAATTATTGACCTTGGCACTGCTACCACTTTCGACGTTGTTTCAAAGGAGGGTGATTATCTCGGCGGGGCTATTGCCCCGGGCATTGTTATAGCTACTGAAGCTTTATTCACTCGTACTGCTGCGCTCCCTCGAATAGAACTAGTCCATCCCAAGCAAGTCATCGGCAGAAATACTATCTCGGCTATGCAATCAGGTATAATATTTGGTTACATTGAGCTTATTGAAGGCATGATTCGTCGAATACAACAGGAATTGGGAAGCAAAGCAAAGGTGGTAGCTACCGGCGGCCAGGCTTACCCTTTTGCCGAAGAGATAACAGCCATAGACGTAATAAATCCCGATTTAACCTTAATTGGACTGCGCCTCATTTATGAAATGAACAAGGAGAATAGTAATGCTTAGCAACAAAACCATAATTTTAGGGATAACAGGGAGCATTGCTGCCTACAAAGCAGCAGAGATTGCCAGCCAGCTAACTCAGGGAGGGGCGAAGGTGAATGTCATTATGACTAAAGAAGCCATCCAGTTCATATCACCTGTTACCTTCCGGGCCATTACAGGTAGACCCGTAGTTACCGAAATGTTTGATTTAGCTTCTGAATTCAGCGTTGAGCATGTCTCTCTGGCGAAAGCTGCTGATATAGTAGTCATTGCTCCTGCTACAGCTAATATCATTGCCAAGCTGGCTGCTGGCATTGCTGACGACATGCTATGCTGCACGGTTCTGGCTACCAAGGCGCCGGTGCTTATTGCCCCAGCTATGGAAACCAATATGTATAATAATCCAGCCACCCAGGATAATTTGTCTAAGCTTAAAGCTCGCGACTTTGTGATTATTGCTCCCGCCACGGGCTGGTTAGCCTCGGGTAAAGAAGGTCCGGGGCGACTCGCCGATACTAATGATATTATAGGCAGCATCCGCCAGGTACTGGGGAGGGGTGGAGACCTGGCTGGCAAACATATCGTGGTTACCGCAGGCGGTACCCAAGAGCCTATCGACCCGGTTCGCTACATCAGCAACCACTCCTCAGGAAAAATGGGCTATGCCCTAGCTGAGGCAGCCCGTGACCGGGGAGCTAAAGTAACATTGGTTACAGCACCTACCTCGTTACCCGAGCCCGTAGGCGTTGATGTGGTCAAAGTCAACACTGCTCAGGAAATGCGTCAAGCAGTAGAGAATGTAACTCCCCAAGCTGACGCTCTGGTCATGGCAGCCGCCGTAGCTGATTACCGTCCGACAAAAGCGGTTAAAGATAAGATTAAAAAAGTAGAGGCAGGGCTAACCTTAGAGCTGGAATGCACCCCGGATATCCTAGGCAGTGTCAAAGGAAAGTTCATTAAAGTAGGTTTCGCTGCTGAAAGCAGCAACTTGGTGGAAAACGCTAAGCAGAAGCTAAAGCAAAAGGGGCTTGCCCTTATCGTGGGCAATGATATTACAGCTAGCGATAATGGATTTAGCGCCGACAGCAATCGAGTAACCATAATTGACCGAGAAGGTAAAGTTGATAGCTTGCCCCTTATGCCGAAACGAGAGGTGGCGGATAAGATACTGGACAGGGTGGTGGGGCTAACTCCACCGACACAAAAAGCAGAACGTGTCCTGACTGACGAAGAATTGAATGGGCACCATATCCACATCGAAAAAAGAGATAAGGGCATTTTCCCTCCGCCAGGGATAGGCTTTGACTTGGTGCTAGACGGCAAGACTATCAGAACTAACTGTCGCTGGGTGAGTCGGGGTCAGAATAAGGTGGCGATCCAAAGAAATCTGGGGGAATGGTTCAGAGCACATCGTGAACTCCAACGAGACGATAAGCTCATAATCGAATGCATTGAGCCAATGAAGCGCTATTCCCTCAAAATAGCTTGAAATAGTCATTAGAAATGCCCCAAATACCTAAAGCCTATGAGCCAGGCAAGATAGAAAAGAAATGGTACGATTTCTGGCTCAAGCAGGGCTATTTTACCCCTAATATAGACCCCAAGAAGAAGCCCTTTGTCATTATCATGCCGCCTACCAATGTTACCGGTGAACTGCACCTGGGGCATGCTCTGACCGCGACACTGGAGGATATTATGGTCAGGTGGCACAGAATGAAGGAGGAGCCTGCTCTGTGGTTACCGGGGACCGACCATGCCGGCATTGCCACGCAAGTGATTGTGGAGCGGCAACTGGCTGAACAAGGGCAAACTAAGGATGAGATAGGTAGAGAAAAATTCGCTGAGTTGACCTGGGAATGGACCAATAAGAGCCGGCAGACTATCAGGCGTCAACATCAGCTCCTGGGAGCCTCGTGCGATTGGACTAGAGAGAAATTCACGTTGGACGAAGGTCCGAGCAGAGCAGTCCGGACTGCTTTTGTACGTTTGTACAATAAGGGGTTAATCTACCGTGGGGAGCGAATGATAAACTGGTGTCCCCGCTGCCAGACTGCCCTCTCCGACCTCGAAGTAGAGCATAAGGATATTGTCGGACATCTTTATTATATTCGCTACCCTCTAACTGAAAGCGAGGGTTTCGTCACCGTAGCTACTACCCGTCCGGAAACTTTCCTCGGCGACACGGCTGTGGCGGTAAATCCTGACGATGAGCGCTATAAGAATTTCATAGGCAAGAGTGTCACTCTCCCTATTATCGATAAGGAAATCCCAATAATCGCTGATGATGCTGTTGACACTTCCTTCGGCACCGGAGCATTGAAGATAACTCCAGCCCATGACCCCACGGACTTCGAAGTAGCTCAGCGTCATAATTTGCCACTGGTAAATATCATGAACCCCGATGCTACTATGAACGAGAACGCCGGGCCGTATCAAGAATTGGAAAGGTTTGCCTGTCGAGATAAGGTATTAGCTGACCTAAAAGACAAAAACCTCTTGGAGAAAATCGAGCCCTACTCTCATTCGGTAGGACATTGTGGTCGTTGCCAGACAATGATTGAACCCAAAGTCAGCTTGCAATGGTTTGTCCAAACACAGCCCTTAGCTAAAGCTGCCATCGAGGCTGTTAAAGATGGCAGGGTCACTATAATTCCCGAACGCTTCGCCAAGATATATTTTGACTGGATGGAAAATATCAGGGATTGGTGTATTAGCCGACAACTATGGTGGGGACATCGCATCCCAGTATGGTATTGTCAGGACTGTGGCAAGTTGACGGTATCGGTAGATGGATCTTCAGCTTGTACTCATTGTGGTTCAAAACAAATCATTCAAGACCCTGACGTCCTTGACACCTGGTTTAGCTCAGCGCTATGGCCACATTCTACGCTAGGCTGGCCAGAGGACACCGATGACCTCCGCTATTTCTATCCCGGCTCGGTAATGGAAACTGGCTATGACATCCTTTTCTTCTGGGTCGCCAGGATGATTATGATGGGACTGGAGGATACCGGTGAGATACCTTTCCACACTGTTTACCTCCATGGCTTAATTCGCGATGAAAGCGGAGAAAAAATGAGCAAATTGCGAGGGAATGTTATAAACCCTGCCGAAGCTATAAGCAAGTATGGTGTTGATGCTCTCCGATTTGCTCTAACTACTGGGACTTCACCGGGTAATGATATAAATCTGGGCAAAAGTAAATTGGAATCCAGCCGCAATTTTGCCAATAAATTGTGGAATGCCACCAGATTTATCATTCGGAGCCTGGACGCTGAAAGGCTAGAGGCTCAGGCAACCGAGCTCCAACCGCAGAGAATAGAAGACCAATGGATTAATAGCCAGCTCAACAAGCTTGTTAAAAATGTTACCTGGCTGCTGGAAGAGTTCCAATTTGGTGAAGCAGAGCAGCAGATTTACGATTTTGTCTGGTCGAAGTTCTGTGATTGGTATATTGAAATTGCTAAAATACGACTTCGTAGCCAATTAACCCCTTCACCTTTGCCCTTCCTGGCCAATACATTGGAAAAATCACTGCGCCTTTTGCATCCTTTCATGCCTTTCGTTACCGAGGAATTGTGGCAAAGTTTAAAGCAGCGTCTACCTGATAAAGACCAAATGCCGACTTCCATAATGGTAGCTCCTTATCCCCTCGCTGACGATAAAGCCTTTGCTCCAGAAGCAGAGCGCGTGATGGATTCCGTAATAGAGATTATCCGCTCTATCCGTAACGTTCGGGCTCAATATAAGGTAAGGCCAACCAGATGGATTGAAGCCCAAGTTTATGCTGATGAGCTTCTTTCGGGTCTTATCACACAAACAAATATAATAGAAACACTGGCTAAAGTTCGGCCCTTAACAATACTCGGCCGTCAGAAAAGAGAACCCACTAAAGATAAAGCCCTGGTTTTGGTGTTGAAAGAGGCTGAGGTAGTTTTGCCTTTGGCAGGCATGGTGGACCGGCTTGCTGAAGAACAACGGCTGGTAAAGGAAAGCGAGGAAATCAAAGGAAGAATTGCCCAACTTGAAGCCAGGCTAAGAGATAACGCCTTTTTAAGCAAAGCGCCATCTCAGGTTATTGAAAGAGAGAAACAAAAGCTTGCTATGCTCGAAGATAAATTGAAAAGGTTACACCAAGAATTATCTCAACTGAGCTCACCGTCAACTGATATGTAAATACGAAATCCTGAACAATGTAGAAAATTAAAAATCAAAGGTCAAAATGACAACTCAAAATGCAACTTTTTAACTTTTGCTCTGTCATTTTGCGTTTTTACTTTTGCCTTTTGCATTTCAAAGAAGTTTGTTTAAAGCTTAGAAACTAGAATCCAGGATTTAACTCATGTGAAGAGTGGACTGGCTTAGTTTTGAGGTCTAATATCTCATGCAACTTTGTCAGGGCTTTTTTGGTATCGCTAGCCACGCAGGATTTATCACACCTTTTTATACGATATTTAAATAGCCAATAGGTAAATTCATTAAGCTCGCTCAGGCTTATAGACCTGAGTTGAGGATAATGTCTCTCTTTTCTGAACTGCTTCAAAAGGGCAAATTGAGTGGCACCATAAATGCGTTGGTATGCCTCGTCGACTACTCCGTTATCGTTGTTTAAACCTAAAACTCTCTTTTTCTTTCGTATCTCTTCAGTTACAGCCAAAAAGAGAAATTTTTCCACAAGAATACCATAGAAATAGTTGAGGTGAGCCTGGTATTTGAAGTCACCAATTATATTCTTAAACTCGTCTTTAGATAATTCTATTGGTGGTATACCGAAGAAGAGAAGATTTGCCCGCTCCTTTTCTGGAATAAGTCCATCAAGCTCTTCACACAACCTCTCCGCCAGAACTAGCCAATCGAAGGCTTCGTTGTCAACAAGATACTGATAATGTCGCCCGGCGTAGTCCTCTTCAGGACTACGCCAGAGACGAATGGCTTCAAGCACAGCTACATACCAACTCTTGCCTTCAGCAATAGCACTTTTCAGCCCTTGGATTGCCTGAGTATCTCGAGTGGACACTCCAGCCACCTCCACAATTATTCCGGAAATCTACATTATATCTCCATCAGCCCAAGGACTCAAGACGCAGTATGAGTTCTGACGTAAATTGACAGCGCCCATTTTTCTAGGCTATTATCTACTTCTTGGTGGAAAACACCTCTGAGCACAATCCGACACTTGCTGAAGCAGCTGACGCTTTCCTCTCAAATTTACCGCCGGAAGAAAGGGGAAAAACACAGGCAGAGATATCTAAATTCGCCAGATGGCTTGGCTTATCCAGGCAAGTAAAGGACGTTAGCCCTGTGGATGTGGCTAGCTATGGCGAACAGATTACCCCATCGGCAGTCAAACCCCTCAGGTCTTTTCTGACGTACATCCGGAAAAAGAGATTCAGCAGCATAAATTTAGCTCCTCACCTCAGGGCGAAAAAAACTTCTTCAAAAACAGTCGCCGTTTGGCAAAGTGGTCAGGTCCAGGCTACCCTAACTGCACAAGGCTACGCAAAATTAGAGAAGGAATTAGCCAACCTGAAAAATAAACGCTCCCAAGTTATTGAGGAGGTACAAAAGGCAGCCGCCGACAAGGACTTTCGAGAAAATGCCCCCCTGGCAGCAGCTAGAGAGCGTAAGGCACATTTGGAAGGAAGAATTAAGGAGATAGAGTCAACCTTAAATCAGGCGAAGATAGTGGGGGAAGCCCATGACACATCCAGGGCAAAATTCGGAGACACAGTAGTGCTTCGTGATTTATCCTCAGGTAAAGAGTCCAGCTATACTTTAGTCGATCCCCGAGAGGCAAATCCAGCCAAGGGTAAACTTTCTGTTGCTTCCCCCCTGGGCAAAGCAATCCTGGATAAAGAAAAGGGGCAAACAGTTGAAGTTGTCGCTCCTGTTGGTACCTTCTGCTGCCGCATTGAAGACATTTTGGCCCTCTCAACGGAAAGAAAAGTAAGCCCGCAGTGACATAAGGAACTGACGGGTGCAACCGAGGGAGACGGGACTTAAGCTACACTAATCCTCGTCAGCTTTGCTTGTGAAAAGATTTCAAGGTTTGTTGATTCACTTGCCATATGGCATAATGAATTAAGTCGCAGGAAGCGGAGGGATCGCATAGTGGTCTAGTGCGGGCGCCTGCTAAGCGCTTACTCCGAGTTATCGGGGTCGAGGGTTCGAATCCCTCTCCCTCCGCCACCACTGGGATTCTTCCTTCTCAAGCAAAGTTGAGAAACGCTGGGATATTTCCTTTGAAATTTCTGCTGGGTTACTTTAGAGGCCTATCAGCTTTTTGCCCTCATCCAGCAGCTCCCTTGCCCTTTCCAGGCTTTCAGCTTCAGCATAGATGCGGACCAGTGGTTCTGTGCCGGAAAAGCGGATGAGCAGCCAGGACTCATCGCCGAGGAAGAGGCGAAAACCACCAATGGTATCTACTTTGGTCACCTTTGAACCGGCTACGGTGTCCGGGGAGCTGGAGCTTAGTCGGTGCAGGATTGTCTGGCGCTTAGCTGCGGAGATATGAAAATCCCTGCGGTCATAATAGTGAGGTCCAACTTTGCTGTAAAGGTAATCCAAGAGCTGGGATGGTGTCTTACCTGTTTTCACCATAAAGTCAAGGAAGTAAAGCCCGGCAAGTATGGCATCCCTCTCCGGGACATGACCACGGAAGCCATAGCCTCCGCTCTCTTCACCACCAATAATGGCGTTTTTCTCCATCATCAAGGGAGCGACATATTTGAAACCCACCGGCGTTTCGTAAACAGGCACATCAAAGAGCTTCCCCAAGCGGGAAATCATCGTGGTGGAAGTTAATGTCTTTATCATGGCGCCACGCTCACCACGAACTTCCAGGAGATAGAGACAAAGCAAGGCAAAAACTTGATGCTGGGTTAAAAACTGCCCCTTTTCGTCTATAATGCCAATGCGGTCGGCGTCTCCATCGGTGGCTAAGCCCACGTCGGCTTTTTGCTCAACGACCAACCGGGAAAGCTTGGTCAGATTTTTGGCAATTGGCTCGGGCTGAATTTGGGGGAATGAAGGGTTTCTTTCAGCGTTAATTTCGGTGATTTTCAGGTTACCACCTTGAAGGACTGCCTTAAAATAGCCAATGCCAGCACCGTACATGGGGTCAACTAGGATATTTAATTTCTGGCGGCTCAATTCTTCTATATCCACAAAGTGACTAAGATGCTCGAAGTAAGCAGGAGACGGGTCCAGGTAGTCAACAACCCCTTTCTTCAAGGCCTTATCCAAGGCAAGCCTTTTCACACCCCCTCCCTGCCGGGTGAGTGAAGCGATATTTTTCTCTATCTGGGAAGTAATCTCGTCTGGGGCGCTAGCCCCATCCTGAGATTTGTATTTGAATCCGTTCCATGAACCAGGGTTGTGACTGGCAGTTATCACAATGGCCCCGGCAGACTTAGTAGCCGGGATAGCAAAGCTCACCACCGGTGTAGGGGCTGGCTTGAGGCAGAGGTGGACTTTGATATTGTTGCCGGCTATCACCTCAGCAGCGGCAGCAGCAAAATCCTCAGAGGCGAAGCGAGTATCATAGCCAATGACCAGGCTTTGTTTATCGAGCCTATTTTGCTTGAGATATTCTGCTACGGCCTGGGCGCAGATGCGCACATTGTCGAAGGTGAAATCCTCGGCGATAATCCCCCGCCACCCATCAGTGCCGAATTTGATTGGATTAGTCACAATAGTCTATTCGTTCTGCTTGCGTTTTGCCAAGACGGCCCTATATCGGTTCAAAAAAGCAAGTTTTGACAATAGCTGGGGCAATCATATTCGCCCTGACATTGTATTTACCCCACTCCTGAGCAAGCACTTGTGTTAGCATAACGATGCCTTCTTTAGTTTATACAATTGGAAGTTACGCAGTTGAATATCTGACCCTAGTCACTGTGATTATCATCTAGATCAACAGAAACGTCAAGTACCATATAGTTTTCATGGTGCCAAGCGTTCACTTGACAGCGTGTAGATTAATATACTATAAGCTATGTAGATTACCGGGCACATTTTGGAAAACTTAAACTATTACTAGCTTCAGAGTTTAACTACGTGCTTCGCTGGTGAGGAGTGAAGACTTGAGTGCTAAAGTTAAAATCGTCACCGATAGCTCTTCCTACCCTGAGCCAGAGGTCGTCGCCAAACATGACATCCGTGTTGTGCCGCTTAGGGTTGCCTTTGGAAGCGAGGTTTTTTCTGAAGGGGTGGACATTACTAACGGGGAATTCTATCAAAGGCTAGCCAAAGGCGGAAAATTGCCTACTACTTCACAACCTTCTGTTGCTGACTTTATCAGAGTGTATCGCGAGCTGACAGAGCAGGGACATCCCATCTTGTCCCTTCATATCTCTAGCAAACTAAGCGGAACTTGTGCCTCAGCTTTAGCTGCCAAAAATGCGCTTCCCCAGGCTCAAATTGAGATAGTGGACTCGTTAACTATAGCCACGGGAATGCTGATTTCCCCTGCTGCCGAAGCAGCGGAAAAGGGAGAGACGCTATCCCAAATTGCGGCTTCTATAGAAAAACTAAACAAATGCATAAAGGTTGTCGGTGCTTTTGATACGTTAGAGTATCTCTGGAAGGGAGGGCGGATTGGGGCAGCTAGAGCTCTGGTTGGTACCTTGCTGAAGATTAAGCCTGTTCTGACCCAGGATGGTGGAGAGGTCAAGGTTTTAAACAAGGCAAGAACCAGGGCCCACGCCATAGAGTATATGTTAGGATTTGTGGAGAAAGAAGTGAAAGGGCGCATCTCCCTTCATGGTTGGGTTGCTCACAGCCATGTCCCCGATGCAGGCCGCGCATTAGAGAAAGAGCTTCGTGAAAACTTTAATTGGGTTGCGCTACGCTTTCTTGAAATGGGACCAGTGCTGGGGACTCATATGGGACCGGGTCTCATTGGTGTAAGTTTCTATTGTGACGAGGACTGGCACTCAGAGTGAGCCAATCAGTGTATTCATTCAGTCGCGAGTTCAAATCCCTCTAGGCACGCTATAATAGCGCAGGCCTATCCTGTACCCCCACAGGAAATTCACTTCACTCCTTATACCTTACAAAATCTTCGATTTGTCTGGATGGATTTCACAGGAATCCAGGAGATGCCAATGGAATAGATATGGTGTCCCCTGAAAAAGGTGTTGATAATGTGGTAAGGACGCTGTAAGATGGATGACGCAGAAAGCAGAGAGGGGGAAACAAGGATGTTACAAGACTTCAAAGCATTCATAACAAGAGGCAACGTGATTGACATGGCCGTGGGCATCATCATCGGTATCGCCTTTGGTTTAGTCGTAAACTCATTTGTTAAAGACATTATTATGCCGCCCATAGGTCTTGCCTTGGGCAACGTTGATTTCGCCAACCTCTTCGTTGTCCTTAAAGAAGGTTTAATTCCCGGGCCGTATGCTTCTCTGGCTGAAGCCCAAGCTGCCGGGGCGGTTACAATCAACTACGGAGCCTTCATAATTACTGTTGTTAACCTGGTGATAATAGCAGCGGTCGTCTTCTTTTTAATCGTGCGTCCAGTTGCCAGGATGCAAGCTCGCAAAAAGGCAGAGGAACCGGCCGCGCCGACAACGAAAGAATGTCCTTACTGTGCTACCTCTATTCCTATTAATGCCAGTCGCTGCCCTAACTGCACTTCAGAACTGAAAATGGCATAAATCAGCAGGGCATCCCCTTTAGTGAGTAACGACAGCAGCATATCGAGCACTTCCGGTAGCACTCCACTCGGTTCAAGGAACCATGACCGAAGGAAGCTGTGCCCAAGAGTACGCACGATTTCTTGAAGAGCGGAACTGGTGAAGGTATATTTTCTTTTTCCCAGACGAATCCTACTCGACTTCTTAGATATAAATAGTTGTCGGAGGAACGGGGAGTGTGAGCTCAAATCCCTCCAGGCGCGCTTAAAAATCATCAAGTGCGGATTTTTGTAACTCTTTCAGATGTGAAGTATCGTTATGCCTGGTCAAGACGAAACGCCCATCTACATAATTGAAAATTGTGATTCCGCCTACATCCTGCTTGACAGTCCAGAAGTACGAGTTGCCCAGTCCCAGTAAGGAGCATATCAGGACTTTGTTCACAACCCGATGCGATACCAATAATACGCTCCCCTGATATTTGGAAAGGACATCGTTAACTACCTCGACAGTTCTTCTTCTTACATCTTCCAGGCTCTCTCCGCCGGGCATTCTTACCTTGTGAGGATTATTGTGCCACTCATTGTGGAGGGTCGGATATAGCCTCTTCGCTTCTTGCTCTGGCAGAGATTGCCATTCCCCATAATCGAAATCTATAAGGCCCTCGGCAATGTGTACGCCAATTTTCTGATAACGGTCAATGATATTTGCCATGTCTAGCGCCCTCCTTAAGGGGCTGGAATAAATAGCCTCTAATTCCCAATTGCCTAAATACTTGCCCAATAGCTCTGCTTGTTTAATGCCCACTTCGTCCAGATTTACATCCGTTCTACCCCGATATATCTTCTCCACATTCCACACGGTTTCGCCGTGTCTTGCCAGAATAAGTTTTGCCATGATTCCCCTACAATAATTATCTAATGTCCGAGAATTTATGGCAATCTGGAAAGAAACTTAATTTTTTGAGCCTGAATAGTTGACTTGTGCTCATGATCTAGTTCAGATAGATGGGTGACACTTTGAAAGGAGATGAAAGGACGTTACAATGGCTGCATTATGAATGTCTATTATACAATGCCAGGATACAAGCGCTTAGCGAGCGCCCCCAAGCTGTCCAGGGAGGCCAGGCAAAGACTCAAATGGTTCGATTACTACAAATCCCATAATCAAAACGCCCGCCTCACCTGTCGCTACTTTGGCATCTCTCCCCCAACTTTCTATCGCTGGAAAAGGCGCTATGACCCCAAGCATATAGAGAGCTTAGAGGACCTACCTCATCGCCCCAAGCATTTAAGGCAGCCTACTTATTCAGTGGAACTGGTTGAGGCTGTGCTCAGACTAAGAGAGGAATATCCCAGATGGGGCAAGGACAAGCTGGTGATACTTTTGCGTCGTGAGGGATTTACTTGCTCTGCTTCCACAGTGGGCAGAATCCTTAAGAAGCTAAAAGAGCGTGGTGTATTGAAAGAGTCCTTGCCAAATCACATATCGGCCAGAAAGAGCCAGAGGCAACGCCCCTATGCGGTAAGAAAACCTAAAGATTATGTGGCCAAAGAGCCGGGAGATATTGTAGAGGTGGATACACTGGATGTCAGGCCTTTGCCTGGAATGATCCTCAAGCACTTTACTGCCAGAGATATCATATCAAGATGGGATGTGCTGGAAGCTCACACCAGAGCAAGTTCTAACACCGCATCCGGATTCATCGATACCCTGCTAACACGAATGCCTTTCCCTATCAAGGCCATTCAGGTAGATGGAGGGTCAGAGGTTCAAGATGCTTTCGAGAGAGAATGTCAACGAAGAGGTATTAAGCTATTTGTCCTGCCACCACGCTCCCCCAAACTTAATGGACATGTAGAAAGGGCACAAAGGACACATACAGAGGAGTTCTACGAGGTAACAGATGCCAACTTCAATATACCGGAACTGAATCAAGCTTTGCTGAAGTGGGAAGAGGTGTATAATACTGTCCGTCCCCATCAGGCACTGGGATATCTTACACCGCAACAATTTCTTGAATGTTATCAACAAAATCGAAAAAAAGGAGGTGAGGTGTCACTGATCATATGAACGAGTACAGCTCATTGATAAATTAGGATTATGGGTGTAAAATAAACACTACAAAGGAGGCATAGCATGGTAGAGATGACGATTGACAGCATCCGAGTTAGCTTGATGAATTATCAAAGGGTGGTGATTTTAAAGGAGAAGGGGACTAATCGTTATCTACCCATTTGGATTGGTCCTGCTGAAGCAGACGCTATTGCCGTAAAGTTGCAAAATGTCGAGCTATCTCGCCCTTTGACGCATGATTTGTTGCAATCTGTAATTTCTACCCTGGGGGCTTCAGTTGACTATATTGTGGTAAGTGGACTTAAGGAAGACACTTTCTATGCCAGACTTGCTCTCAACGTTGATGGTGTTAAATTAGATATTGATTCTCGACCTAGCGATGCACTGGCCTTAGCTGTAAGAGTTGGAGCCCCAATATATGCTGAAGAATCGGTGTTGGAAAAAGCGGGCATTATACTTGAAGAGGAAACAGGCAAACCTGTTTCTGAAGCTAAAGTTGATGAACAAGAGCTGAGAGGGCTATCAGCATATAAGGATTTCATAAATACGCTTGATTTAGAAGATTTTAAGAAACGCCAATCCTGAAAACGTCAATAGAAGCGGCCCTGCTGCCACTTCCAGATAAAGTCTCCTGTAGATGGAGTGAGTGTCTACTACACTGGAGACAAGGACGGTAAGCTGTCCTATATTGGCAAATGTACTGACAAGAACCAGACAGATGTCGCAAGACAACAGACTATTGCGGAGTAGCCGGTTAGGCAAATGCAGGAAGCTTAAAATCCTAACGTGAAGACTATGCTTTCAGCTTACCAACCAAGACTTGCAAGGCAGTAATATATCCCCTCCAGCCCAAGCCGCTTATCTGCCCTTCAGATACGGGGGCAATTACAGACTTGGCGCGCCATTCCTCACGGCGGTAAATATTGGATAAATGGACTTCAATTACCGGTAATTTGCTGTCACCCAGGGCATCGAACAGAGAAAATCCGTAGTGGGTGAGGGCACCAGGGTTAATTATTATGCCCTGGGCGGAATCTGCCTGCTCTTGAATAAAATCTATGAGCGCCCCTTCATGATTAGACTGAAATGTCACCACTTCGACATTTAAGGACTGGCCTTCTTTCTTCAGTAGGGCATCAATTTCGTCCAGGGTCTTTTCTCCGTAAATTGACTTTTCTCTTTTGCCCAGCATATTCAAATTTGGTCCATGGATAACTAGAATTTTCATAAGGCTACCTCCTCTTTTTGTTTCTCCGGCGCGGATAGTTTTACTTTACGTTGACAAGCCACGCATTTAGCCCAATCCCCTCTGTATTGTACTAAAAGATTGCCACAGCCAGGGCAAGGCTGAGCTATTGGCCTGCGATTTACAGCGAATTGGCATTTGGGAAACTCGCTACACCCATAAAATACTTTCTTCTTCTTACTGATTCTTTCCACGAGCTCGCCACCACACTGTGGGCAAGAAACCCCGGTCTTAACTACGTAGGACATGGTTGTTTTACAGTCAGGATAGCCGCTACAGGCGAAAAATTTACCGAAACGCCCGACCTTTATGACCATGGGGCGACCGCAATTGGGACATGTCTCCTCGCTTATCTGGGTCATGCTAATCTTTGCTAAATTTATCCAAGCCTTATTTAACATATCTTGGAAGGGGGGATAAAATTCCTGCAAAGCAGCTATCCATTCATATTTACCCTGAGCTATTTCGTCTAGTTGTTCTTCCATCTGAGCTGTGAAACCAGGGTCAACGATTTTAGGGAAATGCTCAGTCAAGATTTTGTTGACAGTTATCCCTAGTTCCGTAGGGTGGAATTTGCCATCGGTTTTGTTAACGTAATCTCTCTCTTGAATGGTGGACAGGATAGGGGCATAGGTACTGGGGCGTCCGATTCCTTTCTGCTCCAGTGCTTTTATCAATGTGGCCTCAGTGTAGGGGGGTGGCGGCTGGGTAAAACGTTGTTCGGGAAAGGTTCCCAGGTAAATCAATTTATCTCCAATTCTCAGCTTGGGCAAGGAAACTCCGATGAAATCGGAGCTTTCCCCTCGTTCATCTTCATCCCTGCTTTCGCTGTAAACAACCATAAAACCAGGAAATTTAACCACAGAGCTACTTGCTTTGAGTAAATATCCTTGAGGTTGTTTTTCACCCAAAAAATTTGGCGACCTTTTTAGGGACCCAATCGCCTCGCGCACAGCAGCATTGCTTGCCTCTATCTCCACGTTGGTTGTGTCGTATAAAGCTGCTGACATTTGACTGGCGACCATGCGCTTCCAGATAAGCTCGTAGAGCTTTAGCTGAGCTGGATTAAGAAATGGCCTGAGTTGCTCCGGTTGGCGGTAAATTTTGGTGGGCCGAATTGCCTCGTGAGCTTCCTGGGCCCACTTTGCTTTCCTGGCAAAACTACGTGGCTTTGGTGGGAGAAATTTGGCTCCATATTTCTCGCCGATAAACTCCCTCGCCTCGCTTATGGCAGAGGCAGCCACATGGGTAGAATCGGTGCGCATATAGGTAATAAGTCCCACCGAGCCTTCCTTGCCCAAAAGCAAGCCTTCGTAAAGTTGCTGGGCAATAGCCATAGTTCGCCCAGCGGTGAAGTGCAGCTTCTGCCATGCCTCTTGCTGCAAGGTGCTGGTGATAAAAGGCGGAGCTGATTGACGAGCTACCTGTTTAGTTACCACTGCCTTAACTGCATATTCAGCCTTTTCTAAGTCAGCGGTAACTCTTTCTGCTTCATCTTTATTGCCAATATCCAGCTTGGTGCCATCGGTTAGGGCGAACAGCCTGGCTTTAAAACTCGCTTCTTTTTCTTCAGGCGGGGCTAGCTCAACTTCGATAATCCAGTACTCTCGGGGAATAAAGTCTTGAATCTCCCGCTCGCGGTCAACAATCATCCTCACGGCCACCGATTGAACTCGGCCTGCGGAAAGTCCCCTCTGCACCTTTCTCCACAGGAGCGGACTCAGCTTGTAGCCTACAAGTCTATCGAGGATACGCCGGGCTTGCTGAGCATTCACCAGGTTCATATCAATAGAGCGGGGACTTTGGAAAGCCTCCTGAACTGCGTCCTTGGTTATTTCCTGAAAAACTACTCGCTGAACGGGTATCTCATCCCTGTCCAGCCTGGCTGCTTGTAATAGGTGCCAGGAAATTGCCTCTCCCTCACGGTCAGGGTCAGTAGCCAAGTAGATAGAACTAGCCTTACTAGCCGCCTTCCTTAGCTCGCCAACTATCTTTTTCTTCTCCACTGGAATGACATACTTGGGGGTGAAACCCTTGTCTATATCTACCCCGAGGCTTGTTCTGGGCAAATCGCGTACATGCCCCACAGACGCTTTGACACTATAGTTGCGTCCGAGAATCTTATTTAGCGTCCTGGCTTTGGCTGGAGATTCGACGATAACTAGTTTACTTGCCATAATTTACCCTGTCTTAATTCCTTGAGCCAGCACGTAGTTCATGTTTCCCATTTGCCTGGCAATCCCTTTTAACTCCAGCATCGCTAGAGTGCTGCTTACTTCTGGCATAGTCAAACCGCTGCGGCGGCAAATTTCATCTATATGACTGGGCTCGGAAGTCAATTGTTTCAGTATAGCAGATTCAACCGAGCACTCAGCTCCTGAGTGCTCGGCCGGGGAGAATTCCTTAATTTCTGCTTGCTGTACTACGATGGTCAGGTTTAGTTCTTGGAGGATATCAGTGTAATTGCGAACTAACTTAGCTCCTTCTTGAATAAGACGGTTAGTTCCCTGGCTAGCCGGGGAGAAGATGTTGCCTGGAATAGCAAAGACCTCTCGATTCTGTTCCACTGCCTGATGGGCCGTAATCAAAGCCCCGCTCTTTTCTCCAGCTTCCACCACCAACACCCCCAGGCTCAAGCCACTCATAATTCGATTGCGGAGTGGGAAGTTCTCAGCCCTAGGCTTGACGCCTAAAGGATATTCACTGACCAGAGCGCCGTGCTCCATAATAGCTTGAGCCAGTTTGGCATTTTCCCCGGGATAGACGATATCCAGACCGGAGGCAAACACAGCTACGGTTTTGCCCCCGGCATCCAGAGCAGCCCGATGAGCCACAGAGTCAATTCCTCGGGCTAAGCCGCTGACAATAGTGATTTTACTTCGGGCTAAGTCGGCCACAATTTCCTCAGTTACCTGCCTCCCGTAGATGGTGGGACGACGGGTACCGACTATGGCCAGGCAAGGCTCATCCTCGGCTGGGAGACTACCCCTCACGTAAAGCACCGGGGGATAATCATAAATTTCTTTTAATCTCGAAGGATAAAGAGGGTCCTCATAGACAAGCACCTTTACCCTGTAGCGTTCCAGTTTTTCCATCTCGGCGTCCAGGGAGATTCTCGGACGGAGGGTCACGAGGGCATCTAGGCTTCGGGAATCTAGCCCTGCTTGCTTTAGCTTGCCTTCGGGAGCTTTCCAGGCATCCTGTAAACTGCCAAAGTACTCTTTTAGCTGGGAAATCCGTACCCGACCAATCCCGGGTATCCCGGAAAAAGCCACCCAATATTTCAGTTCGTCAGCACTTACCATATGGACCCTCGCTGGATTTTAGCATAACTCTCCCTGCAAAAGAGAACTATTGACACCATGCAGTAGCTATGCTACGCTAAAATAAATTGAGATTCTTCGCCCCGACAAGTCGGGGCTCAAAATGACGGAGGGGATTATTAAACAAAGTTGATGGGAAAAGGAGGTGAAAATGGGCACAACTGAGCCCTTACCATTTGACCTTAACGTAGCTACGATGGTGCTAATCTTAGGGATTTTTTTCATCATCGTAGGCATAATAATAGCTGGTGTAGTCTATCGGGAGACGCGTGAGTGGAGAAAAATGGTACTGCCCATGTTTAATAGGAACTCCAATGAGACGGCGCAGGAATCCCCTAAGGAACCAGCTAAGTTAACGCCCCGGATGGCGGCCTTTGGCAAGGAGATATTTGGCCGATTCTTTGCTCATATGGACGTCGCTGGCTTGCTAGGCGGCGCCGCTACCGTCATTCTGGGCATACTTGTAGTCTTGATAGGACTTGCTCTCCGCGGTTAGCCCTTTCCTTAGTGCCCCTCTGACGCCTTTGATGAGCCCCCACGACACAATGCCATAAATTATGGTGCTGATGAAGCGGGCCATCAACCTGAGGATGAATAGTACCGCCCCCACAACCCAGCGTATTGGTAGGCTGTATAAGAGCCAGGCCGTAACTCGGGCGATTAACCGTGTAACGAAAAGGACGGCAATCGTTATGCTCTTCAAGGGGGGGTTGTACAAAAACCAGGCTGCCGCTGCCGAAGCCCACCTGAGGTAAAACAGGAGAGCTGCTAATAGCCAGCGCAGAGGAGGGTGGTAGAAAAACCAGACTATACCTAGAGGAATCCCCACCAGTATTCTCCAGAACAAGGCACCAATACGAAAACAAATGTCCCAGAAGACATCTCTCGCGGGAGGCCAAGTGTAGCGCCACAACCTCACCAGCCATACCACTAAGCCCAGTAAGAGCAGGAAGAGGAAGAACAACAGAAGGCCTAGACCTATGACTGTTACTTCTCTCCCTAGTATCGAGACAGTCGGAACGGAGACACCTGCTCGATCAAGAACATACTTCAGGACAAGCTCTACGACCACCACCACGACGAGAAGAAAGATGATGTTTATTGGTCGAGCTGCCCACCTTCCCATCCGCACCAGCCAGGGATAGATGATGCGCCATGTGAAAATAATGCCTGCCACTGTCAGCACCAAGGCTAACAGAAAGATTGCCAGAGCTGCCGGTATCAGCGCGAGAGCTAGCAAAGAACCTATGAGGAAAATAACCGTGGCTACCGCGAGGAGCCCCACACAAGTCATCATTTCGTCTCGTTCTCCTTAGCGCATCGGCACAAATTCACCTTGCTCCTTTTCATGGTGCCTCACATACTTTACCTGAGACTCATATTAGTACCAGCAGGAAAGCTATGAAAGCAGCCATGGATGTAACCATGATTGTGGCAATACCCATAAAAAAAGCCGCCAAAGTACTTATCCCTACAACCATGGCTACGACGATCGCTGCTAACGGGATTATTAAACAGCCCATATCGTCTTACCCCCCATAGGACACCTGGAAGAATTCACTTTGCTCTTTTTCATGGCGCCTCACATATTTTACCTGAGACTCATATTAGCACCAGCAGGAAAGCTATGAAAGCAGACATGGCTGTAACCATGGTCGTGGCAATACCCATAAAAAAAGCCGCCAAAGTACTTATCCCTACAACCATGGCTACGATGATCGCTGCTAACGGGATTATTAAACAGCCCATATCGTCTTACCCCCCATAGGACGCTTGGAAGAATTCACCTTGCTCTTTTTCATGGCGCCCCACATACTTTGCTTTAGACTCATATCAGCAGCACGAGAGCTATCAGACCAGTCAGTGATGCAGCCATGGTTGCGAGAGAAGCCAGAAAAAAACCAAACAAAGTGCTTATGAATAAACCCATGACTGTGATGGCCGCTGTTAACAGTAAGATTATTAAACCACCCATATCGTCTTAACCTCCTTAGTGCACCGAGACAAATTCGCCTTCCTCCTTTTCATGGCGCTTCGTATGCTTTACTATACTCGATTGCCAAACTCCTTACAATTCACCCCCTCCCCTGTAAATCCTGAACAATCTTACAAAATCCTAAACCCTGATGTCTAAATCCTGGACAAATCCCTCTGAAATGCGAAAAGTAGAGATGAAAATGCAGCGTGACAGAGCAAAGTCCAAGATTTTTGCATTTTGAGTTATCATTTTGATTTTTGCCCTTTGATTTTTGAATTTCCGTATTGTTTATAATTCAGGATTTTGTGCTTGGGCTTTGTCTTTTGCTCCTTAGTTTTTCTCCAACTTAATAACCTCCCCGGCTGCAATTGTTATTGCAGAACCGGGAGAAAATTTTCATGGGTTGGCTTATTCTGTCACCTTGAATTTTGTTTCTCGATAGGCCACGACCATGAGCCCGACCAGCACTACCACCCCCACTACTACCCATACCCGGATTGGAATCGGGGATACCGTGAACTTGCTAGAATCAGACCAGGCGCTTTCGTTGCCATAATCATCTACTATTTTAACCCGCCAGTAGTAGGTCCCCTTGGGTAAAGTCTCTGTCACAGTTTCTGTGTCAGTCAGTGTGTAGCTGCTTTCCCCGATACCTGACTTGGACCAGATGTTTCCAGAACCAGCAGTTGTGTTTATCTCCAGGGTGTAAGTATAACCGGTGTCACCGCTTACCCCTTGCCATTTGAAAGTCACCACTCCTGACCTCAGTGTGCTGCCTCTGGGTGAGATGGGCAGCGGAGTTGTTGACAAGGTTTTCTTCGTTACCGTGAAGTCGTCCGAGTCGGTAGCTTCGCCATCAGTCACATCCAGCTGCAGTGTACCCTCCGGGCTGTCTTTCGGCACGTGGAAGCTGACGGCAACATTGCCATTGGGTAGGGTCTGCATCGGATCTAAGGCAGGTTTCCCGCCAATTCTCACCGTTAACTGCTTGCTGCCGCCGAACCCGTCGCCAGTCAGGCTAACGAGGTCGCCAGGAGCTCCCCTACGGGGGCTGATTTCTATTATTCTCGCCTGAGTGTTGACGCTAGTTGTTGCACTAGTGCTGGTTGTGTCACCAGAAGCTGAGACAGTATGAATGCCATAGGTGCTGATCGGCAGAGTGAAGGAGGATTCCCAACAACCATTGCTGTCAACGGGGATGGTACCCGGGCTAACATCGATTCCGTCAAAGCGAACTCGAACGCCCGTTTCCCCGGGTGCGAAACCACCTCCCTCGACGGCAATCGTATCACCTATATAAGCTAAAGTCTTGTCAACCGATATTCCGGCGTCCACAATGAACTCAACACCCTTCACATCACGTGCCCTGGTTGACCTTCCTGAGGCCACGATTTCATATTCACCTCTGCGGACAGCAGGAACAGGCACGGTAACCGTCCAGGAGCCATCCTCTTCAGCAGAGGTGATTTCCCACCATAACTTCTCGCCCAAGGTGATCTCAATGTCCTTCTCTTTACTGCCGAAGCCGCTACCACTTATCTGGATCGGCTGCCCCACCCTCCCCGAAGTTGGTTCGACGGTGATTTTGGGGATCACCTCAAAATCCTTGCTCACCCAATTTACCCATAAGCCCGTACCTTCCTTAGCTTCGACCTTGAAGAGACAGCTACCACCGGGGGTGTCTGGGATGGTATAAGATATTGGCCCCCAGGTACCCTTGGCATCAGCCGTATCTGTCTTTTCCTCACCCTTCTGTACCTCGTCCTGGAAGAGGGTAACCTTGATGTCCTGCGAGGCGGTAAAACCACAGCCGCTGAGAGTTACTGCCGTGCCCACCACTCCCTCATCGGGGTCTACGTTTACGGTAGGGTAGACTTCAAAAGTAGCGTACGCTTTTTGGGCATAAGCATTGTCGGCCAAATAAACCGTATAGCTGCCCTTCGCAGCCTCGGGGACATTGAACGTGAGCGTATGGCTTCCAGTCGTTGCTGTGAATGTCGCTCGAACGCCCGCTGCTGTGAGAGAATCCCAGCAGACACGATAGGTGCCAGGCGTCGCAACGGTCGCCGTTACTGTGATTTCCTCGCCGCAGGACCCAGAAATGGGATTAAGGCTAATGGAATACCATGCTTGCGTTTTGAAAGAGTAATATTCGCCGCCATTGTTATCAGCGGTAGTTCCGTCAGCATCTTCAGATTCAACTTCAAAGTAGTAGGTTTCGTCCGGGGTTAAGTTTTGGAGGAGTATGGAATGGTGGGTGACCACAGCGGGATCGTGCACAGACTTCCAAGTCCCGTCTTTTGGTCTGTCGGTGCCGTAGTTCACCTGACTATCACTAGTAGTATTGGTAGTCCAGGTGATGGTGGCGGTAGTGAAGGTGATATTCTCCACATCAACATCGAATATCTCTGGCCCAGCGGCCAGAGCCAATTGAGGCAATATCAACATCAGTAACAGAAGCCCGGCTATGATGGTAGCCTGTATTCGCTTCACACGTACCTTCAACTTTCTTAACAGGTAAGTTTTCCCAAAAATTTCGGACAAACCTATGAAATATGGCGAACTATACGCCTGGTTTTAGGAAGACTAAACTGTTGTCACCTCTCTTTTATTTTAAAAATCTTAAAAAGGCTGTTTAATTCTGATTCTCCATTCAACTTTGGGCTTTCTGTAGTTGCCTGATTTATCAGGCTCGGTTGCAAACAGCCTCATTGAGAACATAATATCCTCACTTTGCTAGGTTTGTCAAGACGTGTGCTGTGTCATTGCCAGGCTGACTTTAGTCAGCCGAAGCAACCTCGTGGTGGGGCATGGGATTGCCACACCCCAACAAGTCGGGGCTGGCCATAACACCCCCACCCTTACGAGGCGTGAAGGAATCCTTTCCTTCGTCCTGAGCAAAGCGAAGGATCTTCCGCTAAATAACACACCCACCTCTTTCCAAGTTTTTTCATTTTGCTTCGTCATTTTGATTTTCGACCTTTGATTTTTGAATTTCTGGGCTCGTGAGGCGTGGAGGTGAGTGGGGAAAAATAGAGTTGACCCCACTTTTTGAGGTTTGAGCTAGTTCAGATAGATTAGTGACACTTTGAAAGGAGATGAAAGGACGTTACAATGGCTGCATTATGAATGTCTATTGTACAATGCCAGGATACAAGCGCTTAGCGAGCGCCCCCAAGCTGTCCAGGGAGGCCAGGCAAAGACTCAAATGGTTCGATTACTACAAATCCCATAATCACAATGCCCGTCTCACTTGCCGCTACTTTGGCATCTCTCCCCTAACTTTCTACCGCTGGAAAAAGCGCTATGACCCCAAGCATATAGAGAGCTTAGAGGACCTACCTCATCGCCCCAAGCATTTAAGGCAGCCTACTTATTCAGTGGAGCTGGTTGAGGCTGTGCTTAGACTAAGAGAGGAATATCCCAGATGGGACAAGGACAAGCTGGTGATACTTTTGCGCCGTGAAGGATTTGCCTCATCTGCTTCCACAGTGGGCAGAATCCTTAAGAAGCTAAAAGAGCGCGGTGTACTGAAAGAGCCCTTGCCAAATCACATATCTGCCAGAAAGAGCCAGAGGCAACGCCCCTATGCGGTAAGAAAACCTAAAGATTATGTGGCCAAGGAACCAGGAGATATTGTGGAAGTAGATACACTGGATGTGAGACCTCTGCCCGGCATGGTGCTTAAACACTTTACTGCTAGAGATGTTATCTCAAGAT
>Ga0315543_1000243_pt1 | contig 68361 bp, 78 predicted proteins | sample SalMarSW160210MG_2_FD_203098 | JGI IMG/M metagenome (GOLD analysis project Ga0315543, IMG submission 203098) | Salt marsh sediment microbial communities from the Plum Island Ecosystem LTER, Massachusetts, United States - Salt Marsh Sediment SW1601-210 ... | reverse complement strand
CGAAATATCGGGTGCGTGACGGAAGATAAAGCGGTATCGTGCTTCATCGTCATTCGAAAAAAAAGTATATCTTTTTGATGGGGAGGTGTTTTTTCTCTTGACGAGCCCTTTAATGGGTGACCCCTTTATTCTCCCTCTAACACAAGGTGTTCAATTTTACAGAGAAGGGCCTGTCTTTCTTTAATATATTGACAATCTTTTTTCCTTTTAATAGCATAAAATTCATGAAACTACGATTAGAAAACAGGACAGCAATTGTAACCGGAGCAGGTTCGGGAATCGGACGCGCTATCGCCAAAAGATTTACAGAAGAAGGAGCCAGCGTAGTTATAGCGGATATCCGATCTGATAATGGAAAAAAAGTCGAGGAAGAGATTAGAAAAGCGGGTCATAAGGCTTTATTCGCACAAACCGATGTCTCCAATTCCAAAGATGTTGAAAATATGGTTGATAAAACCATTAAAGAGTTCGGAAAGGTCGACATTTTGGTCAACAATGCGGGTATCTTGATAAAGAAGCCGATTCTGGAGATGACCGAGGAGGATTGGGACCGAGTACTGGATATAAATCTGAAAGGAGCCTTCCTCTGTATTAAACATACAGTCAAATATATGATGAAACAAAAAAAGGGGAAAATAATAAACATCGCATCCATGGGCGCGAGAATTGGCCTACAGAATGATTGCGGGTATTGCGCCTCGAAAGGGGGTCTCATAAGCTTGACTATTTCCCTGGGAGTAGACCTCGCCCCTCTCGGAATAAACGTAAACGCGATAGGTCCGGGAGTAATTGAGACCTCAATGGTTAATGATGTATCAACGCAGGGAAAAGATTTCAAAAAAAACGCAATTGAAAAAACGCCCCGGGGAGTACTCGGAAAACCGGATGATATCGCCTCAGCGGCGCTTTATTTGGCCTCGGATAAGTCCGACTTTGTGGTCGGACAGACAATTTTCGTCGACGGTGGTTACCTTTCAATCTAATTCGGGTTAAATACCCGAATCGTTCCTATCATTCATTATTAAATCCATTCAGAAAAAGGTGGACTTTGAAATGGCGACAATCGAAGAGTACAGAAGTTATGGTAAAGAAATAAAAGATGTTCTAAGGTTGGATTCTTTCCCTATAGCCGTAAAAATGATTCAAAAGGAAGAAGAAATTCCGGCACAAGCAGTAAGACCCAAAAGGGATCGTAATAAGCATCTTGCTCAATGTCAGGCTTTCTCTCTCTCACGACGCAATGGTGAAACCGTGGCTATGTTGAAAGAAGACCACTGGTGTTATGCACCTGTCATCGGTTACGGTTTGGTGGAACAACCCGAATTCTTCAAGAAAGGGGGATTATATAATCCACAGTTTGGTGATGATCCAGAAATAATGGAGGCATTGGGTGGTACCGGTTCGAAGTTCCTCGGTCATTTCCTTGAAAAACCTGAATTAGCAAAGGATATGACATTTCCATGCTTTGAGGCGGGAAAGTATATCGGCTGCCTCACAGCCCCCTTGAGGAATACCACCTTTGAGCCGGATGTGGTTTTCATCTATTCCAACAACGCCCAACTGAGAAATATACTGATGGCAATAAAATACAAGGAGGGTGTCCACGTAACCTCCGAATTCGATCCCATAGACTCCTGTATCTACTCCCTCGTTCCCCTGGTCGAGGGTAAACAAAACTATATGATTACTCTCCCTGATCCGGGTGAACAGGAACGGGCTCTGACCGATGAAAATAAGATTATTTTCTCCATGACAAAGGATAAAGTAAAAATCTTGGTAGAGGGCCTGAGGCACTATGATGAGATAAAACTCGGGTATACCCATTTAACCAAGCTTATGCAGGCTGATTTTGAACAGCCCGAATTCTATACCCTTCTATTTAAAAGATGGGGACTCGATGTGCATGAATAATAAAACAGTGAAGGGGCCAGATAGTCTGTTTATTCACACTATATCATGCGCCTGAAATTCTTTTGACACACAAGGCTATCCCCCCTACACTCTACCTTCAAAAAAGGCAATTCCTATCAATTCAACAACTCAACGATAGGGAGGTATATATGCCAGAGACAAAATACGGCAAATATATTATCACAGATGTTTACAAGACGTTCTTTCAAACTGAATCGCTGACAGTCACGCCTGATCAATTAGGAACCGGCTGCATTATAACGTCCCAAGGTTTCAGCGCCGATTTCCAACATAGGTGGTGAAGCGCCGCATAAACATGATTTCCACCAGGTTCTTTGCTTCCTCGGGGGTGATCCGAACAATATCCGCGATTTCGGAGCTGAAGTCGAAGTGTGCCTCGGCGATGAGATGGAGAAGCATGTAATCACATATCCCGTGGCCATTAACGTGCCGCCAGGCGTGCCCCATTGTCCTATCAACATCATCAGGATCGATAAACCTATAGTCTTTATCGAAGTGATGTTGACCGGAAAATATGAAAAAATCGCGAAAGACGGTTCCCGTTCGCCGAAATAAACATTTGTTTTGTCCAGTTCCGGGCTCAGTAACAGGAAAGAAAAGAGAGGCTATCCGTTAAAAGCATCATGAATTGTTGCGTCGCCAATGGCACCTAAAAAGCGTGATGGTTTTCCGGCTGTGTACGATGATAAGATTTGAATGTTAATGAATGCTTTTAACATTCGGGATAACTTGCTGGTATGGAGCGATAACGGAATACCAGTCAAGTTAATCCTGTGGTTATGTGATCAATTGTCATTGCCATTTGAAGGTTGAGTCGTTGAACCTTCTTCGATGTCATTCTTCTTCCCGATTCTGTATGCGTCAATAGCCCCAATGATCCAGAAGAGAATCACCAGCAACAAGGCGAGATTGAATGTAAGGCTCCCGGAAGTGGTGGATGCCTGGGTGGCTGCGTCCGAGATAGTACTCATGCTAATTGCACCACCCTCAGGCTGAATCTTCTCCAGGATGGCAAGAGCGTGTTGTACTGCTTTCACTACAACTATGGACAGACTGACCAAAACCGCAATGATTATGACAGCACCACGTTTATAGTGTTTTAGAGCAACCTGACCCAGGCCTGGAAATATCAAACCTGACAAGAAAGCTCCCTTTAATGAATTATTCATCGTGCCTTTCTCTGATACCTCTCTTTATCTGTAACAAATATATAAAGCTAGAGATAAGCTGGCGCAAACATTAAAGAGGAACGACAATGAAAACCAAAGACTTACAAAGAAGGCAGCCACATTTCAAATTTGACCCGGCTGTTTGCGGTCAGCTTGATCGAATTGTTATCTGTCATTTCTGATTCAATCAAAGCATTCTTCTTGTAATGATGAACGTATAATGGTCATTAGCCAACAATCACTTCCCAAGCCATACAACTATATCATCTTCTGATATCACGTCCATCTTTTTAACTGTAGGAACTACTCCAAGCTTTGTCATCAGTCGTTGTGATATTTCTCTGGCTTGACTTTCAGCAACATCCATATAAAGAATGGTTGTACCAGTAATTTCTTTGTTAAGAGTCTCCGATGAAGCTACGACCTGATAGCCACCTGCTTCTATTACTTCTACAGCTTCCGAAAGGGTATTAAAATCCTTATTTGTAAAAACGGAAATACTATACAACCTTTCGGTGCCTAAATGATATGTAAAGGGCTCTGCGACTCCTAGGCGATGTATGTCGATCCTATCTACATCTTTCTCTATATAAAAAACCAAGCCGAAGTAAATGTTGCCACTATCCAAGGTTATAAAAGCTCCATTGCCACCAACAAAATTGTCAAATTCTCCTATATTTGCTGTCTCAGCCGTAGCAATAGCGCCACATTCATTACGGTCTTCTCTGCCATCACTGTGGAAATACCGTAACATGAAATCGTTAGTGAAAACCTTCCCTCCGCCTTTTTGTAATGTGCTAAATAACTTCAATACGATATAACGAGCTTCTGAGGGATCTTTGATGGACATTTGTCGCGTAGGTGTTATAATCGATGTACTAAAATGGTGGCCAATGACTTGCAAATCCTTAAATTCTCTTGCTGTTATTGTTGCTGCTATTCCTGATTCAGCTGAGAGTAAACACCACAACATAATCAGACCTAACAGAATCGATTCCGTTCTTAAATTCATTTAGATTCCGCGTTTCGTTTCTCTGTTTCAATGATCAGATAACCGATGAACTAAGCGGGCGCACGCCCTTCGCGCTCCGCTTGAATTACAGGTTGGCCATCGGCTTTGAATCCTTCGTGGAACGTGACGTTGCCCTGGGGAATGTGCTCAGCAAAAGGCAGTGATAGGAACACCTCCTCTGGCACGCCTTCATGCACAAGACCCGGAATATTCTTGAACCCGAATTTCGTGTAGTAAGCAGGATGACCCACAAGACAGCAGCCCTGAGCATTCAGGTCTTTCAGCCGTGATAGCCCTTCCTGTATCAAAGATTTGCCAATGCCTTTCCGCTGGTGTTCCGGCAACACCGAAACAGGTCCAAGCCCGTACCAGTTTCGGGTGCCGTCCGAAATGGTCACCGGAGAGAACGCAATATGCCCTATCAGACGGCCATCCAATTCTGCGACCAGCGATACCGTGAGGGCTTCAGCAGCGCGTAACTCCTTGATGATGAACTGCTCTGTTTGGTTGCTGATCTCCAAGGTCTTGAATGCTGCGATAGTCACCCCGGTTATTGCGTCAACATCGGCATCCTTCTCTTTCCTGATAACTATCTCCGGATTCATGGTCTCCTGTCAATTTCTTATTTTTTTGGCTAATGCGCGGCTTCAGCGCGCGCTGTCAGGCGTCCGCTGAAACCCGATGTTCGCTGTTCCTTTTCTTTCTTTCCATGTTTTCGGATAGTAGGACTTCAACAGATTCCAAAACCTTTCACGAACTTCAGATATTCCATTATGATAATCTTCGAAAAAGCCAACTTCACTCCATTCTGGAGGGTAGCAATAGCGTTCACCATCTTCACCATATTGACATATCCAAAAATCTGGTTCTTGTGGATCAACGACCTTAAAACAAGTAGGGTCATAAAGAACTGGATCATTACCATATGGTTTCGATTCCGCATCTGTAAGCAGCCTATATGTATCTGCTTCAATTCCGAGGACCTCATAGATGCGACCTATCGTTAGGGATAAACTATACCCCTTGGAGTCTTTGAGCTTTATGGGTGATACTTTCATAGTCTTAGCAACGAACACACGCCTCACAGGCCGCGAGTTTGCGAGCGGTCCACGTGCGGGCCGATTGTTGAGCTGATTAAACTAGTACCTACTTTCTTTTTGGGACTTCAACTATGTCATAATGGTTTTTGTTCTGCAAAATATTAACAGTTTTTTTACCTTTTTCGATCGCTCTTTTTAATATTGCTTCCAGCCCACCCACAGAATAAATATTACGCACTCCATAGCCTTTTAAAGAAGCTTTTCTGATACGCTCTCCTACTTTTAGTCCTCCATCTTCGGCAACAGAAGCAGGTCTGATTTCTGTGATGATGACTCCTTCATATGTATTTTTTACCTTAAACCCAAAAAGGTCAAATACACGAACTTCTTCATGCTTTCCTGTTTCTTTACTTGACACTTGGCGATACAATGTACTCTTCCCTGAATAGAGATCTGCTCCTACAAGTCTTCCTTGGTGGATTTGAAATATCCTGGCTATATCAGAATACTCGATAATGTCTTTTGTCATGATGTCAGGTTGATTGTATACAGACAGGATTTTTTTGAAAATCTACACCGATCTCGAGTCCTGAGGCGAACTGGCCTCTAAAGGAAGATTGGAGATGTATCCCCTCGATTATAGTTCCATCGCTCATAACCTCAATTGAAAGCCCAAGTGTATTATAGGGCAGAACAACCGTGCCAATTTTACTAACCTGTATCCTCTCAGGTGGACCAAGTAGATCGATCGCATCTTTTAGTGGCATACCAAGCTTGAGCTTTTTATCTATAATTATTCGCGTATTATTTGCAGGCTTAGCAATTTCAAAATAAATCAAATCAACTAATATAATCGTTGATATAATTATTAAAAATTTCATAATTCTATTTCCAATAACCATCATATTTTCTCCTTCCTCTGAAAGCTCAACAATTGAACTGTGCGGTGCGGCTTTTTGCACCCGCACCAGTGAAATGTTATGAGTTCAACTTTGCATAAATATGTTCATCCATAAATATATCATTTTTATAAACAGATTTAACCATAATTCCCTCAAGGACATAACCACATTTTTCGAGAACACGCATTGATGCTCTATTTGGGCTAAAAACCGATGCGAACAAACGTGCTATTTTATTTCTGGAAAATGCTTCGTCTGTCATTATAGATAATGCTTTCGTTGCTATTCCTTTACCCCAATGGGATTGACCCAGCCAATAACCTATTTGACATGAATATAAATGTTCACCTTCACCGAAAGTAATTCCAATTGTTCCTACACATTCACCATTAATGTCAATAGCCCTATGCAACCCAATTTTGCTGCCGACATTGACCCACCATTCAGCGTGTTCCGTTTTGTAGGGATAAGGAAATTTTGTAGTAAGATACCTTGAAACATTAAAATTCGAGGCATGTTTCACAATAGAATTAATATCGTGTTGCTCAAATTCCCTAAGTATCATTTAATGCTCCATACTCATAACATTAAACTGTGCGGTGCGTATTTTGCATCCGCACCAGTGACAGGTTAACCGCCGATTATTTCATTTAGACCTTCAATAATAAGAGAAAGCTCTTCATCGGATGCAGTTGCGATTTTTTTCCCGATGCGTTTTACAGAAAGAGTGCGAATCTGGCTGATCTTGACCCAGGATTTCTTTGGAAGGTTTTTTTCTTCTAACTCCAAGGTCAGAGGAAAACCGGCCCGTTGTTGTTGGCTTGTCAATGCGACTGCGATAACCGTTCCCGACCGTTCATTATATACATTATGGCTCAGCACAAGAACAGGACGTAATCCGCCCTGCTCACTTCCAATGACTGGATTTAAATCGGCCCAATGGATATTACCCCTCAATATGTTGGCCATTCTTCCAACTCCGATGACAAACCTTCTTCCGCTAACGATTGCTCAAAATTAGGATCAAGTTTTGCGCATTCTTGCGCAAGACGTCTTTTTTCGAGACGCATCAATTTTTCTGCAATAGCCTCTTGTATAGCCCTGCTGCGGTTTGGAAACAGCTTGGATTTAACAAGAATATCGAGCTGTTTTAGCGTGTTGTCATCAATTGTAATGGCAATTTTTGAAGCTGTCATCTTTATCACCTCCGGTATGATAATATATCATACCAAGGTCAATTTCAAGAAGAAATTCTATGTTTTTTGACGGTTAACGTGCCGATAACCGGCCGGGCGTTTCATAGCCCGGTCGGGTTGATTGGGTTGTTAAAAGCTGGTTTTGTACTGATCTTATTCTATTTAGCGGATTTGCTAATGTTGGCATTTTCGCCAAATAACTATGGATTTATATCCCTTTCCCGGTTTCACCGAACAAGAGATAAGCGGCCCTTCTTTTCCTTCGAATCTGTTAATAATAAAGGTCTGCCCCTTTGTTTTTTGATGAACGTACCCGATTACTCGGTGGAAGTTATAATAGTCACGTCAAATATGAAAATGTGAAGAACCTCCCCTATCACACGTGTGTGGAAAGATGCGTGTTTACCCCGGGAGACCCGTTGCATGTCCATAATGGACTGAGCAAACCGAAAGGGGAGCCTATCGCGCAGCGGGAGTCAGCAGAGGGCATAGTAGGCATCGTGCAGGAAAGACTAGTGAGGCACTCCAAAGCCGAAAGGTGGAGAAACGGATATGCCTTAACCGTAAATCAGGTGCTCGAAGGCCCGAACGGTCCCCAGCCGAATGGTCTGGGTAAATGGTTGTGGCTATCAAAGAACGTGTATTTATCTGCCTAATGCAGCAGTAGCTGAAAGGCCGGTATCGTCTCGTCCTGGAAGCCCGGCAGGTCGGGGGGATTACTCACAACCGACTTTGCTTTGACCAGCCGAACCGCCGGATACGTGACCCGTACGTCCGGTGGTGTGGGAGAAGCGCTCAGCGATGGGCGTCCCTATCCCAATATGTGTTCTTTCAATTTCTTCCAAATTTTATTAAAGTTGTTCCTATTTAGTACATTATAATGGTTTATTTGTAGTTTTTTTCTCTCATTCTACAAGAAAATTTTTAATAGCCGATTCTGACTGAACACCGGCCGCAGCTTTCACTATTTTACAATTCTCAATAAAGGCAATAAATGGAACGCCCATTACCCCATAAGCGGTTGCAGCCTCCCGATTTCGTAAAGCATCAATCTTGAATACTGCATTTGAATGTCGCTTTTTTATCCGCGTAATAATTGGTTCCTGCATTTTACATGCACCGCATGATGGTGTATAAAAATATAGTACCGTTTTTTTACCAGATCGAATCCTTTCACGTGATGCATTATGGGGAGTAGCGGCCTCCTTGCCTTTCATTCTTCGGGCCTTAAATGTCATTATCAAGCGCGGAATTATAAGAAGAAACACAAACACAAAGAGAACAATAAGAACAATTTTCATATACTCTTCCTCCTAATTTTTAAGTCTTATGAATAAAAAATATTTTTTCACATAACGTGCCCTTAACCAGTCCGGCGCTTTTCAGCCGGTATGGTTCAAGGGTTTGTTATGTGAATAATATGATTATTAAGCCAAGCAGTAAGATTTTCCCGGCCCACTTTTCCCGCAGCAAGGTCAAGGATGATCTTTTCTTGATCGTCAATGGTTGCTTTTATTTCAAAGCCATTGAGAATTAAAAAGGTCTCCATTGCTGCATGACCAACTCTTTTATTTCCATCAACAAATGGGTGGTTTTTGACCAAAAAGAAACAAAGTGCAGCAGCTTTTGTAAAAATATCCGGATAAAGATCGGTCTGATCAAATGTTAGGCGAGGTTGATTAATGGCCGATTCAAGGGCACCCATATCGCGAATTCCCCTGGCACCACCGGAATCTTCAATAATCTTATCGTGTAATTCCAGAATTTCACGAAGAAAAAGGTAGCGCATTAAGCCAGCCGTTTATAAAGTTCTTTGTTCTTTGAAATGACTTTTCGCATAGCTTCTTCAAACGCGGGTTCAGGCTGACCAATTAGGTCCTCAATCGAAGCAGTTACGAATTGATCTGGTAGGATACCAAACTTCTCGGCCTTCTCCTGCAGTAATGCTGCCTTAGAGTCATCTATTTCTACCGTTATTCTCGCCATAATTATTCACCTCAATCAATACATTAGAATAATATAACTATAACTTAAACAAGATGAATGTTCAATTCTATTAATCTCACATAACGTCCGGCATAACAGGCATGCGGCGTTTTTCGCGCATGTCCTCGTTAATGCCGTTGTTGTGTGCCGCTATAAATAGATTTTTTATTATTGACTATTTTAGCCGATATGACTATTATAGTTAAAAAATGCTCTGTTAGGAGGTTAATATGCAAATAACAGCTACAGAACTTAAAAACAGACTTGGGCAATATTTAGATGCGGCTGAAACAGATCCTGTAATTGTTGAAAAATCCGGCAGAATAAAATCTGTGTTAATATCGAATGCTATGTATGAAAAGTTCCTTGCCTATGAGGATGCTTACTGGGCTTCCAAAGCTAAACTGGCTGAAGAAGAAGGCTATTTAGGAGAAAAAGCCACAGAAGCACTCCTTCATAGGAATTGATCATATGTATAAAATTGATATCACAAAATCAGCTGGCAAATTCATAAAAAACCTACCCCCAAAACAATATAGACAGGTAGTCAGTACTATACTTGCACTTCGGGAAAACCCAACGCCACATGATTCTAAACAACTATCTGGATACTCTGAATATCAGGGTGTAGATATCGGAGAATATCGGATAGTTTATAGATTCGATAAGGATACTGTTTATATCGCAGTTATTGGAAAAAGAAATGATGATGAAGTATATAGGCGATTTAAACAGCAAAATCCATAATATATTTTCCCCTCTTTATGCACACAACGCCCTGATAACCAGCCTGGCAGTTTTGTAGCCAGGTCTGGTTGATTAGGATGTTATGTGTTTTTTGCAGAATATAGTGATTTATTGTTGACAAACGATGATTATAAGTGCATATTGTTGCATATGGTGACCTACTGTAATTGATTAAACGTTGGATTACTGAAAGGAGGTGCGTTCTTGCAGCTGATGACAATTGAAGATCTGGCACTCTATCTAGGAGATTCAAAAAGAACCATCTATAAATACATAGCGTCGGGAGATTGTCCTCCCTATATAAAGCTGAGCTCGAAGAATATAAAGTTCGATCGAGAAGATGTGGATAGATGGCTTGAAACCAAAAAAGTGAAACCCAAGAAAGGAGAGAAGAAATGATTGAAGGAATAGGGATTTTTCTCATTATAGTGATGTTGGCGGACTTCACTATCAGATTCTCGAGACTCGTTAAACCGCTGAGGAACATGTCCGATAAGGTGACTGAAGAAAGCCAACGCATCCGATTTGAAATGGCGAAGATCGCAGAAGAAATGGCTGGCATACGGAAGAACCTCCAGAAAGATTCAGGAAATCAAGACCCTGATCCCGAAACATAACGCCCGCAATCACCTGCCAGCAGAAGCCGTAGGCTGTAGCTGGTCTGGTGAATTGCGATGTTCGACGGGTTTTAATTAAGCAGTTATTGATTGTAATTGTGATGGAACCTTGTTGAGAATAATTTCATTGAGGTCAATTTTATGGCTAGCATTATCAATATCAATTCCGGTGAGATGTCCATCATCATCATAATCAAGAACAATCCCTGCGGATATTTCTACACTCTCCTTACTAGGCTTCGATGACAAATCAATATAAAGAGAATCAGTTTCTGGATAATAATTTAATTTCATGGTTTGAACCTCCTATCAAGGAAGGCATTATGAATGGTTTTCTTATCATCTAATGTTATCACTCTTAAATATCTTCCTTCAAATTCCTCAATTTCAGCCCAAAATCTAAAACGGTTATGTTCTTGACGCTCAACTTTAAGAGGATTTTCTATAACCTTGATACACCATTCCTTTTTTAAATATGGCCTTTTTCGAAGTACCTCATTTTCAAAATATGACGTGTATTTATAATCTGGCATAAACCAATGATAACTCAGTTAAATTCATCTGTAAATATATCTTTTTCACGTCGAACGCCCACAATCACCTAGCAGCGGAAGCCGCAGGCTGTAGCTGTTCAGGTGCATTGTGATGTTCGCTGCTGTTACCCCACTTCAAGACGTAGTTCTTTTCCAAGAGCATTGACGAATTTTTCCAAAGTAGAGAGTTTTATATCTTCTGCATGATTTTCAATTCTTGAGATAGCAGACTTTTTAGTATTCAATTTTGCAGCGAGTTGTTCCTGGGTAAAACCCGCCTCCTCACGCGCCTGTTTCAACATTACTCCGATCTTGAATTGCTCGTATCCTGAATCAAAGTCCTCTGCGAATTTTGCATCCCTGGATTTCCTTTTCTTTATATATTTATTAAGATCACTCATTTCTTTTTCCTCCTGAAATAGTCCCTTTTCCTTTCTTCAACAATTTTAATGGCTTGCTTAGGTGTCTTTTTAGTCTTCTTTTGAAACGCATGAGTCAAAACAACCAAATTAGGACCATCAAAAAAACCGATTAAGCGAAAAATATTTGACCCTATAACAGCTCTAACTTCCCAGAGATCTTGAGTATTTACCATTTTCTTGAAATAAATGGATGGTACACGCTCAAGAACTTCGACGAGCTTCAAAACCCAGGTTACTTTCTGCGCCTGCTTCGAAGAAAGGCTATCAAGAAAATCTTCAATAGGATTTTGGCCTGATGCTGTCCTGTAGAATAATATTTTTCGCATCTTTTATTATGTTAACACGCAGGTTAACTTTGTCAAGGTGGAAATTAAGACAATTTTATGCAGCGAACGCAAAATTAACAGGCGTGCGAAGCCTGCCAATAAAGATTGTTAACAGTATGATTGCCGCGAACCTTAAAAGACCGATTCGGCAAGATAGTAAGCACGTCGTGTTGAATTTATTGTTATAGCTATTTGTGTGAATAAATTTATTTTTTCACTTCATTTTCTTTTTCAAGCAATCGTTTTGTAAAGTGAGATGTGATTGTATCATGTATACATGCAAGCCCAAATATAATAGGTAATAAAATAATTCTACCAGTCATATCTAAACGATAGATCATGATTAATGACAAAACCAAAACAACCAACATACTTACCCAAAACGTAGGTTTTTTACGATAAGTTTGGAGTTCTTTTTTGTAGGTGACCATGAATAATTCCTGGTCAGGTTCATTTTTAGGAATAAATGGATTTAGTTTTGATAAATGCATTTTATTATCCTTTCATTGCTATAACGGTTGAACTCACCAGGCGCGTTAGCGATCTGGTGAAGTGAATTGTTATGCCCCCGCTGGCATAGAATTGGTTGTAACCTTCTTAACCGGAAGAATTCGTTGTTCAATATCCGGCCCGATTTTTCGTTTCATTACCCGCAGGTCATATTCAGACTGAAGATTCAGCCAGAATTGTGCCTCAACCCCGAAATATCGTTCCAGTCTGAGTGCTGTGTCAGCGGTTATGCCCCGCTTGCCGTTTACAATCTCGCTTATTCTATTTGGCGGAACCGCAATATCCCGCGACAATTGATTCATACTAATGCCCATGGGTTCCATGAAATCTTCTCGCAAAATCTCACCTGGCGTAATGGGCTCAAGAAAATCTTTGTTGCTCATCTTTTCACCTCAATGGTAATCGACGATAGCCACGTTAAAGGCATTACCATCATGCCATTCAAAGCAGACGCGCCATTGTTTATTGATGCTGATTGCATATTGTCCTTGTCGTTTGCCTTTCAAAGCGTGAAACATATTTCCTGGATTTAACATCAACGCATTCAGGCTTGGTGCGGCATTGAGAACCATCAGTCGTTTTCGTGCCTGCCTCTCAAAGGACTGGAATCGGCGCACCCACCTATCGTTAAAGAGATCTTCGGTATCTTTGCAGGCAAAAGATTTTATTATATGTTAAAAGTATTATGGATTGCGTAATATGTCAAGCGGAAAATTAAGGGGCATAACGGTTGAATTGTGCGGCGCGTCTTTTTGCATCCGCACCAGTGACAGGTTATGGACGACGTGCTGTATATTCATCTAACAGCCTGCGAATCATTTTCTGATATTGAGTATTATATTTTTTTGCTTCATTTTTAAAAAATTCTACGCTGGCTTTGCTTAGAGAAATAGTGATTTTAACAGTTTCATCCTTTAAAACCAGTTCTTCAGGTGAGGGAAGGAAATCTGAAACAACCTTCACTTTTCCCATAGGCTCATTCGTGTATTTTATTTTCCTTTTCATATATTTTCTTACCTTTCCGCCAATATCCGGCACCAATAATTCTGATTTTGTTGTTTCGATACGTAAATCTTACGGTCATGATTCCTTCGGAGACTCTGCCGAGGCAATAAAATCTTTTCTCTTTATCGCCGTGTTCAAGATCTTCTAGGATCACACGACTAAAATCAAGAAAGGCGAGCTGAGCCATGGCAAAAGAGACGCCATGTTTCTTTTGATTTAATTCATCCTTCGCAGAATCCCATTCAAAATCAGATCGATTTCCCATTGGTTTAAGATATGACAGATCAAGATGTGTGTCAATATATTTATATGGCTATTTATATGGATTTAATGTCCATAACGGCGGGCATCAGTGGGCGCCTTGCTTTTTGCGCTCCACTGTATGCCCTGGTTAGCCCATTCCAAAGATTGTCAGTTCAACGTTGCTATACCACAGAAAAGCACAAAGTCCGCAATAAAGTGGATCAAAAACGCCCAGACAAAGCCACGTGTATCGATCATGCTCTTCGCCATTAAAAAGCCTAGAAACCCGGTCCCTACTGCACCAAAGGGACCGCCGGGGGTACCACCGAGGTAATGCACTAGGCCAAAAAATGCTGAGGACATCAGTATGGCCGAACCGGACCCAAGTACTGGCACCAGCCTGGCCAATAACACAGAGCGGTATTCAAATTCTTCACAAAATGCATTAATGGCTGCCCCAATGGTAATGGCTGGAAGAAAGATCAATACTTTATAAATCTGACTCATACTAGGTCGGATCAGAAATGCCATAATGATTCCACAAATTATAACGAAATATGGCAGAAATGACAGGATGAAGCGGGACCACGTGGGTTCATCACTAACATTGGGTAGAAAGCGGGTTGGCTTAAAGAGCGCGCTTGGATTCCCACGAACAAGGAACAGCTCTTTTCGCCCAATGCCACTGCCGATGAGGGTCAAAACCATAAGTAGAATCAGAACCATGTGCTTTAGTAGTAGGTTAAAAACCACTAACCGCACACCCCATGAGGCCTGTTGCATCCAACTCAATAGGGTTACACTCTCATATATATAGGGGATAATGAAAAAGTGGCCGACATAGATGGCGAGTAACGCCAGAATAAATCCACGTAATGGCTTCACAGTGGACCAGACCCAGGATACTAAACATAGCATTGCTAGAATTCCCACTTCAGCACCAGCAAACCAAATGGGTATGGATGCTTCCCCTGGCATACGCGGAACAAAAAGACGATAGATTATCTGTGGTACTGTTATAATAAATATCGTACACCAAGCGAAAGTTTTTGTTTTTCGGTTGTAGACTTTTGCTCCTTGCGTGGATGATGTATTGGTGTTCACAATGTAACCTTCCTTACGGCTAACGATTGAGCTGTGCCGCCCGGTTTTTTGGGTCGGCACCAGCGAATTGTTAGAAAAGCCCTGTCTTTGCGTTTTGTTTCATCACTTTTATAAACCAGTTAGCATCCCTTTTAGCCACGCTCAGATTGTTTTTCCAAAATCTCTGTTCTGATTTTGGTAATTTCGAAATTGAAGGCTGTTGAGAGAAGACATGGAGTTGGTATTCTAATGTATTTATGCTTATAGAAGGATTCATTGATTGCCGTTCATAACTGATATCAGGTAACCAGTCACTCGAGGGACTCTCAGAAGCTGATTTTACATAACCATCTTTTTCTATAAAGATATCTCCTATGCCGTCTTGAAATGACAAACTGTGTTCTCTCACATAGTCATTTTCATAAAAACCATTATCCATGTCAGTAATTGAAGCACTGAATATGGGTTGATAGATTCCAGTACCTTTAAATGAAAATTGTTTTTTTAACAAAGGTCGCATAATTCTATGGCGCCCCGCTGTAAGGAAGTAGTCCGACAGCCCGTCTTCTCTTATGTAACTTTCAGCTGGAAAAGGAAATCCTATACGTCTAGCAATTAGAAATGGAAAAGAAATGTTGTAAAAACAAAAATTGTTAATAATTATTGAAAAACAGCTTGGTACGAAATGGAAGGCTATGGAGTCGCACCCCCTAAATGATAGCTCCATTTCGTCATTTTTAACTTTTACGATGTGTAACATTCTGTCGTGCGAGCCTATCCGTCTTTGGATATGAAATTTTGGGGTAATGCCTCCATAATTTTTATCAAGATAATAAAAACCTAACCAAAGACCAATTCTTACCTTATCAAACCAATCTAATAGGCAATGAAAATCTTTTTTGGACAGTTCCTCTTCAGACAGCAACCGGAGCAGAATAGGCTTTGCTTTCTTTTCAAGGTTCGAAAAAGCCGAATTACATTTTTCGCATGCAGGAAAAGTGAAAGACTTATATGTAAATTCGCGTGGTTTCCCAGTAACTTTGTCAAAGCCAAATCGAACCTTTTTCCCTGTTACGCCGACATGGTTCATTAGCCACTGTGGGATAACATGTTCTTTGTTTTTTGAGTCCGGTTCTTTCCCACAAAAAACGCATATTTTCTCTATCTTATTCATTATTTTCTAACGACGCTCTTCAGCGGGCACGGTTTTTTGCGATCCGCTGCAAGAGCAGGTTAGCGATATCCTATCCTGATCTAATTGGAACTGAATCATGCCTTATCTTTTATACCAAATAAATATCCAGCTATTGCTCCTAAAATACCCATTGCTGCTGTTAATGAATCAGTGCCATGCAATGCTAATAATGATGAGAAAGTTGCTATCATCACTATCCCAACTGCCCTTAGATTAAACGGACCAAAACCTGGTTTCATTTTAATAAAGGTGCCAATTAACGCAACTGAACCAAATATTGAAATGATCCATATTAATTTGTCTGCCATTTTATCTCCTTTTCCTTAGCCTCCTTTAGGCAAGGTGATAGGAACTGAGAATTTTAACCTGTTTACAAACTGATCTTTTTTGCCACTTTGGCCCTGGGAACCAAGACCAACAGCCCCAACCAGAATAGCAATTCCACCCTTAGTCTCTTTAGATTTTTCGGCAGAAACTGAAACATCGAACTCGACGGTTGAGAGTAGCATGTGGTTCTCAAAATCATAGAGATTTGATTGTTCAACATTTGAGCCTAAACGGAGGCCAGAAGGGTTTACCCTTGCATCAGTCTTGTTCTGTTCTTGAGCGGTTTTAACACCTTCAATAATCTGAAGTATAGATTGAGAAACAAAATCCTTTAATTCCATATTGCCTTCCTCCCAAGTACGCTAACGCCCACAATGAGGGGCTTTTTAATGTGGAGTGAGGAACGAACGTAGCGTTAAAAAGTCCCGCTCCATTGTGATGTTAGACATCCCCATTATTTTTGCTTAATGCTAATGCTACCTTTTAGATATAGCCAGACCAAGATAAGTTCAGATTTCAAGACAACGTCTATTAGAGTCATACTACATTGTTCTCGGGCGACTTCTACAAGAAAATTCGATGCAGCGTAAGCACTGAGGATGTATGCCGCTGTATAGTTTCCTCGAACCCAGTTATAGATTGCCAGTCCGCCAAGGATTAGAAGTAAAGTGTACCCGAATCTTTTCATAAGACCTGGGGTGCTGAGAAGCAATCCCAAAAAGGCTAAGGGAATGCCCAGCAAAAGCCAAAAGTTCCATTGAACAACCGAAACCACTACAAGAACGACAGAGAAAAGGGCAGGACTCCAAGTAAGAATGTAATGGATCGTCAGCTCGGCTGGAGTAGCGAGTAAATTGAATGCTTCAGGGTCATAAGCAGTAAGCAAATGTAGTTGTCTGGCTTTGTGTTGTATAAGGAAGTCTGAATAGCTATTGGATGGAAATCCTTCTAGGTTCTGGACAGAGCGATTCGGTAGTTTTTCACGTAGGGCTGATTCAACTGCAAAAAGATCCATACGTATCCTCATATATGCCTAACGGCCAAAATAACCGGCCGGCGGGCTTTTTCGCCGGTCGGGTTGATTTTGTTGTTAGCGATCAATTTCTAATTTTATCGCGTCGAAGTCACCACGATAAATATCAAACTCATCTTTATTTTCGATGTCTTCACAAACGTAATAATAGAATACACCATGCGGTAACCTTCGATAAGCAACACTTTTAATTTTTACTCTCGTACCTTTCTTCACCATTCTTATAAAATGCTCAGGTTTCAAATAGTTTTTTTCTTCTAAATTCCGTGCTGACTTTGACATGAAATCTTTGATAAGAATCATGTCTCGATTCATAACTCCGAATTTACCCACGTTTTGATTCATTTCTTCATTGCTGGTGGTGGGAATACGAATGAAACAACCAGCAAAGAGTAGGCTGATAAAACAAATAAATATTGGCTTCATATGTTTCATTTTACCCTCGCTAACGTGGAGCTGAGATGCGGGAAACGCGCCAGCGTTTTCCCGTCGTTTCTCCAGCGACTTGTTAGGTTGCGACTGCACGGAATGCCTCTATCAGTTCAGTCGTGAGCTTCGCGAGTTTATGTAGCGTTGGAATGACAGGCTCACCTTCAAAGGGATGTCCTTTGTCAAACATGATCGCAATTGCGGGCTGCCCATAGTTAGTAATGTGCATCCTCGCCCCTGTTCTAATGAGGTTGATGTTTCCAGCAGGTCCCACCGTAACGGTTAGATTTGTATATGTGTTGTTGTTGTCGTCTCTTGCGGATATACCACTCAGGCGCGTAACTGCAAAGACCGGAATCACAAGCCGATGTTTATCAAGTATGTCCAGCTTATTAAGCGCCCAAATGCCAAAATTGCCCGACTTATAAGGTTTAATCGTATCGAGAATAAAGCCAACCAAATCCGGTCTGACTCTTTTTATTTCGCCTTTCTCCAGGGCGTCAGCCAAGTTCTCTCTAGTCTCATGCATTGGGAAATTGCTACTAGCGATATTGCCGCCAGCAAACGTTAAGATGCTGCATATGAGGATGTCTAGCGCGCTGCGAAGGTTGTGTATTGTATCTCCGATTGCGAGTGGGATATCGTCAGGGATTGTTTTTGTGACCGAAAACCGTAAGACGTGATGACCAGTTACTGGATCTTCATCAACTTGGATTAAACAAAAGTCACTTTTCAGAAAGGTTTTGACACATTCATCAAGTTCTTGCATATGACGATATGCACGTTTGATTTTCAGGATTGAACCTGCAAATGGATCATCAGCCATGAAGTTCTCCTAGCAACGCTAGCAATGTGCGGTTTTAAAAGCGGAGTGAGGAACGAACGCAGCTTTTGAAATCCGAACCATTGCTTTGTTAGCTGCTTTCTCCACGAAGATTATCCAGTAATGAATAAGACTCATTTAACAGCACTTTTCGTGCTTCAAGCTCTTTTGTGTTCTGGAGTTCATGGTATATTTCGATATATCTTTTTCTTATACGGCGAAATTCAAATGAATCATAGAGTTTTTTCATCCACTCAATCTCGCTTTGCCTAATTTTTCCCTTTACCTCTTCAGGAATATAATCCACATAATCAATATGTTCGTCGCTCGAAGAATGCCAAATATCGTATTCCTGAACCTCCTGCCCCCAAATATATGGAATTATGTAAAGATTCGAGATCATTAATTCTGCTAACTTATATTTAGCTTTATCGTTCTTTCCCATTCTGTACAAGCTTAGTGCCCAACACAACTTCTGTATCGGTTCTCCAACATCATCTGGGAATTCTTTCATGTACCATTCGAAATAGTCTTCGGACTTCTTCAAGTCATTTAAAACAAAGTATAGGGAAAACAACAAATATCGTTTTCCGCTACCATCATTTATATGTCCATAGCTCTTTTTTTCTTTATTAAGTGCTGAGTTGTAACTTGATATTCTGCTTCTTAATTTATTTTCTGTTTCGGGAAAACTTAACATGACCTATCTCTTTCTATGCAACAGCTAACGACCTGCATCACCAGCGGCCCACACAAACTTACCGCGCCAGCGCCGCCGCGCTTCTTGCCGTCTGGTGAATGCTTTTGTTATGTGATATTTTACACTATCATTCCAACCCATTTACCCTTTGTATCAAAGCGAAGAATTGGATCTTGCTCTGTTGAAACAAGATAGCCAATCCATTTTGACTTATTGTCAAAAACTAGCTGTATCTTTTCTCCGTGAATTACACTGAAGCCCATATGTTTATTTTTCATGTCATAAATTATATTAATTTTCTCATTGGCATTAACAAGATAACCTTCTTTCTGAAGTTGTTTTGAATATAAATACGGGCCTCCGAATCCTCTATTAAAAACCGGATTTATAGAATGGTTGAAAACTGGATTTATAGAATGGTTGAAAACTGGATTTATAGAATGGTTGAAAACTGGATTAATGGAGTTGTTGAAAACCGGATTTATAGAATGGTTAAAAACTGGATTAATGGAGTGATTAAAAGTCGGATTTATAGAATGGTTAAAAACTGGATTAATGGAGTTGTTGAAAACCGGATTTATAGAATGGTTAAAAGTTGGATTTAGTGATTGGTTAGAAGCAGGATTTTTCTGAGCAAAGTATTCCCTTTGAATTGGGGCTTTTTGAGTCTCAGCTATATCCATTAATAAAACATATTCACCTTCATCATCGGTTCCAAAGGTAAAATATATTTGCGTATCTCCTGCTAATGAAACGTAAATGTCACTTATTGGCAGAACACGGAATAACTCGCTTTCCTCTACCACGTCTTCCTTTGATGAGGTTTCAAAAAAGTCAATAATTCTCACAAGCAACTTCAAGGAGCTTGGTGAAATTATTGAGGCTTTTTCCTTAAATTCAGGTGTAATTAATGTTTTCATCTCAAACTTTTCTTAAGTTCTACCATTACTTGAAGTAATTCCCCACCTTCTCCATCTCTGATTTTTTCTTTATATTTTTCAGCTGCTTCTGGTAGGCACTTGCTTCTTATATATGCAAGACAATAGTCAGAGTCAGAAAATCTTGTAATACTTGTCTCGTGATTGAATAAAGCCCGATTGTAAAAATAGATTATTACTACAATTAACAGCAAACCGTAGAAGCTCTTTGCATAGTAAAATTTTGCCCAATTTAGGCCAGCAGGACTTGAAATTTCTGCAACAAATAAGCCAGACAGAATACCTGTGAATATTGGAATAATGACAGAAAAGAAAGTCTTCCATCCAGGAGATTCCAAAAGATTTTCTATGTAATAGCTTATAGTTTTCACTGTCTGATTTCAGTATTACCTTCTACACATAACGTTGAACTGAGCCGTTTCTGAAAAGCTATAGCCTTTTAGGAATCGGCTCCAGTGACATGTTGGGCATTGACTTTTTTATTTTTTCTCGGGGCACCTCGAAATGAACCACGCTCTAAAGAAATTTGTCTGGCAAGGTAAATTTTTGCCAAGCTTTGGTAAGGCACATCTTTTTTATTCGCAAGAGTCTTTAGTTCAGCTATCATATCTTCGGGAAGTCGAATTGAAATCGACTTTACAGATGGTTTTAGTTTGGGAAAAGAGGCGCTTTTGAATTCTCTTGGGTCAAAATAATCAAGGGGAGAATGAGTTGCCCAGAACGCTCTCTCCTCATCCTCATCTTTAAATTTTGGAATTATTCTATCCTTTTTCATTGTAAAATTCCCTTTCTTTTCTATTCATATTTCTGGCTGAAATTATTCTAATTAAGTTATCCCTTTTAGTGAATATAACAACAAGGAAACGTTCCGCGTCTGTTTTGCCGAAAGCTGCCCATCGTTTTTCAGGGCCAGAATGCTTAGGATCATCGAGAATAAGAAGCGGTTTGTTAAAAAACACTTGTTCACATTCCCAGTTTTCGACGCCATGCTTGATGAGATTCTTGTTTATATTCCCTCTGTCCCACTGGAAGCCTAAAAATTTTTCAAATACCTTTTCCATTGATTAAAAGTGTATATGATAATAATATACAGGTCAAGATTTTTTAAGGATAGATAAAAAGCATTTTCCATGCCCAACGTCAGCAATAACCTGAAGAAAAAGCTAAATAAATTTTCGCAAAGGCTTTGTTCTGTTCTTCAATTTGCACAATTTAAAAGTGCCAGGGCTTTTTCTTTCAGGTTAATTGCTTTGTTAGGCGATTTACTTAGAAATAAAAATCATAGCTTCAATAGTCGCCACTAAGTTACTAAACGAATGCAACCCAATTGTTAATAGGATAGATCCACTTTTCAGTCTTGCTATACCTAACCCTATACCCATTATAAATATTGTCGCTAAACCATACATATCATACTGAAGATGAATAGCTGCCCATAGTAATGAAGAAACCAAGATAGCCCCAACTGGTCCTATGATAGACGATTTCAAACCGGAGAATAAAAAACCTCTAAAGAATAACTCTTCAAATATTGGGGCTGCGACAATTATAGCTATGTACAGAAGCCAAAGAGACTCTGCTGACGAGCACACAGTTGACATGTATTCTGGGACAATAGGCCTGCCTAGAAATATAGTTAATGCATCAGACGAGACAAGGAAAGCGACCAGAATGGGAAACCAAATTTTTAATGCTGTAAAATCGACTCTTTTTAATCCAAGATAATGCTTTAGATTTGACCCTTTTTTGATTTTTACAATTATAAGTATCATGCAGCCACAAACTAAAAGAGAGGCGAATGTACAGATAGATATAACAGTCCCGTTATACATAAGTGCTGTCATTAGCTTCTGAAATTCTGCAGCAGTTACGTCTCTATAATTTAATCCTATATAGATCACCATGACGACAAGTTGAACCACTATGAAAACCAACGCAATTAAGAGTCCCCATAATAGTGTCCCAACCAAACCCCACTTTTGAAACCCCTTTCCTTCATTTGACATAGCAATATCCAATGTTTCTCCTTAATGCCTAACGTAGAATTAACAAGCAGGCGGTGCCTGCCACCATAATATTTTAAAGAAATATTATCACTAACCTTTAGAGGTTGATTCGGCGAAGTAGTAGCCTGTCGTGTTGGATGACTTGTTAAATTTTTTCTTTTAGTACTAATTCTCTAACCTTTGGGTGGAGAAGTTTTATATTACGTTTATTAACAACCATGATCGAAAAAGTCACCGCGATAATAGAGCCAATTAATGGTACTTGCCCATCCCCTTTAAAGATGAAGTATAGAATAGAATAAATAATAGTGCCAATTAATGCACCTACTAGAACAAGTTTAGTTCCCCAAAATAAGGTTTTTCCCTCTTCATTAATTTCATTCTCAGCTCTTTCTAGAATTTTACTTTGCATATCATGAGGTAAATCTTTTAATTCTGGGTAGGCTTTTTCCAGGTTAGAAGTTTTCATTTATCTCTCCTTGGAAATTTAACAGTGAGGTAAGGGGCCGGGCGATGCAAGCCAACTCGCTTACAAAAGTTGAAAAAGGTTGTTAAATATCAGGCAATTCAAAAAGCTGATAAAAAAGCCCGGTCCCGCTTCACCGATTTGTTAAACAGAGTTGCTTTCTATATTAGTCACTTTCTTGAATTTACGCTCATTAGTTTTCCAAGTAATTAAAGCTACAAAAAAACCAATCACAAACAAAATAATGACTTTGGTAAGGAAATCACCGAAATTGATAAATTTACCATCTGGCCAAAGTTGTCTAAGTGTAGTGGCAATGGACGCAAGACAATAAAAGATACAACATATAGAAATAACGAATCGCCACTTGCCTATTGATCTTATCCCTTTCCAAGTATCAATTCTTTTTTGTTTCATAGAAATACCTCACTGTTTAACGGCGAACTAACAGGCAGGCGGTGCCTGCCAACATAAGACTTTTGATTGATGAAATATCGCGAACCTTAAAAGAATGATTCGGCGATATAATAGCCTGTCCTTGTTCAGTGAAAGGTTATAAAATTATTAGTTAATGTTCATAGAATATTGAAACCACCAATTTCCCAGGAGCAAAACTTCCCCCACACATTGTTTGTTTCAAGTCATGAATTTTGATGTTAGGCATTTGTGCGAGCCATTCATTAATTTCTTCCTCTAAACCGCAATCCAATGGTTCTATTGGTTTAGAAAAAAAAGATAATTTTGGAGAAATAATTTTAAAGAACATTTTTATTTTCATGCTGCTTAACTCCTTTCGTGGATTCAATATGCTTTATTATATAACGTTAGAGTTCACCTGCATTTTGGAGCGGAGCAGAAAAATGTCAGGTGGAACGATTTGTTATACATTTTCATTTTATCTATTGTTTACTTTCCTTATTGAATCCCGAGCTATTTTTTAATTTGGATGTGGTCATTTTATTGTTGTTCATATCTATTTATATAGAATGTGAAGCGATCATAGGTGAACTGAAACCTTTAATTGAAAGCCATATCCCTATAGTTAATTCTATCAATATGTTCGGATCGAAAAAAATAAATCCTATAGGAATTTTTCGATTTAAGAATTTTCTAAAATGATATCGCCGGCTATAAGGACCGCTTTTTTTATTACCTCCATACATTTTCCAGTTTTTATTGATGCCTCCATGAATAATCTTTGTTCTTCCGGATTACTGGTATCATAATACCTGCCATATTGATGCTTCACTACTTCCTTGCATCTTGTTGAGCCAAATTGTTTTGTAAATCTATCAAAAAATAGTTTCGCATATTTCATGGAGGAACCAGGTTTTCCCATTTCCTTTTGATTTACTGGTTCGAAATAAAATCCTATGGCAAGCAAAGATCCAGATACAGCCCCACAGGTTTCTCCTTTCCCTGCAATCCCTCCTGCGAATGGCATTAGAGCAGGGATTGTTTGATCAGCTTTTAGTTCAAATTGTTCATTTAGTGCAGCAAAACTGGGTTGAGAACAGCTCCTATACATGGGCATGAATTTTTCCACCTTTGCTTCCAATTCCTTTAATATTTCTTCTTTTGATTTCTCCCCTTTTGCAGCCAACACCTCGGTTATTATCCCCGGAAATGCCAGTAGCGTTAAAACAGAAGTGTAGCCAACACTTTGTGTAAAAAATGTTCTTCGGTTAATTTTTTTCTGATCTGTACTATTAAAAAATTTGTAAGCGCTCTTGTTTGAAGTCATTTTTTTCTCCTTATCAAAAATTGATAAACTAATAAGTAATTGCTTTTCTTAAGAAATAATTTTCACATACAATCCCAAAAAATCAATATACGAAATAGAAATGTATAACGCAGAACTGTGCGGCGCGGTTTTTTGCGTCCGCACCAGTGACAGGTTATATTTTATTAATTCATTTTCCACAAAGGATTGGCCATCCGTATTTTGAACGCCAAGCTTGTTCTCCAATTGTTCGGAGCAACTTGCTTTCATTTTGATCATTTAAAATTGGGCAAATCGCAAAATGGAATTTCCAAATATAAGTATGTAATGCACTATAATTAATTAAAGCGAGGCAACCCGTTTTTGGATGCCCCGACATATGCTCCCTTGCCCGTGCCTTAAGATTCTTAGCTTCGCCAGAATATACATAATAAAAAGAATTTGATGATGGAAGAATGCAGGCGTCGTATTCTTCCATAGCCAACGATTGTAATGCTTTTTTAGGGATATCATAATGGCGCTGACCTTTTGGTGGGCCAACATTCTCAAATGCTTCAGGCGGAGTATTGGTTTCAATAAAATACCAACCAGGAGCTGATGGAACCGATGTTCTCCATTCATCATTATTGAAACTCATTTCAACTGATGTCATATTTGATTTTATAATTTCGAGAATAGCATCTGTTTTCATGTTTTGAAATATAACGCCGCGCATAAGCGGCCGCCTGCATGGATTTTATGTTAACGATTTACTTGCCAAGCACCGTTAACTCAACCTATGTAAAAGCAAGATGGCGGTCCGTCTTAATGCGCTTGTTATGTGATTGACGTTTGTTTGTATTTGTTTCTCTTCATGGGACATCTTAAGCATCAATCCCTGACAGTCATTTTTGGGCTTTCTTCTCTTTTTTTGCTTTGCGCTTTTCTTTCAATGTTTTTTCTGATTTTTTCTTATTTGTCTTTTGAGTATCTTTTCCTTTGGCCATGAATCCTCCCTCAGTTTTGGTTAGTTAAATATACTTATTGATTGTATTTCAATCATACTTGGACTGCAAGTAATCGTTAGACAGAGTTTCAATTAGCACATAACGACAAACTAACGGGCATGCGGTGCATACCTTTAAAAGTTATTAAAAGATTAAATGTCGCGAAACTTGAAAGACTGATTTGGCAAGATAGTAGCATGTCACGTTGAGTGCCATGTTATGTGCTTTTGCCATCAATGATACCATCATTATGGTAAGTAAATTTGATGCCGCATTTATTACAACTGCCTTTTGGAATTGTTGCCCAAGTATTGCATCTAGGACATTTCAGACAAATAATCCAAGTCACTTGTAAAACAAGAGCGCTAATAAAAAGAATACTACAGAATACCAAGTTTAATACAGGTAGTTTATCAGACAACTCCAAAGCAATCATAGCCAAAGAAATTAATATTACAGAAAAAATAGGAGTACGATAGAAAGATTGTTTCATCTTTTTTATCTTTAATTTCTCACTCTCATTAGGGTATTGCCATTCCATAGTCATATCATTTTAACCTTCATTGAGTTGCACATAACAGTTTCGAGCTGAGCGGCCCCGAGATGTTATCTCATCCTCTTTTCGCGCCTCGAGCGGAGTCCGCTCCAGCGAGACGTTATCCAGCGATGAAGGAAATCCAATTATTGTTGGTATCAAGCGGATTTCAAACCCTGGATAATTTCTGCTAATCCCGGTCTTTTCCCATACATCAACATAAACGTCCTGAAGATCTTAATTGATAAGAATAGTCCCACGATTATTGAAAACCCTAACACGCCAATACTTGTCACGATCTGCCATGCCGGGATATCCGACACGCCCAGCCTCAGTATAATCTGGGTAGGGGCGGTGACGGGGAATATCGAGAGCGCAACCCATATGGGATTGTTCGGGAAGCTAACCATTAACCCAACAAACCAGAGTGGTACAAATGATGTAAGGGTATATAACAAGGATAGGTTTTGTCCTTCCGTAGCATTGGAGCTGATGCCGCCGATACCAACGGAAATTACGGCAAATAGCAGATAGCCCAAGATAAAATACACAATGGCGAGAAGGAGGAAGTTGGGGGGTATCTGAATGATGCTTAAAAATCCGCCGAATAAGGAGGAGGCCAAGTGCAACAGGGGAGGTGCTGAGATCAACCATACAAGCGCTTGCAGCAGCCCAGCAGTCCCCAACGCCAATACTTTTCCGATGAGTAATTGGCGAACGGAAACTGAGGAAAATAATACATCGATAAGACGGCTTTCCTTTTCCTCTGCCAATCCGCTGACGAGAGACATAGCGCTGAATTGGAGGGCCAGAGCTAACAGTAAGGAGAAAACACCGGGGATTATAATATTGCCAATATTTCCTTGTTCTTGGGCAATATCTCCATTTTCGTCAAGGCGGGTGACCTCTAGGTTCAGAGGAGAGACAATCGCGGTGATGACCTCCGGTGACACATCATCTTTCAAGAGATTCCAAGCAAGGAAGCTTTCGATCAAGTGCGTTGTGATCGGAGGAGGTATGAGTTCTTTCGCCAGCGTATATCGCTGAATGGTCCCCGAGGAGGTGTAATCCGATGGTATGACGATATATTCCGAAACATCCCTTCTGACCAGGGCTTGGGTTGCATCCTCTCTCGATGTAAATGGAACCAGCTTGATCAACCCCTGGTCGGTTTGTTCACTGAAGATCCCAACTTCGTCCACGTATCCGACGGTCGTGACCTCTTTTACCGAAGGTTCGGTCAAGGTCGTTACTAGTTCAAAGAGTCCAATTGCTACAAGGGCCAAGACCGGCACGATAAAGGTTAGAACGATAAAACCCACCTTCTTAATTGCTTGCAGAAACTCATGCTTGAATATCAAATAGGTTTTATTCATGATCAGCCCTCACGAGATTTAAGAAGATTTCATTGAGGGAGGGTGTTGTTACCTCAAATCGGTTAATGGCTATTCCTTGTTCACGTAATTGATCGAGAATGGTCTGTGGTGTTGTGTCTGGGGCTAAGAACAATTCTACGGAACTGTTAGTAAGTTTTCTATCAATCACTCCAGGCAGATCACCCAGTTCTCCATCAATAGCCACCTGGACCGAATTTCTTCTGAATTTGGCCCTCGTTTCCACTAAGTCACTGTAAAGGACAGTACGGCCTTTGTTTATCATCAGCACCCGGTCGCAGAGTTCCTCGACTTTATTCATTTGGTGCGTGCTCAAAATGATGGCTTTCCCTTCATCCCTTAGATTGCCGATTATATTCTGAATAGCCTCTGTTCTAACGGGATCCAGGCCGGAGAAGGGCTCATCCAGAACGATCAAATCAGGATCGTGAATGATGGTGACAATGAACTGGATAAGCTGTCCCATACCCTTACTCATTTCCTTGTTTTTCTTGTTTTTGTATTCGAGCATTCCGGTTTGCTCAAGCAATACATTCGCTTTCTCCTCGGCCATTGCTTTGTCCATACCCTTCAAGGAGGATAGATAAAGGATTAGATCAATGGCTGTTAATTTCTTATACAATCCCCTCTCTTCAGGTAAATAGCCGATTTGATCCTTCAAGGCTTCATTCATCTGCTGACCGAAGATCTTCACTACACCGGAATCGGGTCTCATAAAATCCAAAATAATCTTTATGGTGCTGCTCTTCCCTGCACCATTAGGCCCAATAAGCCCCAGGATCTCTCCAGGATCAACAGAAAAGCTCAAATCATTCACCGCGGTCACGTCAGCATAGGTTTTGCATAAATGACTTACTTCAACAGCTGCCATCTGATAAGACCTCCCCTATAATTTGAACAAGGCGTATAAAGCCGAAAACATACAGTCAATAAGAGGCTGGATAACATATATATTATTATGTTCCATCATAATTAGGGATTTTTGGAACTTGAGACATTTATACCAGGATAATGGAGAAAAGGCAAAGAACGAATAAATATAATATTAACAGATTGATAAAGAATTTTTAGGAAACATTTATGCCATTTGAAAATTGTAAAAATCCCAGCTTTTTGTCCCTATTATCAATATTATCATGTTCCATGATAATTTTTTAAACCAATAAACATGAGTCACTCTCAGTCTAGGGGGCTAATTATTCCGAGTTTGTTTTTATTTATCACATGTGTATATATCATTGTTGTTTTGATATCAGAGTGACCAAGAAGTTCCTGAATTGTCCTTATGTCATATCCTTTTTCTAGTAGATGAGTTGCAAAGCTGTGTCTCAGGGTATGTCTTTTTATTGCTCTAAGAATGAAGAAGTCATGGCATGTTACCAATCTACAATTCCCATGCCGATTGTGGGAGGGTGTCTTGAGGTTAAAAAATGGTCGAACGCTATTGGGTAGTAAAGTGGTATAATCTATTGAAATCAGCAGGTTGGAGATGGGATAAACCTTGCGGGCTTATGTCCGGAACACTGTGTAAAAAACGGATAAAAGATATTTTGAAATGTGCACAGATTTGAGTGCACTAGCACACTGAAATTTGTGCAAATCGCAATGTAGTTTGACCATAGGGCTTATTAGGGATGACTGAGTTTGATTTTTAGGGTTGCCCGAATATCCCCTGCCGGGTTAGGATGCGATTTATGGACACGAATACCTGGCGATTATTGGACATGCCGCCCATGACCGCGGCTCAAAACATGGCTTTGGATGAGGTCCTGCTGGAGCTGAAGGGAAAGGGAGAGACACCCAATACCATAAGGTTCTTGCAGTTCTCGCCCCCGGCCGTATTGGTGGGATATCACCAGTCCGTGGACGAAGAGGTGCGGGTCTCCTATTGCCTGGAAAACAATATCCATATAAACAGGCGGATCACGGGCGGCGGAGCCATCTTCTTTGATGAAAATCAGCTGGGGTGGGAGATTATCTGTGACAAGGGTTTCTTCAATGTCAATATCCCCAATGCCTGGCTGTTCAAGACCCTTTGCACTCCCGTGGTCACAGCCCTTGATATCCTGGGTCTTAAGGCATCCTTCCGGCCGCGCAATGACATCGAGATCAACGGCCGCAAGATTTCAGGCACCGGAGGCACGGAATCTGAAAAAGGTTTTATGTTCCAGGGCACCATGCTTGTGGATTTCGACGTGGATACCATGCTCAGGAGCCTCAAGATCCCCGTGGAGAAACTCAAGGCAAAGGAGATCGATTCGGTCAAGGAACGGGTGACATGCCTCAACTGGGAACTAGGGAGAACCCCTCCTGCCGAGGCAATCAAGGAGGCCATAAAGAGCGGCTTCGAGAGGTCCCTGGGCATAAGCCTTGAGCCCTCCGGACTGACCAACAGGGAGAAAAGGGTTTTCAGGGAAAGGGCAGCCTACTACCGGTCCGCGGAATGGATCGACTTTGTAAGACCGCAAGCAAAAAGACAAGAGGTCATCCAGGCCGCCTCCAAGGTTGAAAGCGGCCTTGTACGCTACACCCTTGTGGTGGATCAGGCCCGGAGCACCGTAAAGGATATATATATCACCGGCGATTTTCTGTCCTTCCCCTCCCGGGCCCTATATGACATGGAGTCCCGGCTCAGGGGAAAGCCCCTTGATCGTAACCTTCTCCATGAAACCATAAACAGATTCTTCACAGACGGCCTGATTCACATACCGGGCATGTGCGCGGAAGATTTTACAAGACCTCTTGACCTTTGCCTGGAAAAGATAGCCATATCAGACCACGGCATACCCCTGGAGGACTGTAACCAGATCTCCGTTACCAACGGTTCATTTGGGGAAATCCTCCGCATAGGGCCTTCTGTTTTGCTGTTGCCCTATTGTTCCAAGGATCCGGAGTGCGACCTTCGATACAAAAAGGGATGCCGTGCCTGCGGAAACTGCTCCATCGGGCCGGCATGGAAGATGGGCCGTGAACACGGGATGAAGGTCCGCTGCGTGGTAAGCTTCGAGGACCTGATATTCGAGCTGAACAGGATGAAGCGGGACGGAGACCCCGCCTTTATAGGCTGCTGCTGCCAGCCCTTTTTTACAAAGCATGTCACGGATTTCGAGAAGGCGGGCATCCCCGGCATCCTCCTTGATATAGACAGCACCACCTGCTATGAGCTGGACCAGGCGAAACAGGCCTATGCCGGCGAGTTTACCAGCCAGACCTCCGTAAACCTGGACCTACTTAACAGGGTATTGATGACGGCCTCGGATTCAGCCCGAGAATCAAGGCTCAAGGAATCAGATGGACACCAGGGAATGTGATATCCTTGTCATAGGCGCCGGGCCGGCAGGTTCATCCGCGGCCTTTGCCGCCTCGGCCCAAGGCTTCAATGTGCTGGTAATTGAGCAAAAGGCCGTGGTGGGTGTCCCTGTGCGCTGCGCGGAATACATACCGGCCCCGCTTTTAAGAGTGATAGACGCGGGAAGGGATTTCATTGTCCAGCCGGTCAAATATATGAGGACCATCCTTCCGGACGGCCATAAAAAGGATACTTCGGCGCCCGGTTTCATGGTAAGGCGGGATGTCTTTGATCAGGTCCTGGCCCGCAAGGCAGAGGAGGCCGGCGTGGAGATAAGGACCGGGACCAGGGCGATCTCAATCAATAAAGATGGGGTTCTGGTCCGTTGGACAAAAGAGGTATACCGGATAAAGGCCGGTATTGTAATAGGGGCGGACGGGCCCCATAGCAGGGTCGGCCGGTGGATCGGCTCCCGCAACAGGAACCTTATCCCGGCGGTCCAGGTAACCGCCCACCTGGTCAGACCCATGGATTTTACTGAAATCTACTTTGACAAGGAGTTATTCGGGGGTTACGGCTGGCTCTTTCCCAAGGGAGTGGAGGCCAATATAGGGATCGCCATAAGGAAAAGAAAAGGCGCCTCCCACCCTTTCAAAAAGGGCCTGGAGGGGTTTATCAGCCGGTTAAAAGCAGAGGGAAAGATAAGCGGCAAGACCTCCGGGTACACGGCGGGATGGATCCCGGCTGAGCGCCACAGGGGTGCTGTATGGAAAAACATCATGCTGGCCGGGGACGCCGCCGGCCAGACCCATCCCATATCGGGCGAGGGGATGACACAGGCAGTCACATGCGGCGGGACAGCGGGCAAATGGGCAGGCCGGGCCATCAAGGCAAATGATATGGGACTGCTCTCCGGATACGACATAGAATGCTGGGAGCTTTATGGACAATCCCGGGACAGGGCATTTAACAGGCGTGAATTAATGGAAAAGGAATGGGATCATCTGGAGGATATTGTTAAACGGTGCTGGATAGGTTTCCGGGAGTATTATGCATGACCTTTACCTTCGATTAAAGCAGGCCAGGGAGATCTCATGGCAGAGATTCGGAAAACAGCTTACCGTTTATCTTCCCGGCATGTTCTCCTATGACGGTATTAAAGGAAAATACCCTGCCATCTCCATAACAGGCCGCTATTGCGGGCTCCAATGCGATCATTGCAAAGGGGCCTTTTTGCCCCATATGGTCCCGGCCAAGACACCTGAAGAACTCGTGGCCAAAGGTATCGGTCTGGCCTCCGAAGGGAACTACGGCATCCTGATATCCGGCGGCTGCGACCGGGAGGGCCGTCTTCCATGGCAAAGGTTTATCCCTGCTATAGGGGCGATAAAGGAAAAGACGGATCTGCTAGTATCCATACACAGTGGTATCCTGGATGAATCCACGGCCAAAGACCTTAAAGGAGCCGGTGTTGATCAGGCCCTTATGGACGTTATCGGCGATGATGAGACCTACAGGCAGGCCTGCCATGTGGATTTCGGCGTATCAAAGATAACCGAGACCATGGGATTCCTCACAAAGGCGGGGATATCCATCATCCCCCACGTAATCTGTGGGCTTGGGTATGGCAGAATCACCAGCGAAAGAAAGGCGCTGGAGATGATCTCGTTTTTCAAGCCGGAGCAGGTGGTTATTGTCTCTCTGATGCCCCTGCCCGGTACCCCCATGTGGGATGTTACCCCTCCCCCTGCAGAAGAGGTAGGGGACATAATCAGCCAGGCCAGGCTGTTGATGCCTGATACCAGAATAAGCCTCGGCTGTGCCCGCAAAAGGGGAGATATCAATCTGGAGATTACGGCTATAGACGCAGGAGTGAGCCGTATGGCCCTGCCTTCCGAAGAGGCCCTTTCCTACGCCAAGGCGTACGGATTGGACATAAGATACCAGAAGACCTGCTGTTCCGTATCCAGAGATCTTTCCGGAGAAAAATGGTAAGGGAATAGTGAACTAGTTAATGAAGGACAATTTTTGGGATCATCCGGTTAATGAGTACACTAGTTAATCATGTCTGGATAAGGGTATCGCTGATATCCGGTCACGGCGCTTCTTTTCAAGATGCTGTCATATTTGTTATTAATAGGGAGGTCATGATGCTTTTTAAGAGGTGATATCTCAAAAAAGGAGTGCAACCAAGTCTAGCCGCGGTCTGATTTCAGGGGTTTAACGCCCCCTAACAACACGTAGAATTTCCCGTTATGACAAAGGTGATGTATCTTAAACCCCTGAAATCTGATCGCTTGCTTAGGATGACATAGATATCACCTTGAAAAAAGTATCATGACCGGATAAAGGTATCGCTAATATCCGGCCACGGCCATTCTTCTCAAGACGACATCTATAGCATTCGGAGTACGTGGTCTTATTTTCAAGGGTTTGGCCAACCTTTTCCTGGTGGCAACGGCACATTCTGCCAGGGGGTCTGGTGGAGCAAACCCTTGAAAACAAGCCCGCTGCAGGCCTTGGGTGGAATTCTTTTTGAGATGTCGTCTTTCCAAGAACAGCCGGGACCTCAGGTGATGATGTTTTCTGGTTCATGCGCTTAATAAGTACGCTGGTTAATGATATCTAAATGTTTTGCGCTATATGGCGCATGGGGTTCTCTTTTAAGCGGCAAACTCGTTTATGTGCGGTGACCCTGCACAAAATCGGACGAGGCGGGCGGGTAGCCTTTTCCAGACTTGGCCGGACTGGAGAATGTTCTATTATCTCACAAGTATTCCGCCCGCCTGGGTGGCACCTTACGTAATTAGTATGCTGTTAGTGTTTTCGTCCCTTAAAAGAGAACCCCATGGGCCATTAAGGTACTTATAATAAGGTTTAATCTTTTGTTTCTTTACGAACTCATTAACCGGATTCACCCATTTTTTAATGGATAAGGAGTTCTGTTATATGGATCAAAGGCAGACGCACGCACATGAAAGCCCTGAATATCTCAGGACGAGCCTGGCCGCGGCCCTGACCCTGGGATTTGAGCGAGGCCGGTTTTACCGGAACGCCAGGACCTTTTGTGTTAACGTGCTGCTTACCTATAAAGAGGGGTGCGCGGCACGATGCGCATATTGCGGCCTTTCACACAATCGGCCCGGCCTGTACGACAAGAAGAGTTTCATAAGGGTCCCATGGCCTGTTTACCCTCTGGACGAGATTATCCAGAGGATATCGGAACGACCGGACCGGGTGAAACGTATCTGTATATCCATGATTACCAACAGACGCGCAATCCAGGACACAAAGGATATCTGCGCAAGGCTGCGGTCCAGCTTTGACGTGCCTGTTTCTCTGCTCATCTCACCCACCATACTCAATCACCAGGATCTCATGGATTTCAAAAGGGCTGGTGCCGACAAGATCGGGGTGGCCGTCGACCTGGCAACACCAGCCCTCTTTGATAGATTCAGGGGTAAAGGGGTGGGCGGTCCTCATAAATGGAGTACATACTGGGAGTGTCTCCGGGATAGCCTGGAGATCTTCGGCAAGGGAAACGCCGGGGCCCATTTTATAGTGGGTATGGGAGAAACGGAAAGGGAGATGTGCAGCTCAATGCAGAGGGTAAGGGATATGGGCGGCGGTACCCACCTGTTCTCTTTTTTCCCCGAACCCGGTTCGCAGATGGCTGATCATCCTCTTCCCCCCATGGACCAGTATCGCCGCATACAGGTCTCACGTTACCTGATAGACAGTCAAATCACCACCATAAATTCCTTTACATCTAATGATCATGGTGAGATAACCGGTTTCGGGTTGCCCGGCATAGAACTTGACAGGGTCATCGACTCGGGCGAACCCTTCAGGACAAGCGGATGTGAGGGATATGACGGGGAAGTTGCCTGCAACCGGCCCTTTGCCAATTCCAGGCCGGGAGATGGTATGCGCAATTATCCATTCCCTCCGGAAGCGGAGGATATCAAACTTATCCGGCTGCAGATGGGGATTCACGCCCCGTCTTCCCTGACCCCGGCACATAAGCCTGAAAAATCAACCCCGTCGGAATTTCGCACGGGGCATTAGACCCCGCATGAAAAAGCGGCAAAATTCCAAATTCATCATCCCCGTGCTTCCACACGGGGCTTTCCTACGGGGTAAACATAGGTATAGAAACCAAAATCCACCATCAAACTTGCAAATAATTCATATTAGCACAGGATTTTGGTATAACCCTGGGCACCATATAGATATTAGATGCAAGGCGCCAAGAAGCGACGACTGAGGCGTATATCAAATACGCCGCAAGGAGGAGCGACCGCAGGCAACGAAGCAGATGACATCTATATGGTGGATCAGGGAGAAAGGATCCACCCGGTTTATGAACACAATAATCCTGACCATTTTTTTATGCGTCATCGGGTTGTGTTCCGTCTCCTACGGCATGATTAACGACAATGACATCCTGTTCATCGTGGGACTCCTTTTCGTCATTGCGGGATATATTATGGTACGGAAGAGGGTCAAGGCAGCAATTCAGAACAAGGACCAGTGAACCACCTGCCTTTCACTCGCCTTCGCCAGGATGCCCCGCGCGGAAGCGCGGAGAGCTTCACTTAGAGATCATCCGTCAATGTTCTTTGGATTACATATAATTTAAGGTTCATCCGGCTAATGAGTACGGAAAGGACTTTATATAAATACTTGGTTTGGCCCATGGGCCGAACATCACCAATCTTGCTATAGTTTTATCATTAAGCGTACTCATTTGCCGGATGTTCCTAATTTAATAAAGCACGTGAGTTTAGTCTTATCACCTTGGAAAACGGAGGATTACCATGAAAACAATTAATTGTTTCATAAGGTTGTTTTGCGTAATGCTCCTTATGTCTCCTCTGTTGGGGTGCGGGGCCGAGGAGCAGCCGAAAAATGATATCACTCAACAGCCAACGCCTCCAACCGTTGCGGAACAAAAGGCGGGCATACCTTCCGGGGAGGCTGTGGAAGCACCGGGGCCAACTCAGACCGAAATTGAAATTATATATGAGATTACCATAGACAATCAAGGTTATGAATCCGACAAAACAGGTCCTGTAACCTTCAGTCATGCGAAGCATTACTATGAATATAAGATCGACTGCACCCAATGTCACCATATATATCAGGATGGCCAGAATATATGGAAACAGGGAGACGGCGTGGTGACATGTGTCACATGTCACCATCAAAACGAGGCACAGGATAATGTGTTCAAACTTCAAAAGGCCTTTCATGAGAATTGCCGGGGTTGCCACAGTGAGGCCAGTAAGGAAGGCAAGGAAGCCCCCTATAGAAAATGCTCGGACTGCCATGGCTAGGAGACTTAAGGATGTTTGAACAAGGTGTTATAAGGCCCCCCAGCGAGGCGTCAAGCCTGCTTGTCAGAGTCACCCGAAACTGCCCCTGGAACAAATGCCATTTCTGTCCCGCATACAAAGGTAAAAAATTCTCCCGCAGGAGTGTGGAAGAGGTTAAAAAGGACATTGATATGATGGCCGAAACCTATTCCAGACACGTGAACGACTTCACTTCCGCATTTCTACAGGATGCCGATACCCTGATCCTTCCCACGGATGAGCTGGTTGAGATAATAACCCACTTAAAGGAAGTCTTTCCGGCCGTGGAGAGGGTAACAACCTATGCCCGGGCAAAATCCATGAAAAGAAAAGGCCTGGAGGATTATTACCGCCTCAAGGAGGCCGGATTGACCAGGATTCACACGGGGATGGAAAGCGGCTCTTTGGAGGTACTGAAGCTTATTAGTAAGGGGATCAAACCCGAAGATATCCTTACAGGTGGACTCCGGGTTGTTGAATCAGGCATATCCCTGTCAGAGTATATCATGCCGGGTGTCGGAGGGAAGGCCTTGAGCAGGGAACACGCCATGGAAACCGCTCGGATACTTAACAGGATCCGGCCTGACTTCATCAGGGTGCGCACCTTTGCCGTTCATCCGAAATCGCCTATTCAGAAGATGATAGAGGAGGGGACTTTTCAACCCATGAATGACGAAGAGGTTGTGAAGGAGATCCGCCTGCTGCTTGTCACTCTGGACAAGATGCCTTCCCATTTCAGATGCGGAGATTTCAGCCTTAACCTCCTTATGCAGGTGGATGGCCGTCTGGATACACAGAAGGAGGCCATGATAGAAGAGATCGACAGATACCTGGCCCTGACCAAGGAACAGAAAAAGGCCTATTCACTGATACAGCGCACATATCCGGGAGTATTACCCCTTGATGCGGTCCGGGATGAAAGTGTCATCAAACAGATACGCGAGGAATTGGAAAGCCTGGAAGGGGAAGAAGACGGATTCAACAGGTACATACGGCGGCTTATGTCGTACCAATTGCCCCAGCTACAGACCGAATGCTGGACATGATCCGTACTGGTTTTGTTATTGAATCTTGCAAACAATTACACTGACATTGTCCTTTCCGCCAGCGGACAATGCCGCATTCACAAGACCGTTTGCTATATCCCTTACATTGTTTTCCGCCCTTAATATCTCTTCGATCTGTGCATCCGTTACCATTTCGGTAAGTCCGTCACTGCACAGGATAAATGTATCGTCCTTTTCCCTCTTATCCCACTCAATGTCCGCATCAACGCCCGGGTTAATACCGATGACCCTGGTAAGGAGATTCCTGGCCGGCGGAGGTCCCTTTCCACCCGCGGCCTTCCATTCCGCATAAATGGAATGATCGACGGTGAGGCACTTAAGCGACTCTTTTCTCCATCTGTATAATCTGCTGTCTCCGACATGGAACCATAACACATGAGAACCGGCGACAAGGACCAGGCCCACGATGGTTGTACCCATATATAGATCAAGGTTGAGTTCCTTGTTCCTGTCCGCCAGGTAATTAGCCGTTTTCCCCACGGCCCTGAATATTATGGTGTAGAGACAGGCTATTTCAGGAGGCACACCTGCCGCGGCGGTAACGTCTCTCGCCTGCTTCCTTATCTCTACAGGATCAAGCAGTTCACCGAAGACCTCTATCGCTGTCCGGCTCGCTTCCGCGCCTCGCTCATGCCCTCCCATTCCGTCGGCAAGCAGAATTACGAGTCCCGATTCGTGCATCCAAATGGAATCTTCATTTTCGGTCCTGACAAATCCCACATCCGATATACCCGACGCGACAACGCTGGACGTGCTCACATCCATATATTTCCTGTTTTCAGCATTCATCTCTTAACCTTCTCCCGGCTCTTTCCTGAGTTTTCCAGTCCTTCTCTGCTTTCCTTAAAATCCGGATCTAGTTCCACGGCCTTCAGATAATTTTCTTCAGCCATATTGACGTATTCCGGGTCCCCGTCCTCTATAGCTTTGGTATGATATATACTTCCAATAGCAAAATAACTATAGCCCCTCCCGCGGTGTAAATCCCTGGCTACTTCAAAGTATTTAATGGAATAATAATCAGATATCTTTTAAAAGGATGTTTTCCTCTGAGCGATCGATCATGGCCTTAAATCCTTCCAGACATTCAGATATCTTTTCGATCTTTTCCGTGCGTTCCAATGGTATATCCTTGTTTCCAAGTTCGTCAAGGGCCTTGATCACAAAACTGATATCCAACAGATTAACATCCCTGCCGGGTTGATACAAGGGGTCCCTTTCGTCGGTGCCGATAGTCTCCGTAAGCACCCCGCTTTGAACCAGGTCATTGAGTATCTGGTTGGTCAGCCTTACCGGGATTCCCAGGCTGTTTGAAATCTCTCCCGCAGTCCAGGGCCTGTCGCCTATTGAAAAATTCTTTATACATACATGGGCAATCGCCAAGGCCAGCAACCTCCGGAAGGCGGGACTCGCCCCCAGTGACTCCGGCTCAAGTTGATACGTATCCACGTTCTGATGGGCAAAAGCTATCTCAGCCCCAAACAGAACAATAAGCCAACTGACCTGAAGCCATATCATAAAAAGCGGCAGCGCGGCAAAACTGCCGTAGAGGGCACCGGCCCTTGCGGCTCCCACCTGGAAAGATATATATCCCCACTGCACGATCTCATATATCGTACCGGCCACTATCCCGCCCAGTAAGCCTGATCTGAAACTGACCTTTGTGTTAGGCATAAAGATATAGACAAACGTGAAAAGAAACCAGATAAAAACATAAGGGAACAATCTAATAACGAACAGTATCAGGGGGCTGACAGATCCAAGGAAATCTATCTTCTCGGTGATGAGGGTGATCTGAGTAGTAATAAATACTGTGATACTGCTTGACAATATAATCAGGATGGGAGCGACAAACAAAAAGGAAAGATAGTCGCTCAGTTTTCTTCCCAGGGGCCTCTGATGGGTTATCCCCCATATATCATTAAAGGATTTTTCGATGTTTCCCAATAGTTTTATTATAAGCCAGATAAGAATTATTATGCCTACTCCTGCAATCAGCCCTCCCTTGGTCTGCTCCAGGGCGCTGTTTGCAAATTCAATTACTCTTGATATGACTTCCTCCTGGCCCCTCATCTTTTCCAGCAGCTCTCTTTCCAGCATCTTCTGCATACCGAAGCCTTTGGCGATGCCAAAGGCCAGGGCCGCGGCAGGGACAATTGCAAGCAAAGAGTAGAAGGTAAGAGCGGAGGCCCTTAATGCGCATTTGTCTTCGTCGAAGCCCCGGAGGGCGAGGACCACAGTTCTTATCTGTCTGGCGACAAAGGATTGTTTATGGGAAAGTGTGCCGGATCGGATCTGAAGCAAGTAATCGGCAAATAGATTTTTAATGTCCTGAAGGCCCAACGCTGGCTCCTATCGATAAAACGTTATTGAATCCTCTTAAATTATTATAACATGATTTCGTTTTATCCGGTTAATGAGTACGCTAGTCAATGATATCTGAATATTTTGTTCTATATGGGCCATGGGGTTCTCTTTTAAGCGGCGAACTCGTTTATGTGCTATGACCCTTCACAAGACCAGACGAGGCGGGCGGGTAGCATTTTCCAGACTTGGCCGGACTAAAGAATCTTGTATTATCTCACAAGTATTCCGCCCGCCTGGGTGGCACCTTACGTAATTAGCATGCTGTTAATGTTTTCGACCCTTAAAAGAGAGCCCCATGGGCCATTAAGATTTTTATAATAAGGTTTAATCTTTTACTTCTTTACTTACACATTATACAGATAGACCAAAAATATTATGACTTGATAAAGATATCGCTGATATCCGGTCACGGCGGTCCTTTTCAAGACGACATCTATAGTATTCCGTGGACGTGGTCCTATTTTCAAGGGTTCGGCAAACCTTTTCCTGGTGGCAACGGCACATTCTGCGTGGGTTTCTGGTGGAGCAAACCCTTGAAAATAAGACCACTGCAGGCCTTGGGTGGAATCCTTTTTGAGATGTCGTCTTTCCAAGAACAGCCGTGACCTCAGGTGACGAAGCATAATTTCCAGGTGCTGATTATTCTAATCCGCCTGCCGCAGCCTGCTCTCAAGCAGAATAAGCGCACCGGATAACCGGGTCCTGGAAAGGAGCCATCCCAATAAAACACCGAGCGCGTTGGAGGGCTTTCATGGCTCCTGAGTCTGCCCGGCCCTCTGTATCCTTGCCCAGGTATCTCTAAGGGATACGGTCCGGTTAAACACAAGCAAGTCCTGGGATGAATCAACGCTGTCCACACAGAAATACCCCACTCTTTCAAACTGATATCTGCTGCCCGGTGCGGCATCTCTCAGACTGGATTCAACATGACAGTGATATAATACCTCCAGGGACCGCGGGTTCAGCCATGTCTTCAAATCAGCGCCGTCCTTTTCATCCGTAAATTCTTCCTTTAAAAAAAGGTGGTCATATAACCGAACCTCCGCCTCAAGGGAGTGGTCGGCAGAAACCCAGTGTAACGTGGCCTTGACCTTTCGTTCATCCGGGGCAGATCCCCCTTTAGTCTCAGGGTCATGGGTGCAATGGAGTTCCTTCACCTCCCCTGTCTTCTTGTCCTTGATTACATCATTACACCTTATAAAATAGGCATAACGGAGCCGCACCTCCCGGCCTGGCGCCAAACGGTAGAATTTTTTGGGCGGATCCTCACGAAAATCATCCTTTTCGATATAAATCACTCGCGAAAACGGGATCTTTCTTGTACCCATGGTCTCATCTTCAGGGTTATTTATCGCTTCCAGTTCCTCTACCTGACCCTCCGGGTAATTTGTTATGACCACCCTGAGAGGACGCAATACGGCCATCACCCGAGGAGATGTTTTGTTAAGGTCTTCCCTTGCGCAGTGCTCAAGAAGCGCCGTATCAATCGTGCTGTCTCTCTTTGCCACCCCGATACGCTCACAAAAACTACGAATAGATCCGGGAGTAAAGCCACGTCGTCGGAGCCCGGAGATAGTCGGCAACCGAGGATCATCCCACCCGCTGACATAATTATCTTTCACAAGTTCCCGGAGTTTTCGCTTACTCATTATGGTATGACTCAGGTTAAGCCTGGCAAACTCAATCTGCCGGGAAGGATGGATGTTTAATTCATTTATAAACCAGTCGTAAAGAGGACGGTGATCCTCAAATTCAAGAGTGCAGAGAGAGTGAGTAATGGCTTCAATCGAATCGCATTGCCCGTGAGCGAAGTCATACATGGGATAGATGCACCACTTATCGTGTGTCCTGTGATGTCTGGTATGCAGTATACGATACATGACAGGGTCCCGCATATTCAAATTAGGCGATACCATATCTATTCTCGCCCGCAGAACGCGTGAACCGTCCTCGAATTCTCCTTCCTTCATCCGCCTGAACAGATCCAGGTTCTCCTCCACAGAACGATTCCGATAGGGGCTGTCTCTACCGGGTTTGGTCAATGTGCCGCGGTATTCGCGGATTTTATCCATGCTCAGATCGTCAACATAGGCTTTCCCCGCCTTGATTAAACGGATAGCGTATTCAAATAACTTATCAAAATAGTCGGAGGCATAAAAAAGACGATCTCCCCATTCAAATCCAAGCCACCTGATATCTTCCTTTATAGATTCAATATATTCTGCCTCCTCCTTGATGGGATTTGTATCGTCGAACCTTACATTACATAGCCCGTTGTAATCCGAGGCAAGGCCGAAATTGAGACAGATGGCCTTGGCATGCCCGATATGTAGATAACCGTTAGGCTCGGGCGGGAATCTGGTATGCACACGGCCCTGATTCTTGCCTAGCCTGAGGTCTTCTTCAATTATATTGCGGATAAAATTAGAAATGGTGTTTGAATCACCTGCGGCCATAAACCCTGCTCCTTCTATTCTCCTACTTGACCATATCCAATCTCTGGTTAATTTTAATCTGTGTATAATGACCTAGTAGCCCGCCACAAGTCAAGTTAGAACTGCTGCCTGAAATACATCTGTATATCTTGAAAGCACAAGGTTTCTGCCTTTTGATTATTATCAGAGACACAAAATCATGTCCACAATATATAGAATATATATTTTAATTAAATACTATATATACTTAATATAAAAAATATGTTATATTTTATTAAAAAAAGATTGACAAATAATAATTTATATGCTTAGTTATATATAATTATTTGTTCTGTTTTAAAGATTCTTCCATCAAAACGATCTTTAAAACAACGAGAGAATTGCCATATCAGTTATGGATCAGAGTCCGACGGAATGGACCAAACCGTCTGGATGAAAGGAGGATTAAATGGAGATACCCTCGGCGGTCGAGACCATCACGGAGTACAATATCGCGTCCGAGCAATATCCAGCCGAGTACTATTACGTGGAAATCCCCATAAAAGGGCTCGGTATTACCTACCAGTATAAGATTTGGGACCTCGAGTCAACGGCAATGTCCATCCTGGTCAAAGAAGATTCACGTATTTTACCCTGGCTAAAGCCAGGTCACATACTTAAAATGAGGTATTTCTGTACCGACCTGCACCACCCTTGCAGTATCTTTGACACGGAGATTCAACATGTTACCATGCAAAGGCATGGCAGGTTAAGAGGGCATTATCTGGTCGGTCTGCTGATCTTGGACGACCAGGGTATAGATGATAGTCGTTGGCCCCATACTTTCGAAGGGCCCGGGGCACTTCCTTTCTATTATAATTCATTAATAAAATGGAGGGGTTGAACAGACAGATCTTCCACTCCCACAGTATCGGCAATACTCTGGGGTGTTCGTTACATTTGACGATGTTCCATCCTTAATGGAGGAAAAAGAAAACAATAAGCGTAACGGCATATCCGGATCAACCCCGACCTAGGTCGGGGTTTTTATGTGCCCGCTCACCTCATCCCTCCATGTTAGTGCACACAATCTCCCCAAACCGGGAGCACGAGACCACTTTCGCCCCCGTCATCAGCCTGCCCAGGTCATAGGTGACCTGTTTGGAGGTAAAGGTCCTTTCAAGGCCCTGTTCTATCTTCCTTGCAGCCATGGACCAGCCCATATGATCAAGCATCATGACTCCGCTAAGGATCAGGGAGGAGGGATTCACCTTGTCAAGACCCGCATACTTCGGGGCGGTGCCGTGCGTGGCCTCGAAGATGGCGTATCCTCTCTCGTAGTTTATATTCCCGCCGGGAGCCATCCCTATTCCCCCTACTTGGGCCGCCAATGCATCGGAGATGTAATCACCATTCAGATTCATGGTAGCGATTACGTCGAAATCCTCCGGCCTGGTAAGGGCCTGCTGGAAAAACATATCTGCGATAGCATCCTTTATCAGGATCTTTTGTTCCGGAACCTTCTCTTCAGCATCCCTCCAGTCGACGATCTTATCCTGGTAATCCTCCCTGGCGAGGTCAAATCCCCATTGCCTGAACGCCCCTTCCGTGTACTTCTGGATATTGCCCTTGTGTACCAGGGTGACACTCCTGCGCTTATTATCTATGGCAAAATCTATTGCCGCCCTCACAAGCCTCCGGCTGGCTGTTCTGCTTATGGGTTTAATCCCTATGCCTGAGTCGGGACGAATCACCCATCCGTATTGCTTCCTGAAAGATTCTATAAGCTCAACTGTCTCTTTTTCCCCGGACCGCAGTTCAAGACCCGCGTAAACATCCTCGGTATTTTCTCGGAAAATCACCATATCCACCTTTTCAGGTTCTCGCACCGGGGCAGGGACTCCCTGGAAATGTCTTACAGGCCTTACGCAGGCGTAAAGATCAAGGACCTGTCTAAGCGTAACGTTCAGGCTCCTGAAACCTTCACCCACGGGAGTTGTCAAAGGGCCCTTGATGCCGATCCTGTATTCCCGGAATGAGGCGATAGTATCCTCCGGCAGCCATTCTCCCGTGCGGTCAAAGGCCTTCTTACCGGCATAAACCTCTTTCCATAGGATCCGGCGCTTTCCCTGCCAGCAAAGCTCTACGGACCGATCTATCACCTGTACCGCGGCTCTCCAGATATCAGGACCGATCCCGTCACCTATTATGAAGGGGATAATCGGGTTATCAGGTACCTGCAGCCTGTTATCCTCAAATGTAATCTTCCCTTGCTCCACAAAAACAAATCCTTCAGTGAACTACCCCGCCCACAGGGCGGGGCATCAAAATGAACAACTTATTTAGGTTGGGGGACCAAATCCTCCAAACCCCCAGATGAGCCATTCATCCCCGTGCACAGCACGGGGTATTCTGGCAAAAGAATTTCATAAAAAAGAAACGATTTCGTTTTCGAAAAGATTTCCCCGCCGGACGGCCACATGTGTACGCTTGCTCTCACTAATGCGGCTGCTTATTTAGGCGTTCACTATATGTCCGGTCATGCTGCTTTTTTCAAAAGGCCTGCCGTTGGAGAATAACATTTTTCAGGCAACGGTCAACCCATTTTAGAATATTATTAAAGGTGGAATCATGAATGTTCGATCAAAGAATCCTATAGACCATGGAGTTGACATTCATCCCCGCTCCTATCGAGACGAATAGGGCTATGTCCCCGGAGTGGAGGCTGTGATTATTCAATTTGCCCTTCTGCAGGAGGTCGAACATGGTTGGAAGGGTTGCGACAGAACTGTTCCCGAGCGATGAAATAGTCATTGGCATGATATGCTCGGGCATATCCCTGTTCCCATATAGCTTGAATATATTCTTAAGTATAGCCCTGTCCATCTTCTCGTTAGCCTGGTGGATCAGCACCTTTTTTACATCATAAAGTGTAAGGCCCGCCTTATCAAGGCTCTTTTTGACAACCTCGGGCACAACCTTAAGGGCGTATTTATATGTCTGGTGCCCGTTCATCTTGAGGTAGATCTCATCACCATTTTTGCCGGGGTTGTGTGATCCGCCGGTCCATATTATATATGCCTCATTTTTAGTATCGGACCTGGATACATGGGAAAGGATACCGATATCTTTTCTATCGGTTGCCTCCATAAGAACCGCACCGGCACCATCGCCAAATATCATGCTGTCAATATCATGAGGGTCAACAACCCTGGAAAGGCTGTCCGCCCCTATAATAAGGATTTTTTTGGCAGCACCCGACTTTATATAGTAATCAGCGGTAATCACTGCGTGGAGCCATCCCGGACAGCCGAACAAGACATCATAGGCTACGGTATAGGGGTTTTCAACACCCAGCAAGTATTTTACCCTGGAGGCCAAGGGCGGACAGGTATCGACCCTGACACCGCCGGCTTTAACATCCCCGTAAAGATGAGCCACAATAATATAATCAAGGGCTTCCTTATTTACCTCCTTAATGGCGTCTTTTGCGGCCTCATAGGCCATGTCCGATGTGACCAGATCAGGGCTTATATACCGTCTTTCTTTGATACATGTTATCTCCTGGAATTTCTGTATTATCTCCTCCGTGGTCTTTTTTAGCCTGTTCTTTTCACCATTATAGAAGACATTATTAAGAAAAGCTGTGTTTTCCACCTTTAATGTAGGGATATAACTGCCGGTACCAGTGATAATAGAATTAAACATCCGTATCCACCTTCTCCTTCTAGAAATTATTTATCCATCAACCTGCTACAGTATTAAAATGAAATGAAACACATACGGAAACAGGGAAATAAAACATTTTGCTTCTTTTGTCAAAGGCATATCCACTTTTTCTGGTAACAGATCGGATTTTGGTCTATGCGCATGAATGGGTGTTACCTTTAAAGGCTTGATTACTTTAGCCCCTGGAGCTGGAGGATTTCGCCTTAAAGTGGGACATTCCGTTATGTTGTATATATTTGGTTCATATTTTATTAAATCTGGATTCATAGCTCTTATGACTTGACCCCTTATCGGTTCTTCCTTATATTTGAAAAACCTTAGAATCTTAACAGGAGGATTTATATGTCCAAGATAGGAATTATTGGTGTGGGCCAGAGTGCCTTTGTGCGGGGATATCCCGGCTCCATTAGAGAACTGGCTTTTGACGGTTTTAGGGAAGCTATGCTGGATGCTCAAATCACGACAAATGATATTGACGCCTCCATAATATGCTCCTCCCCGGAATATGATAAACAGCGTTCCCCTGCCGGGGTGTTAGCCGAGTACCTGGGTCTCACACCTCAACCCACATTCTATGTAGAAACACTTTGTTCGTCCAGCAGTATGGGAGTAAGGCTGGCCTATTCTCTTATTAAATCCGGGCTCCATGACGTAGTGGCTGTTGTCGGTTTTCAGAAGATGTCGGAGATATCCTCCGCCGAATCCCAGGAAAGAATGGGGAGAGGCGCTGATATCCAGTGGGAAAGCCCGTTCGGCACAATGATGCCTGCCTATTACGCCATGTATGCCAAGGCGCATATGGCGAAATACGGAACAACCAGCGAGGATCTGGCCCTCATCAGGGTCAAGGCCGCAACATACGGCCAGATTAACGAGAAGGCGGTTTACCGTAAACCTGTAACCTATGAGATGTTTTCCGACCCCGAGAGCCCTATATCCTCCCCGGTGTCCAGCCCTCTTCGCGTCGGCGACTGTTGTGCCAACGCCGACGGCAGTTCATGTGTTATCGTGGCCAATGAAGAGAAGGCCAAGGGGTTTTCCAATAAGCCTGTTTGGATACTGGGAGTAGGCGCGGCATCCACTGCCGTAAATATGGCCGGCAGGGATCTATTCACGGGACTGACAGTAGGGATTGAGGCCGGCGAACAGGCCTATAAGATGGCCGGCGTTACCCCGAAGGATATTGACATAGCCGAGGTACATGACTGTTTCACCATCGCTGAAATGATGGCATATGAAAACCTGGGTTTCGCCAAGCCCGGGGAAGGCAAGGAATTGATAAAGAGCAAGGAGACCTATAAAGAAGGTAGCATACCGGTTAACGTTGACGGCGGACTGCTATCCAAAGGTCATCCCATCGGTGCGACAGGAGGCTCCCAGATTAGGACCATTGTTCTCCAATTAAGGGGTGAGGCAGGAGAAATGCAGGTGAAGGCACCGGAGATAGGCTTGGTCCACAACATCGGTGGAGTCGGTCTTTATGGAAATGTAACTATTCTCGGAAGGTAAAAGAATGGCTAAAAAGAAAGAAGTAGATACCAGATTCAGCAAGTTCGGAACCGTAAGTTTTACCTCCCTAACCAAGTTGAACGATTTTATAGATAGACTTGAACAGGGTAAAGTGTCCGGAACCCGCTGTAAAGGGTGCGGGATGGTATTCTTCCCCCCCAGGGCCGATTGTTATCAATGCCTTGGTAACGATATGGAATGGTTTGATATATCGGGCCCCGGCAAGTTGCTTACTTACAGCAAGCTGGAATATGCCCCGGTCGGCTTTGAGAATGACCTCCCATACACTATCGCCCTGGTTGATTATGGCGATTACAAGGTCTTCGGCAGGCTGGAAAGCAGACTTTCGGAAGACGAGATAGAAGTTGGAATGGACATGAAGGTTGCTGTTAATGAACTGCCTGACAGGCAGCTGACCTACGTATTTAAAAAGGCATAGAGATTAATATCAAACGAGCTGGCCCTAATTTGAACAAACCCCCTGAACATCCGGGATGGCTTGAGATATCCACTGATATAGATCCGGCTGTACAGGAGGCCGTAAGCTCATTCCTTTTTGATATGGGATGTGTAGGGGGAGGAATTTAAGGAACGCTTTCACCCACGGGCTTACGCCCATGGCCCTCAGCTATGATTCTGATAGAGGTGTGACATTGAGACGGTTCCTTGTTGAAGAAATAAACCATAGAGAAGGATACTGTATTATCTCCGGGTCAGAGGCCAGGCACATTCTGAGGGTCCTCAGGATGGGCAAGGGAGAATCTTTTGTACTCATGGACGGAAAAGGTAACCGGTTTGAGGCCGAGATAGTCGATTCTTCCAGAAAACGGGAATTAGTGGTGAGATTAAAAAGGCCGCTCCCTGTACCACCTCCCCCTTCCATCCAAATAAGTCTCTGCCAGGCCCTTTTGAAGTCCTCGGCCATGGATCTTATCATAGAAAAGGCCTCCGAACTGGGAGTAAAAGAAATCATTCCATTCTCTTCCGAGAGAACGGTGGTAAAACTTGACGGAGACAGGGCTCCCAACAAAACAAGACGCTGGAGACAGATAGCCCAAAGCGCGGCAAAGCAATCCGGGAGGACGAAAGCCTCCGAAATAGCCTTACCTGTCTCATTTCGCGAACTAATGGGCAAATGGCGGTGTGATGACGGCATGAAGCTGGCCCTATGGGAGAAGGAGGAATCATCAGACCTTAAGAAGATCCTCAGGCCATTCCCATCATCTGTCGATAGGTTTATCGGCATGGTGGGTCCGGAAGGAGGCTTTTCCGCGGAAGAGCTCAATATGGCAAGGGAAGCGGGATTCAAGCCGGTCTCCATGGGAAGGAGCATCCTGAGATCGGAGACAGCCGCCATAATCCTGGTTGCTCTTGTCCAGTATGAATGGGGCGATCTGGGAATCTCGGGGTTGATATAGCCCCTGACACACCATCTAATTGCTGCGTGATCCATGAGGACAACGGAGCTTTGTCTATTCCCGCCAAGGCAATGACCATATCTTGCTGGTGGATCCGCCCAATACTTTGGATTGACGCCTTTGATAAATTCGTGTAATGTAAAATAGTAATTTTTGGAGATCATCCGGTTAATGAGTACGTAAACAAGTAAAAGATTGAACCTTATTATAAAACCCTTAATGGCCCATGCGGCTCTCTTTTAAGGGGCGAAAACATTAACAGCATGCTAACTACGTAAGGTGCCACCCAGGCGGGCGGAATACTTATAAGATAATAGAAGATTCTCGAGTCCGGCAAAGTCTGGAAAAGGCTACCCGCCCGCCTCGTCTTGTTTTGTGCAGGGTCATAGCACATAAACGAGTTCGCCGCTTAAAAGAGAACCCCATGGCCCATATAGCGAAAAACAGTTACATATCATTAACTAGCGTACTCATTAACCGGATGAAACATCTTTGGTTGGTATCTTACAATATAAATCTACTGTATTTATATTCAGCAGGGAGCTCTTTTCAGATTTAAAGACAAATAGGCAAGCAATCAGCATAAGGCGTCCCGGTACAAAGCCGGTAATCCTTCCCGCAACCTTTTATCATGAGGTCACGCCATGGAAAACTCGAGCATCCTGGAAAAAGCCGTCGAAGCCATAGTAATTCTAAATGCTGCCCTTACCAATATACGCTTATATCCTCCTTCCAGCGCCATGATCGTCAACTCCGTGGATTCCGCCCAGTCTATCCTCCAGTCTATTCTTGAAAAGGAGGATTCGATTGTATTCGCTGAATCAGATAAAAACCTTATTATCTCCGGTCAAGCCCTAGATGAAAAGGAACAGAAAAAACCTCAGGTTGCCGCCTTTATCCAGTTGATGCTTAATCTTGGGATCAAGAGCATAGCATTTGAAAAAGGCCTGGACAAATCTGACATTATAGGCTTGCTCGAGGTCGCAAGCAAAAAGCCGGATGATCTTCGAAAACAAGGCGGTATACAGAAGGTCATGTCAGCTAAACAGATAAAGCATATAATGCTGGACCAAAAACTCTATGTAGCTATGGATAAAGACCCGCGAATAGTGCCTGCCGAAGATACTAAGGATGCGGATAAGACCGCCCAGGCAGGAGAAATCCCTTCAGAAGGTGAACGCCGTTCCGGGGAAGACCGGCGCAAGAATGACGGTCTTGAATACCTTGCAAAGGGTGGCGTGGAGAGACGGAATGAAGAACAAAGGGAAAAACAGCTTTTACGTATTCAAAACGGCATAAACAGCATATTAAAGGGAGAGGAAAAGTACTTTACCGACAGGCAGGTAATGCATTCCCTTGCGCCGACCTTCCTGGATCTGCTCTCCCACGGAAAAGATAAGGTTACGGATGCCATTATCGATAGATTAGGTAAAGGACTCCTTAACAAAGAGGGGGACGTCCGCGCCGAGGTGGCTTCTGTCCTGGCACGGATCGGCATAAAGCTTATTTCAGATAAACGCATGGATATGATGATCAAGGTATCACATAAGTTGATCGAGTGGATTAAATTTGAGACCTTAGTGCCTCCTGCTTACAAGCATATCTGTGATCAATTAAAGGTTATATCGCAATACCTAATCTTAAATCAGCGGTTTGAGCAGGCAAAAGACCTCCTGACCCCGTTCCATCTGGTCTATTCCGGAGAGATAAAAAAGGATGAGAGTATCCAGGGCCTGTCAGGGAATGTGCTCAAGGCCGTCTCGTCCGACAAAGTCCTTGAAGCCCTTATTCCCAGGGCCGGGACGGGTGAGCAAGGGCCCGGCGATCAGGCCGTTGACATCCTGGATATACTGGCTTCAGCCTCCCCAGCCGCAAGCGACGCTCTGCAGCAGATAAAAACTGCGGCTATTAAAAAACAGGAAACCACCCCCACGAAGACGGAAGCGTCCGATGATGTCCTTTCCGGGCAAATGGCCCTGGTGGATCAACATGTGGAGAAGGGGGATACTGAATCAGCAGTCAAATTGCTTTTTGATATGATTGTAAAATATGCGGGGGGAAAAGACTTTGAAACGGCGGAATCTTTAAGGGACAAGCTTATGGAAGTCAATCCCATGGCCTTGACCGAGATTGTTAAATCAGGAGAAATCATTGATGAAGGAAAGAGCGGATCAATAGACCAGGAGCATCTGGACACCTGGGCAGAGCTGTATAAGACCCTTACCCAGGAAGAGACTTCCACGCTTTTCTATGCCATGAAGTCGGCAGAGTTTGAGCCGAAGCAGCTTGTATTTCGGCAAGGTGAACGAAACTCTAATCTCTATTTTATTAATAAAGGTCAATTAAGAATGTTCTTCATGGAGGAAGAAAAAGAGAAGGTCATAAAAGAGCTGGATGAGGGAGATGTCATGGGAGAAGACGCCTTTTTCAACCTGACCGTCTGCACCGCATCAGTCATAGCACTTTCTAAAGCTGAGGTGAATTTTCTGGAGAAGGATGTCCTGGCAAAATGGGAAGAGAGGGACTTGGGCATCGAATCAAAGCTTCGTGATTACTGCCTGAAATTAAAGAAGATAAGTGGCCTCCTGAAGAAAAGACGCCTGGATCGAAGATTGCAGAAACGTATCGAGATATCAAATAAGGTCTCCATCCAGTCTCTGGACGCTTCCGGCGCTCCTAGGGGCAAGTCCCTCACCGGAACCCTCGCGGATATATGCGGGGGAGGCGTATCCTTTTATCTGAAGACTCCAAAAGAAAATGTTGTTAATATGTTTGAGGAACCAAGGATAAATCTGAGATTCATCATTAACACAGGCGGATCACAACAGGATCTCGAACAAACCGGGACCGTGGTGGCTGCTATCCATCATTTTTACGATTATTCCATCCATGTTAAATTCGACAAAATGCTGGATGAGAAGACTATTGAAGACATCAAGGCATCAGGGGGCGCCAAAGATAAGGAGCTTGAAATGCTCACCGACTCCTGATCCCCCGCAGCCGGCAAGACCCGAGGTCAGATCTTCATTCTTGACAAAATATTGGAGAGAAAAAAATTTATAAATCCTTCTCTCTTTCCAGTGGTAAGGTCTATTAAAAAAACAGATAGAAATCTGTCAAGAATGAAGATCTGACCCCACGGGTTTTAGAAATATGGCTCGCTCCGCCCGACAAATACTTCTATATGAGAGATATACCCTACATGAGGGGCAAACATTCCAACCAGCACGCCTAGGTCACCAACAAATATGGAAAATTGGATTTAAAGGGCTTGAGCTTGTTCTCGATTTGCGTTAAATATAGTCTATATTTTCTTAAAACTTAATCTAATGCGTGGCGCGACATCTTAAGTCATTGTAATATACAGCTATGTGCCCCTAATTTTTTAAGAGGCGAGGTGTTGATTGACGGCATATTTTATCAGACGTCTGCTACTGGTCATACCGACCTTTATCGGAATCACCGTTATGGTCTTTACCATCACCAGATTTGTGCCAGGCGGCCCCATAGAACGTATGATCGCCCAATACCAGATGCAGAGCATGGGTATGGGAGGCACGCCTTCGTCCTCTCCGGCTCAAACCCAGCCCCTTTCAGATGAACAAATAAAGGAACTGGAAGAATATTACGGTTTTGATAAACCCGTGCTTGTCAGCTACTCCCTCTGGCTGAAAAAGGTGCTCCAACTCGACCTCGGAAGTTCAACACGCTACTATGAACCTGTGTGGGATATCATTAAAGACAAATTGCCGATCTCCCTCTTCTACGGCATCATGGCAATGATTCTTACCTACTCGGTGTGCATCCCCTTGGGGGTAATAAAGGCCATAAGACATAAAACCTTGATGGATAACATAACATCCATTATTGTTTTTATCGGATACGCCATACCCAATTATGTCATTGCCATTATCCTGCTTATCCTGTTTTCCTCCTGGCTTGATATCTTTCCCCTCGGCGGATTTACCAGCGATAATTTCAGTGACCTGAGTTTTATAAAAAAGATATGGGATATAGCATATCATGCCGTACTACCTCTTCTCTCTTACATGGCAGGGAGCTTTGCTATTATGACATTCATGATGAAGAACACCCTCATGGATCATCTGGCATCCGACTTCATACGAACGGCTATCGCCAAAGGGCTTCCTTTTAGACGGGCCATATTCAAACACGCTATGAGAAACAGCCTTATACCGCTTGCCACACATTTCGGCAATAACATCTCCTTGATTTTAATGGGTTCATATCTTGTTGAAAAGATATTCAATATCGACGGCATGGGGCTTCTCAGTCTGGAATCCATAATGGAGAGAGACTATCCTGTTGTTCTAGGAACCCTGGTAATATCTTCACTGCTCTTTCTTATCGGAAATATTTTGTCTGATATCTGTGTCGCGATAGTTGATCCAAGGGTAAAGTTCGAATAAAGGTGAACAACATGATAAGATTCAACCCCCTGACCATAAAAAAGATCAATCGCTTCCGGACGATCAAAAGAGGATACTTTTCATTTATAATACTCCTTGCGCTAATAGTGATATCCGTATTTGCCGAACTCCTCGTAAACAATAGGGCGATAATTGTGAAATATGATGGCACCTACTACTTTCCCACATATGGTGATATTATACCCGGATCGACCTTCGGCCTGGATTACGAATATGAGACAAACTACAGAGATGTTGCAAAGATTCTAAACTCGGCCGAGGATAAAGAAAATTTCGTGCTGCTCCCCATAGTCCCTTACAACGCCTATGAAAATGATCTGAAGGATAATGCCTTCCCCCCCTTTCCCCCTTCCGTGAAGGACAAACACTACCTGGGGACAGATAAAACAGGTCGGGATATCGTTTCCAGGCTTCTATACGGTTTCAGGATCACGATTTTTTTCTCTCTTTTTCTGCTTATTGCCAACTATTTGATAGGCGTGGCAATAGGCTGCCTGATGGGGTATCTGGGAGGAGGCTTTGATCTCTTTTTTCAGAGAATAATAGAGATATGGACGAATATCCCCTATCTCTATGCGATCATCATTATTTCTTCCATCGTGATACCGAACTTTTTTTCGCTCCTGGGCATAATGATCTTTTTCGGGTGGATAGGGATAACATGGTATATGCGAACGGCCACATACAAGGAAAAGTCAAGGGAATATGTCTTGGCTGCCAAGGCACTGGGCGCCTCAAACAGCAGAATTATCTTCAAGCATATTATTCCAAATACAATATCTCTTATTGTGACCTTCATCCCTTTTTCCATTGCCGGGGCCATAACCGCTTTAACGGCCCTGGATTACCTAGGCTTCGGCCTCCCGCCTCCGACTCCCAGTTGGGGGCAGCTGTTAAGTGAGGCTTCAGAATACACCATTAATGCGCCGTGGATAGGTGCTTCCGTCATTACGGCTCTTGTTGTAGTTCTTACCATGGTGACTTTCATAGGCGAATCCATACGGGAGGCCTTTGATCCAAAGATGCATACGACATATGAGTAACTGGGATATAATAGCGGTGGGATTAATAACCTCCACCGCGGTATCAAGAATTATAAGATATTACTTGAAATTATTTATCGGTATTGGAAACATAAGGATTCAAACAGTATGAAACGAGAGGACAAATAACATGAGTCTGAGATTCGTGTATTCTTTTTGTATGCTTTTGCTTTGCGCAACTTTTTTTTGCAGTTGTGGCAAGAATGAAGAAGATGTATCCCTGCCTGAAGAGACGCTGGAACCGCTTAAACTCGATTACAGCTACCACGAACTGCCGGATGGTATTGAATGGATCACAAACGACAGTGATCCTGTCACGGGCTCTCCCAACGCCAAAAAGGGCGGGGCTCTCAATCTTGCCCTCCAGAGCTTCCCCCTTACATTCAGGACCGTGGGACCCGATGCCAATACCGGCGCCAGATCACTTTTTAGTGACAACATGATGCTCCTGGTAGGCCTGCACCCAAATACCCAAAGACTGATACCGGTCCTGGCCAGTCACTGGGCCTATGACCAAGACGGCAAAAGCATGTATTTCAGACTGCATGAAAACGCAAGATGGTCCGACGGAGTGCCTGTAACAGCGGATGATTTCATATTCGCGCTGGAATTAATGCGTTCAGAGCATATTAAAGACCCCTGGCATAATGATAATTTTACAAAACATTTTGACAAAATTATCAAATACGATGACCTCACCTTTTCCATATCTTCCCCTGAGCCCTATCCTGACCTGTGGTTTCATCTGGAGATGCAGCCCAGGCCCAAGCATTTTTACAAGGGGATACCCAAGGATTTCGTTAATAAATACAACTGGGTTATCGAACCCAATACAGGGCCCTATATTCTAAGCGAGTTCAAAAAAGGGAAATATCTCATTTTCACAAGGAAGAAGGACTGGTGGGCCAAAGATTTGCGATATTACCAGTACAGATATAATGTGGATGAGATAAAATATACGGTTATAAGAGACACAAATGTGATGTTCGAACACTTCAAGAAAGGGAATATTGACGTGTTCGGGGCTACCAGACCCGATATATGGCATGTGAAAGCTACGGGTGAGATATTCGACAAGGGATATATTCACAAGATATGGTTCTATAATGATGTAAGACAACCTACTACAGGCCTGTATCTGAACCTGGACAAAGAGATCTTTAAGGACATAAATCTTCGCTACGCCCTTGCCCACGCTATCAATTTTGAGAAGCTCAACAATCAGGTCCTTAGGGGTGATTATGAACGGCTCCATAATATCGACACGGGATACGGGGAGTGGACAAATAAGGATATCAGGGCAAGAAAATTTGATATAGATAAGGTTGAAGAATATATGAAAAAATCCGGGTGGCAAAGAGGGGCTGACGGCATATGGGAAAAAACCGGGCGAAGATATTCAGTATCACTAACGTATGGCGTCTCCGAATATACTCCCAGACTGGTAGTTTTAAAGGAAGAGGCAAAGAAAGCGGGCGTTGAACTGCGCCTGGAGTTGCTTGACCCCAGTGCGGCCTATAAAAAAGAGATGGAGAAAAAGCATGAGGTAGTCTTTACAGCCTTTTCCAGCCCGAATCTGAGGCCGACCCCATGGCAGTCCTTTCACTCCGACAATGCGCACAAACCACAAACAAATAATATCACCAATACTGATGACCCTGAACTGGACCGGCTTATAGACGCCTACAGAGATTCACATAGCACGGAGGAACAGATAAAACTGATCCATAAGATTCAGCAAAAGATCCGCGGCATCTGTTGCTGGATTCCCTTGTACCAGGTTCCGTATATAAGGAGTCTTTACTGGCGGTGGGTAAAGCTTCCTGAAATTCCCGGAACTAGGACCTCAACATCGCTCTTTGAGCCCTATGAACCCTGGGAGAGTAAATACGGGGGTTACTTCTGGATAGACGAAAAGATAAAAGAAGAGACACTGGAGGCCATGAAAAGCGGAAAAAGCTTTGAACCTGTAACTATAATAGATGATACATATAGAATCAATTAGAGCCCGGAGCGATTTTTTGGCAGGAAATAACAAAATTATTTTAGACATAAAGAATCTGGTGACAGCCTTTCAGTCCGAATCGGGCCTGCAACGGGCGGTTGATGGGGTCAGTTTCTCCCTCAGACGAAATTCAACTCTGGGCATAGTAGGCGAATCAGGGTGCGGTAAAAGCGTGACAGCCCTTTCCATAATGAGGCTGCTTCCAAAACCTGCCGGGCAATATCTTGAAGGCGAAATCCTTTATGAAGATACCGATATTCTCAAGATCCCTCCCGACAGGCTTCATAAAATTCGCGGGAACCGGATCTCAATGATCTTTCAAGAACCGATGACGGCCTTGAATCCTGTGCAGACCATAGGGAGGCAGCTGGCCGAGGTCTTTGAATTGCACTACCCTGAAATGGACAAGATCGAGATCCTTAAGGCATGTGTGGACATGCTGAACAAGGTCGGTATCCCTTCACCCGAAACCAGGCTGGGAGATTATCCCCACATGATCTCCGGCGGCATGCGCCAGAGGGTGATGATCGCGATGGCCCTTATATGCAAACCAGATATCCTGATCGCTGATGAGCCGACAACCGCCCTTGATGTAACTATTCAGGCACAAATCCTTTCCCTGATAGAGGAGTTGCAGAAGGAAACCGGAATGTCCATAATATTCATCACCCATGCACTTGGAGTAATCGCCGAGATCTGCGATGATGTCGTTGTGATGTATGCGGGGAGGGTGGCGGAAAAGGCTTCCGTAGTTGAGCTTTTTAAAAAGCCCAAACACCCATACACCAAGGGCTTGCTTGCATCGATTCCTAGGTTGGAAACCGAGAGGAAAAGTCGACTCAGCGTCATAAAGGGAATGGTACCTGCCCTTGATGAAATGCCCCAAGGATGCCGGTTTGAAAACCGCTGCCCGGACGCAATGGATATATGCAGGACCGATCCTCCGCCTGTCGTGGAGACAGATAAAGGCCATTTTGTAAGCTGTTATCTTTTTAACTAGATAAGATCAAACAGGGATGTCCGACTATATTCTGGAAGTGAACAATCTGAAGATGCATTTCCCCGTGCGCGGAGGCATTTTCCGTCGGCAGACCGGGAAGGTACACGCTGTGGACGGTATCTCTTTCTCCGTAAGGCCGGGAAAGACCGTTGGGCTGGTAGGGGAATCAGGGTGCGGAAAGACAACCGCTGGCCGAACCATCCTTCGCCTCTATAAGCCTACTGAGGGCGAGGTGCTCTTTGATGGGAAAGACCTGTCACAACTGGGCAAAAGGCCGCTGCAGAGTATTCGCAGACAGATGCAGATGATCTTTCAGGACCCATTTGAATCCCTCAATTCCCGGCATACCATAGGCTATATCCTGGAAGAGCCTTTTATTATACATAGGATAGGCACGCCGGAAGAACGCAAAAAAGAAGTGAAAAGGCTTCTCGACACCGTGGGGCTGCCTGAAAGCGCCGGTGATCGCTTTCCCCATGAATTCAGCGGGGGACAAAGACAGCGGATAGGTATTGCAAGGGCAATTGCCTTAAATCCCAGGATGATCATCTGTGATGAGCCGGTATCCGCCCTTGACGTGTCAATCCAGTCCCAGATCCTTAACCTTCTCCTCGATCTACAGGAGGAGCTGGGGCTTACCTACCTTTTTATCGCCCATGATCTTGCCGTTGTTAAGCATATCTCGGACTTTATAGCCGTAATGTACCTGGGCAAGATCGTAGAGTATACGGATGCGGATTCACTATATCATAATCCTCAACATCCCTATACCCATGCCCTGCTATCTGCGATTCCTGTCCCTGATCCTACGATTAAAACGAAGAAACAGATCCTCACTGGCGACGTGCCTTCTCCTATTAATCCGCCGGAAGGATGCCGTTTTCACACCCGCTGCCCAATCGCCATAGATCGATGCAGGAGCGATGAACCTGAGTTATCAGCAGCACCTGGAACGGAGGGGGATGTCCATCTTGTAGCCTGTCACCGGGCAGGAGAGATGGCCCTGCTAATGGAAAAAAAGATAAAGGATATATTATGAAAAAGATAATTACCTTAATATTGGGATGGCTTCTTGTCTTTGAGATTGTCGTATCCGCCCAAACCCTTGAAAAACACCCTGACGATGAATCCGTGTCGCGCCATTTTGTGCTGGAGAACGGTTTAAAGGTAGTGCTGGTGTCTGACCCCGAATTCAATCTTTCTTCAGCCGCCCTGGAAGTCCAGGCCGGCTCTCTGATGGACCCTGAAGACAGGCAAGGTTTGGCTCACTTTGCAGAGCACATGCTCTTTCTGGGAAACGAAAAATACCCGGATGTGGAGGAGTTCCCGGCATATTTGGACAGCCATGGTGGCTATGCCAACGCCTATACCGCGGAGGCCTTTACCAACTACCACTTTGAGGTGCAGCATGAGGCATTTGAAGGTGCCCTGGACCGTTTTTCTCAATTTTTTATATCACCGCTCTTTTCCCCTGAATATGTTCAGAGGGAGATAAACGTTGTCCATTCCGAACATCAGAAAAACCTGGAGCAGGATACCTGGCGGGAGATGCAGCTTTTCCGCAACTTCTATAAAAAGGACCACCCGGCCAATCATTTTTCCACTGGAAATCTGGATACGCTTAAAGGGATAACACAGGAGGAGTTTGTCCGGTTTTATAACAAATATTATTCGGCCAACCGGATGAGCCTGGTCCTTCTAAGCAGTAAAAGCCTGGACGAACTGGAGACAATGGCTAGGCAATACTTCCTGCCCATAAATAGCAATCATACAGACAGGACATGTTATGATCCGGGCTATTTAGATAGAATCCAGGGCATTCGCCTGATAAAACGGATTCCGGTTAAGGATCTGAGGTCATTGACCCTCAGTTTTGCCATACCCTGCTTTATCAAGCATTTTAATGTTAAGCCGGCAAGGCTGATTGCCTTCTGTATAGGGCACGAGGGTGAGGGTTCCCTGTTGTCCTTTCTCAAAGAACAGGGATTAGCCACCGGCTTAAGCGCTGGGGTGGGTTATCCCACTCTGGACTATGGCAGGTTCTTAATCGATATACAATTGACCCAAAAGGGGCTGGACCGATACCGCGAGGTAATCCAATACTGTTTCAGCTATATCCGGCTCCTTCGGGAGAAGGGAATACCAGATCACACCTTCAGGGAGATCCAGCGCATGGCTGAACTTGACTTCACTTATGAAAACAAGGGGGAAGGAGCGGAACGGGCATCTGAGCTGGCCAGCAATATGAATCGTTATCCCCTTGAAGCAGCAGGTTCTGTTGATTATCTATATGAGACACTGGATCAGGGTCTTGTCCATTCCGTGCTTGACCACCTGCGGCCCGATAACATGCTATGCGTGCTCACTGCCAAGGGGTTGGAGACGGATAGTGTCGAACCCTATTATAACACCAAGTTTTCTTATCATATTGAAAGGGGTGATTACTATACTTCCCTGCTCCACCCGCCCAAGGTCAAAGCCCTATCCCTTCCGGCCCCAAATCGTTTTGTGCCGGATAAGGTGAATTTGTTTGCCGAGCGTCCGGTCAACCTTATATATGAACCCGGCCTTGAATTGTGGTACAGCCAGGATGTCACATTCAGAAGGCCCAAGGTGAGTCTTATATTCCGTATTCAGCCTCCGGAGGATCTTGTAAATCCCGCATACATGACCCGCCTTTCCCTTTATGCTGCATGTGTTAACGAAGAATTAAACGAGATGGCATATGCCGCCCATGAAGCGGGGTTGCGTTATAATCTTTCCGCTGATCTGGAAGGGCTGACCATTATCATTAGCGGTTATGCGCAATCCGCCCGCATGCTGTTAAATGAGATTGGCAATGGGTTAAAATCCCTTGATGTGTCTGAACAGCAGTTAGCGCACATAAAGGAACGGAAATTGCGCGAATGGAAAAACTTTAAAATGGAGCAGGCGTGGGAGATAGCCCGTCATATTTCTCGCAGGATCCGAAAAGAGACCTATTTTAGTTTTGACTCCTTGGTAAAGGAAGGCAAGGCCCTGGACCTTATGGACCTGAGGCAATTTGCCGATAGCCTTTATAAGAACACACGTATTGAAGGATTAGTCCATGGAAATATCACTGCCAAAGAGGCTGAATCTTTATCCCTTCTCCTGCAAACTTTCATCCCCTCTGAACCCTTGGATAAAGACCATACATTTGAACAGGCCATCCTGGTTGAAAAAGAAAATGACCCCCTGACATATGTAGAAAGACTGGAGACCAATAATTCCTGTTTTTGGAGGACCGTTCATATAGGGAGTGAAAGCCCCGAGCTGAGGATGGCGGCCCGGATCATTGAGAAGTTCATTTCCCAGCCGTTTTATACGGAGATGCGTACCCGACAGCAACTGGGCTACATTGTATGGGCAGTAGCGCCGGAGGATAACGGACAGTACTATCTCTTTTTCATTATCCAGTCCGAAAGTCATCCCGCGGATCAGATACGAGAGAGAGCAGACGTATTTATCAACAGCTTGCCCGCTAAGTTTGACCAATTATCTGATGAGGAATTTGATGAATTCAAGGCTGCTGTACGCGCCGAACTCCTGGAAAAGCCCAAAAGTATCGATGAAAAACGTGTCCTCTTTGATAGACAAACCTTTGAATATGATAAAGATTTTGACCGGCGGCAGGAAAACCTGGAAGCATTGCAGAATCTTACCCGAGCAGATGTCTCCGCATTACTTTCGGGTGTTCTTAATGCTGATTCCAGGAAAATAGTGGATATCCTGCTATTTGCCAAACATCACAGCATAATGGATAATACAAAACCTTCTATCGAGTCCATCGACTCATTCAAGAAAGGCCGTGAGTTTGTGCCCAGGCCCAATAGCTCGGAACAAGAGACTTATCAGTAGAAAGCCGCAGCCACCCGCCGGGCCCGTAGGCCTTTTGCTCCAGAGGGAGGACCCGGTACAATTATCTATCGCCTGAATCAGGAATGCGCTCAGGAACAAATGTCTAAGTTCCTATCTCCCAGGATGAGAGGTACTTCTCCTGCTCAGGTGTCAGGGTGTCTATTTCTATGCCCATGGATTGGAGTTTCAGCCTTGCTATTCCTTTATCTATTACTGCCGGCACGGGATAGACCTTTTTCTCCATGTTTGCATGTTCCTTTGCCATATACTCGGCCGATAATGCCTGATTGGCGAAACTCATGTCCATGACACTGGAGGGATGGCCTTCTGCTGCCGCAAGGTTAATGAGACGGCCTTCGCCGAGCACGTAGATTCTTCGACCGTCTTCAAGGACGAATTCTTCAACGAACTCTCTTATATAACGACGGGTCTTGGTGATCCCCGTAAGGCCGGCCAGGTCCAGTTCCACGTCAAAATGACCGGAATTGGACACAATGGCCCCATCCTTCATGGTCAGGAAATGTTCCGGCCGAATGACATTAATGTCACCTGTAAGGGTGCAGAAAAAATCCCCCTGTGGGGCGGCCTTAGCTATGGACATTACCTGGAAGCCGTCCATGACTGCCTCCAGAGCCCTTAAAGGATCCACTTCACATACGATTACATGAGCGCCATGTCCCTTGGCACGTACCGCAACCCCCCTTCCGCACCAGCCATAGCCGTTCACTACAAAGGTCGCCCCGGCAAGAAGCCTGTTCGTGGCCCTTATGATCCCGTCCACGGTGCTCTGGCCTGTCCCGTACCGGTTATCAAAGAGATGCTTGGTGTCCGCATCATTAACCGAGATAATAGGGAACTGTAAGACATTGTCCTTCTCCATGCTCCTGAGTCTGATTACCCCTGTTGTGGTTTCTTCGGTGCCTCCTAACACATTCGCCACTAATTGTTTCCTCTCCTCTTCGTCAAGGCTATTAGCCCACTGGCTTACAGAGGGTTCCAGTTCATCCCATCTCTTCAGGGCTATAAAGTGCAGAGAACTCACTAGGTCGGCACCGTCATCCATGGTAAGGTGAGGTTTATGCCTTAGTGCGGAAAGGATATGGTTGTAGTAGGTAGCGTGGTCTTCGCCTTTTATTGCGAAGACAGGTATCTTATCATCTGTTACCAGGGATGCCGCAACATCGTCCTGTGTGGAAAGGGGGTTTGAGGCGCACAGAACAACCTCGGCTCCACCCGCCTGGAGTGTCCTCACAAGACCGGCGGTCTCGGTGGTTACATGAAGACATGCTGAAAGCCTCAAACCCTTAAGAGGTTTTTCATGGGAAAAACGTTCCCCGATCTGCTTTAATACAGGCATGCTCATGCCGGCCCACTCTATTCGCAACCGTCCCTTCTCGGCCAGGTTTATATCCTTGATGTCGTAATTCATTATATTGTCCTTTTCAAAACTAGTAGTTATCAATGCCAAATCATCAGTAAACTGCCTTCATTTTAGATGAGCTGTGAATATTCAGCTTCCATAACTGACCCCTGACCGCTGATTGCTTAACAGCTACTTCACCGCCTTCTTAAGCATTTCCACCATGTCCGTCTTTTCCCAAGTGAACTCAGGGAGCTCCCTCCCAAAATGGCCGTAGTTACATGTCTTTCTATAAATAGGCCTTCTAAGATCGAGCTTTTCGATGATGGCAGAGGGCCTGAAATCGAATTCCTTTTTAACCATATCGGTTAATTCAGCGCTTGATACCTTCCCTGTGCTGTAGGCCCCTACCTGCAAGGATACCGGATCAGCCTGGCCTATGGTATAGGCGATCTGAATCTCGCATTTCTCGGCAAGTCCCGCGGCCACTATATTCTTTGCGATATACCGGCACATATATGATGCGCTTCTGTCCACCTTTGAAGGATCCTTGCCTGAAAATGCACCCCCACCATGATATCCAAACCCCCCATAGGTATCCATTATAATCTTTCGTCCGGTCAACCCGCAGTCACCTAGAGGTCCGCCCACTACAAACCTGCCCGTCGTATTAATGTAGATTCTGGTATCCTTGTCCATCATCTCCCCGGGGATTATCTCTTTTATCACTTCCTCAATAATCGCCTCCCTCAGGGTTTCGTAATCAACGTCAGGGCTATGCTGGGCGGCTATAACCACTGTATGGACCCTTCTAGGTTTCCCATCAACATACTCCACCGTAACCTGTGATTTCCCGTCCGGCCTCAACCACGCCAGCTTTCCTGATTTACGCACGTGGCTCAAGCGTTGGGTGAGTCCATGGGCAAGGAATATGGGCATAGGCATAAGGCTCGGTGTATCCTTGCACGCGAACCCGAACATCAGGCCCTGGTCACCTGCCCCACCGGCATCGACACCCATGGCGATATCCGGGGACTGTTTGTCAATAGATGAGAGAACCGCACAGGTCTCCCAGTCAAACCCCATGGATGAATTGCGGTATCCTATATCTTTTATGGTCTCCCTGACCACCCCTGGAATATCCACATACGCCTCGGTGGTTATCTCCCCCGAGATAATAGCCATCCCCGTGGTTACCATGGTCTCACAGGCTACCCTCGCGAATTTATCGTGCTCAAGGATCTTGTCCAGGACATGATCTGAGATCTGGTCCGATATCTTGTCAGGATGGCCTTCTGTGACCGATTCCGATGTAAATAAAAAATTTGACTTCTTCATTAAATACTCCTTTCAGTTTTCCACTGTTCCTTGTCCTTCTCTCGACATTTTTTAAGGTTTTCCACTAGACACCCCGACCTGTTCAATCCTTACCTCTTATCAGACAATTATCTATCAGCCTTGTTTTACCCACCTTCACGGCAAGGGCCAGAAGGCATTCGCCCTCCACGGCATCCATATCCTCCAAGGTCAAGGAATCACAAATACTTATATATTCGATATTTGTAAAGGGATAACTTAAAATCAATCCTTGAATAGCTGATCTTATCCTGTTCGCGTTCCTTTCCCCTTCTTTTGTCAGGGCATGGGCCATGTCAATGGATTTCTTCAGGCACAGGGCCGACTCCCTCTCTTCAGGATTCAGGTATTTATTACGGGAACTCATCGCCAGTCCGTCAGGTTCTCTCGCAGTGGGGACACCAATAACTTCTATGTCCATATTCAGGTCCTTTACCATGCGGCGGATAACTATCAACTGCTGGTAATCTTTTTGACCGAATATGGCAAAATGGGGCTTGGTTATATTGAAAAACTTGGCCACCACCGTTGCCACCCCTTCAAAATGCCCTATTCGGGACAGTCCGCACAGGTATTGTGTAACCCGTTCGACAACTACCTTTGTCTGGAATTCCACAGGATACATCTCTTCGACCGAGGGAGCAAAAATAATATCCACACCCATCTCTCGGGCCTTTGAAATATCACCCTCCATATCCCGTGGATACTCTTCGTAATCCTCGGCAGGCCCGAACTGAGTAGGATTTACAAATATGCTCATTATCAGCACATCGGCAAATCGCCTCCCTTCCGCTATCAGTCGAAGGTGCCCCCCATGCAAAAATCCCATAGTTGGAACAAAGGCTATTCTCTTTCCTACAAGCCTTATCTCCTCACTTTTTTTCTGCATCCCGGCAACGGCATCTATTATCTCCATACGTCAACCTGTTATATATCTTATGGGAAAAAACCCACTATCCCTTTGAGCTGATTGGTATATAATACTGTGTCCCGGACCTGATTTTACTTATCTCATGTACAAGATCTTCAAAATCCTCAGGTATATTCACGAAATCAATATTGGAGCCATTCACGACAAGCATAGGCGCATCCGTATAATGGAAGAAAAACTCATTAAAGGCCTGGTTGATATCATCCAGATATCTGAAGCTTATGGACCTTTCATATTCCACACCCCTCTTTCTTATCCTCTCCATAAGGACCTCTGTCTTTGCCTGGAGAAATATTACCAGGTCAGGGGCGGATATCCTTTTCTTAAGTAGATGAAACATCTGTTCATAGAGCCAGAATCCGTCATCGTCCAGATTGACGTGGGCGAATATCCTGTCTTTATCAAACAGGTAGTCAGAGACGATAAGGCTTTGGAAAAGTCCCTTCTGATTGATCTCCAGGGAATGCTGATAACGTCTCAATAGAAAGAACATCTGGATCTGGAAACCGTATCTTTTAGGATTCTGATAGAACTTGTCCAGAAAAGGATTATCATCAGTATGCTCCAAAAGGGTTTGCCCGTTAAGCTTTTCAGCAAGTTTAACGGCCAGGCTGGTCTTTCCCACCCCCAATGGACCCTCAATAACAATATAGTGATGCGGAATGCCTATTTTTAATCCCCTTAAACATGCATTTTTACATGGATAGTTTGAAACCAAATCCATTAGCACCGGCTGAAATTTTTGTCAAGAAAGGCTCTTATCAGGTAGTTATGCGGGAAAGGGTAGGGATGGAATCATGCCCTCTTTATTTGCCAAATGATAATTTGAATCTTGTAAAAATATTACTTAATTTATTATTGCGTTTATCAAATATAATTTTAGACCTTTTATAACCTTTCTTAATTTGATAATCCCTGTTTTTACCCATTACATAGATTTGAAATGCCTTCTCCACCTTTTTATACACTTTGACTTCAGCTCTGGTTATTTTATAACGGTCCAACACTTCCTTAATATTTATGAATTCTTTTATATATTCCGAATATTTGCCAAAAAAGGCTTCTACGTTTCTGAAGATAATGAAATTAATAGGTATCTTGAATTGGAAAATCCATTCATAGTCGAATATTTCGAATTTATTATTCTTATTTAGTATTATATTATCAAAGTTGAGATCAATAATGGCACATCCCATAGAACCAGCAGAATCCATCCCTTTGAAATTGCCGAATATCCTATAGGAATATTCCTGGTCCTCAAGGTCATCATATACGGGCACTAAAAGACCTCCGATCAAGCGCACGTAACCATCCAGCAAAAGGTAAAATTCGGAAGTATTACTTTTAAACACAGCATCTATCAATAACCTGTCCAGACTTTTCCCCGGCACAAATTCAAAAACAATCTTTCTATCAGCAAGCTGTGCCCTCGCTATATCCATATCCTGACAGAAATTTTCAAGGAATCTGTAATTGTCATAAATAGCCTCTATATGTTTTTTTGCTTCCCGGGTGAGTGCCTTCTTTAATACTTTTAATTTGTCATCTTGTTTATAAATGCTTGTTTCAATCTGAAACGCAGGTCGTCTCTCTCTGTTGAACTTGCTGTATATAATCTCCGTGGCCTTGTCTGAATCGTAACAGAAGAGCAGGAATGAGTTGGCAAAAAACGGGAACTGTCTGTTGATAATTATATTGTCATATGCTCTCGCTTCATTGAAAAAGACAATCCTGTCATTATCATAATTTGGAGAAACACCTTCTATCTGTCCAATATCAGGCAAAAAATCATCTGAAAATATCTGTTGAGGAAGCTTATAGTCAGGCAGCGGATAATGGAAATATATGTCTTTAAAACCTGCTGTTTTTAAAAGATCTTCCAGCTCGGATTTGCCAAAGGTCCGGACGCTGATGTCATTCAGATAATTCTCTATGCCTTCAAAATATCTGCCGGAATGATTCTCTTTTGCCCCGGCCCAATATTTAAGGCCAAATTTGTTTTCTATAGCTAAGATTAATGTTCCGCCAGGCCTGAGATATCCTTTGATCCGCTTAAGAAAATCGTAATAAGGATTATCTGTATGGGTAAATTTACCTCCATATTCCAGGACCCCGATCAAGGTTATATAGTCAAAATTCTCGTCAAAAGGAATATCCTCCGCATTACCTACAACTATTTCCAGGTTAGACCTGTCTTTGTGCCATGTCGAGATAACTTCGGCCCTTTTTCTGGATAATTCAACAGCAACCACTTCCTTGACTTTTTCGCAAAAAAGACCTGTTAACGCGCCACACCCTGCTCCAATTTCCAATAATCTGGCATTACCCTTGAAATTGTACCATTCCAGAAGGTTTCTTCTTAATGGAGAAAGGTGATACAGTATCGGCCATCTGTGGTCATTAGCAAAAACTCTTGAAAAATCAGTATTATTTTTTACTATATTCAGAATATCGTTTTCTATATCTCCATCGCTATAGAAATCCTTTCCGGAATAAAAATCAAGATTGAGTTTCAATGGGGACATCCTTTACCTGTATATGGATATGGTTATCGTTTAGCATCGGGCCATCTTTTTGTCAATAAACACGAATAACACTTTGAGCAGAGATCCTAGATTACCCTTGACAAATAAAATACCTGTGATTATTGACCATTCAAAATGATCAATAGTCTATTCCCTTGATTGCTTGAATTTTTTTAAAAACCTAATTTCCTGATCGACCGCGGGAAACAGAACATGATGTTTAACAACTCCGCAATATATTTCACCATCAGGGAAGGGAAAAGGATTTATGGATAAAAAACAGGCCAGCTGGTATGCTATCCATACAAGAAGCCGTTTCGAGCAGAAGGTATATGACGGTATCTTGGGCAAATCTATTGAGGTCTTTCTCCCGCGCATCCAGGTAATGAGCCGAAGGAAGGACAGGCGCAAAAAGATACTTATCCCTTTACTCCCCGGATATGTCTTCGTTCATACCGCTCTTGACCCTGAAGAATACCTGAATATACTTAAGACAGTTGGAGTGGTTCGCCTGATCGGGTTTAAAGGCCAGCCGGTTCCTGCGAAAGAGGAAGAGATGAATTCCCTAATGATACTGGACGGTACTGACCGCACAGTGCAAAACAGGGACTACATCAACCAAGGGGACAGGGTAATGATTATGGAAGGGCCATTGAGAGGTCTGGTGGGCTTTTATATCCGGCATAAAGGTCACAGTGATAAGGTCGTTATATCTATCGATCTGTTGCTTAGATCACTGGAAGTGGAAATAGAAGACTGGGCTCTTGAGAAGATTCCTTGAGAAGGTATCCGCCAGGCACGGGAAAAAATACGGCAATAAGGTATTCACAGGCTCAATATCTGAATTTTATAGATCATGACATGGTTCTGCATCCCGATTTCAATTGCCAACCACCTTGCTTCGGCACAAGGAGGGCTTTTTCTACAGGGAAAAGGCGTTTTCAGAATTTTCCTTGGAAGGAGACATGTTTGCCACAACCGAGGTTTTAGTATCTCATCATCGGGGTCGAATAGCTCTCTTGACGGAAATCAGAGCAAAGACGCCTTAATCTAAGATAATATATAAGTTTTTTAACTGGATTATGGGGATACATGGTATTTGCAAGTAACAGGCGATTATTAAATTTAGGTAATTGATTAGGTTATGGCACCTATGTTAAAGGTGTCAAATGGACCTAACTACTTATTATAAGGTTATTTCCAGCGGATCTAAGGCTAAAAATTACCTATCGAAAAAATGCCTTAAAAATGGACATAGATTTTGCCCTCGTTGTGATAACCGAAAATATTATAAATTAAGCACTGGGAAAAGACGTTGTGCTAAATGCAAACATACATTCCATGACTTCTCAGGCAGATGGATTAACCATGGCAGACTATCTT
>Ga0315543_1000241_pt1 | contig 68725 bp, 43 predicted proteins | sample SalMarSW160210MG_2_FD_203098 | JGI IMG/M metagenome (GOLD analysis project Ga0315543, IMG submission 203098) | Salt marsh sediment microbial communities from the Plum Island Ecosystem LTER, Massachusetts, United States - Salt Marsh Sediment SW1601-210 ... | reverse complement strand
CCTCGGCAGGACGCGGACACCGTCTCTCCAAACCAGCCCCCAGTCGAGAATCAGGAGGACAGCGACCGCCGGTGAAAGCCACCCTCGCACGAACCCGCTGGGGATGCGACGCTCCAAGAACGTCAGGAGTAGAGCGACCGCCACCGCTCCCCCTGTCGCAGCCAAAAGCAGGTATTTCGCCGTTGAACCGATGTTCCTCAAGAAGGGAGCAAACCAAAGAATAACGTTGTGGAGCGGGAAGACACTTCCGAGGAGCGCTCCGCAGGCCAGAACCATTCCCAGTCCCGTCAGCACAAGGGATATCGTCAGCCGGGGGCCAATTTCCGACGCGGGCGATTCTTCTCTCCCGGTTGCGCGCTCTCCGGCACCTCGGGGGGACAGGACGGTTCCCGCCGGGAAGTGCGGCCGGAGCTCAGGCAATTTTCTCCACGCCAAAATAGCCGCCGTTGCCGTGAGCATCAACCCGATGAAAACCCAGCCAACGTAGGCGCCCCCTTCTGGTGAGCGGATAAACAGCTTCTGCCAGGGCACTGAAAAGGGGGTCGCCCGAACCGCCGCCCGTCCCTCCGTGACAATCCTCCATGCGAGGAACGCGACCTTCAGGTAAAGCGGATAAATCATCGCGATAACAAGCCCAACCGCGGCCGGCCACAGTTTCACCACGCGCCCCCAGGGAAGATGAACCGCGCCCGCCGAGAGTTTTTCCTTTTGAATGGCTCTCAGCAGAAACGCAAGATGGCACACTCCAAACAGTAAAAGAGAACCGAGCAGAAGCCTCGAGCCAAACCTGGGCGCATTCACATAATCCGCGGCGAAATATGCGAATAGCAGCCAGAACGAAGCCCACGGCCAGGAAAGCCATCTTCTCCTGAACGGTTCCTCCCCTACCCCAAGCCACCTCAAAACGACATCCATCAGCAACACTACGCCCAGAACCGCCAGCGAGAAGAAAATCAACAACCCTATGAACGTCGGGCTGACGGGGGGAACAGCTCTCATGCGCACCCGCTGGAAGTGGTAGGTTACTGCGAACAATCCGGCGGCGAGCATCGCCTGCCAGCTCACCGCGGAAACGATTCGAAGCCGCCGTGCGCCTGTGCGCTCGGGAAGCTTCATCGCCTTTTCATGCAGGAGCTTCCAGAGCAGCCAGAAAGGAAGCAGCAGGCAGAAGAAAAAGAGATAGGGCGAATTCTGAATGCCCATCATCATCAAAGACACCGCAGCCGTGCAGCCCCATCCGATTCGCCCGGTCTGCCAGTTCTTCTCCAGCCCCCACCATGCCATAGGGAAGAGAAAAAATGCAAAGCCCACAGCCTCTCCTCCGAACAGGGAATTCAGTCGCTGCGGGAAAAGCGTCAGAACTATGCCGGCGCACACCGCTCCTCCTCGGCTCGCGCCAAAGGCCCTCGCAAGACCGTATCCCGCTATCATCGTCCCCACAAACGAAAGAAGCACCAGCACGTTGTGAGCAAAGGCAAGGCTTGCGTAGGAAAAGCCCGCATGTGCCAGTGCGAATGGGAAGTAGATGTGCGGCGCGTCCGAGCGATACGGCATGGCCGAAGAGAGGAACTTCACCAGCGGCCAACTGACCCATGTCGCCAGACCCATTGCAACGGCGACAAGAAGAACGCCTGTGTAAGATTTTCCTCGGCTATCAGCCATCGCAGTCTCTCGCTAAAGCGGGAATTCGGCCGGATTATCCGCCTCCCTGAACTCGGAAGGGCTGGCTCGCCACTGCTCTCGAGACCATATTATCATAACAGAGGCTTGCAGGGCGCGGCTTCTCCTCCGAGGACCGATTGCCGCCCGCTCACCTATCCGGATGTTCCTCGCTTCGCGGGTCATTCCGCCTCAATCCTGTAGAACCGCAGGAGCGATTGCTTCGCCGTCGGGTCCTCGAACTCAATCCAGCTTCCCGTCCCCGCCATCGTTTCGCGGAGCACGCGCCAGCCGTCTTCCAGCGCGTCGCAGTACAACAGCCGGTACATCCTCTCCTTTACCGAAGGCCACGAGACGATGGCTTCTCCACCGCCGCCGCTGATGCACACCAGCCGCAGATACGATTGCCCGTCCACAGCACTCGTGCCTGAAAGATACTCGCTTCGGTTGTAGCTTCCGTCGCCGTCGAAATCGTCCTCGCCTGAAACATCGCTCGCCGAAGCGATGCCGTCGTACAAGTTTGCGTCAACGATCGCCTGTTCCCAGGCGTCGGGAAGCCTGTCGTTGTCGCTGTCAACCTCCGCGTTATCCAGAGAGAACGGTTGTGCGACCAGGCTCCTTCCCTTTTCCGCACCCTCCGGCGTCACTCTCAATAAGACGTTCGCAACCTGCACGCCGCCCTCGTCAGCAACCGAGTCCCACACGAACGTATGCACCTCCCCCGAGGGAGAAGAGGAGAGCTCGGACGTGGCCTCTCCTTCGGGCGCTCGCGTCGCTCTGTGCCATTCCTTTCCGCCATCCGCGGAATATTCCACGAGCACCGAGCACGGCAAGCTCAGCACGCGGCAGAGCTTGTAACTCAGATACACCAGCCCGCGATCACCCGCCAAAACCTCCTCCGCGAGGACGACCGGCACGCCCGGATTTACCTCATCCGCGCCAATGTCGGTCAGCGCCCCGAGCAGCCCCTCCATGATTCTCGCTTCGCCGTCGAGGTCGGTTGCCGGTAATCCCGCCGCTTCGTTCGATCCCCTGTCAATACAAGGCGAGCACGGCAGAAGGTGATAATCAGCGTCCTCCGCCCCGACGAAAAGCGGCTCGGAATATATGTTCCCGTTTTTCCCCGCGAGGTCGCTGTCTTCAACGTCGCAGTGCCGAAAAACGCCTCCCCCCTGCAACACCATCGGCGAATTATTCCCCCAGATAATTGTGTTCGCGCCCTTTGCCACAGAAAGCCCTTCCGTGTACATCGCTCCCCCTTCCGGCGAAGAATTAGCAACGACAGTGCAACTGACCATGTCAACGCTGCTTCGAGAGGCGGCGTGTATTCCTCCTCCGTCATAGGAGGCTTGATTACCGCTGATTTCGCAGCTACCGATGGTCGCCGACGATAGGCTCGCCAGGCACAATCCCCCTCCGTACCATTCCGCCGAGTTTCCGGAAATCTTCGTCGTGCGGATGGTTGCCGAAGACTCCTCGTAGAAAAACAGCCCGCCGCCGCCGATTGCCGAGTTGCCGCAGATCTCGCAATCATCCAGCGCAGGAGCGGAATCAGCGTCAATGCAGATCCCTCCCCCCCATACCGCGGAATTGTTCACGACCCGACACCGTGAAATGGAGGGCGACGACCCTAAAATGTAAACGCCTCCTCCGACCGCCGCGCTTCGTCCGAAACATTCCCCCGTCCCTCCGGTAATCGTGAATCCCTCCAACCTGGCCCAGTCCACATCCTCGAAGGCGACAGGCGTGCCTTTGCCCTGGCAATCTATCACAGTGGTGTCCGCCCCCTCCCCGAGGACCTCGATATAGGACTTCATGCGGATTTTTTCCGGGTAGGCGCCCTCTCTCACCAAAATGATGTCTCTCACACCGGCTTCATCTATCGCCTCCTGAATTGTCGCGTAATCCTCCGGCACGCGGATAGGCTCGACCCGTAAGATCACCTGTACAGAAGCCGTGCATGTCGGCCTGAGCACATCGCGCACGACTATTTCGCACTCGTACGTCCCGAGATCCAGCTCGGCTTTATTGACCGAGACCGACACGGCGTCCTCCTCGCCTGCGTTCGTATCGGTGGAAGGACTCAGAGAAAGCCAGTGCGCATTCTCCTCGGCCGCCCAGGTAATGCTCTCGTAAAAGCGGACCGTGACCGTAAAGGTCTTGCTCGGCGGATTTCCGCCGCCTCTTCTCGTCGTGAAATGGAGAACATCCGGGAGTACGCGGAGCTCGGGCTTGCCTGCCTTAATCGTCAGCGAGACCGAAAGCGTCTGAGGGGAGTTGCCGGCGCCCGGCGCCTCGACCTTCACACTCGCCGTGTGAACCCCCGCCTCCATTCCCTCACTGACAACTGAGACCTGCACAACCTCGGGGCTTCCGGCGTTCGTTCCCGATTCTGGTGTGACTCGAACCCATCCTGCGTCCGCGGAGACCTGCCATTCCATCGCCCGGCCGCCCTCGTTGCGTATGCTGAAGCTCTGGGGCGCCGGCTCGGCTTCTCCTTCCTTCATCACAAAACTGAGGCTCAATGGCGTAACCGCCAGCACCGGCGGCCTCTCCTCAACCTTTGCTCTGACCTGAACGCTCTGCGGAGAGTTGATCGCCCCCGTGGCCGCCACCGTCAGCTTCCCCCAATACGTCCCCGGTGGAAGCTCAGAAATGTCAACCGACACTTCCACTATGTCCGCCTCCCGTTTGCCGCTCCCGGACGCCGGGAGAGCCGACAACCATGCCGCGTCGCTCGCGATCTCCCATGTCATCTTTCTTCCGCCCGTGTTGAGAATCGTGATTTCCTGCGGCGGCGGATTCTCCTCACCTTCCACGGAAGAGAAAGCGAGGTTCAATGGCGCAACCTCGAGCACGGCAGGAGGCTGCTCGGTAACAGTCAGCTTCACCGAAACGGTCTGCGGCGAATTGTACGCCGTGCCCCCCACAGTAATCGTTGCGGTGTACGTGTCCGGCAGCAGCCCCGCAATGCTCACGCTCACCTCGACCGTATCCGTCTCCCCGGCGTTATTTCCCGAGGGCGGGGCCAGCGACAACCACGCCGCGTCATCCGAGACATCCCACGTGAACTCTCCTGTCCCGACATTGCGTATCTCGATGTCCTGGGCCGGCGGGTCATCGCCCTCTTCGGGGCATGAGAAGACCAGTTCTGCCGGAGAAACCGACAGCCTCGGCGGAGGCTCAGAAATCTCAAGCAATACTGGAATAATGGCAGGCGAATTCGCCGCTACGGCGGAAGTTATAGTAATATGCGCTGCGTACGAGCCCGCCGTCAGACCCGAAATATCAATCGAAACCTCGACCGTATCCTCCTCGCCCGCGCTGGCGCCCTCCTGCGGTGAAAGGGTAAGCCAAACCATGTCCCCCGAGACCTGCCAGTCCATCTCTCCCCTTCCCGCATTCTTGACCGCGAGCTGCTGGGGCGCCGGGTTTTCTCCGCCCTCGAAGGAGGAAAAGCTAAGAAGCGTCGGGGAGACCGAGATGGTTGGCGGCATCTCCCTGACGATAAGCGTCACATCAACTTCCTGAGGTGAATTCACGGTTGTCGCAGTGATGGTTATCGTTGCCGTATATGTGCCCGGAGAGAGTCCGCTGACGTCCGCTCGAGCTTCGAGGGCATCCTCCTCGCCGCTGTTGCTTCCCGATGTCGGGGAAACCGAGAGCCAATCCGCGTCATCCGAAATCTCCCAGGAGAACTCGCCTGTCCCCACATTCCGAATCAACATCTGCTCGATCGGGCGATTTTCCCCCTCCATACAGTCAAAAGTGATGGCCATCGGAGAAACGGATAGCAGAGGCGGCGGCGCCGTGATTTCCAATAGCACTGCAACCCGCTGAGGCGAACCGAGCACACCCGGCGCCGAAACCGTAATGTGCGCAGCATACGACCCGATGTCCAGACCGGTCAAATCAACAGAAACCTCAACCGCGTCAACCTCCCCGATGCTGCTGCCCGATTCCGGAGACAGCGTCAGCCAGAGCCTGTCCGCCGAGAGTTCCCAGGGCATATCGTTCCCGCCGACGTTTTGAATCTGTATATTCTGCGAAGGTGGCGTGGCGCCCCCTTCCCAGGCCGAGAAATTCAGGATTTCCGGAGAAACCGACAACAGGGGAACCCGCTCCAAAACGGTCAGCCTGACCGGCACTTCAATCGTCACACCGGGAAGCTCCAAGCAGGACACCGTAATCGTCGCGTCATAGACCGCCGGACTCAACCCCGAGGTTGCCACGGAAACGGCGACCTCGTCTTTTTCGCCGGCGCTTTGGCCGCTGACGGGGATGAGCGTCAACCAGGGCGCGTCATCGGCGACTCGCCAGTCCATCTCGCCGCCCCCCGCATTCCACACATTCATCACTTCTTCCGCCGGGTCGGGATCACCTTCCATTACCTGAAAGGCAAAGGACGCGGGCGAGCACGACAGTTCCGGCGGGGGAACGTTGTCCACGATGAAATTGGCCGTCGCCCCCGCTGTTCCCTGTTCCGGGTCATAGGGCGTAATGCGGATCAGAACGTGGTCCTGCCTCGTCAATCCGATGTCCGCCACCGAGTTCCACACGAAAACGTGATTCTGGCCTGTCCGAGATGACGCGAGGTTCGCCGTGCCGTCCCCGCCGGGGCCCGCGGTCGCCGGACGCCATGTCCAGCCCCCATCGTCGGAAAAATGCACCGCAATCGTGCATTCATCACCCTGCACGTCTTTCAGGGTATAAGAGATGACGACATTCCCGCTCTGAACTCCAGCCGGCGTCTGCACTATCGCCACAGGCGGCGATTCTCCGGTCGGCACAATCTTCACCTGGATAAGAAAATCGTTGTCGTCGTCAATTCCACCGGTTGCTCGGTCCAGATGAAGCAAGTAACCTTCGGCCTCGCCGCTTATGACTGTCACCGCCGTATCGCCGAGCCCATTATCGCCATTTATGTCGCTGAAAGTCTCGTTGGGACGGTTGCCTGAGTAGGCTGATACGCCGAGCGAGATCACATAGAAATCAAGTTTCGAGCCTGCTGCCATGAAGCCGAGGCTCAGCTCCTTCGCAGGAGTGGGGTTGTGGGGCAAGTTCTGAAACAGAATGTAGCGGTTTTGAGCGGGAGTCGTTGCGCTTGCGTAACCAAACCCGATCTCAGAGTCGGCTGCCGAGTCGCCTCCCACGAATGAGACGAAGACCTCGCCGGGAGTCTTCGTGGTTATCAGGGGCCAGGAGCCCGCGGGTTCGACTCTAAACCAGCTATCGCTCGTGTCCGACGGGTCGCCATCGGCGGCGTCCGAGACCCTCACCAAGCACATCGCAGAGGGAATGTTGGAGACAGTCCACGACTCACTTCCATCGTTCGGCGTGCTCGTTTTGAAAACGGACCAGGTTGTCCCCCCGTTGGACGAATACTCTATCTTCACGAGCGCACTGCTCACCGCGGCTGTCCAGGTGATGTTGTAAGCGCTCCCGACGAGCCACCGCTCGGAGCCGTTCGGCGAGGTCACCTCCACCGATTCCACCCCGTTTGCAGGCGTATGCGATGGTGACTCGCTGGCAGGCGCAACGCTCCCCCAGCCGCACCAGGACACAGCGCTTGCAACAACGCCGGCAGACGCCGCACAAACAATCAGCAGCAGCCGCATCCTCCCGTGACCCCAGCCCTGGCGCCCCCTGAGGCCCGAAAAGCCGCTGTGGCCGCGGAGGGCACCGTACAACAGACGCCTGGCAAGCGAAAATGGGTAAAAAGAAAAAACTCTCATTCGTCCCGAAGTCACGCTTAGCTCCCTTCCCACAAAAACTGAGCTCTACAGCCTTCGCACCGCTGGTAAGCCCTCATCGCGCACCCGCGCCTGCCGTTTGGTAGATGAGGCGCGAGCGGATGTGACGAGCCTTTCCGCATGTCTCCCGGCAGGCTTCTCAGGAGGAGATTAGTCCTTATTCTCCGTTTTGTCAAGACGGAACGTTGGCGAGCAGTAACCCCTCAGTCTTGGGCGGATGCCCCGCGAAGGCGGAGAAGGGAAGAAGGGAAAAGGAGAACAACGCAAAGGCGCAGAGTCGCAGAGAGGAGAATGAGAAGGACTCCGTCGTCGCCTGCCGTGGCATGGGCATCTTGCCCATGGACGTTCACGGGCGGGACGCCCGTGCCACGTGGGGGATGGCTTTTTTTGCCGTGAAGGGTACAGGCCGAGTCCGTCGAGGGCGAGGGAGCCCCTCGATATCCCCCGCGGAACGCGGGGCGGGACGGGACGCCGGCGATACGTGTGCCCTCTGCGTGCTCTGCGCACTCTGCGGTTTCACCCTCAGCCGCCGGTAACGGAGGCGTTACGGCGAGCAGGTCTGGGGAACAAGGCGGCCATTGGGGAGGCGGGAAGGCATTTGAGAGGGGGAGAGGCTTTCGCGACGGAACGCTCCTTTCCTCACGGTCATGTGAAGGCGGTGCTGGGGACCATCCGAAAGCTGGGATTGGACAAGTTGATTTCGTCGAAGCGCTGCAGGGAGCGTGACCTGGCGGTTGCGATGGTTGCCGAGCAGTTGATTGACCCCTCGGCGGCGGCCTATGGATTGCTCAATTCCTGAATCTTCTTTTTCGCAGCTTTGCCTCTCTCGGAGTCCAGGACGAGGGATACGATCTTCCGGTAGAGGGCGATTGCAGCGTCGAGTTTGCCCTCCTGCTGTTTCTGGAAAGCTTTTTGCCAGTACAGCTCTGCGAGGCGCTTGTCAATGGCTCTCAAGGATTTCGTTTTTTCTTCGAGAATCCGCTTGATGATGGGCTCTTCTTTGCAGAGCTCGGCGAGCTCTTTCTCCAGAAGCGTTCTGTCCGAGCGGGATGAAGAAAGCTCAATGGCTTTTCTGTAAGCGAAAATGGCGTCGGCGTATTCTCCAGCTTTGGCTGCGGCGCGCCCGAGAAGGCAATGCAAATTGGCGGATTGCTCAAATCCTGCTTCGATACCCTTCCGGCAGATGCTCGCCGCAGGCTGATATTGCTCATAGTTGATAAGCATCTGGGCGGCATCGCGGTAGTCTCCGGAGTCGTTGCCGTATTCATCAAGCAGGTCGCGGATTACGGAAAGAGCCTCGCCCGGCTGGCCTGCTTTTAGGAGACACTCCGCGAGCTTGTTCATGTACACCTCATTGGCGCCGGGGTTGACATTTATAAGGCTTTTATAGACGGGAGCAAGTTCTGCCCAGCGCTCTTGGGCAGTGTAGAGCTTAATCAGTTTCCCGGAGATAAAGGGGTCATCGGGAAAGACGTGAAAGGCCATCTGATAACTTTCGATGGCCTTATCGGTGTCGCCCAATTGCTCGTAGATGGCGCCGAGGGTTCTGCATATTTCAATTCTCTCTTTTTCGGCTTGGTCAATCTTCTCCCGGAGGGCGGACACGGCATCGTACTGGGCGCCAAACGATGGCGCCGCCGCAAAAAGCACCCCGGCGAAGAGAAGCCAGAAACGGCGTCTCCCGGAAGGGAGCAATGGGGCCAATTCAATTCCCGGGGTATCCGGCGGAAATGCCATCCCATCTACCTTTTCTTATTGAGTCGGAGGGTGTGACCGCATTTTCCAGACCTTAGTGCTGTGGTTCTTAAGTTCGGTCACGTATTCTTTTTTTGACAGGATAACAGGATGGACGGGATGTTCTGAATCCTGTTCATCCTGTCCAGAAAGCTCCTTTCACCGAGCAGCATACGTCACCGTATTTGCGAACTCATGTACTTAACAAAGGCTATCTGCGCTTATAGTCCTTACACTCGGTAGCGTTGGGCCTATCGGGGTTTCGACAAACGTCGCCATAGTCGTACTTGCAAGTATCGCACAGGAACTTCTCGGTCCCGAAGAACCTCTTGAGCGCTCTGCGTATTTTTGAGAAGAATTTCATTTTGCCTGTTGAGCTTCTGTTTCCGAAACCTGTGACACCTTTATTCTGCTCTCCTTGCGGTGCTCTCTGGTGAATCCAGAGGTATTTCGTGCTTCTTCGAGAGCCCCGTGACCGCCGAACGGCCAGGCGGTCATGGAGTCAGCTCGACCCGGTAGAATTTTGTTTGGTCGTTGGGCACAGTGTCAGTCCAGGAATTGGTTGTTCCGGAGCCGGTTACGATTGTTTGTTGGACCCACGTGCCGAACGATCCGTCAGTAGGGGACCAGACAGCGAACGTGTCGCCGGGGCGGCTCGTCCAGGTTATCCGAAAACCGCCGCCGGCCGTTTGTGCCACTCCAATAATTCGGAAGCTGAACGAGTTGTACTCGTACGCCCCCATATCCACGGTGACGGATGAAACCCCGTAGAAGACGCGAGGATGCCCGTCCAGGTCCACCGCGTCCCACATCCAGTTGCCGTTCTTGCCGTTGTCAACGCAAGGCGAATCCGACTGGAGGCGGTAATCGTTGTCCGCGTATGTGGTGGGATTGTTATCGGGGCCGTCCGGGTCAACGAACAGGGGGTCCTGGTCTATGTTCCCCTCGCCCCATCCGGTCCAATCCTGGATGCAGCAATAGGTTGGCTCGCTCCCTTCGTGAATTTGGGTGTCCACGCGGCCAGTATTTCCCCAAATGATACAGTTTTCGATCTTCCCATTGCACGTAAGCAGCCCTCCGCCGATGCCTACAGGCCAGGAAGGGAAAACCCGGTTCCCCGTGATGGTGTTGCTCTGTATGATGCCGTCACAGTAAGCGAGCCCCCCGCCATTGTGGGCGAAGTTTTCAGAGATCGTGTTGTTCCGAATCGTGGTATTGCAATAAGCCAGTCCGCCGCCACAAAAGGCCGAGTTGTCGCATATCGTGTTGTTGCGGATGAGGTTATCGCAATAGGCCAATCCGCCGCCGAAGGAGTCCGAACAGTTTTCCGTGATGGTGTTGCTCTGGATGATGCCATTGCAGTGCGCCAACCCCGCCCCAACAGCTTCACCCCCGTTGCTCTTCGCGAGATTCTGTGTGATGATATTGTCCTGAATGGTTCCGTCACAATAGGCCAGTCCGCCACCCTCGAGCGCAGTGTTCTGCGATATGGTGTTGTTTTTTATCATGCCGTTGCAATGGTAAAAGCCGCCGCCGTAATAAGCGGCGGAGTTGTCGGTGATAATGTTGTTGCAGATCAAACCGTCGCACATGTGCAGGCCGCCGGCATAAGTGGCTGTGGCGGAGTTGCCGGTGATGACGTTGTTCTCGATGGTGCCCCGGCTCCCGCGGCCGGAGATGCCCCCGGCGCAAAAGGCCTCTCCGTTGCGAATGGTGAAACCGCGCAAGGCGCACTTCTCGCCTTCGGTTCCGGAGAAGGTCACAACCGCCCCGGCTTTGTTACCGTCAATGACCGTGTCCCTCACGACGGTATGACTGAGCGGATTCGTGCTGCAAACTATGATGTTTTTGCCGTCAAAGTGGATATTTTCCATGTAGCTCCGCTTTGTCAGAAGCGCGACGATGACGGTATGGCCGTCCGACGCTTTGTCTATGCCTTCCTGGATTGTCACCAGAGGAGTTTTCCAGGAAGTACCATCGCCTGAACGGAGAACAGAACCATCAACGTACCATGTCTTGCCCCAACTTTTTTGGGGAACGCAAACCATCAACACAACGCTCGCCACACTGAGAGCCTTCCTCATCTGCACGCCCTTCCCTATTTGAGCGATTTTCTTTTCCTCCCCGCGAGGTTCTGAAAGCTTGTCCCGACGCTTCGCCGTTACCCGGTACTCCAACACGAACGGCTACGTCCCGTGCCTGCGCTGCCAGTGGCCCGTGAGTCGCGTCGCCCACCCGCTCATTGTTCGAGCTCCTGAGCTCGGTCGAAGGACGTCAACTCCGCCGGGGTCATTCTGCGGAACTTCCCCACCGGAAGTGTCGAGAGCTCAAGATTACCCATCCTTATCCTTTTGATGGCAGTCACTTCATATCCGACTCGCTTGAGCATTCGCTTGACCTGTTGGTTTATCCCTTGAGCGATCTCAAGTTGAATGCGGCTCGTGCGCCTCCCACGATGAATGATACCGACGCTCACCGGCCGGACCAGTTTGCCGTCGAGCCTCACTCCGCTACGGAGAGAATCGGCTGCTTCCGGGGTGAAGAAACCTTTGACCGCAACCCTGTACGTTCTCGGAATGCGGAACCTGGGATGAATCACCCTGTGAGCGAAATCCCCATCATTGGTGAGGATCAGTAGCCCTTCTGCGTCGTAGTCCAAGCGCCCGACGCTGTAAATCCTCTGGGATATGCCGGGAAGAAAATCGAGGACGGTTTTTCTTCCCCTATCGTCCCGGCTGGTGCAGAGACAGTTTTTTGGCTTGTTAAAGACGAGATAGAGGGGCTTCTCGGTTTTGACAACAGTGCCGTCAAGGCTCACTATATCTCTCCCGGGGGAGACCCGGGAGCCGAGCTCGCTCACTATCTCACCATTGACATTGACTCGCCCCTGAGCAATTAGCTGCTCGCACTCTCTTCTTGAGCCCACGCCGGCGCGGGCAAGGAACTTCTGCAACCGCTCGCCGGTTGCATCGGTTGCGCCTCTCGGAGGCATGCTTTTCCCCTCGCTGACAAAAGGGAGTATGGTGGGACAGATTCCGCGATAGCGGGAGGCAAGCTTTATCCGTACTGATTTTGACAGGATAACAGGATAGACGAGATGCTGTTAATCCTGTGCATCCTGTCCTCAAATCCTTCGCTCAGGCATTTCAGCCCTTGCCAGTGCACGGAAAACGACGGGAAACAGCCGCCAGTGCGAGTCGCGCTCGGTCATTCTGACTTCGTCTTGGGCAGCCCGAAGACTGAGTCTCCCTCCTTCCACTTCCCTTTCTTTTTGAGCAACTGGATGCGATCGTAACGTGGGAGCACGTTCTTTTTGGCTTTTATCTTCCCTCGGGAACCAAAACTGGGATGCTGTGACATAGTATCAAAATCCTTTCCATCCATTTTCAAACGCAGCACATATCATAGAGCTGTGATGCTCTGTGCCGGACATCCCGCCTGCCCTTGCGAAGCCCTTTCGCGCCTCGGAGGCCCCTGAAGTGGGCGTTGCGCGCGCCGCAAGGCTGCGGGCGGAGATTCCGCTTCATGATTGAGACGGTATTCTTTTCAATAATGTGAATGCTTTTCCTCGAAGCTTATTTTCCTCAGCGCTTCCGATAGGTGGAAGGCCCTTCAGGACCAGAAGGAGATATTCCCTCGCTTTCTCGTACTGCTGCAAGTGAAAATAGGAATCTGCCAAACCGTAATAGCAGCTCAGATAGGCTTGGCGGAGTTTGCTGCCCTGAAGGTAACTGGCAATCGCTTTTTCGTAATCCTTTTGCTGGCTTGAAATGTCGCCAAGTAGCTTGTAAGCGGTGGAAAGCAGCTCCCGCTGGTCATCGGGAGCTTCGGCGACAAACGCCTCCAGGTACTTCTTCGCCTCCTTCCAGTTTTGTTCATTATAGCAGATGGCGCCGAGCTTGTACAGGGCTTGAGGGTTGTGCTCCGGAAAGCAGAGGTACATTGTGTAGCTCGCGATGGCCTTGTCGGTGTCCCCCAGCAGGGCATACGCGTCGCCAAAAAGGTCGAACGTTTCCGGCGGGGGGCTATCCCGCGGGCCTTGTGGGACTTTTTTCAGCTCTCCTATGGCGAAGCGGGGATTCTTGTCCGCCGCGAAAAGGTAGCACCTCGCCAGGGCGATGTGAACGCCGACGTTATTCGGCTCGACTTGCTGCGCTTTTCGGTAGGCTTTCTTGGCTTCATCGAACCTCTTCATTCCAAAAAGGACGTTTGCCAGTCCAAAGTGCCCGAAGAAAGCCAGCGGATAGCGCTCGACGGCTTTGCGGAAACTCTTCTCGGCATCGGTGAGTTTGGAGTTCTTTAGGTCCAGGGCGCCCATGTTCGCGTAAGCCATGGCCAGATCAACGCGAAGCTGAGGAATCTTTTTCTCTTTCCCTCGGAGGAGATTCTCACCGTTTCTGACAGCGGTCTCGAATTCGACGCGCGCGAGCCTGTCTGACTGTTCCTCGTTTTTGCTCGCATAGATCACCCCGAGGTCGTTGTGGGCGATAATGTTTTCGGGGAAGCGGGTGTTGAGCTTCTTGAGCTGGGCAACGGCGGCGTTCTCGTCTCCCGTTTTTCGAAGGGAAAGCGCCGCATGGTAGCCGGCAGAGAAAAGCTCCGGACACGCTCTTTCCGCAGCGAGAAACTTGCGTAGAGCCGCCCGATGCTTCCCCCGCTGATAGAGCTCCACGCCGTCGCGAAAGTAGCCTTCAGCTCTTTTGAGAGTTTTGGCGTTGGTCTCGGGCTTGAGATACCCCGAGGCAGCGAAAGCCGGCCCCGCAAGGAAAAGGAGAGCCAGCCCCGCCATCTTCATCAATCGTTTCACCGGCAACAGAGTCCGAAGAACCTCCGCCGCTGCGGACGGGCGCCGGAAAAGGAAGAAACGGTGGTGTGTATCACGGGCCATGATGGGCAGTCTCCTTTTTGAGGACGGCGTCGCCCTCCTCGACGCCGAGCGCTCGCGCAACAACCGGGCACTTCGCCGTCAGGACAAAATAGATGTTCTCGTCTCGCTCATCGAGGCACTCGTAGTTCCCCTGCCCCTTGCTTATAATGACGTCGGCCGCGTGGAAAACGTTCCTGAACTCCTCGCTGCAATCGCGAAGGACGGTTCCAACCATCTCCGAACCATTGGAGAGGGGAACGGCGACGCGGTCGAGCCGCACCTGTCGGACGTCATCCATGGTGGCGTCGTTGAGGATGGGCTTCTCGTTGACGGCGACCCGAACATCTTTCCTGCCGAGGGTCTCCAGGAACAGCATGTCCGCGACGATTTCTCCGGCATTATCCGCAATGTAAAGAATCCTCTCCGCGGACATGAGGTCCCTGCGAAGAAGCTCGAAGTGGTCAATTTTGAACGAATTTTCGAGAATATCGTCAATGGATTTCCTGACATCGAACCGATTCAGGATGCCCATATCAATCACATTGCCTGCCGCGGCGATCTTTATCGCGGTGTGAAGCTTGTCGGAGGAGGACTCTATCATGTCTTTCAACGTCGGATAAAGCTCCAGCATGGCGTCGTTGCTCCGGCGTTTCTCTTCGGCGAAAGGGTCCGCACACTCCAAGACTTCGTTGACGACTCTGAGGACGTGATAGGTCATCTCGGCGGGGGACTGGTCGAACGTCTCCCGAGGGATCAACCGCATCAGCTCGAATTGGATATTCTTCAGCTCCTCGACATCAGTCGTGCACTTACGCGAGGCGATGAGAGCCTGCTTGAACATGCAGGGGATGCAATCTATGGCGACTTTCAAAACGTATGACCTTTCCGATGGGTCTCAACCCAGTCGTCAATCCAGCGCAGATATTCGGGATTGCCGCCGACTAAAGGCAGAGCTACGACCTCCGGTACATCGTAGCTGTGATTTTCCCTGACCAGCGGGGTTGCGCGGCGTGAGAGTTACCCTTCGGACGCCCTGGCGGCTCGATCTTGCCGGACAGCCCCGATAACATACCCGATGCCCGCTGCGACGGTCAGGATTCCAGCAGGATAATAGAAAAACGCCGCGCCCGGAATCCTCAGGATGATCCAGCCCAGGGTTGCCGCTTGAAGAACCGCAGCGGCCTTCCCGAGAACAACGGCCTTGATCTCGACCTTCTTCCGAAGAATATGGGCGGTGAGGGCGCCGCCAGCAAGGACGAGGTTCGTAGCCACAACGGCGACCGGATACCAAAGTGCGGGTGGGTCAAAGGGAAAACCGTCCTTGGCCGGAAGGCTCACGACGATGATCCCAAGGCCCATAAGGAGCTTGTCGGCGAGGGGATCGAGAAACCCGCCGAGCTTCGTAGCCATTCCCCGGGTCCGGGCAATATAGCCGTCCACAATGTCAGAGACGGAAGCTACAATGAATACGACAACGGCCGTATATCTCAGCCATTCCGCAGAATAAGGCGCGCTCCCTCTATAAGCCAGAAGTAGAGCCAGGAAGACCGGCACCAAGAACAATCGAAAAATCGTGATTCTGATGGCAACGTTCAATGGTTAGCAAGAAATCCTCGAAAAGACAAAAAAAGGGTTTGTTTAATCTGTCTCGCGGTTGCCGACCTATCCAGCCTCGCTCGCGGAGGCGGTTTCCCTGTCCCGGGGAAGTAGGTCAACCCCTTTGCGAAGAGCCTCCTGATTGATTCCGAGCAGATCGTGTTTCCTTTTTGGGAGAACATCTTTAAGACAATTCATCACCGTCGAGAGAGGCACGACCGCCCGGCTCCGCAAGTAGCACCCAAGCGCCACCACGTTGGCGACCTGTATGCTGCCGAGAGAATCCGCCATCTCCGTCGCGGGGACTTCGACGGTCTGTATGTCGGGGCGCCTCGGTGGCTCCACCGTCAGGGAGGAGTTGACAATGAGAATCCCCCCTGAACGAAGCTTCGGCTCGAACTTCACCAGGGACGGATGATTCATCACAATAGCGCTGGTGGGATTGTCAATTACGGGCGAGGCGATCTCCTCCGAGGAGATGATCACGTTGCAGTGCGCGGTGCCCCCCCGCACCTCCGCGCCATAGGATGGGAGGTAAGTCACCTGAAGTCCTTCGGCCATAGCCGCCTGAGCTAACAACTTGCCCAGGAACATAATCCCCTGCCCGCCGAAGCCAGCGCAGATAATTTCCTCGTGGAGCTTCCCCTGGCCCACCAGCACTCCTCTCATAAACTGATTTGAGCCTCACCAACGTCGCCCTCTTCAACCGAGCGACCAATCTCATCATATCTTTCGCCGAACGCAGAGTCAACGGAAAAATGGGAGGAGAAGGTAATGCCTCAGTCTTGGGCGGATGCCCTGCCAAGGCGCGGGAGGGAGAAAGGGAAGAGAAGAGAAGGGTAACCCCGCGAGACGCGGGGCAGGGGCGCAGAGAGGAGGAAGAGAAGGACTCCGTCGTCGCCTGCCGTGGCATTGGCATCTTGCCCATGATTCCTCCACGGGTCCCCCGCCAGAGGCGGGGGATGCCACATGACAAAGGCTTATTCTTGTCGCGCTGAAGAGCACAGTCCACCACGGAGAGCGAGGAAGCAACTGCCTCTCTACGGCCCGGTGCTGCTGTCCGCGTGGTCTGCGTGCTCTGCGGTTATTCTCGCTTCCCGCTTTGGAGGGTTGAGGTACTTCACCTCCAGCAGACACAGTCCGTGGGGGGGAGCCGTCGGTCCGGCACGGCATCTATCGCGAGATTCGAGGATTGCCGGCATCTCCTCCGGCTCTATTTTGCCCGCCCCGACCTTCAGCAACGTCCCAACTATGGAGCGAACCATTTTGTAGAGAAAGCCGTCAGCTTCCACTTCCACGAAGATGTAATGTCCTTGCCGGGTCAGCTCCAGCCTTTTGATCGTTCTCGTCGCGCTCTCCACCTCCCGCCCGGGGTTAACCCCGAAAGAAGAGAAATCGTGCGTCCCCACGAGATACCTGGCGGCGCTCTGCATCCTGTCCAGGTCGAGCTTCGGCGAAAAGACGTGCGCCGACCGTGCCGTGTAGCGGCCTGCAATTCTGCAATTCAGTATGGAGTAGCGATACACTTTGGATGAGGCATCGTACCGGCTATGAAAAGATAGCGGCGCCTCTTCTACGGATAGCACCCGGATGTCTCTCGGCAGAGATTCGTTAAGGCGTGCCTTGAGCGCTCGCGGCGAGATGTCGGTCTGCGCCTTGAAGTGGACGACCTGCCCCCGGGCGTGGACGCCGGCATCAGTCCTGCCGGAGGCGTGCACTCTCGCTTTCACTCCCGCGACTCGCTCTATTGCCTCCTCGACCACCCCCTGAACGGTGCACACGTCCCGTTGCAACTGCCAACCGTGATAGTTGGCGCCGTCGTACCGGAGGACAAGCTTGAAATTCCGTGGGAGTTTCTGTTGAGCCATGGCGCAATTCGCTCTGCAAGCATTTCCCTCACCAGACAACGCCGGCAACGTTATTTCCTGAGTTGAATTGTCAGACGGGGCCGAGAGCTGTCCGGACGAGGTTTCGCTTATCGTCGTACCAATCGGCGTAAGCAGTCCCCGGAAGGAACTCATCGTGGGCGGCGGCGAGGAGTTCCTCGAGGCGAGCTCGCATCTTCTTGAGGGTATTGAGATCCTTTTTGCCCTCGGCGAGGTTTCTCATCTGGTACGGGTCGGCGAGGTTGTCGTAAAGTTCCTCCTTGCGCTCCTCGAGCCACTTGACGTAACTATGAGACTTCGTTCTGACCCCCCGCCATTCAGGCCACAGCGTGCCGGAGTCGAAATAATCCCAGTGCGAGACGAGGTTCATCATCAGGGTGCTCTCCCGCCGGGGGCCGCGACGGCCGAGGGCGGCTGCGCTCAAGTCCATCCCGTCGGCGGTATCCGGCGCCGGGATTCCCGCCAGAGACAGCAGGGTCGGCATGTGGTCTATGGGGGTGTAGAGACAGTCGGTGCGAGTTCCGGCGGGCGTTCGGCCCGGCCACCGGATTATCAGCGGCACGTTCACAGCTTCCTCGTACGGGACCATCTTGTTGAAGCGATTATGGCTTGCGAGCATCTCGCCATGGTCAGCCGTGAAGACCACGATTGTGTTCTCGGCGAGGCCGGATTGGTCCAGAAACCGCATCAACCGCCCGATATTGTCGTCAACGTTGACGGTCATGGCGTAGTAACAGCGGGGGTCATGGTTCGCAGAGCCGCGTTTGTCGCCGACGTTGGGCCGCCAATCGAGCACCGGTCTCACTCTGTCCAGGTATCCGGGAGGACAGGCGCCCGGGTTCCACGGGGGATGCGGGGGATGCGGCGCAACGGTCAGGAAAAAGGGCCGCTCTGAATGGATTCTCTTGCGCATGTATTCGATTGCCATGTCCGTCTCGGAGTCGGTTTCGTAGTGGGGCATAATCAGCCGCTTCGGCGTGTCCCGGTAATAGAACGCTTTTCGGAAGTCAGAATGAAAATTGAACGCCGCCCAGTAGCCGTAACCCTGCCGCTGCGGCCCGGGTGGTACGTACTCCGACTCGGGGTTCTGCTTCAGATAAGTCTCTACGCCGCGGCGGATGCGCTGCGAGTCCTTTTTCGTGACGGCGTGCTTGCCGGCGAGCTTCATGCGGCCGGCGCTGAGATGCCATTTGCCTATGAAGGCGGTGTCGTATCCCGCCCCACGGAAGAGTTCCGCGATGCACCGTTCCTTCGGGTTGATGTCCACCCAGTTCAGAACGAGTCCGGTGTGGGTCGGGTATCGCCCGGTCTGAAGCATCCCGCGATACGGCGTGCACAATGGGCAGGTCGAAATGGCGTTCGTGAACACGATCCCCTGCCGCGCGAGGCGGTCAATGTTGGGGGTCGTGATGTTCGTCTCGCCGTTGTAGCTGAGAGCCTGAGCCCGCAACTGGTCGTCGAATATGAACAAGACGTTCGGACCTTTCGCCGGAACGGGGATTGCCCTATCGGCCGCGGAAGCCGCCGCTCCGATTAAAACACCCGCTGACCCGCGAAGAAAATCGCGGCGTGAAATTCCTTTGCTCATTTTTTCCTCCTTGAGGGTATGCGCCAGTTGGGCATCTTCTGGAATTCCGATAAAGGCACTATCATCTCTTCAGTTCTCGCGCCATGACACCGAGGGCTCCGTTATTGTTTCGCATAGAGGTGGCTTGTCGGTCCGTGGAATTCCAGGTTTTTCTTGCAAGAGTGTACCATGTTCCAACGGTACACAACGGACTCTACACCCTCGGAGGTACTCCGTCAAGCGGTGTGGCCGCGTCTCCGTGGCGTGCCCTGACGCCTCGTTTTGAACCTCTCCCGTCGCACGTTGACGCCGTGGATCTGTCCCCTTCACGGCAAAAAAAGCCATCCCCCAGGTGGCATCCCGCTGGAGGCGGGACCCGTCGGAATCATGGGCAAGATGCCCATGCCACGGCAGGCGACGACGGAGTCCTTCTCATTCTTCTCTCTGCGACTCTGCGCCTTTGCGTTACCCTTCTCTTCCCTTTTTCTCTCCACCGCCAAGGCGGGGTATCCGCCCGAGACTGAGGCCATACCACTGATGGAGGATCTTCCTTTTATCCAGTCGGCATAAGGAGCAAGAATGGCGGATTCATGGCGAATATATCATCAGGTGCAACTTCAACGTAAATCAATTGTATGCGCGTCAATCTTTTCTTTTGCTGGCTCAACAAGCTGCCTCGTCTGGGCTGAGGCGCGAGGGACTTTCCCTTTGCTGGGATAACAAACCCATCCAACTTGTCGGCTATTCCTATTACGGCCTGCTCAGAGATCGCGGTTTTGAGTCGGAAGTCTTTCTTGAGAATCTGGCGGCGCGCAATGTGTCGCCATAGCAGGACGCCGTCCACGTGACTGCGCCAATTTCCCGAACAGCCGCGATACCAAATCCCTCCTGAACCATTCTCGTAATGAGTTGGCCTGTGGCCTGTGTTCCGCCCGCATCAGACCGCGCCATCAAAGCCCTACGCAAGCGCCCCCGGCTCCAGTACCCAAACAGGCCGCCTCAGGTCGGAAGCCTGTCTTTGCTGCTCTTCTCAAACGGAGCCGGGAGCCTTACGGACGAGCTTTCTCTTGTCCTCGTACCAATCGGGCTAAGCGGTGCCCGGAAGGAAGTCATGCTCGGCGTGGGCCAGCAGCTCTTTGAGAAGAGGCCGCATCTTCTTGACTGCGTCAGGATCACTTTCGCCTTCGGGAGGCTTCGTCGTCCGGCAAGGGTTGCCGGGGTGTTGGTGTCTGTCCGTCCGGCTTGGTTATTGCTCCATCGAGCGACGGGCCTCCCACCGGAAAGCGGGCCTTCCTACCGAGGCGTTGCAGGGGCTGCGCACAGCTACGTCTGCTTCCTAATCACCGGTCGAGGAGCGGCGCACCAGTCATTTGAATCCGAGCTCATAGATGTGGACGCCGTAGGGCCCGAAGACGTCGCAAAAAGAGCGTCGCTCAACCTTGATCCTTCTCTTTTCAAAAGGCAAGGTCACAAAAGGTCGCAACTCGTTCTGGAAAGAGAACGTGGCTGCTCGGGTTCCCGGCCAGTTGTTGGCGGCGAGTAGGAACGTCCGATGCCCGTCGCTTTTGACGGCGAGCTCTATTTTATCTTTATCATCTTTCCCGCCGGGCTGCGACGGAGCTTGCACATCGAGGGAGACCGGAAGGGGAAGCGTCCGGCTGAGGAGAATCGGCGAGAGCTCTTTCAGCTCGCTGGCAACACGTTTCAGCGCTGGCCAGTTGAGCGGGTCGTGTTTGTCCTTTCCCGAGTATCGGAAAAAGAGGATTCCCCTGGCGCCGTTTATGGCCGCGAGGTAAGCCATGCACCTCTCCTCGCGGTAGGTTGGATACCTCGCCCAGCCGGTTCGCCGCGCTTCCTGCGATGCTTCGCCCCAGTTGAAGGCCTGAATAACCGCCCACACCGGTTTCCGGTCTCGCACAGCTTCTACGGCGGCTTTTACAGATTGCGAGACGACCCTCATGGGCCTATGTGGGATGGGATAGGGGTCGGTCATGAGAATGTCCGAGACCGAGGCGTAACTCCAAAAGTTCTCCGGCCGATAAACGACAATGGCGGTGGGATGATGAGGGTCCGCTTTCTTTTCCCGTGTATGTGCCCGGAAAACCTCGCGGGGGCTGGCGTTAGTCTGGGCGGGCTCGTCCCACAGGTAGCGGGCGATTATCCAGCGGTTCACTTCTCTCGCCGAAAGCGCAGTGCGTCCCCCGTCGCTTTTCGCGGAGTATCGGAAGCCCCTGGGGACAATTGCCCGCAAGCCGGCGCGTCGAGCCGCTTCGACTTCGCTCGTCAGCACTGCGTTGAAACCGGCTCTTCTGGCCTCGCTGAATTTCTCCACGGGGAGAGAGTAAATGCCTATGGGGAAAAAGGGCTTGCCATCCCTGAAGGAAAACGTTTCTTTATCCACGAGTAGGTTGAGGTTTTCATCGAAAGAGATGTATTCGCTCGATTCCGGGCGAAGCGGAGGCAAGGCTTCCTTCTCCGTTGCTCGCACTTTTGGAACCGTCGTCTCGCCTTTCGCGACATTGGTCTCGCGAGATCGAGAAGTCGCCAGCAACGTCTCATTTTGGAGCGCCTTGACTCGGCAGTACCACTTTCCCCCGCTCATTTCAGGAGGAAGGGAGATTTCATTGGCCAGCGTCTCTCCTATGACAAGGGAGTTTTCAAACCGGTCGCTTCTCGCCGCCTCCACCCTGAACACGACTAAGCGACTCGTTTCCGGAGAGCGCCAGCTCAGCTTTCCCGGCTTCTCGTATGGGTGAGCCTCGACGCAAAACTCCTGCACGACAATGTCGTCAAACCATACCTTGTAAGGTTTTCGCCAGTTGATGAGTTTCAGTACGACGTTGCCGTGACACTCCCCCGAGTTGAGAAGCCAGTCGAACTTCTGCCACGCTCCCGCCTGATAGAGGTTCATCACCCTTCTCTTCTGGAAGAGCTGAAGTTCCGGCAGCCATCCGGTGGGGCGGTCGCGCTTCGCCCATAGGGAGACCGAATACCAACGACGGGGTTTGATTCCGCGAATGACGGTGCACCAGTAGCCGCGACTCCTCCAGCACTCCTCGCGGATAGAAACCGACCAGTTTCCCGAATGCCCTTCCGGCTCCCACTGGAAGACCTCCGCATCGGTAAGCTCGCCCGCCTCCGAGCCCCACCACTGCCAACCGGCCGGGTCACCCTTCTCGTCGCTTTCCTCGAAGCTCGGGTTCCCAACCAGATTCTGCCCGGCTGACAGCGGTCGGCAGATTCCAACCAATGTTGCGACAATCAGAAAAGCCCTTGCCATCAGCAACCTCCGTAGCCAGAAGCGCGGTCGTCCCCCCGTGCCCGCGTTCCACATGTGTTCATCTAAACTATCGCTGCATCTCTTGTTCAGCCTTTCGCGTCCGAGGCGCCTCTTCCGGGCGCCGTCGCAGAGTACACTCTCTGCGAAAGGAGATTCCAGCACTAAATAGGAGGAAGAAATCCCGAAGCATCGGTGGGCGGCCAAGATGCTATCTCTCCTTGGGAGCAGCGAGGAAAAAGCCCCTTTGAAACTCGGAAGGTAATGCTCTGGCTTCATCGGCGGGATGCGCCCAAACCCCACGCGGAAGTGCAGGGATGCGCGGGGCTGAGCACTAACCGGGCCAAAAAGCATGTTCAACTCTGCTTGCTTTTCCCAGATGCAGTCCTCGCGGACTATTTATTTTGCTATCATTTCCCTTATTCTACAAGCTCAAATCCAACTAAGGCGGCCAAATTCTTAATCTTCTGCGTGTGGTCACCATAGAACACTACTCGATGACACCCCCATCTATCACGCCTGAGCCGTTTGAATGGCTTATCGAGGCTAATAGCCAGCTTGGTTCTACAGATGCGGTTGTCGAAATCCTTATATACATAGTTACCATCAATGCTTTTACCGGTATAAACCTCTATCTTCCTATCGTAGGCGTTAACCTTAACCACCGTGACAATCTCATCTATCGGCCATTTCACCCTTATGCCAACCAGGGTGATATGTTCTTTTTTCAATTGCTTATTTGCTCGGACTTGTGCATCCCTTCTCCACGCCCTCCTCGGGTCAGTTGTGTCCCACCCCAATTCATAATAGGCGTGGTTTCTTATAGTATAAGGAACCCTGTCATTGCCATGAGGATTGATCGGTCCGTAACAATGGCCAATAACCATCATGTTCATCGGAATTTCACTCGGAGGAACCGCCGGAGGGAATCCGCCCAACATATCCCCTACAAAACCCGGTCTGCCCGTAATGTAAGTTACAAGCATCTGAGTAACTAAAGGATTGATAAGGGACTCGCAACAGCAAGGTATGTGTTCCTTGGCCAACTCCATTTCCGCTAAGCAGCCCATAGCCTTTATCTTCCCATCCGGAATAAGAGCCCAGCTACTCATTGTTATGACATCTGCATCGTATTTTTTTATTAATTCCTTGTAGGCTATGTACAACTCGGCGGACCTTATTACATCTTCTCTTTTAACGCCAATCACGGCTTCGGCCTCATTTATCCACATGTCGGCAATCTTTTCCGCCTCTTCTCTTCGAGCCTTTGCAATTTGCTCAATCAGCTCGTTGGACCTCACAATTACGATGTCCACACCCAAAGATTCCTTTAGTTTCCTGGGATAGATTTTATCAAAATCGTCCACTGGAGCATTTACGGCGCCCCAGCCCCTCAGGCCTATAGGATCCATTCTATCGTAATCTTGAATGGTTAATAGGTTTGTGTTCTTCATCCTTTTTATAGCGTTAAACAACTTGACTTTCTCGGCCAATATGTCGCTCGCCAAAGGGGTTGGGATATCACCAGGCACAAATTCGGAAGGATCGTCGGAAAAGCCGGTTGTGCTGTAAGAAACTGTAATAAACTTTGTGCCATATTTTTCCCCCATGGCCACGGCATTTTTAAACCCACCTTGCGGCTTGGAAGGATTGCAATCTACAACTATTGTAGGCAAGCCAGTGAGCATGAATCGCTTGTCAGAAAAACCGCCGAAAAATAGAAGCAATCCGTCCAAGCCCTTTTTGGAATTAGCTATCTTTCCAAGAACCAAATTGCTTTTCTCATCATTTACAGTCATTTCGGGGTCCGTTTTCGCAGAATAGGCGGATGAGTCTATTATCTCTCTTCCCACAAACTCCATCCCCTCACAGCTCTTCTGCAGTTCACTCAAAATCTTGTTTGACAGCTTTGCCGAAAGCGAGAAAAACAGTGTGTACACTTTAGCATTTTGATTTTCTAAAAAGGGTGTATGGCCAGCATGTGTCAGGGTTGCCAAACTTGCGATTAGCATCAAACAAACTATGCCAACACATTGCTTTACCATGGCTCCTTCTCCTTCCCTGTAACGGTTGAGACAGTTTTAGGCTGCGGCCCCTCGCCGGGCTGCGCACCCAGAGGCAAAACCACCTGTTCCGACGTAACGAGTTTCCTTGACACCATGAACAGGATGAACCCCGCGGAACGCGGGCAAGGGCGTTCTGACGCCGCTCGGGCAAAAAAACCCGTTTATCCTGTTATCCTGTGGGAACAAATGCGTTACCGAACTTGTGAATGGGAGCACTATGCCTGTAGCGACTTGCAGTGCACAGTTCTTCATCGCGCATCGCAGCCCGGTGCTTTTCAGCAAATCGGCAACAAGATTTGCCCGCTCATCTAAATGTACTATGCGAGGCAGAGCAAACCAGAATCCGGCGCTCAGGTGCTTCTACCCGTGGTGATGTTCTCCCACTGGATTCCGACCTTCTTGAGCGCGTAGCCCACCTCCCGCAGGTAATCGCCATAGCAGATCATCCAGTGGAATCCGTGCATATCCTCGAGGAGCTTTCGCCAATCCCCTTCGATTCCCACGTCAACCTGCGACCGGCAGATGTCATAGAAAGGATGGTCGAGAATCTTTCCTCGAAAGCCTATCCATTTCTTGGACGTGAAACTGGGATTGAGAACTGTGATGACCTGCCCTTTCCTGAACTCGACCTTAGGCGCGGCGCCGTAATCCGACTCGTAGTGCGTGAGGATTTTCGTCGGCTCGAAGTCTTTCCCGTTCATTCTCCGGGGAGCGGTGCAATGGGCGCAGGTGGTGACGCCGTCATGGGGATAGGTCGGGTCTTGCAGGAAAGAGGGCTTTCCCGAGATGTACCGCAGCAGAATCCCGGATGGAATGACCACGAAATCGGATTCGCAGAACGCCATCAGCCCTTCATCATTTATGAGGCTCAATGGCATACAGGCTGTAGTTTTGGACATGCGAATGATCGTTCCCATGCACGCATTGACAGTGATTGCCGCCGCGTCCGCTTTCTCCATGAGGTCCCTGAAGATTTTGGTCAACACAAAAGCCCTGACGAGGAATTCCTTGTCAGTGTGGAGGGAGACACCTTTTTGAGCGAGGTACTCCTCGGTCTCTCGCCTCGCTTGCTGCACGACCTTTTCGTCCCCCATACCCTTCTTTATCATCGGCTCGAGTTCTTTGTATGTGACCGGTATTATGTCGAATTTCCAGATTTCTCTTGCCGTCTGCGGGCCAAGTTTGTGTCCAACTCCCCACCCTCCCGGGCCGCCAATGGCAACGATTTTCGTGCCGAGAGCGTTCTTCAGTCCGTAAAGCGCCCTCATCCGCCAGAGAACCTCCCCGTAGTCGTCTATCACAACGTCCCAGACATCCATCCCGGGTTGCTTGTACTCGTCGGTGGCTTTCCGGAGGAAGTGCGGGTGAGCGATCTCGTACCAGAGATAGACAGGCCCGGACTTGTGTCTGCAAAACATCACATTAGGCTTCTTCGAGGAGGCGATGGTGTTGAGGTGTCCTCCTCCTCCGATGGCGGCGTAAACCAAAATCACGTCGCAATCGCTGTCTCTTACGGCAGCGGCTTGTGCCCCGGTTCTCACCGGGGCTACGGGCAGAATCTCCATCGGGAAGTCCGCCTTCGAGGACAACTTTTTCAGCTCCCCTTCAATCTTGTTAGCTTCTTTGTGCACATCGTTCTGGCTGTGCAGCCCGCCCCAGGGCCGCCAACTCGTGGCTTCCCTCTTCTGATAGAGCTGATAGACGAGAGCCGGTTTGACTCTGAGGGGCGTGCCGATCCGCAGACCCATCCCCGGAATCGGCTTTTTCAAAGCAGCGTCAGCTCGCCGTGACGAAAGTGCCCATGTCCCCATCCCGGCCGCTCCCAGCCCGAGAAGAAAATCTCGGCGAGACACACCCTTGCCCGCGAAGAAATCTTTTTCACCAATGACGGGCTTTCCGTGAGAACAGCAATAATGAGAGAGGTGTTTTTGACGGTGCGCATCATTTTTCTCTCCAGCCATTTTTAACCTCCTTCTGCCACTCGGCAGATAATATGTTGAATGCTCAATTTCCCTCGGCGAGGATTTCTTTCACCCTCTCAGCCAGACGCTCCGCGCTCAATCCCTGGGCGTCGAGGAGAACCGCCCCCTTGTCCGAGCCGGGGATTGAAGTGACCGCGGCGCGATAAACAGTTATACCTTTTCCGGAAATCGCCGCGGCAACCGCTTCGCCGATGCCGCCCTCTGCGTAATGGTCTTCGGCGACGAGTATCCTCGAGCCTGACGCGGAAGCGTTCTCCGCCAGTTCTCCTCCTGCGATGGGCTTGACCGAATAGAGGTCAATCACGCGGGCGTTTATCCCTTCTTCCTTCAGCATCTCGTAGGCTTTGAGCGCCTCGTGCACCGTAACGCCTGCCCCGGCGAGACAGATGCGGTCGCTTTCGCTCTGGCGGAGAACTTTCAACCCTCCAAGCGGAAACTGCTCCTCGTTGGGATAGATGACCGGCGTCTTGGGTCGCGAGGTTCTGATGTAGGCGAGGCCGGTGTGGCGGGCAACCTCCACCACCAGCCTTTCCGCAGAAACCGCGTCGCACGGATACACCACAACCGACCCGGGAATTGCCCTGAATATCGCCAGGTCCTCCAGCGCCATTTGCGACGCTCCGTCTTCACCGATGGAAGCGCCCGCGTGCGATCCGCAGAACTTCACATTGGCTCTCGACACACCCGCCATGCGTATCTGGTCGCACGCCCGCGTCAGAAATGCCCCGAACGTGGAGACGAAAGGAATCTTGCCGCAGGTCGCCAGGCCCATCGCCATCCCAACCATGTTTTGCTCGGCGATGAAACATTCGAAAAACCTTTTCGGAAACGCCTTGGCGAAAACCTGTGAGAATGTGGAGTTTTTCACATCCCCGTCGAGAGACACGATCTTTGCATCCGCGGAACCGAGCTTAGCGAGAGCACTGCCGTAGCTCTGCCTCGTGGCGATCATATCGCCGAGGTTGTACGACGGCGGTTCCACCTCCACTTCACGGGGAGGCTCCGGCGGGCGGGACTCCGCCGGCACTTTTATCTCCAACGCTGGCCGCTCATCCGGCGCGGCAATGTCTTCTATAGCCCGGTCAGCCTCCTCCGGGGAGAAAGCCTTCCCGTGAAAACCGTTCTTGTCCTCTGCGAGAGGCGCCCCTTTTCCTTTTATGGTCCGAGCTATCACAGCCGTGGGCTTTCCGTCGGACGCTTGCGCCGCCGCAAAAGCTTTCAACAGCGCGGCGCAATCGTGCCCGTCAACGGTCACGGTCCGCCAGCCAAAAGCCTCGAGCTTGCGAGCATAGACCTCGGTGTCACGGCCGTACATCGTCGCCTGGCTCTGCCCCAGCCGGTTGACGTCAATCACCGCGGTGAGGTTATCGAGCCTATAATGCGCCGCCAAAGCAGCCGATTCCCATACTGCCCCTTCCGCGGTCTCTCCGTCCCCGAGAAGGACGTAAGCTCTGCGGTCAACCTCGTCGAGATACTTCCAACACAGCGCCATCCCCGCACCGACCGCAAGCCCCTGTCCCAGGGAGCCGGTTGCCACGTACGCCCAGGTAAAGCGAGGCGTCGGATGTCCCTCCAAGTCGCTCTCGAGGGTTCGGAGCGTCATAAGATGCTCGAGGGGAAAAGCTCCCGCTTCCGCGAGGGCAGCGTATAACAAGGGGGCGGCGTGTCCCTTGGAGAGAACGAATCTGTCATTCATTGGTCCGTGGGGGTCCTTTGGGTCGTACCGCATGACCTCAAAGAAAAGGCACGCCGCGATCTCCGCCGCCGAAAGGCAGGTCGTCGGATGCCCTGACCCCGCCGTGGTCGTCATACGAATGCAGTGAACTCTCAGCCTGTTCGCCTCGTCCTGCAATGCTTGAATTTTTTCGGTATCTGTCATCTTCCTTTACCCTCTCTATTACGATTCTGCTTCGCCCGTGGTTGCCGCCGCGAGTGCCCGCTTTCCCCCTCCTGCCAGCGCTCGGGCTCTATCACGGAAGCCCAAGCTTTGTGCGCACAAGGCTTCGCACTTGCTGGGCTATCCGCACAGCGTCGTCCCCGGCTTGGCGATTGGCCTGAATGCCCGGGTAGTGAGCAGCTACACTGAACGCGCTCAGGCTTGCCAACTGGGCCTTGAGGGGAACCAGTTCAGGAACCTTCCTCCGCTTCGGTCGAGCAACACTACAAGGTCGTGCGTCTTTCCGAAAGACATGTTCCGTTCCTCCAGGAAAGCCTTCAGATACTTCTCCGCGCACTGCTGGGCGTGAAAGCAGACTCCATCCCAAACGGGATCGACAGCTTTCGCTTCTCGCAGAGCCATCTTCCAATCGCCCTCGGCCTTTTTCAATCCATTCTTTCGTCCTTCGCTTCATACAGGGTGACCCCCCTTGTCACCACTTCCGTCTCAAACATGCTTTTCTGTGCCAGGTACGCATCCATTTCAGATGGTTTCCTCACAAGGACGTCCAGAGGAAAAGGATGGTCAATCGAAGCGGAGATTCGAGCGGCAGCGTGAAGCGGATGTTCCCCGGTCTCCATCACGACGAGCAAATCTACGTCGCTATCGTCAGTTGCCTTACCCTCAGCATAGGAGCCAAAGAGGATCACTTTCCGCGGGTGGAAACGCTCCACAATCTGCCGGGCGATCTCGCGAATGTCCCTTAAGGTAACTGTCGGTTTGACATCGGTCATACGTAGCGCCTCAGCGTTCGCATCTCCTCACCTTCACCATTTCATTCCGGCAAAAGTCAATCATCTTCACAACGATCCTCTTGATCTCGTTCCCACCGGTCACGACAGCACCTCCACAGGAGTTTTTCTTCCGCGCGCCGTGCGGTCAAAGTCGGTGTCGAAACTCACTATGGCCAAATCATAATTTTCAGCGGCTACGTATTGGTAAGCGTCGTCGAAATCCAACTGGAATTTTTGGCGAACAGCGAGCGGTTGTCTAAGTTCGGACGTGTCCAGCCGGATTCTTTTTACGCCGGAATCGTCAATAGTATCCGACACAAAGTCCTCGAATAGGTCATCTTTTCTCAGCCGGATAAGGATAACCCCAATCGAATAAAGCGAGAATTCTGTCAACCAGAGAAAGCGCGCTTCTGTCGCCTGGAGGAACTGTCGAACCTGAGCCGCCTTCTCTTGTTCCAGTAGTAGTTCCAACCAGACATTAGTGTCTACGAGATACATCAGTCACCCCACCATTCAAGGGCCTTCTTTTGAAGTTCGAGAGAAGTGAACTTATCACGGAATTCACGCAGCCCGCCCGCCCAGCTCAGGCGCAATTTTTTCTGTTTCGGGCGAACCTTTGTCTCCAACAGAAACTGTGCGAAATCGCGTACTTGTTGCTGCAATTCCGGCGGTAACTCTTTTATCAATTGCTCAATTGTTCTCATAGCCTCACCTGTTGCTCGCATGTCTTTGACCCACGATCAATGTAGTTATCAACCCGTTACTCCCAAGAGTCAATTCTCTTCACGGCGGTCCTCTTGAACTCGCTCACAACCGTCACGACAACAGTTCCGCGGGAGTTTTTCTTCCGCGCGCCGTCCGGTCAAAATCGGTGTCGAAACTGATGATAGTTAAGTCATATTTCTCCGCTGCCGGGTATTGGTAGGCGTCGTCAAAATCCAGCTTAAATTGTTGCATCGTGCAGATGAGACTTTTCATGTCCTCGGGTTGAAGGTGAATCAAGGCAACGGCTCCCTCAGTGAAAGCGTCTGGCACGAAACGTAGCAGCCCATCAGTCCTGTTCAGCCTGCTCATGACCAAGCTAATGGAGTGAAAGGCGAAGTCAGTAATGAAAAGATGCTCTGAGGGTACATCGTCAAGGAACTTGCCGACTTCGTTCGACCTTACCTGGTCCAGGATACGCTCAAGCCACACGTTGGTATCTACCAGATACATAAGCTCAGTCACCTCTCCATTCCAGAGCCTTTTTTTGAAGCTCAAGCGAGGTATATTGGTCGCGATATTCTCTCAGTGCGCCGGCCCAATCCTGGCGGAGCCTTCTCCCCTTTTTTCGGGCCCGTTTCTCCGTCAGAAACTCGACGAAATCGAGGACCTCCCGCTGGAGTTCAGCCGGCAGCTCTTTAATCATTTGCTCGATTGTTCCCATAGCTTCACCCGTTTCTCTCTCGTAATTTTTCTTCACCGGAACTACTCGCTCCCCCCGGCTTAATTCCCTCTGAAACTCACGACCTTCACGGCGATGCACTTGAATTTCCTCCACACCGTCACGACAACAGTTCCGCGGGAGTTTTTCTACCGCGTTCCGTGCGGTCAAAGTCGGTGTCGAAGCTCAGCACGGTGAGATTGTATTTCTCAGCCGCGACGTATTGGTAGGCATCATCAAAGTCAAGATTAAACGTCTGAGCCGTTTCCGTAACAGATTCCATCGCCTCTGGCGGGAGGGAGGCGACCCTCGTTCCGGCATGGAACACTATGTCATTCAAAAACTGCCGAAAAATGTGGTGCTCCTTCCGACGAAAGAGAAGAAGACCTATAGAGTGGAGGGAGAAGTCGGAGACAAAGAACTCGTGCTCACCGGTCTTTGCCAGAAAAGCGCGTGCCTCCTCCGCCTTTGCCTGTTCCAAGATCACTTCGAGGATAATGTTCGTGTCAACGAGCAGCCTCACTTTTCTCCAATCCTCCACTCGGAGATCTTATGCTGGAGCTCCACCGACGTGTACTTGTCGCGCAGGTCTCTCAGGGCTCCGGCCCAGCTAAACGTAGGCTTACCTCGGGGTCTCCTCAATCGCCTTTCCCTTAGAAATTCGACGAAGTCCTCGACCTCCTGTTGAAGTTCCGGAGGCAATTCTTTAATCCGGTCTGCAATGTCTCCCATAGTTCACTCCCTGCTACCATCATACCTTGCCAAGTCCGATAGCACTACCTCTATCACTGCGTTCCCCCAGAAGTCAATTATCTTCGATGAGAGGGACCCAAAGAGCGGCCAAACGTAGCCCATCCTCGCCTTGCTCTCATCGGCGCCTGTCTCGGCCGGATGCTATTGAATCCTCTCAACATCCGTGAGCGTCAGGCTTAGCTCGTATTGCTTCGCGGAGATGTCCGGGTCCGATGCGATGGCGTAGAGTATCTTGTCCGAGATGTGGCCAGCGACGATTATGCCCCTGACTTCTTCACCTTCAGCGAGATGTTTCCTCACCCAGTTCTTGTATCGCAGGACTTGTCCTGCAGCCGAATCTGGGCTACGGGAGACCTTTAGCTCGATGACCACAAACTTGTTGTCCCGATCCAGAGCCAGGATGTCAATGCGGCCAACAGAGGTCGTGTACTCGACACCGTTCTCTCCTTCGTCATCCGTGTAGAGCTGCAACCCCGGTTCGATCCGCTTAAGATGCTGCGCGAGGTAGTCTCGAAGATGAGCTTCCGCTGCAAATCCTGCACCGCTTTCCGCTTCGGTTGCAAATCCTGCACCCGTTTCCGGTTCCTCTATCCCCTCTTCTTCCTGGCCCACTAGCCCGACGCCAAGCCGACCATCATCTCGCTTGAATATCCGCCATTGGCCGTGTTTAGCAGGGTCGTACAGCTCGAGCTGGCCGCGATCAGGCCGGAAGAGAAAATCGTACTTCGTGTCGGAGGTACGAGGCTTTTTATTATAAGCGTAATGGATCCTCGATGGATGATTAACTGTGCACACGACGATATGGCACTGGATGGTACTGCGGTTGGTGCCGGGATAGTGCCGTAGGACCCAGTCCCTGAGAGCCACGTTCGTTGTTCTACCACCCAAGTCCTCGACCGCTCCACGAATCATCTTCCATACAGGCGGCCTTTCATTGTGTGTCATGATCATGTCTCCATTTTGACGTCAGCCGACGACAGACGTCCACAGGCCTGTAAGCTGGCTAAGACCCGCGGTCTGCCCAGCCGCTGCGATCCGGCGTCCTGTACCGTGACAAACGGCATCCGCTTCTCCTCGCCCGCCTCGAAGAAAAGGCACCGCGTGATCCCTGCCTGCCCAAACGCTTTTGTATCAAAAAACGCATTGCGGGTGCGGACACCCACCGGAATACTCGGAATCCGCCGAAATCGGCTGCGCGCCCGCCGGAACCTCAAGCTGCGGGGCCGCCAGTTGCAGCACCTGCTGCTTGCAAGTCCCATAACGATAAATGGTAACGCCCTTGCATTTCAAGCGATAAGCTAAGAGAAACACCTCTCGCACGTCATCCACCCTGGCTCTCTCCACAGGATTGCCGGTCTTGGAAACCGAATTGTCGCACCACTTCCGAAACGCCGGAGTTCATTACCCCGAAACACAAACGCCGTGCTGCACTACGTATTCCACGAAACCGCCTGGCGCGGGGTTCTCCAAGGCCGAACATGGGAAAAGATGCGACTCCACGTCTGAGCCTACCTCTTCCATGACGAGGGCCATGGCCCTCGCCCGTTTCTGTATGTCCCAGTTCTCGACACCCTCCATGAAGACGGCCAGGTCAATGTCGCTCCACCTGTGCGCCCCGCCTTCCACCTGGGAGCCAAATACATAGGCCGCCCGAACGGCGCCCAGCCGCCCCAGTGTCCTTACAGCCGTCAATGCTTTCTGTTCTACTTGAGAATCGAGAACAGCCATTGAATGGTCTCCTCCGTCGTTCTCAGAGTGGCGTCAGCAATCTCCCGGGTTATCGCTGAAACGGATGCCTTAATCTCTTCAGGATACCGCGACTGGATGTAATAGGCCGACAACTCTCCCAGAAATCGTTTTCGGTCTGTATCCAATTGGATTCCCGCGGATTTCGCCAGACGCAAAAGGTTGTGGAGGCGCGGCGGGAATTCTCCGGTTCTTCTGACAATCAGGGCCTTCAAGGCTTTCTCGACGGCCTGCTGACAACAGAACAGGACATACAGGTAAACGGCCCGAAGCCAGCATGGCACGCGCTGTATCGAGATCGTACTGGGATTGTTCTGCCCAGGTTTGCGCCGCTTCGCTCATCACGCCTCCCTGCATCAGACTGTGCGGATCATTGCACCTCGATCTCGCCCGCGGGAACTCGTACTGCGCGTAAACAACCCACCCTCTCTTTAGCACCAGCGTTTATTACCATCGCGTCAAAAGACGCACTGCGGGTGCGGGCAGCCGCCGGAGTACTCGGAGTCCGCCGAAATCGGCTGCGCGCCCGCCGGAACTTCAAGCTGTGGAGCCGTCAGTTGCAGCACCTGCTGTTTGCGAGTTCCATAACGATATATCGTAACGCCCTTGCATTTCAAGCGATAAGCTAAGAGAAATACCTCTCGCACGTCATCCATCGTCGCTGTCTTCGGGAGATTGACCGTCTTGGAGACGGAGTTATCACAGTATTTCTGGAAAGCGGCTTGCATCTTCACGTGCCATGCGGGCGAGATGTCGAAAGCCGTCACAAAGACGCGAGCAACGTCCTCGGGCACCGACCGCAGCCCTTTCGCCGACCCTCTCCTTGCGATGTCCATCATAAGACGAGAGCTGTGGAAACCTCGCTGCCGCGCCACTTCCTCGAAATAGGGATTCACCTCCAGAAGCCTTGCTCCTTCCATAACGTTGCGGACGAAGGAGAGCGCGAACACCGGCTCGATGCCGCTGGAACAGTTGGCGATGATGCTGATGGTGCCCGTGGGGGCGACGGTCGTCACCGTCGCGTTCCTCACGCGCAGATTGTCTTTTGCATATCGGCTCTTATTCCAGTTCGGGAAAACCCCTCGCTCCGCGGCGAGATGCGCCGAGGCAGCCTTTGCTTCCTCGAAGACGGTCCGCATCACTTTCCTACCAACTGTCAGCCCCTTCTCCGAGTCGTATCGCACGCCCAGCCGAAACAGCATATCCGCAAACCCCATCACTCCCAGACCGATCTTCCGGTTGCCGAAAGTCATCTTTTTGACCCGGGGGATAATGTAGCGATTCACATCTATTACATCATCGAGAAATCTCACGGCTACCCGGACGGTTTCCTTGAGCTTCCGCCAGTCAATCCGACTCTTTTTGACCATCCGCGCCAAATTGATGGAACCGAGATTGCAGCTTTCGTACGGGAGAAGCGGGAGCTCCCCGCAGGGATTTGTGGATTCGATGCCGCCGAGCTGCGGCGTGGGATTGTGGCGGTTTATCTCATCAATGAAGATTATCCCGGGGTCACCCAACTTCCACGCGGTGGTGAGGAGCAGATTAAAAACCGATTCCGCCGAGAGCCTTCCGGTCTCCTTCCCCGTCCGGGGGTTAATCAGGGGATAATCTCGCCCGGCGGCGAGTGCCCGCATGAACACATCAGTCGCCGCCACGGAGATGTTGAAGTTCCCCAGAAATCCCTCTTTCGTCTTGGAGGTGATGAATTCGAGAATGTCCGGATGGTCAACCCGAAGGATGCCCATGTTAGCTCCACGGCGCCTTCCCCCCTGCTTGATGACTTCTGTTGATATATCGAAAACGTGCATGAAGGAGACCGGCCCCGACGCCACGCCCCTTGTCGAGCCAACAATGTCCCCTTTCGGGCGAAGGCGGCTGAATGAGAAGCCAGTGCCGCCGCCCGTCTGATGGATGAGGGCCATCTCCTTAACCGCGCGGAAAATGCCCCGCATGGAGTCCGCCACCGGTATCACGAAACAGGCGGAGAGCTGCCCCGTCCTCACCCCTGCGTTCATCAACGTCGGCGAGTTCGGCAGGAAATCAAGCGAGGACATTACGTGGAGAAACTGTTCTTCCGCTCTCGAGGCTTCTGAGGGGCTGCCGTAGTTCAATTCCGCCTTCGCCACAGCCGCTGCCACTCGCCGAAACATCCCCTTGGGCGTTTCCCTGATGCGGCCTTTTTCATCCCGGCGGAGATACCTTCGCTCCAGCACACGCACCGCGTTCACCGAAAGCTTCAGCTCGTCCTCCACCCCCAGCAGCTTTTTCGTCTCGCGCACTTGCGCGCGCTCCTGGCGATAGAGAATGAATTTTTTTGCCGCCAGCGCGTACCCCTCACCGATCAGAGTCTCTTCAACAATGTCCTGGATTTGCTCGACTGAGGGGTATTTTCTGGGAAGGCGCTCCCGCGCAACACCAGCCACCTTCAACCCCAGCTTCCTTGCCCGTTCCCTATCCCCGGCGCCGGAAGCCGCAAGAACCCGCGCAATAGCCCTCTCAATTCTCGACTGGTCATAAGACACCAGCGAGCCATCTCGTTTCCGAACCTTCTGAAAAGAGCTTCGAGAGGACATGGCGCACTCCTGCTGTGAATCGCCTAAATCGCAGCGCCGTGGCACGTGCGTCCCGCCCGTCTGCGTGCGACACACAGGCAGGCCCGTGAGCAATCATGGGCAAGATGCCCATGCCACGACCCTGACAAACACGCCCCGCGGTCCCAGTTCCGACATCTGCCGTGGCCACTGACCATCGCCTGCCAGAGCGGCGCTTGGAGCCTGTAATTTCCGGCGGCAACAACCATCGCTGTCAATTAGCATAATCCCCTCTGCGCAAACTGGCAAGACGAAACGTGAACCCGCTGTGGCAAGTTAATCTCACGCGGGCACGAACTCACCGCAGAAAGCGTGGAGAGCGCAGAGAGAAAGATGAGAATAAGTCCCTTCACGCCTGTCATGGCGTGGGGCTCCCTTGCCCATGACCCCCACAGGAGCTCAGTGTTGCCATCTATGTAACGCCGCCCCGCCCTGGCGGGGCAGTCCTGAGGGCGTCTCGCTCTCTGCAGGGGCAGGGGAGCCCCTCGACACGGCCGGCAGGATGCAGGCGATACGTAAGCGTCTCTGTGTGCTCTGCGCAGTCTGCGGTTCCAGCCTCAGCGACACACAAGTGAGCTATTAGCTCCCTTTGCGCCTTTGCGTCTTTGCGTTAAGCTCTCTCTCCTTCCCCTGCCACCGAAATACAGCCACGCCCTTCGACAGTTGCCACGGACTAAGTGAATTTGGTATTTGAAATAGGTGACGCGGAGTTCAAACCGGGGCTTGTCTATTTGTGAGATAAGGCCCGACGCCCATTGGTGAAACTCCAGGGTCGTAACCGGAGAAGGAGAAAGGTCAAAATGAGAATATCCTCTTGCGTCGTTCTGTTGTTATTGTGTCTGGATGCTGCGTTGTGGGGCGAAAACAGCGTGCCGGTCGTGATTGAGTCCGCTCGGAACATACCCATAGCGTATCAGGTTGACGTGGTGATTGTGGGGGGCAGCACCGGCGGTGTGGCGGCGGCCGTCGCTGCTGCGAGGGACGGAGCGAAGGTTTTCCTCGCGTCACCCTACCCCTATCTGGGCGATGACATGACCGCCACTTTGCGATTATGGCTGGAGGAGGGCGAGAAGCCCACTTCTTCCCTTGCCAAAAAGCTGTTTGCCGCCGGAAACCCCGCCAGGCCGCTTCATATCAAGAAAACTCTGGATGAGGCACTCCTGGAGGCGGGCGTCGAGTTCCTCTTTTGCTGTTACGCAACCGACGTGCTGCAAGATAGCGAGGGAAATCCCTGCGGAATCGTAATGGCAAATCGCGCGGGGCGGCAAGCGGTGCTCGCAAAGGTCATCATTGACGCCACGGACCGAGGCTGGCTGGCGCGGTTAGCCGGGGCACGCTTCCGCTCATTCCCCGCCGGGTTGCAAACGGTCAATCGGGTGGTGATCGGTGGTGCTCCCCGCAAAGGCAAAAACATGACCGCCCGAAAAATCACTCCCCCGTTTGAGTCCAAAGGGAAGACCTATGACATCATCGAGTACACCCTGCGGCTTCCCATAGAGGACGGAGGTTACGCATCGTGGGCGAGGGCCGAGCAACTGGCTCGCGATATGACTTTCCATCCCGACCAGCAGTTTGCCCCCGACGTGCTTTTTCAGATACCGCCCGACCCGATAAAGGCTGAAAGGCCCGGTTCAGTCGGATGGCGAGGAGTGGAGAGGTTGGAGATTTCAGCGTTTCGTCCGGCGGGCATTCGCCGTCTCTTGGTGCTGAGCGGCTGCGCGGACATTCCGCGGCGCCATGCCGAGAAGCTCCTGCGGCCGCCTGTGCTCATTGACATGGGAACTCGCATTGGCGAGCTGGCCGCCGCAGAGGCGAAAGCATTGCCGTTTCCAAAAGGTGTGAAACTCCGGGGGCATGAGGCGAGGGCCACGGCGGGCGGCGATGTGAAGGAAGTGCTCGTCGGTGTTCGCCCGATTCAGGAGCTGCCTACCGTTCCCGAGGAGGCGCGCCCATTGCCCGTATTGGGGAATTATGATGTGGTCGTCGTGGGCGGTGGCACGAGCGGCGCCCCCGCAGGCATCGCCGCGGCGCGCCGCGGGGCACGGACGCTCGTTGTGGAATACCTCCACGGCCTGGGGGGCGTCGGGACACTTGGCGCCATATCAAAGTATTACTGGGGCAACAGGGTGGGTTTCACCCAGGAGGTAGCCGGAGGGGAAAGCTGGGCCATCGAGCAAAAGATGGAGTGGTGGCGCACGACGCTGCTCAAATCAGGGGCGGACATCTGGTTTGGCGCCCTGGGATGCGGAGCGCTTGTGGACAAAGGACGCGTGGTCGGCGCAGTAGTCGCCACGCCCCAGGGCCGCGGCGTTCTCCTGGCGAAGGTTGTCATTGACGCGACCGGCAACGCCGACATCGCCGCCGCCGCCGGCGCCAAGTGCATCTACACAGACCAGTCCGACATCGCCATTCAGGGAGCGGGCCTCCCGCCGCGCGAGCTCGGCGCCAGTTACACGAATACCGATTTCACCATCGTTGATGAGACCGATATGGTTGATGTCTGGAATCTGTTCGTTTACGCCAAGAGTAAATACAGCACGACAACTTTTGACATGGGACAACTCGTTGACACCCGTGAACGGCGACGCATCGTGGGGGACTTCACCGTCAGCATTCTCGATCAGGTGAACGACCGCACTTATCCGGATACCATCGCGCACTCGCACACAAACTACGACACCCACGGTTACACTATCCACCCTTACTTCGCTCTCGACCATCCCAAACCTCTGTATCCCTACTTGCCCTATCGCTGCCTCCTGCCCAGGGGCCTCGACGGAATCCTCGTGACGGGACTCGCCGTAAGCGCGCACCGCGACGCCGTACCGTTTATCCGAATGCAGCCGGACATCCAGAACCAGGGCTATGCCGCGGGGATGGCTGCTGCGATGTCCGCGAGAGCCGACTGCGGCACACGCGCCATCAACATTCGCGCACTCCAAAAGCGCCTCGTGGAAATCGGAAACCTCCCGGAGAGCGTCCTCACGGACAAAGACTCGTACCCTATCTCCCCGGAGAAAATCGCCGCCGCCGTGCGAAGCGCCGCGGAGGGCCACAAAGGAATCGCTGTCATTCTCGCGCATCCCGACCAAGCATTGCCACTGTTGCGGAAAGCTTACGCCGCCGCTGCTTCCAACGAAAACAAACTGGCTTACGCCCATATCCTCGGCATCATGGCCGACGCCAACGGCTTACCCGAGCTGCTCGCCGCCGTGGAGGGAACCCCCAACTGGGACAAGGGATGGAACTTCAAAGCCATGGGGCAGTTTGGCAGCAACATGAGCCGACTCGATAGCCTCATCCTCGCCCTGGGCGGAACGGGTGACCGGCGGGCGACGCCTCCCATTCTCGCCAAGCTGAAGCTGCTGGACGCAAAAAAGGACTTCTCTCACCACCGAGCAGTCGCGCTGGCTTTGGCGACGCTCGCCGACCCTGCTGCGGCCGGCCCGCTGGCTGAGCTACTGGCCAAGCCGGGTGTGAGCGGCAACGCTATTCAGTCTGTGGAGGAAGCCAAACGCCGGCAGAGCCAATCGCCAGGGGGACTTAAGGCCTTGGCGCCTCGACGCGAGTCCCTCCGCGAGATCATGCTCGCCCGTGCGCTGTTTCGCTGCGGAGACAAGGGCGGCATCGGCAAAAAGATTCTGATGGAATACGAGAAGGACCTCCGCGGGCACTTCGCCAGACATGCCAAAGCTGTTCTCCGGAGCGGAGGTGAATAGATTCCCTCAGGGCGAATATGTGCGGGAATGCGGAACGCTAAAAGCCTCTCGTGACCGAGCAGAACCTCACGAGCTGCTTTGTCTTCCGCGAAACAACCACGAGGACTGAGGTCACGTAACCCCTCACGTACGGGTGGCTCGGGGTGAAACCGCAGAGTGCGCAGAGCACGCAGAGGGACGTAGCATGGGCATCTTGCCCATAAGTGTTCATCCCGCGTTCCGCGGGACCTCCGCCGAGATGCCTCGAGGGCGCTTCGTCAGATCTGAGCGCGGCGCTATCATTTTGCCTTCAGAGCACACAGTGAGGGGCGCTGCCCAAACAGGAAAACGGAACTCCGCGCGAGGCTCGTCAGCCGCCCGTGGGTCTGTCCCGTGCGTCCATCGGAGATGCGTAAATATTTTCTCCGCGCCCTCTGCGCTCTCTGCCGGTGAGCTCATCTGGGTCTGAGACTGAGGGATTATGCAGCCGCACCCTCCCTCATTGACTCCGCGAGCCGTTGTAGTCTATCCTTTAGGTCGAGAAGCCTGCGGTTTCGCTGGCGCCGGCCCGGCCGAGCTGGCGGCGTCATTGCTCCTATGAAAAATAACACGGCGAAAGGCTGGTGAGAAAGGAAACCATGAACTCACGGGCCCTGGAAACACTCGAGTTTGACGTGATAAAGGAAATGGTGGGGGAGTTCGCCATTTCCGACATGGGGCAGGAGATGATCCGAGAACAGGAAGTCGCGGTCTCCGCAACGAAGATACGCGCCGAGTACGAGTTCGTCGGCGAAATGAGGGACGCCATCGCCTGGCGCGAGCCTCTCCCGATGGAGGAGCTGCCGGACATCAGGCCGGGCGTGACCGCCATCACCCCTCCGGGCACGTACCTCGACCCACCTGATTTACTGCGAGTGGAGCGGCTGCTGAAGACCACAGGGAAAGTCAAGAGTTTCTTTCGTTCCTTCCGAGATGGTTTTCCCCGACTTCATCGCCTGATGGAACCGTGCGAGCCACTCCCCGAATTCGAGAAAGCGGTCGCAGTGGCGCTGACGGAGGAGGGAGAAGTCGCCAGCGACGCCACGCCTGAGCTGGCGGAGGTCCGCAAGGCAATGGCAGCCCTGTCCCGGAAAATCGAGGCAACTTTCGAGAAAATGATCCGTTCCCCTGAAATGAGAGAATTCTTCCAGGAAGCCTACGTGACGGAACGGCGAGGGCGAAGAGTTTTGCCGGTGAAAAGCGACTGCAGGTCTCATGTGCGCGGGATTGTGCATGACGTCTCAATCAGCGGAGGGACAGTGTTCGTTGAGCCGCTGACGGTGGTCGGCTTCTCGAATGAGCTGACCGACCTCAGAGCGAGAGAGAGGGAGGAGGTACGGCGAATATTGCTTTCTCTGAGCGATTGCCTCCGGCGAAATCTTCAGCTCGTCCTGACGGACGTCGAGATAATGGCGAAGGTGGATATGCTGTACGGCAAAGCGCGTTTCGCGGAGAGGTACAACTGCACCATTCCGGGCATCTCTCGGGACCGCTCTCTCAGAATCGAAAATGGGCGACACCCTCTTCTGCTGAAATCGCACGAGGAGACCTGCGTGCCTCTGAATGTCTCGCTGCGGCGTTCTGACAGGGCTGTTGTGATTTCCGGGCCGAACGCGGGCGGCAAGACGACCGCAGCCAAAACGATAGCAGTGCTGTGCCTGATGGCGCAGACGTCCACGCCCGTCCCGGCGAGCGCCAACTCGGTCTTGCCGATTTTTTCCGGCTTTTTTGCCGACGTAGGCGATTACCAAGACATCTCGCTGGGGGTGAGCACTTTCACATCTCACCTGGGAGAGGTCAAGCGGATTCTGGACGATGTCGGCGAGGGAAGCTTAGTGGTTCTGGACGAATTGGGCACCGCTACGGACCCCGCCGAAGGGTCTGTTCTGGCGGAGGCAATTCTGGAGGAGCTTGCCGGGAAGGGCGCAATCACCCTTGTAACGTCGCATCTTCCTTCGCTCAAGACGCTGGACGTGACCCGGGAATGGGCGAGGAGCGCCTCGATGGGCCTCGACCCCCAAACGGAGAGACCGAACTTCATTATGTCCATGGACCTTCCGGGGGAGAGCAGCGGATTGACCATCGCCCGGCAGCTCGGCATCCCACGCAGGGTCATCGAGAGGGCATATTCGCTGATGTCGCGTCAAGAGAGGGACCTCAGCAAGGCTCTGGAGGCAGTCCGGAAGGAGAAGGGAAGACTGCGGAGCGTTTCAAGGAAACTCGCCGAGGCTCGGCGAGAGATCAAGGAGGAAAAGAATCGCTGTGCGGAATTGGGGCTGTCGTTAGAGGCGGAGGCGAGCAAGCTGCATCTGGAGAAGCTCCACTTCCGGCAGAATGTTCTCGCCGAAAAGGAGAAAATCGTCCGCGACGCCAGAAAGCGTGTGGAGAAGATGATTGCACGCCTGCCCTCCCGAAAACAGCTTGCGCAAGCAAGAAAAAACTTGGAGGAGGAGCACCGCCGCCTCGAAACGGACGCAACGGAAGTGGAGAACGCCATTGAGAAGGTGAGCGTTGGCGGGGGGCGAGGCCTCGCGTTGGAGGAAGTTCGCAAGGGGATGGTGGTTTGGGTTCGCAACCTCCGTCAATCCGGCACGGTCAAAGCGGTGTATGCGGGCAAGAGAAAAGTGGACATTCTGGTGGATGACGTGGTTTTCAACGTTGACGCGGCTCAGCTCGCCGAGTGCCGAGAGGAAGAAAAGCCGCCCGCAAAATCCCCTGGCAGGACATTCCTTCCCAGAAAGGAACTCGCCAGCACGGAATTGAACCTCATCGGAGAAAGAGTGGAGAAGGCGATAGGGCTGCTGGACCGGTTCATCAACGACGCCTCTCTTTCCGGAGTGGACGCGGTGCGAGTTATTCACGGCTATGGCACCGGCGCCTTGCGTAAAGGGATAAGAGAGTTTCTCGCCAATCATCCGCTGGTGACGGGATTCCGCTCGGAGGACGACAGGGAAGGCGACGAGGGCGCCGTGACTGTGGTTAAGCTGAAATAGCCCGTGCACGGGGCTTTCATGGGAAAGGCAAACGTCCGCCCGCAGAGCCGAGGCTCTGCTGTTGAGGGCGAATTGCGGTCGAGAGAAAAACAATGCAAAAGGCGGTTCTGATAACGGGCCCGGCAGGTTCCGGGAAAACAGCTCATTGCCTCCGAGTCTGCTCGGAGGCGATGGTGAAAAGTCGCCCTGGCAGCGTCATCTACCTCGTCCCCGGCCCGGAAGCCGTTCGAGATATAGACAGAGCGCTCCTGCTGAAAGGCGGCTGCCGTGGCATTTCGGGCCGGGTGGTGATGAGTTTCGTGAAGCTTGCGCTTCGCGTTCTCAAGGAAGCAGGCTGCTTCCCCGTTCGCCAGATTCATCTCGTGGAAAGAAAGTACCTCATCCTCCGCATCATCCGCGAAACGCCACTGCGATTCTTTGAAAGCGTAAGGGATTACGAGGGCTTCGCCGAGGTGGTCGCGGAGTTCATCGCTGAGCTCAAACGAGCGATGATCGCCCCCGAGGATTTCCTCCAGGGGGCCGCTGCTGCAACGGGTCGGGGCGGTATTGCAGGAGATAAGGTGCACGAGCTGCACGCGATTTATCTCGCCTACCACAACATTTTGACGAGACGCGGCGCCTATGACGACGACGGACTCCAATGGAAAGCCGCGGAGGTTCTGACGGCGAATCGCTCCCTTCTTTCCGATGTGGAGACCATGCTGGTTGACGGCTTCGCCACGTACACTCCCGTGGAATTCGAGATGCTCACTCGGCTTGTCGAGAGAACGAGGGAGTCGCACATCACCCTGTGCTACGAGGAGCGGCGGCCCGATGTGTTCGCCTTCGTCGAAGGAACCTACCGCGGCTTGAAAAAGATGTGCACGGAGGGGGAGATTGTCCTGACCGGAAACCGCCGCGCCTCCGGCGCCCTGCTGCATCTGGAAAGGGCGCTCTTCGGCGAAGGAGAAAGCGAAATGCTCGCCGAAAGAGCCGTCTCCATCATCGCATGCCCCGACGCCTATCGTGAGGTGGAAACCGTCGCCCGCGAAATCGAGAGAATGCGCCGGGAGGAGGGCTTGGAGTACAGCGACTTCCTGGTTATCTTCAGGGACGTCGGCGAATACTCGCGAGCTATCACGGAAGTCTTCGGCGAGCGGCGGCTGCCTTTTTTCCTTCCCAAGAAAGCGTCTGTCGCCGAAGAGCCTTTCGTCAAGGCGCTGATTTCAGCGCTTCATCTTATGAATGGAAAGTTTCGGCGTGAGGATGCGCTGCCTGTACTGAAAAACTCCTACCTCGACGCAGATATGGACGCCGCCGCCGCTGTCGAGAACTACGCGGACGAGTTTGGGCTGTGGGACGAGGAGCACTTCCGGGAGACCTGGTCGGAGACGAGCGAGGTAACGCAAGATGTCTCGCCCCTGAACGAGCTCAAGACCCGCTTCCTGGAGATGCTCGATAGGCTTCGCTCTGAAGCGAGCGAAGTCTCTTCTGCGGAAGGATTCCGCCAGTTCATTTTGCATACGATAAGGGAACTGGGATTCCTCACCCTCGGGCAGCAGAGCGAAGGGAAGGGCAAGTATCCGTCGAGCGGCGAGAGCAATCCCATCCCCTCATTCTCCTCGGAATATCGTTCCCTGACAGCCGTCGCCCGGCTGCTCGATACCATGTGTGAATACGCTCGTCTGGTGGGCTTGCGCGGAGCGGACTACGGAGTCTTTCTCGAGATGCTCGAGCGAGGTCTGTCCTGGATGCCTGTCCTCTCCCCCTCGCGAGACCTGAACAGCGTCCGCGTCACTCCCATTGTCGGGGGCCCACCGCGCCAAGGCGCGGTTGTTTTCGTCTGCGGCCTGTGCGAGCGGTCATTTCCAAGAGAGGTCGTCAACGAACCTTTCTTCAAGGACCGCGAGCGGCGACTCATCAACCGACGGGGGAAGATCGTTCTCGACGAGCGGCTGCCCCTCTCTTCCGGGGAGAGATTCTTCTTTTATGTCGCGGTGACGAGGGCCACGCGACGGCTCCTATTGACCTATCCGGCGAGGGACACGGCGGGCAAGGAGCTGGTCCGCTCCCATTACATCGAGGAGGTGGCGAGAATCTTTTCCGACTTGAAGCACGAGGCAGAGGAAGAGCCGCCCGTCGTTGGTGTCGTGCCCGAGCTTACAGCCCTCGCCAACGCGGGCGAGCTGCGGTCTTTTGTTGCATATCACTTGTCGCGGGCCGCTCCGACTTCCGACTTCCGATTTCGGATTTCGGATTCCGCAATCCGCAATCTCCAGATGGCGGCTCTGACGTATAACGAGCTGCTGCGGCTCGGCATTCTGGGAGCAGACGACCTCGTCTATCAGGCCGCTGCCGCGAGGCTATCTGAAGAAGCCTATCGCACCCGAAAGGAAAGGGATGTGTATCTGACGAGCGTCTCCGAACTGGAGAGCTTTGCTCAATGCCCCTTCCGCCATTTCTGCCAGTATCGTCTGCGGCTGAAAGAGCTCCCTCGCTACGAGTTCGGTCCCCGCGAGGAGGGGATCCTCTATCACGAGGTCCTCGCCAGGTTGTACAGGGAAATCTATCTGCCGGCCCGGGAGAGCCCGCCCCCACGGGACGATGCCCCTCACCTCCCTTCGGGCGCAATCGAAGCCCTTTCCCCACAGGAGCTTGACGAGAAGCTGACACTGCTCGTGAATGATCTCATCAATCAGAGGTACTCACGACTCTTCCGCGCTCCTCGCATGGAAGTCCGGCGGCGAGCGCTCGATGCGAAGATCAAGGATTTCATTCTCAAGGAGGTCGAGAACGAACGCGCAAACGCCACCCGCCCCACGTACTTCGAGCTCTCCTTCGGCCGGGGAAAAAGCAAGCAGAACGCGGATGGGCACTCGACCGAGACGCCCCTCTCCATCAAGGCTCAAGAGGGCCCGTCCGTTCGGATTTCCGGGCGAATGGACCGAGTTGATATTTTCGAGGAGGGAGGTGAGAGATACGGTGCAGTTCTCGATTACAAGAGGAGAAAGGTCGTATCGAGGACGGAGCTGAGAAATGGAACGGTTTTGCAGGCGGGTCTATACATGCTTGCCCTGAAAGAGCTTTTCGGTGTCGAGCCGGCGGCAGCCTTCTACTACTCCATCTCGTCGGGAAGGAAGCGAGGAGTCTTCGCCGCAGAGGAAAAAGAGCGTGTCGCGGGGCAAAGGGATGTCTCAAAAACCGATGGAACCTCCTACGAGGAAATTCGTGAGCTAATGGAGTTGAACGCCCGACAAGCCGTCGAGTACGTCCGGAGAATTGTTGAAGGAGAAATAGCTATCCGCCCCGCGGACAAGAAGGAATGCCATAGTTGCCCCTTCAGTTCCGTCTGCCGTATCAAGGAGCAGGCGCGATTACTGTAAGGCGCCAACGCCTTTGGGCTTGCCGCGGAGCACTTTCTCGCGGGCGTGTTGGAACTCTCGCTGGCGCTCTCTGAGGAAGATGTGCGATTGCCGATAGCAACCGGGGTCGGCCTTGCCGACGTAAGGAATAACCTCGAAGTCTATGGGCCTGATGCCCAGGGACTCATGCCGGGGCAATATGACTTTCAGGGCGTGCTGGAGATCCTTGTGCGGGACCAAGACGATTAGGTCATTTGAGCTTAAAGTAGGTACCCACTGATGGTGTGCAGAATCACCTGACCCTGTATGCCGGTTTTGCCTGCTCTGGCCTCTGCCAGAGCCGTCGGGATGTGGATCCCGATGGCGAGGATCTCCGCACCGGTATGGCCGGTCGCATCTCTGACGTGCAAGCGAAGTGCTCCTGCAGAAACCTCCGAGGCGGGATAGATCAGCAAGGCCGCCGGTGTTCCCGCTTGGGTCTGTTTTCCAAAAGCGAACGCATAGAGAAAAAGCTGATAGATGTTCCCTGTGCCCACTGGCTTTTCGTCGTAAAGAATGTACTTGGCATCAATGGGGAGCGTCTTGTGGCGCTGGGTTTTTCGCTCAACAAGGAGGTCTGGAACCACTCGTGTATATGGGCAGTTGCGGTTCGCGTCCCACAGGATGGTCGGGCTGCTGTGCTGCGAGCTCACTCGGAACGGAGTGCCGGAGAGCATTTTCCTCAGCCAGAGAAACACAAAGCGCTCGAAGAGGCGATTCATGTCCAGTAGAAAGGCGAAGCATCTGCTTCTGCCAGCGCTGAACAGGTCCCTAACGCCCAGCGCGTCCAGGATTAACCACGCCAGGCTGTGGGCTTCCCGATAATGGTCGTTTAGCCGGTTGTAAACCAGGTCCCGTCGAATCCTGTCAAGGTCGAGGAATGCCGGAGAGCAAACAGCGGCAAAGATTGTCTGCATCCGTCGAATCCGCAGAAGAACGCCCGGATGCCTTACCCTGGGCGCACAGTACGCCAGCGCCGTCCTCAGAATCTGATTCTCGGGAATATCGGTAAGGTACTCGTCATATCGGCACTCCAAGCGGTCGAGACGCCCAAACCGTCGCAACACCTGCTTGGAGGCAAGAAACCGCCCGCGCAGGACAGGCAGGTCGTCCTCTAATTCCTTGTAACCTGCGAGCAATCCGCCTCGCACGAGTCTTTCGCAGGCCTCCGCGAAAAGCAGGGCTATGAGATCGAAGAGGCTGGCGCCCTCAGTCGGCAACCGCCGCTCGGCGGAAAGGCGGTGAAGCGAGTCCAGGCCTGCGGCAAACTCGATAAGGTCAACCAAGCCCAGGTTTTCCCCAGCGAGCTTGGGAACAACATGCACCTCGAAGGCGCTGAAACGCACTACGCCGACCCAGGAACGAGTCGTCACGCGCAATCGGTCTCGGAGTTCATCTATGAGGAGCCGCCCGCTTTCCTCCCTTGCGAGTTGGTCAGCCAAAATGCGGTCTTCATGGGACAGCTCCATCCCCTCAATTTCGCGTTTTTGCCACTCCGCGAGACGAACGATTCGAAGCTGAGACGTAACTGATCTCACTCGCTCTCTCCCGGTTCCCCAAACTCGTCTTCCAAAGCTCCGATCAAGGCATCCGCATCGCCAAGTATCTCCCAATTGAGCGTCTGTGCCTCCCGGTCAACAAGCTTCTCACCGACATAACTTGCCAGAAGCGAGTAGTCGTCGTAGCAATATTCCTGAAGGAGCGGCAAGATTTCCTGCCGGAATCGCCGGGCAAATTCTTCAGGCTCGCTGATAGGCTCACCATCTTCCAGCAGGAAAGAGTGGCCAATTTGCTTCTCTCGGCCTTCCTTCCGTGCGATCCGCCGGTTCAGCTCGTCCAAAAAATCATCGAGCGCCAGATTTCCAACCCGGCCACCGCCCAGAATCTCCAAATCGGGCATCATCTCGAGAAATGCGAAACGCCGCCGTAATGCGGCGTCGAGCAACTTGATGCTCCTGTCTGCTGTGTTCATTGTCCCGAGAAGATAGACGTTGGGCGGAATCGTGAAAGTTTCTTTGCTCTGGGGCAAGGTTATCATGAAACGCCGTTTATCCTTCTCAAGGAGCGTAATCAATTCTCCTAAGACTTTTGCGACATTGGCGCGGTTGATCTCATCTATAACTACCAGGTAGGGCTTCTCGGGATTTCTCTCCGCCTCACGACAGACACGCTTGAAGACCCCGTCCTCGAGGCGAAGAACCAGATTCCCGGACCCGTTGCTGACCGGACGCAAACCCTCGATGAAGTCCTCATAGCTGTAAGAAGCGTGGAAGGTAATCACTGTCAAGAAACCAGCGTTTTCATTACCGATGAGCCGTTTCTCAGCCTCCTCAAAGGCTCGATTGTCGGCAAGCGCGCCTTCAGGGTTCTTCTCGTGCAATTGCTGAAGCAGCCACCACACGGCGAAGCGCCGAGCGATGTACGTCTTGCCGGTGCCCGGGGGACCGTAAAGGATGGCCTGCCCCTTCCTTTTGAGTGCATCGGAGATGTCCGGGAATATCGGATCGGGGGGCGGCTGTCCGTTTCCATCATGGTCTTTGATAATTTCTTGATAAAGCGCGGGAGAGACGGACGCCACGGTGACGACAGCCCATTTTTTCTGTGGCTCGATCTCGCGGGGAACATAGGACGTGTCCCATTTCACGTGAACTACGTGTCGGAATTCGGCGCGTTCAGGCTTCCATTCATACCCCGGTTCAACGACGTCTCCAACCGCCAGAATTGTGGACGTGCCTTTGTTGGCAATCACGACATCGCCCGGCTCCAACTGCATGAGCGTCCAAAGCTCGTTGGCTTTTCTGCTCAAGACCGACTGCTTGTGGTGATATGGTTCACCGTAAACCTCCACGAAGCGGGCCTTATAGCTCTCCCTCGAATCGAACTCCCGCAGGTCTCCGATCTCGTCATATCCTACACAGATGTAGCCACCCGCCAGGCAATCGTCCCAGAACCCAGCGTTCTCGCCGGGAGCAATCTTGACGATACGCGGGGCGTGACGTCCACCGATGCCGCCAAAAAGGAGCATTTCAAATTCCTTCGTTTTCCAATCCTTTAACCTCGGAGTCTCGCGGAGAGCGCTGAGGAGTGCGCGGTTGAGACGGACGACCCCCAATTTCTTGTTGCTCGCCTCAGGACGGCCCAATAATCCTAAGAAATGCCGGATGTGAACTCGCGAGTTAACGGTCAGAACCTCGTCAGGGAAATACATATATAGCGCCTTCATGCGGAGAGAAGAGCCGGAGGTGATTGAGGGGATGTCATCAATCGTGTCCCAGTCCCCTTCCTGCGCCTTACGGAACGCCTGTACAAACCCTTTTCGGACGTCTTCCCAGGCGTCTTGGACGTTTTTGTACGTCCCCGTGTCGAAATACCAGCCCGGTTTGTTCTTCGGCTTATAGATTATGTGCTTGCGCGCGGAACCACCTCCCATGCCCCCACAAGAGCGCGTACGGAATTCCAACCAGTAGCAGAGCGTGTCTTTTGAATCCTCCTGGCCGAGGGCGTAACGTTCGAGCGGCATGCTGGGCCAGCTCTCGAGTGGGAAACGTTCGAGAAACTCCTGCCGCTGTTGTTCCGCTTTCTGAAGGGACTCCTTCGCGGCCTCCCTCGGGTAGGCTTTCAGAGCATCTTCAGCGGAGGCGAATTTCCTGGCCATAGTCAATCTCCCATCACTTCTTGACTCTCATATTTGCATCCCCACACGCATCTCCCCCGGCTTTCCTCACCGCCTATCGCGTAACAGTAACTTTAACACCGGCCTGTCACAAGTGTCCACAAAATTCGGTGATTGTGGGTAATGCCTCACTTACGGGGGGATGAGGTTGGAACCGCACAGTCCGCAGACCACGCGGGGTGCCATTGTACCGCTGGCATCTTGTCCCGCGTTCCGCGGGAGGGCATCCTACCCCCGCTGAGGGCGAGACGCCCTCAGGACTGCCGCCGAGACGGCGGCGTTACACAAATGCCAACACTCAGCTCCCGTTGGAGTCATGGGCAAAATCCCCCTCCCACGCGAGGCCGGGATGGGGTCTTTCTCATCCTGGTCTCTGCGCCTTCGCGCCTTTGCGTTACCTCTTCTTGCCTCCCGCAACGCGGTGTCCGCCGGTAACTGAGGCATTACGATTGTGGGTCAAGGGGTGAGTGCAATCGTTCCCTCTTGTCAACCGGGGGGCCGAGTCATCCCAGGACCCCCGCCGCAAAGAGGTCTCTGAAGGCGACTCTTTTACGCCATTCTCTCAGCCTGGGGTGTGTGGAACCCTCGACTATGTCCGCGGCGCCTTCGTACCTCAACACCAGGTACCGACGGGGTGCCGCCACGAAATCGTGGCAACCGCCAGTGGTGCCGCCATTTTCTCTTGGGGCGGGACCGGCTCGTGGCACGGGCGTCCCGCCCGTGAACCGTCATGAGCAAGATGCCCAGGCCACAAATGAACCCCGGAATTGCCTTTAGTCATCCGTGACGGCCCAAGATGAATCCTTTTGTCGAGAAGCCCGGCTGAAGCCGGCTGTCACGAGAAGAATCTCGTATCGGATACCACCGACTAAAGCCGGTGGCTAACTGGGGCGCCCGCCGAGGGCGGGCGAAAAGGAGACGCTGGCCCTTTCACTTCTATGAGAGAGAGACAGAGGGCACAGATCCACGACGTCAACGTGCGACAAGAAAGGTTCAAAAGCGAGGCGTGAGGGCACTCCACGGAGACGCGGCCACACCCCATAAAAATTATCGCGCGCGGTTGTGTGCTGTGGTATGCTATCGGGGGTTTTTCAGTACTTGGATAAACATCAGCGGAGGACAGGCAAATGAAAGAGTTTTTGGTTTTGACAGTGATGGCTTTCGCAATTATCGGCTGTATGATTATCTCTAACTCAAGTGGTGCTGGCATGGAAAAAGTTTACGTCGTAGAGAAACCGGCAGTGGTTGGAGGAAACGATTTCTATGTTTCGAATCGCCCGCCTCTAACGCCCAGTCCGCTGATGAAGCTGCCCGTTGGGAACATCACCCCGAGAGGATGGCTGCGGAAACAACTCGAGCTTATGGCGGAGGGGATGGTGGGGCATCTGCCGGAGCTGAGCACGTTCTGTCGAGAGGACAATGGATGGTGGAACTTCAAATCTCGCGGTTGGGAGGAACCGGCTTACTGGCTGAAGGGCTTTGGCGACCTCGGCTACGTTCTCAAGGACGAAAGAATCATCAAGGAGGCGAGGCAGTGGCTCGACCGGGCGTTGAGCAGTCAGCAACCGGACGGATATTTCGGCCCGCCGGATAATAAGAAGAATCACGACCTGTGGCCGAACATGGTGATGCTTTTCGCGTTCCAGTCCTTCTACGAAGCGACTGGGGACGAGCGCGTTATCCCCCTGATGACAAGGTACTTCCGATACGAACTTGAGATGCCGCTTGAGCATCTTCTTCCGGGGAGCTGGCAATGGGTTCGCGGCGGAGACAATCTGGAGAGCATCTACTGGCTCTACAACCGGACGGGCGAGAAGTGGCTGCTGGACGTGGCGAAAAGGGTCTTTGGGAAAACCGCCAACTGGACAGAGGGGCTGCCCACGCATCACGGCGTGAACATCACCATGGGAGTTCGGCAGCCGGGGGTTTACTATCAGCAATCGAGGAATAAAAAGCACCTCGACGCAGTGGAGAGGAATTATCGAACCGTGATGGACGAGTACGGGCAGGCGCCGGGCGGCATGTTCGCCGCGGATGAGAATTTCCGCGAGGGGAAAACCGGTGCGGAGCAGGCGGCGGAGACCTGTTCCATCGTCGAGTTCATGTACTCGAACGAATCGCTTCTGAAAATCACCGGCGACCCGAAGTATGCGGACAGGTGCGAGAACATCGCGTTCAATTCTCTTCCGGCGGCGGTGATGCCCGACTGGAAAGGGCTTCATTACCTAACAGCTCCAAACCTCGTGCAGTGCGATAAGGGCGGAGTGCACGTGTTCCAGAACGGGGGCACGATGGTCGCGTACAGCCCGTGGCGCTACCGATGCTGTCAGCATAACGTCGGGCAGGGGTGGCCCTATTTCGCGGAGCATCTCTGGATGGCGACTCAGGGCAACGGTCTGGCGGCAGTTCTTTACGCTCCCTGCAGGGTCACAGCGAAGGTCGGCGACGGCGTCAAAGTCAAGATTGTTGAGAAGGCCAATTATCCTTTCGAGGAGAATATCGAGCTCATTCTGAAAGCCCCGAAAGCGGTGAAGTTTCCGTTGTACCTGAGGATTCCTCGCTGGTGCGGCGGAGCGAAAGTGAGCATAAACGGGAAGGCCCGCAACGTTGACGCGTCGGGAGGTCGCTATCTGGTTGTCGAGCGGATGTGGAAGGACGGTGACCGCGTCAACCTGGAGCTGCCGATGAGAATCACGCTGTCGGTTTGGAAGAAGGTCGCCGACTCCGTCTCGGTCAACAGAGGGCCATTGAGTTACTCCCTGAGAATCGGCGAGCAGTGGAAGCGGTACGGCGGGAGCGACAAGTGGCCCGAATACGAGGTTCTCCCGACTACGCCGTGGAACTACGGACTCATCGTTGACAGGAACAATCCGGCGTCGTCGTTCAAGTTTGTCAGGAAGGGTCGCGTTGCCCCGCAACCGTTTTGCCTGAAGAACTCGCCCATCGAGTTGAAGGCGAAGGGGAAGAGAATTGCGAACTGGACGCTTGTGCGCAACTGCGCCGGGCCTCTCCAGGAAAGCCCCGTCAAGTCCGACCAGCCTACGGAGGAGATAACTCTCATCCCGATGGGGTGCGCTCACTTGCGTATATCCTCTTTTCCGACAATCGGAGAGGGGCCGGATGCGCGCGAATGGAAAAAAATCGCAGAGTGACGGGAAGTCAGCGTCCGGGGGGGGGCAGCCGACGACATTGACATTCAGTTGCAATACAAAGCCAACACGGAGGAAAGCGCGATGAAATCGAAGGGAGAAATGACAAGACGTAAGTTTTTGAAAAGCTCGGCTCTCGGCGCGACAGCCCTGTCGGTGGGGTTGGGAGCGTCGCGGAATGCCCTCGGAGCGAATGAGAAGATTCGCCTGGGCTTCATCGGCATCGCCAATCGAGGTGGACAGTTACTTCGCGTGGCCGTTCGCAACAAGGACATGGAGATTGTATCGCTGTGCGATGTGGACGAGCCGACGATGTTCAAGCAGGAGAGAGCGCTGCGGCTCAACGTCAAGAAGTACACCGACTTTCGCGGGATGCTCGACAGAAAGGACATTGACGGCGTGGTCATCGCCACGCCGGACCACTGGCACGCTATCCAGACCATCATGGCCTGCGACGCGAGCAAAGATGTCTATGTCGAGAAGCCGCTTTCCGTCACGATCGTCGAAGGGCGGAGGATGGTCGAGGCGGTGCGAAGAAACAAGAGGGTCTGCCAGGTGGGCACCCACCGGCGTTCCTCGGAGCTTTACAAGGAACTGGTGGAGATGGTTCGCGGTGGGAAGATAGGCAAAGTTACCGTCGCGAGGGCGTACCGCCTCAGCAACATGTACCCGAACGGCATGGGCGTCGCAGCCGATTCGGAACCGCCGAAGGGGCTGGACTGGGATATGTGGCTCGGGCCTCGCCCGAAGAGACCTTTCAACAAGAACATTCACCCGTACAAGTTCCGGTGGTGGCATCTCTACTCGTCGCAGCTTGGCAACTGGGGCGTGCACTATTTCGACGCTATGCGGTGGATGGTTGGCGAAATTGCTCCTTCATCGCTTTCGGCGCACGGCGGAAAATTCGCCGTGAAGGATTCTCGAACTATCCCGGATACGCTGGAGGTCACCTACGAGTTCTCCTCGGGGATGCTGATGCTTTTCGGGCAGTATGAAGCCAGCGGCAACCCGGCTCTGGCTTACGGAGAGACCGAGCTTCGCGGCACGCAGGGCACGCTCTACACCGGCAGCAGCGCATTCAAAATCATCCCCGAGCGGGGCGGGCAATTCGAGGACAGTAAGCCACGCATGAAACCGGTGGCGGGGAAATCGAGCCAGGGCGACCCGACGGTCGCGCACATGAGGAACTTCCTCGATTGCATGAGGTCCCGTAAGCGGTGTAACGCGGACATCGAGACAGGGCATCGCTCGACGACTTTCAGCCTTCTCGGGAACATTGCGTTAGCTACCCGGTCTCGTATCGAGTGGGATTGGAAGCACGAGCGAATCACGAATAACGAAGGAGCCAACAAGCTCCTCCACTACGAGTACCGCAAGCCGTGGAAGCTGAGGTAAGCCGGTTGAGAGATGTCTGGACTGTTGCTGGTTGAGATATCCAGACAGGAAGGCTACGAGCGTTCGGGCATGGCACACAGGCAGGAGGACCAAATGACAAAGGATGAGCGCCAAGGGGTGTACCGCTGGCATCTTGGTGGCTGGATGGGGGGCATCCTGTCCCCGTCTCCGAGGGCGAGTCACCCTCGGGAGAGCCCCGCCCTGCGGGGCGGCGTTACGGTTCGGCGCGGCGAATACAGCCGGACCCCTTACCACATGATATGCGTGCTGATAGCGTTTGCTTTCCTGGTAACTGTCGCGCCGTCTCTGCGCGCTGAATTTGACGAATACGATTTCAGCACGCCGGACAATGTCGGCGACCTCGTTTTCAACTTCTTCCACCACTCCTGTGGAGGCAATTTGCTGAACGATGGTCTGCGCACGGCGCTGCAAAACATCGGGTACACCGTCCACTCGCGGATCAGTGACCAGTACGTTTACGAGAACAACCATACGGACTACCGCCACTGGTACAAGCGTTTCCAGAGGGAATTGGGTGTGAAGATCGGCGAGAAGTACTACCGCTACGACGGCCCCGGTGTTACTCCGACCCAGGAAATTCCTGCCAACAGCTTCATGCTGACGTGGTACGAATTTCGGGCTGAGAGGATGGACATCATCATGTTCAAACCCTGCTATCCGGGTTCGGCCGTCTCGGACTACGATACGGTTTACGATGCGGGGGACAGCGTCACCGCAGGGACGCCGTACTCCGACAACGGCGTCAACAACTTCGTGTACCTTGACTCCGGTGACTCCGTGGACGATGGTTACACAGAGACGCATTGGAGTCATGGCGACTGGTCGGGGTCCGATTCCTCTCTGGCTCAGTTGAAGGTCGCGTACAGAGGGATGCTGAACATCTTCGTCGAGCATCCCGACCTGCTGTTCATCGCCATGCAGGCTCCCCCAATGTGCTATCTGTCCGATGCACAGGCGCAGAACTGCCGCGAATTTGCGAGGTGGCTTCGAAGGGATTGGGTGCATGAGTACGACCCCACCGGCACGGACACGTTTGAGGACTATCCCCTCACGAACGTGTGCGCCTTTGACTGGCACAATGCCATCGCCTGGACGGGGAATGACCCCGTGCTCGACTCGCAGTACACCTGGTTTCCGGTGGGAGGCTTTCCCGACGAGACCCTTGACACGACCGATCCCGAGGAACTGGGCAGGAACGCAGGCGAGGACGATCACCCCGAAACGTGGCTCAATCAACGCACCGCCGTCATTTTCTGCGGAGGCACGGATACCTTCAGTCAATCCCACACCGGCAAGCCCCAGCGTTCTTATTACTCCTGGATCAACGCCATGGTGAACCGGTGGAGGACTGGGGGGTTGCCCCTGCCGACGCCTGTCATCGAGAGAGTCGGGAACGGCGTGTCGTTGACCTGGGATTCTTTCGGCAATGGGGAGTACGTCGTGCAGTGGACCAACGACCTTGTCGGGGACACGTGGCAGAACCCCGGCGGCAGTTGGCCCATCACCCAAACAACCTGGACCGCCGAGATCATCACAGGCATCAGCAAGCGATATTACAGGGTACAGTCCGAGTAGAGCGAGTGGCAAAACAGGCAGCACCGTGCTCGCCGCAGCGACTTTTTCTTCTCTTGCCCGAATGGGGAAAAGCTGGTCGGCGTTGGCGAAGAAGCTTGGAGGAAAGAACTCTTTTTCGTCACAATTGGCGGCCGGGCTGAAGCATGACTTCCGAGATTTCCTCTGCTGTCTCTGAGAGTGTCCTTTTTCGAGAGAGGCTGGGCGGCCTCTGCCGCTGCCCGAATTACCCCGACGACCAACCCGCGCCGCCGCTGCTTCTGCAACAACAAGCTGGACGATTACGACTCAGTCTGGCTTATGACGGCCGCATACCCGCCCCGAATGCAGTCGGCAGGAGCGCCGGGTTCGCTGCCTTGTTGCGGGAACAGTCGTCAGTTCCCGCTGTCATGCTTCTCGTCGAATACGCGCTCCAGCTTTGCTGCCACGTAGGTTGAACGAGCTTCACCGTTCACCGCAATGTGTTGGCTTGCGCACCACTTCAGCAACTCCTCAACATCCACATCAACTTCTACAGGTTTCATCCCTTGTCGTCGGAGCTCTTGCACAGCCCTTTCGGCGTTTTGTACCCACTCCGCGTGCGTTTCTTCAAGCACGTCCTTGTCAATGGAGATTTCGCGCAGCCGTTGCCACTGCTCTGGTCTATACCAGGCAACGCCGACAGGAGTCTTCTTGCCTTGTCCAGCAGGTCGCAATCTAATCATCGGCTACCTCCTCACCACCTCACGTTTCGGGTTATTGCCGCTAAGCTCGTAAACGCCTCCCCCCCGCTACACGAAGCACTGTGGCTCAAAATTCATGACCCCGTGCTACCCAGTAATGCCAATCTGCTATCGCTCCCCGGGTACCTTCGTCAGCATTCACGCCCTCCAACTGTGCCAGCGGTGCTCCAAGAGTACGGCCGTGCCACTCGATTTCAATGAACATCTCCCGCAGGCACTCCTCTTCGGGAGCCATTCGGGTGACTTTTACCACCTCGCCTGGTTTCAAAGGCGAAATGCGTTTCGTCTTAATGCAGCGCGCTTGGAATGGGAACTGAATCTTGTCATCAAGGTAATAATACCACCCCATAGCCTGTTATTCGGGGCCATAAGCGTCCACGATGGCTTCCGTTGATATACGGTATTCGCGCGCTTCATCTTTTTCTACTTTTTCCATAGAGCCTTCTCGTCTAAGAGACCTTTTCTTATCCGGCGGCCCTCATCATCATAGCACGGAATACAACGGATCGTTTCAGTTCCCCTCTCGTGCGAGAACAACCGATCACCTTGTTCATTCCTCAGTCTTTTAGCCACCGGGCGTTCTTGCAGCGGGCGACTTTTTCGTCGAGGCGGAAGATGCGGCGGTCGTTGCGGGACGTGACCGGCTCGATCAACTCCATTTCAGCGGACGGGTTGAGCCATTCTACTTCCACGAACTCGAGCAGAGCTCGGCCGATCCCCTGGCACACGATCTTAGCATGTCCGACGACGGGATCGCGATTTATCTGTCGTTTGAAGACGCGCGCCATGCTCAACAGGTACGCCTCACCGCCGCTGCTATAGCCTGGCTCTTCGGTGGCATTGGGTACAACGGAGGGGGTAGTTGTCGCTGGAATCGGGGTGGATTTCGATTTTGGAGGAGCAGTACGGACACTCGACGGTCTTGACCTCCTCCGCCGAGGAGAGCATGGCTTCAGTTATTCTTCCTTTGTTCCAGGCGCGGAGGAAAGCCTCGACGCCCCTCGGGTCGAACTGCCGACCGCTTTCCTCCGTGATGATGCGTAGGGCTTGCTCAGCGGCCATGGCCTTGCGGTAAGGGCGGTCAGAGGTCATGGCGTCGAACGCATCGGCGACCGCCAGCAGCCTTCCCTCGCCGGGAATCTCCTCTCCTTTCAAACCATAGGGATAGCCTGTCCCATCGTAATGCTCCTGATGGTAGAGGAGAAAGGGAACAAGGGGCTTGAGAAAATCCACGTCACTGACAATGCGTGCTCCGATCTCGGGATGAAGCTGCATCTGTTCCATTTCCGCGTCGGTGAGTTTCTTCTCTTTTCGGAGGATAGCGTCCTCGATGCCGATTTTGCCGAGGTCGTGGATTAGTGCGCCCATTTCGACGAGCTTCAACTGCTCTTCGGTCCAGCCCATCTCTTCGGCGATTATTCGGGCGAAAAGGGCTACACGGCGACCGTGCCCGATTGTGTAGTAGTCTCGCACCTCGAGAGAGCTAACGACGACCTTGAGTGTGTCGTAGTAGGACTTCTCGAGCTGGCGGGACTTCAGTTCAAGCTCTGCGAGGTAGCGGGCGTTCTCGACGGCAATTGCGGCGGGGCCTGAGATAGCCGCCAGAAGCTGCAATCCCCGCTCGTCGAACCTCTCGACGATGCCGACGGTATCCAGATAGACAATTCCCACAAGTTCCCCGTCGTGGAGCATCGGTGAGCACATCGCAGACCGGATATCGTGCAGCGGAATGCTCTGGCTCGAACGGAAACGGAGGTCGGTGACGGCATTGGTGGTCAGAATCGCCTTTTTACCGTCAGCCACCTTTTGAAGGAGAGTACGGCTGACTTCTATTTTCTTGTCAGGGAGCGAGTCCCTCACCTTCTCCGCCACGGGATGAAAATCCGCCGAGTGCTCGTCGCTGAGGAAGATGACGCCTCGGTGCGCGGGAACCACCTCAAAGACGTAATCGAGAATCTTCCCGAAGAGAGAGGAGAGGTCTCGCTCCAAACCGAAAGCTTCGCCGGCTTTGACCAGAATCCGGTACGTCCTGCGAAAAGCTTCGAGCTGCTCGCTGGCGCCGGCCCCTTCAAACAATCGCGGGATGGTTGGCGAGACGTCAATTTCGGCGGCGACGGAGTGTTCGGAATCGGGGAGGTGAACAATTCTTGTCGAGCACGGCTTGTCGGGCCTCGGAGACTCTTCGAGGAGGAAATCGAAGCCGAACTCCTCCAGGGAGATGCGGTCGCCGTGACGAAGGAGGCGTGAGTTGACAAGTTGCCCGTTGACCCTCGTTCCATTGCGGCTGCCGAGGTCGGTGAGAGCAAACTGTTCTCCTCGCTTCTCAATGACGGCGTGTCGGCGAGAGACGTGTGGACTGGGCAGAAGGATGTCGTTTCCCGGGGCTCTGCCGACGCAAGCGCGACGCCCGACCCGAAACTTCCGGCCGGGTGGGAGCCCTGATGTGGCAACGAGTAAAGCTTCTTGCATGGCATCAACTCGCGAGCTCGGGCAAGCCTCCCTTTCTATCTCAAGTTCAAACTCTTCATTATCTTGGAGAGATAGGATTGTTGTATGCCGAGCTTCTTGGCTGCGTCCGTCTGCTTGTTCGCCGATTCAGCGAGCATTTTCCGAATAAGCTGTCTCTTAAAGTTCTTGATGAGGGCGTGATAGTCGCCTCCCTCGAAAACATCGAGGGGACTTCCCCCCTTCAGGGCAGCGGGGAGGTCGGGCTTTCTCAGAACGCCATCGTCAGATGAGATTATTAGACGGCGTACGGCGTTTTCGAGCTGGCGGACATTGCCCGGCCAATCAAATCCCCTCAGCACCTCCACGAGGCCCGGTTCGAGGGTGATATTATCGCTCAAGGATTCTGACCTGTGCCGCTCAATGAAGAACTCCACCAACTCCGGTATATCCTCCTTCCTTTCCCTGAGTGGAGGAACATAGACCTCGCAGACGTTGAGGCGATTGAGGAGGTCTCTGCGAAAGGTCCCCTTTTCGACGGCTTCAAAAAGGTCGGTGTTTGTGGCGGTTATGATGCGAACGTCCACTTTTATGTTGACGTTTCCGCCGATCCTCTGAAACTCGTACTCCTGGAGCACCCTCAGGAGATTGGACTGGATTTCGAGGTCGAGGTTGGCGATCTCATCGAAGAAAATCGTGCCTCCATTTCCGCCTTCGAGCTTCCCAATCTTGCGGGCGTTAGCTCCGGTGAAGGCGCCTTTCTCGTAACCGAAAAGCTCGGAGTTGATGAGCTCTTTTGTGAAAAGCCCACAATCCACGGCGACGAAAGGCTTATCGTGTCGGTTGCTCCAGAGGTGGACGCTTCTGGCGAGGATTTCCTTGCCAGTTCCGGTCTCGCCTGTGAGAAGGATCGGCGCGTCTGAAAGGGCAAACCTCTTAGCCCGAGCAAGGGCTTTTTGCACGACGTCGCTCGACCCGACGAAGCGGTATCGGTTCTCGACCTGCTGGCTGAGATTGTCGTGGTCCGTCTTGAGGTGAGAATAAGCGACGGCGCCGGCAAGAACGCCCCCGAGGTGACAGGCTATCGTTTGCACCAGGCGTAGGTCGTTGCGGGAAAAGGCGCGCTCCTTTGTGAGATTATCGAGGTGTAGGATTCCGACGACGTCCCCCCTCACCACCAGCGGCACGGAGACCATGGAGAGGATGTTCTGGCTTCTAACGCTCTCGCTTCCCCCGAAGCGAATGTCCTGCAAGGCGTTATTCGTGAGGATGGCTTTTCTTTCGCGGACGACTGTCTCCAGAACTTTTCTGCTGAAAGGCACTTCCGGGGCGGGACGGCGTCTATCCTTTTGGTAGGAGCACCGAAGCTTCATCGGTTGCCCTCGCGCGCCCCTGAGAAGCAGAAAGCATCTCTCCGCGGGCAAGGCCTCGAAAAGTTTCGCGGACACCTTTCCCATTATGCCATCAATGGAATAAACCCCGGCTGTGAGGTCGCCGATTTCGAGAAGAAGTTCGAGCTTCCGGAGCAACGTGGAAGCCGTATCCTGCTTTGTAACCGGAGTGCTGGCCTCGGCGGCGAACGAGACCTCTCCGCCGCCCATCCTTTCAACGCTCTGCCACCCCCGTGGGAGTGTTATCTCTTCCTCTCCTGCCAAAATGGGGCTACTGTGCCGAGGAAGCTTCGCGACGAATCTCAGGGCGTAGTTGCCGATATTGATAATGTCGTTGTGCTTGAGGGGGCTACGCTGGACTTCCTTGCCGCTGACATAGGTATGGTTGAGGCTGCCCTTATCGCAGATTATGCACTTATTCTTTTCCATCCTGAGCTCGGCGTGCTCTCGCGAGACGCTGCCGTCCCTCAAGACGACATCGCAGACGCCGGACTTCCTGCCGATGATGGTCTGAGGCTTCTCTACTCGATAAGTTATCAGTTGGCCTTGTCTGTCGTTATATACAAGCCAGGGCATGTTGTACCTCCGTAAGCCGGTGCTCCGGGCTGCGGGTCATAATGCAGCCGCGCTCTGATGAGCAAGATTCATACCGGCTTCATCGCAGCAAGTCAAGAAATTATTCCAAATGGATATAGCGAGCCTCGCTTCGCCCGCCCGCGCACTTCGGCAGAAGAGCTGGCACAACGAGGCTTGAATCGCGCATGTTGCGTCTATGATGGAAGTTGTGGCAGAGAGAGAGCGTATCCCTCCCCGCAAAAAAGTTGGCACATAAATTGTGAAGTAACCGGCCGCTTGAACGGCGCCCTGTGCGAACCGTAGAAAAGGCGACAGCGTCCATTGAGGCGCCGGATAGAGGTGGCAGGATGCACATTAGTGTGCTATCTTCAAACTGTTAAGCAGAACGACCACCAACGCAAGAGGTTGAGGACCGGGCTATGAAATCACGTGAACCCGACACAGACGACAGCTCCTCGGAGGAGTGGCAGACAGAATACTCCCCTTCTCCGACCGATGTTTTGAACGGCGACTGCGCCGACACAGACTCCGTCGAGGAAACCAAAGGGCGGGAGATTCCGCGGGAGCTCGACTATCTGATTTTGGGTAAGTACCGCTTAGTGAAGCTGTTGGGGAAAGGGGGGATGGGGAGCATCTATCTCGCTGAACATACTGAGCTTCGCAAGCTCGTAGCTATCAAGATCATCAGCGAAAAGCTATCTCACAGGCCCCAGTTCCTCGAGCTTTTCAAGAGGGAAGCGCGTTCCGCTGCGAGGCTTCAACACCCGAACATCGCCCGGGTCTTCGACTACGGCGAGGAGAGAGGGAAATGTTTTTATGTGATGGATTACGTGGAGGGGGCTTCTCTTGGCGAAATCATTGAATCGTCCAGTCCTCTGCCGGTGAAACGCTCGCTGACGATTTTCAAACAGATTCTGGAGGCTCTGGACCACGCACACAAGTGCGGCATCATCCACCGCGACGTCAAGCCCAGCAATGTCCTCATAGACCATGGAGGCTCGGCAAAGCTCCTGGATTTCGGGCTGGCGAGGTCTATCTACGGGGAGGACAGCCTGACAGCGGTAGGACAAAGCCCGGGCGGGACGCCGAGCTACGTGTCCCCCGAGCAGAGGAAGGGAGAGCCGACGGACGCTCGCACCGACATCTATTCGGCGGGCGTAACGTTGTTCGAGATGCTCACCAACACGCTGCCCCGAGACGTCACCTCTCCGCGTGAGCGGCTTCAGTCAGTCCTGGGCAAGAGCCTCAATCCGTTGCAGAGGGTGCGGGCTTCCCAGATTGCCGACATGGTGATGAGATGCCTCGAGGATGCCGATAAGAGGTATCGTACGGCGGAAGAAGTTCTTACGGAAGTGGGAAAGATCGAGCGGCGGTTGCAGCGACAACGGCGGTTCCTGACGAGCGCCGCGGGAGCGTTCGCGGCGGCAGGGCTGGCAGTCCTTGCGGTGCTGGTTCTCAGCCCGCCGAGGTCGCAGGCATCCGACGCGGTGAAGTACCTGGGGCAAAGCGAATTCTCGAGGGCTGCGAAGCTCTTCGCAAAGTTATCCAGGAAAGACCCCTCCGACGTGAAAAACATGTACGGGCTGGGGCTTTCGTACGTTGGGATGAGAAGGCTGGCGGAGGCGAAGTCCGAATTCGACAAGATAGCCGAGTCCTTCGGAGACACCACCACAGCCGATGAAGAGGGACTGGCTCGCGTCGCTTACGCAAGAAACGAACAGGGCAAAGCTCTGGGACTATTCAAGAAAGCCGTTGAGAGCGGCGGAGATCACACACTCCTACACGTGACCATCGGCGATATTTACCTGGTGCGAAACCAGCTCGATGAAGCCATCGAGGCGTACGAAAAAGCGCTGGCGCGTAAGCCGATATTCCCATTCCAGCTCGCTACGGCGTATTCGGCTCTGGGTTACGTTCTCATGAAGAAGGGGGAGTATGAGGAAGCTCAGAAGGCCATAGCGAAAGCCACGGAGAGGAATCCGAAGGATACTGTTTCGCTATTTCTGCAATCGGAGATCGCCAAAAGAGCCGATGCCGACGAACAGAAGAGAATCAACGCCCTTGTTGACGACCTGATAGAAAAGGCGAAGCAAGCACCGCCGCCGAGAGCGTCGGAAGAGACCTGGGATTCGAGACCGACGGCGCTTTCCATCCTGGACCTGAAGAAAGCCGGGGTAGCGTTCTCCAGGGCGGGGGAGTACGAGATGCTTATGTTCAATTTCGCGCGGGCAATGCACGAGAGGCGACGCGTGTCCATCGTCGAAAGAGACGTTATGGAGAAGCTGCTGGCAGAGCTCAAGCTGGGCACATCGAGCCTGGCTGCCCCCGAGGCGGCCATGGTGTTGGGGAAGATTGTCCCCGCGGGGCTTATCGCCGCTGGAACGCTGAGAACCGAAGAAGGACTCCTTGGCGTGAACATTCGCCTCGCCGAAACCGAGACCACGGAACTAAGCGTGTGGTTTTCGGAAACGCAGCGGCCGGGAGAACGTATCACTGAGTTCGCCGGGCGGCTGGCAAAAGGGATGACGCAAAAGATCAGGCAAACTTATCCTCTGAAAGCAACGATCGTAGGTCTCAAGGGAAACGAGGCGGCTTTGAGCATCGGCTCGAGCCAGGGACTGGCCGCGGGAACGGAAATGAAAATCGTTAAAAGGCGAGCCGAGCGAGTTGGGGGAAAAACGGTCTATCGGGAGAGCGACGCGGGCAAGCTGACCGTCAAGCGGGTCAGTGCCGACTCCGCTGTCGCGGAAATCAGCGAGGGAGAAGAAAGCGTCGCTGACGAGGATAAGGTTATTGAGATAGTTGAAAGGGACACGTAATGAAACGGGGGACGCCGGTGAAAGCCAAACTTCTCGCGGGCATCGCGGCGATTCTCGTCGCGGCTGTGGGAGGGTGCGTTTATACCTGGCGGCCCAACTGGTGGAGGTTTTACGAGAGGGGTCTGTCCCGGGCTTCAGAGGAGCAAACGGAGGAAGCCGCCGAGGACTTTGAGACGGCGTTAGGGAAAAGGAAAGGAGCGATAGTCCCTCGCCCCAATGATGCCCGTCGTGTCAGAACCTACGGGATGCACTTCATAGACGATTATTTTCCGCATCGGGAGCTTGGTGTGGCATATTACCGCACGAAACGTTTCGCGGAGGCGGAGCAGGAACTGCTGCTCTCTCTCAATCAAACGCCTTCTGCGAAGGCTAAGGCGTATCTGAACTTCGTGAGAAGAGAGCTCCTTCGTCAGAAGCCCGCGCAGGACGAGCCGCCCACTCTGACGCTGAAAGCCCCGAGCAAGCCCTACCTCAACTCGCGCAGAATGAACTTGACGGGTGTCGCGGAATCGAAGAACTACGTGTCTTCGATTTTGGTCAACGGCGAGCGGCTTTTCGTAGAGCTGGCGGAACAGAAAGCATCGTTCTCCAAAGAGGTCCGGCTCAAGCCGGGAGCCAACAAGGTTATGGTCAAAGCCGTTGACTTGGTCGGCAAGACCTCGCAGAAAGAATTGCTTCTTAACGTTGATATGCAATATCCGGCGGTCGCTATTGAGAATGCCGTGAGGAAAAGCCGAGACACCGTCACCATCAGCGGCGTCGCCATAGACAACGTCGGAGTCGCGGAGCTGACAGTCGCGGGTCGCCGTCAGGCAATAAAACTACCCTCGACCGAGGCGCCATTCAGCCTCGAGGCGGCGCTGGGACATACGATCAAGGTTGAAGTTACAGACATCGCCGGCAATACGACAGCCGCCGAAGTCGCCGTCTCCGCAGATATGCTCCAGCCAGCCGGGACGGGACTTTCGATTTCGGATTGCGGATTGCAGATTGCGGATTTGGGATGCCGCGATGACTGGGCAGAAGGGTCTCGAAGAACTCCCCCGCCAATTCCCTCTTTGCGTCTTTGCGCCTTTGCGAGAAGCCTCCCCTTTTTCCATTTTGTCTCGCCAAGACGCCAAGGGCGCCAAGGTGTCCGACTTGGGACTTCGGATTGCGGATTGCGGATTGCGGATTTAGGATGCCGTGATGACTGGGCGGAAAAGTCTCGAACAGCTCCTCCGGCAATTCTGTCTTTGCGTCTTTGCGCCTTTGCGAGAAGCCTCCCCTTTTTCCATTTTGTCTCGCCAAGACGCCAAGGGTGCCAAGGTGTCCGACTTGGGACTTCGGATTGCGGATTGCGGATTGCGGATTTAGGATGCCGCGATGACTGGGCAGAAAAGTCTCGAACAGCTCCTCCGGCAATTCTGTCTTTGCGCCTTTGCGCCTTTGCGAGAGGCCTCCCCTTTTTCCATTTTGTCTCGCCAAGACGCCAAGGGCGCCAAGGTGTCCGACTTGGGACTTCCGATTTGGGATTTGGGATTTCGGATTTCGGAATGGGCCCAGCGGCGTCGCAATCCGCAATCCGCAAGCCGGAATCCGCAATCGCACGTTCCGGTCCGGTCCTTTTGGCAATGCGCAACTCGAGGTCAGTGGTTGATTCCGGCGGAATCGGCCTGAGTGTGGCGGAGGCGAGAGCTGGCGGCGACCGGAAGCCCCCGGTCATCTCCATCCGAAACGTCGCCGATGGCCGCATCATCTATGACGATAAGTTCATCTTCGATGTGCAAGCAAGCGACAATGGCAGGCTTGTTTCGCTCTCCGTCAACGGGGAGGATGTGCTGGGTGGGCGAACGGTTCTTCGCTACGACAGATCCTTCCGGGCGGACCTCGCGGTTGGCGTGAACCGTTTCACCGTGGTTGCCGTTGACAAGGCGGGCAACAGGGCGGAGAAGAGCTTCCGCATAATAAGGGAAGTGCAGGAGCCGCTCCAGGAGGCGGCGAGGCTGACGTTGGCATTGCTCCCTCTCGAGGAGAAGGGCATTCCGGGCCCCGCCACGGACCAAATCTACGACCTCCTCGTCGGCTCTTTCGTGCAGGGGAAACGATTCAACTTTGTCGAGAGGAGCGAAGCGGTTTTCAGCAGATTATTGACGGAGCTGAAAATCGGAAGCTCGGAGCTGGCGGACCCCGCGATAGCCGTCCGCATCGGCCACATCAAAACCGCTGAAGGGATGCTCTACGGCAAGACCATCGAGTATGAGCGCTCCATCGCCATAGACCTGTGGCTGGTGGACACCGAAACGTCCGAGATTGCCGCTTTCGCGGATGTCTATAGTGAGGAGGGGAAGAGCCGACAGCATCTGCGGTGGCTCGCGGAAGGATTGGCTCTCAAGTTCAGACAGCGTTTCCCTCTGGTGAGAGGAAGAGTGACAGGCGTAACGAAAAGCGGCGTTTTCATAGACAACGGCTTGGAGCAGGGAATACGGACTGGGATGAAGTACCTGATTCTCAAGGAAGAAGGGGAAACCGGCTCCGGAGCATTGACAACGGTCAAGGTGAACGGGCGACCTCTCGAGGCAAGGACGCAGACGGTCCAGGCACAAACGTGCTTCGCCGCCTTCTCCGTTAAAAGCGGTCTTCCGCGCATCGAGGTCAACGACCCGGTCATTACAAAATGAGGAGGAGCGCAAAACCCACGCCTGCGGCTGTCCGGCGTGAGGGGCTGCGAAAGGATAAGAAGGCTGCACCATGATGGCAAGACTACTGCCGAAAAAGGAAATAGTTCTGGCGGGGGGAATCGCCGCCGTTGCGGCGGTGACCACGCCGCTGGCGTGGCTGCCGGGCAGCGCTGAAGCCCAGCAATCGGACGCCGAAAGACTCAAGGAGGTTGTGGTGACGCCGGTGTCCATCTCTTCCGCCCCTCGTCCAGTAGGCTCGGGGGCGAGGGCGTTGGGAATGAGCGCTTTTACCGGGATTGCGGACGATGCCACCGCCGCATCGTGGAACCCCGCCGGGTTGATTCAACTCGAAAGACCTGAGATTTCGGGCGTGATGTCGTACCTCTCCCGAAGCGAGGACTTTTCCTCTACGGACCCCGGGCTCAGCGTCGCCCCAGGCGATATGGGCTCCACCGACATCAACTACCTGAGCGGAGTTCTTCCCTTCAGGGTGTTCAACACGAACTTCGTTGTGTCACTGAACTACCAGCAGGTTTACAGTTTCGACCGCAAGCTCGATTTCGCCTATGTCGGTCATTCCAGAGACGTGACCTCCGAAAACCTCCCGGGCGGGCTTTCCCTGGAGACAGTGTCCAGTTCCGAGACGACTTCGGAAATTGATTTTGCTCAGGACGGAAGCATATATGCGATTACACCCGCTCTCGCCGTTCAAATCACGCCGAGGCTGTCATTCGGGGCGGCGGTGAATCTTTACAGAAACCGCCTCACGGAGAGCAACACTTTCAGCGAGAGAACGGACGTCCGCTGGCAGCAGAGAACCGACATCGGGCTCAAGCTTCTCGGATCGCCGGCGGCACGCCAGCCGGAGTCGGCGTGGATTTTCTCCGAAGGCAAACAATCGGAGTCGAAGGAGTTTTCCGACGTGAAGGGCGCGAATCTGACCGTCGGCGGGCTATGGAATGTCACGGGCAAGCTCGCACTCGGATTCACCGCCGACCTCCCTTATACCCTGGATATGAAGGAGACGGTAACGCTCGAAGCGAAACCGACCAAGAGCGTTGACCAAGACAATAAGGTGACATTCTCCCGCAGTCCTTACGAGGGGATTGAGCCGGTTGAGAGCGATGTGGAATACGATTTCCCGCTGACCCTGGGGCTTGGAGCGGCGTACAGATTCTCCGATGCTTTCAGCGTCGCCGGTGACCTGAGCTGGACGAACTGGTCGGGATTCGTTTTCCGAAAGGAGGATGGCACGCAAGTCAATCCCATCAATCACGACACAAGGGCAGACGATGGAAAGCTCGACCCCGTCACGGATACATGGGCGGTGAGGCTCGGCGCCGAGTATCTCTTCATTCTCAAGAAAACGGTCATACCGCTGCGTGCGGGGATTTTCCTCGAGCAGCAGCCGGGGGTGGGTCAGCCGGACGATATTTATGGAGCAAGTCTGGGCACAGGAATTTCGATTGGGAACGTGATTTTCGATGTGGCGTACCAGGCGAGGTTCGGCAACGACGTCCTGGAAAGCGTTTTCGCCAACGTGGAATCAACGGACGCCGATACGGTCGAACATCTGGCATTCGCCTCGGTCATCGTGCATTTCTAAGTCGAGAAACATGGGGAGATCCCATTCGGCGAGATGCCGCTTCAGACGGTCAAGGAGACATCGTGATAAAGCTGAAGGTAATTCAAGGTGAGGGAAAAGGAGCTGTTCTGAAGTGCGACGGGAAGGTTGTGGAAATCGGCCGCGCGCCATCGAACAGCATAGTTCTGAAGGACCCGATGGTGTCCTGGCGGCACGGCGTCATTGAGTTCACACGCGGACGCTACATTTATAGGGACCTCGCCAGCAAGAACGGCACGACCCTTTACCAAAACAAGAAGAGAGTCGTCATAAAAGGCTCGGTTCGGGGAAAGAGCATTGGGAAGAACGATGAGCTGCTTCTCGGAGCCAGCGTGTTCAAGGTACTGGACATCTCCTTTTCACCCAGGGCGAAAAAGGCGAAAGAGAAGAGGACTTCGCCGTAAGACAGACGCTCCCCTGCCAGGCAGAACTCGACCCGCTGGCGGTTTCAACACCCCGCACCGGGCAAGCCTATCCTTTTTCCCCGCCACCGCCGACCAAACCATTTCGGACACCGGCAGATGCTTTATTAAAAGAGCAGACGTCGGACGAAAATGAAAACAGCACCTAAAACAACCCTTTTAACCCAGCTTCCGGACCTGATTAGGAATGGCGCACCCGGAGGGATTTGAACCCACGACACCAGGATCCGGAGTCCTGTGCTCTATCCAGACTGAGCTACGGGCGCGCCGAGTATAATACCTTAGTAATGCGTGTGTTACAATATAGGAGGCTTTTCTCGAATCTCGCGAGCCCCGACGTTTCTGACATATTGTGACAATTCTGCTTGAAGTGTCTTTCACCCTCGGTTGTGCTTCGTGGAAGAATATCATAGTCGCGGAGCCCTCGCAAGGTGTTTTGGTCACGAGCAGCAATTCCGAAACTTTGCTGTCTGGGGGCGGGAAAACCGGGAAAGGCGGCGTGTTTACGGCGGGGAGGCGGCAGGGAAGAGGGGTGCGCAGATTCGCAGGGGGAGATTTTCGCCTTGCGTAGGG
>Ga0315543_1000238_pt1 | contig 69180 bp, 62 predicted proteins | sample SalMarSW160210MG_2_FD_203098 | JGI IMG/M metagenome (GOLD analysis project Ga0315543, IMG submission 203098) | Salt marsh sediment microbial communities from the Plum Island Ecosystem LTER, Massachusetts, United States - Salt Marsh Sediment SW1601-210 ... | reverse complement strand
AGTAATAATCGTATTCATGCCAACCTCCTTGTCTTATCTTTATTTCCAATAAAGACATCGGAAGGTTGGTATGTTTGTATTGATAAATCATTAAAACCAGCCGCCTAAAAAGTGCGAAAGTTGACCTAGACAAAATCAAGGATATCAATACCTGGAAGGAAAGGCCGAACTTTGAACTTTGCGTGGACGGAGGAGTTAACGAAAAGAATATCGGTATGTTAAGTGTTGACTCTGTTGTCTCTGGATCTTCTGTCCTTAACCATCCACAACCGGTTCGGCAGATAATGTGTCTACAAACATCATGCAGTTACGAAAAAGTATGAAACCTCGAACCATAGAAGATTACAGGAAGGTCATTTCGGATAAGTTATTCGAAGTCATCACAAATGTTCAAGGTGTACTTTCTGTCACTATTGTCGGCTCGTTTTCTGATCACGATGACTTATCTACCATTAGCGACATCGACACCATTGTAATTTGCGAGGAACTCACACAGGACCTATACGAAAAGTGCGTAAATAACGTCCGTAATTTAACTGGTGAGGAACTTGGCTTTTCTGGCAGGTCGGTCTATACGAATCCGACTTTAGGCCCACTTAAGTTCGATACGAAGAGTCTTATCGTAGTTCACCTTATGATCTACGATATCGAAGGACATCGCCGACATGTTTTGGAAAGCCCCTTCACTTGCTATGACTGGGAGAGAAGTGACCTGCACACAGGGCCTTTATTGAAGGAAATCTATCCAGTGCTCAAACTTCAGCCCAGAGATTATCTTCAGGCGCGGCGAGGGCTGCAAAACTACATCGAGGATATCGGCCAAGGTGTCATTAGTTATCGGCGGTATAATTTCGAGAATGGCAAAGTCAAGGAGGTCTTAGAGCACAAACGTTTAGACTCTCGCCATCGGGGAGAGTATGCTTTTCATATTGTTAAAAGTCTCGTAGCTAATTATTGTAAACTGGTAATTAAGGATAACACCTTTCTTAACGATGATGAATTGATAGAGAACTGGCGGCGGTTTTTGCCCGGCTGTGCCTATTTTATACCTTATTTCAAACAACTGAGTGAGATTAAACGAAAAAGAAAACTGAGATTCCCTTCAGGTACCATAGCGAAAGTCAAAGATTTTGTTTTGCAATTTGAAAAACAGTTTACAAAATACTGGCAGCATTGTCCCACACTTCAATTCACGCGACACGCCCCTACTGCTTTTAATGATGAATCATTTCTGGGTCAGGGACGTGATCCTGCAATCACGAAGGAGGTAAAAATTCATCCTTTAGAAAGATCAGTAGGCCAGGTGTTTTGCAGTCCTCTTAAACGAGCAATCCAGACAGCTCGCTGCTTAGCCCCTAAAGCGATGTTCATAAAAGACCCTCGCCTGCTTGAAATTCAGTACGGTCAAGCAGAAGGCCTAACCTATGCGGAATTAAAAAAGAAGTTTCCTGAGATGGCAATAAGTTGGAAAAAAGGTGAGGATCCTTGTTTTCCTGAAGGTGAGAACACCGCTATGGTTTGCAGAAGACTGAAATCTTTTCTCAATGAACAGAGGAATAATCAAGATTCCTGTTTAGTGGTAACACATAATGTTGTGTTGAGGTGTCTGATCGGATATTTGTATGGCATTCCGCAAGAAAAATGGTACAGGTTGAAGGTGCCCCACCTTGAACTTATCGAAGTGCTTAACAGAGAAAAGGACCTTTACCCTAACTTTAGTACGGAGATCAAGGCTATTTTAACCGACAGTTTGTTGGCAAGATCATGACGACATTGGTTAAGCATGCTATTTTCTTAGAACCCGAAGGAGTTCTTAGAGAATTCATTCTTTCTTACAAGGAAAGAATAAATTCTGTTCTTCCCAACCAGCCTTACTGTCATCATCCACCTCACAGCACCCTCTTTATGTCTGTCCTTGAGCAAAATAAGAGCTGGTTGGAACGACTCGAATCTGCTATCCAAAGAATCCCGCCCTTCCATGCAAAAGTGAGGGACACGGTTATTTTTTATAATGATGAGTTTACGGATGGTGGTCATACTATCACCTTGTGTGTGGAGCCATCGGCTGAATTATTCCTGTTACAACAAACGGTAGCTGAAACACTTGCATCTTGTGTGGATGGGAAAACGCTTGAACCTCCATCCGGTTTTCTCGAGAATGAACCTTTTCGAACGGCTTATCTCAAATATGGCTTTCCTTTTGTAGGAGAGCACTGGATTCCTCACTTCACTATAGCCTCTTTGCAAGTTCCTGGAGAGAATCCTCTGATTGTTGAGTTTCAAAACTTATGTCCTGAATATGATTTTGTCGTTAATCGCCTTGGTGTATGGCGGGTAGAAGGAGATAACCACACACAACTTGCGGTTTTGAAGTTGGGTGAGCAGTAATATGTCAAGAAAAGTGAATCTTATTCCCATGGCTGGTGCAGGAGAACGTTTTTTTGATGCAGGCTACACCACAGCAAAACCATTAATCTTAATTGGAAATGCTCCTATGGTTGTCAAGGCTGTGGAGTGTCTTCCCCTTGCTGACGAATGGATTTTCATTTGTCGAGAGCATCACATCAGGGAAGCAGCTATAGATGTAACCTTGCACAAATATTTTCATGAGTCAAAGATAATCAGCGTAAGGGAGCTGACTGAAGGCCAGGCTTGTACGTGCTTGCTTGCCAAAGACCTGCTCAGACCTGATGACCTTTTGACTATTGGTGCCTGTGATAATTCTATGATATACAATTCACAGAATTTGAAAGCATTAATGCAGGACGATACTGTAGACGCAATAATTTGGACCTTCCGCAATAATCCTGCTGTTTTGCAAAATCCCAAGATGTATGCATGGGTTGTGGTAGACAGTTATAACTACGTACAAAGAGTCTCCTGCAAAATTCCGATAAGCGGTTCACCAATGAACGACCACGCGGTTATTGGCACCTTTACCTTTAAAAAGGCAAAGGACTTTAGCGAGTGCGCTAACGCCATGATAGCTGCCGATCGGAGAATCAATAACGAGTTTTATGTGGATGAGGTTATGAATGTATTCATGGAGAAAGGTTTTAGGATAAAGGTATTCGAGGTCGATCGCTACGTTTGTTGGGGTACCCCACAGGATGTGGAGACATACAATTACTGGCGAGGTTACTTCCAGAGAGTGGGTATTTAGAAAATGTTCTCCAAATAAAGTAGAGTAAGAAGGGAATGAACCATGTTATTCGAAATTGCCAAACGCTGTAGCTTTCTGCAAAATGCCGTGATAGATGTAGCGACATCGCTACATCCATCGATTATGCACAATCTAGGTAAGATAGAAATGATTAAGAAAGCCATTTTCCTTTGTGAAGTTGAGAAGATTGAGGGTAGCTATTTTGAATTTGGCATCTATGAAGGGTCTTCAATGTTAGCTGCGATTAAGGCGCACAGGAAAATAAAGTCAAATATACAAAGAAATTTTTATGGTTTCGACTCGTTTGATTCCGGATTCAAGTATTTCGACGATCGAGACAAACACCCGTTTTTCAAAGAGGGCGATTTTATAAGCTCTTATGACAGGATCAAGAAAAGGCTTTCGAAATATGGGGAGGTGATTCTTATCAAAGGCTATTTTGAAGAAACGATTGCGGACAAAGATCCCAAAGAAATCTGCAGGAACGACAAGGCTGCGATTGTTTTCATCGACTGCGACCTGATGGGACCTGCACTGATAGCATTAAGTTTTGTCTGCCCCATTTTGCAAAAGGGCAGCATTATCATTGTGGATGATTATTTTGCCTATAAGGGTGATGAAAACCTTGGCACATGTGGTGCCATGAACCAATTCCTGAAGGAAAATAAGTTCATCAGTATACGAGAATTGTGTTCTTACGGATATGGCGGAAAATCGTTTATTGTGACAGCATGTAGTGTGAGCAGTGAGGGTCGAAAAGCCGAAGGTGCAAAAGAAAAAGGATCGGAGCATAGCTACGCAACTACGACTCATATCGTGACAACACGGGGCTCCAAAGCTGGCTGTTTTACAACTATAGCCAAAGAGACAAACAACTCTTCGAGCGCAACCAGAAATGACCGCCTTAATCTGTAATGGTAATTTGTTATGAGCAAAACTCTGAAACTATCTATCGTTCTTCCTTGTTATAACGAATCGGGCAATATTCCTGTTTTGTTGGAGAGATTCCACAAATTAGCAAAAGATTGGGATTTCGAACTAATTCTTGTAGATAATGGCTCAACAGATAACACAGCTGAAGTTATTAAGGAACTACAGAATGATCCAAAGTATTGCTTTTTACGCGTCGTAACCATTGAGAAGAACGTAGGATATGGTCACGGGATTCATGCGGGTCTACGAGCTGCCCAAGGAGATATCCTTGCCTACTCGCACGCGGATGTCCAGACCCCGCCGGAGGACATTTTTAGAGCTTTTAAGCTGATCGAGAATGGGTCAGTGGACATTCACCGTACAATTATCAAAGGCCTTCGGCCAGGCCGTGATCAAAACAACTTTTTCACTCGCTGGCTCAAAATTGTCACGTTCCTCTGCACGGGCGTAAGAATAGTCGATATCAACGCGCAGCCAAAGGTCTTCCATTGCTCCTTGCTTCAGGCTATGAACAGACCTGTGAGAGACTTCTCTTATGACACGTATGTCCTTTATGTGGCCTGCCGACAGGGGCTTAGCGTCAAGACAATTGATGTGCAGTTTGAACAAAGACTGTACGGCGAATCTAAGTGGGCGAGCACATTTCTGAAAAAATCTACAACTATCGCTGCTTACCTTGTAAACATTTTCCTTATGTCATGGCGGGACAGATGTTTTCGCTGTAGGAGGTAATCGTCCTTGTTACAGCATCGGCAGCGGGAAATACGGTGGGTCTTTTGGGATCAGGAACATACATGGGACGCTTTTGCTGAAGAAAAAGGAGGTCTCCGGCATCCTCTGTAAGGAGCTGATCATCAAGTGTGTCTGGAATTCAGATTATCAACGGGGCCAAGGTGATGATTGGGAAGGAACTCTTCGCCTAATTGGAGAAAGGCCTTGGATTAAATAACTCGTGACACACCGCATCTGTCTGTAGAAGTTGCCTTTGATGCTTAAAGAAATCTACTCTGTCAAAACCAACCATCGACCACGCAGTATTCTATAGGTCGTTATTGATCTTCAATGAGATCTGAGCCTGAACTTATTGCCCATCGCGTAAATGCTATAGAGCAGCTTAAGTGCCTTCCGAGTTGGTACGGAGTTGAGATAGATTTGCGGGATCATAATGGGCGACTCATCTTGCAGCATGAGCCTTTCAAAGATGGCGATGATTTTGAAGAGTATCTCAGAAATTATACCCACGGCACGATGATCCTAAATATTAAAAGCGAGCGCATCGAGCCCAATGTGCGTGAGTTGATAAATGAGTATTGTATCACGAAATACTTTTTTCTCGATTGCTCGTTTCCAATGGTCCATCAGTTGATCAGCGAGGGTGAGGACAATATCGCTGTTCGATTTTCTGAGTATGAGAAACTGGACACGATTATGACGCTGAAGGGAAAAATCAAATGGGTATGGATTGATTGTTTCACTAAGTTGCCAATCGACCGGGACAATTACGGTCTTCTTAAGCACGCTGGATTCAAGCTGTGTCTTGTATCACCAGAACTGCAGCGAAGGGCCGACGAGATTCCAGTATATAGGAAATACTTGTCTGAAAAGGGTATTGTGTTTGACGCTATATGTACCGACCTTCGAAACTTTGAAAAGTGGTTGTGATTGGTTGGACATATTGATTGATAATCTGTGAGCTACTTACATATGCGTTAAGGTAATAATGAGTGATGGGCGATTTATTGCGAAGAAAAATAGTCCTGGATTTTAATTGGGCAGCCATATTAGCTTTCGTAGTCTTCTGGTCATTCAGTCTCTTTGGTGCCCCTTTGGCCGTGGGTGATTCGTCTGTCTCTTATGTGTTCTTCGCCTTGTCGGTATTAGCGACGGTGGGTATTTTCACGATACTTCTATACTTCCTGCTTAACCAAACTCTGAGCAATGTTTACAGAGATAGGATTGAAGTAACAGGTAGGGACCTTCTAATAGTCTTGTCATATTTTTTCATTTTGCTTCCTCTTTCTTTTGATGATTTGGGACGGTCTCTTGTCTCTGATGAAGTTGTTCATGCTCAAGACAGCCAGTTTCATTTTAGGGCTCTCACATATGCTTTAGGCCTTCTATTTAATGAGCATTTTGGCGAAGTTCCGTTCAAGATGATTTTGTGGGTTTTAGACATTATGGGTCTCGTTCTGCTCCTGATAGGACTGTACTACTTTAGAAAACTGAGCTGGCCAAAGGCGTTTGTACTGACAGGTGTCTTTGTTCTAATCAAATTGGCTGCAGCCTTTGTGAACCTTGGTCATAGTCCGCACCCTCCTTTCAGACTTTTTCCCTTATGGGTTTCCGGCTCGTTATTGTCTTCGACCGCTTTCGCCTATCGATTGCCCCAGTTTGCATTTCTTATCCTTTTCATGTGTTTTGTGCAGAGGATTCTATCTCGGAGTCTGCCCATTTTGCAGTCCTGGCTATTTGGACTGGTGGTAGGGACAATTCCCGTTCTATGGCATACGGGTTTGATTGTTGAGCCATCTATCTGGACCGCCTGTATCTGGTCATTATTGTTATTAGTCGTTGTTCTGCAGCAGTGCCGAGAAAAGCAGCCTGCAATCTATTGGATTAGATGGTTCAGTCTCATCTCGATCTTTTCCTTGATGAGGCAGTCAGCTTTTGTTGCGTTTGTGCCACTGGGTGTGTTTTTTGTTAAATGGCTCTATGACAACCGGCACAGCATTGAGTTCAGCAGCGTTTTTCTTATCATTGCTCCTATCATTGTAATGGTCCCATTCACAGCAAGAAGCATCATTGTTGGCACACCAGCAAGCTATAATCCCAGCGAGGTTAATTATATTGCGGCAGATACGTCCGGCCTGCAGCGTGTCGCCTTTTCATTGACGTCTGGAATAGGTCCCAGAGTCATTTTGAATTCGGTCATGATCCCGTGGGTTGTGTGTTTTGGCTTTGCGTTCCTGCCTCTCAACAAGCAAACTGTTGTGAGTACAGGTGTTATTTTTCTTTTTTTTGTTGCCGGCTATTCTATTTTCTATTTCATAAGGCCTGTCATCTGGGGCATTGGAAGGTATCAGGCTGAGTATGTCGTCCCCTTTGCAGTACTGGGACTGGCAAATATAGTGTTGTTGATTTCTAGGCTCGCTTCTTTCTCAAAGCTGTTTAATCCGGCACTTCTACTGTCGCTATTATGCTTCAATGGTTTTTCTTTTATTAATCTGCCCACGTACAATGCCTCTGTGGACCAGCGTCAAAAGATGTCTCATCCTAATTATGCAACAGTCGTTTTGTCACATGACTTTTACAACTACGAAAAAGCGATTGAGGCTGTTATCAAATGTGGCTATTCGGGCAAAACGTATATAGTGGACGATTATAATGCAAACTTCAATACCGTTGTCTACGGCTACACGATGAAGGATTTTATACGGTGGAGGCGGCTCAGGAACAGTATCACCGTTCCCTGGTATGACCACAACTTTCCTGGTCAGGTGACCGAGAACCATGACATAGGGATTGTTCTGATCGGACGTGTGGAGGATGCTGAGCGAATCATATCAGCTTTTAGACTCCTTGGATGGAAACGGTGGAAGGACTTCCACGATGAAAAATATGGTTCTACTATTTTTGGACTGATTAGAGGCTAAGGTTACTTGACAAGATGGTACGACCAAAACTTACGGTATTGACCGACCCTATCCCCGTTGGCAGATATCTTTTTAGCGAACAGGCGAAGCGTGTCGGACGAGCCATAAGAAGAATGATCAAACCGCTACCGTTGTATAGGCGGTCCGTCTATCGCGGACATTCAGCGGTTACTCGCAGTTTGGTGGAAGGTCTCCGGAAGATCGGAGTGCCTCATAATTACAATCCAAAATCTGAATCAGATCTTACCAACTACTTACTCGTGCTGAGCAATAAGACTGCGCTGCGCCAAGCAATCAGGTGGAAACAGCAAGGCCGTATCTGTCGGCTTCTGGCAGGACCAAATATCGTAGTGTTTCCATCAGACTGCAAAGAGCTATCTGCCCCGGAAGTTGATTTGTGTATCACGCCTAGTGATTGGACGTGCAAGCTCTATGTTGAGGATTGTCCGGACCTGGAGGGTCGGTGCGTTGCATGGCCGGCTGGTGTAGACACGAGCTATTGGAAGCCTAATGGAGCTGCTACCAACAGCAGGCAAGTATTGCTGTTTGAGAAACATGCCGCTGGTACTATTCCTTCATTGTCAGATTATATTAAGGTTTTGTCGAGAAGAGAATACAAGATAAGCCTGATAAAATCCGGCGGTTATATGCGTGAAGAGTATCACAGTGCATTGCAGCTTTCCAGCATGATGGTTGGCTTCAGCAGAAGTGAGAGTCAGGGCATTGCTTGGGCAGAAGCGTGGTCTATGGATGTGCCTGCATTACTTTGGTACAGTGATACAAATACTATCAGCGGTAGGACTATACACACATCCAGCGCACCATATCTAACAAAACAAAACGGTAGTTTCTTTGACGGTCCGGAGACCTTCGAACGATTGCTAAGCAAGTGGGAGAACGGCCAGCTCCACTATCACCCGCGGTCATGGGTGCTGAAGAACATGTCCGATGAAATATGTGCGCGAAAACTGTGTGCGTTAGCTGAAGTCGATGGGTAGTATATAAAGGACGATGGGATTTGCATGCGGTCGCTTAGTATCTTTCGCAGTCAGTTCAGCAGCATTTTCTTCGATCCGATTAGGACAATCAATAAATACAGGGCATTGCCTTACTTTGTCATGAATTCATTCAGATACTGGCAGGGCAATAAAAATGGGAGGTTTCCCTTGCGTGTCAGGAACATTTGGTACAATTCCCACGACCGTTTTCAAAAGGCCGGTGCGGCAACAGGGCACTACTTCCACCAAGACCTTTGGGCAGCGCGGATAGTCTATGAGAGGGGTTCAAAAAAACTGGTGGATTTGGGATCGCGGATCGACGGATTTGTTGCTCACATACTGCCATATTGCGATGTCTGTGTCGTAGATGTCAGGCCACTACAGGGACAGGTCGAGGGCCTTGGTTTTATTCAGGCTACGATTGAGAAGCTGCCTTTTGAAAATGATTCTGTACCTGTGTTAAGCTGTCTGCATGTGCTTGAGCATATTGGACTTGGGCGTTATGGAGATGCAGTAGATCCTGATGGCTACTTGCACGCTGCTCGCGAGATTTCCAGAGTTTTACAGCCGGGAGGATTGTTGATCTTTAGTACGCCTGTAGGCAGGGAACGATTGTGTTTTGACTCTCATCGGATTTTTAATCCTCGGACTATTATCGAGGCTTTTTCAGACCTTCAACTGAAAAAATTCTCTCTAATTGATGATTCTGGTCTGGGTATAATTACTGATGCAACCCTTGAGCAGGGGTGGAACTGTGACTATGGATGTGGTTTGTTTTTGTTCTCAAAGTAAAGCGGCCCAACTCAACAAAGTCGGAGCATGATGAGTATAAATTTTTTTTCTAGAATACGAACGAGGGGACCTTCTAAACCAAAGCTGATCACATGTGAGGTGATTTTACTGTTATTATTGTTATTGTTTTTTTTGTCCACGCTCTTTATCAAGTTCAGCTATTATAGAAAGTCTTACTTGACTTCTGATATAGCACTATACATGAATATGTTCTGGAATACTGACTTTCACAGGCATTTTTTGTTTACTGAATACCTCCACGGCTTGTATGGCTGGCGGACGTTTTTGAAGGACCATTTTGCGCCCTCTATTCTTTTGTTTGTGCCACTCTATAAACTATTACCATTTTGTGGCACTTTACTTGTCACTCATTCTTTGGCAGTCACATTGACGGGGACATTGCTTTATGTTATTGGGCGAGATATCTTGAGAAGCAAAATATTGGCGTTGTTTTGTGCTGTGGGATTTCTATTTCACCCATCTACTGTTATGGCAACAGTCGACAGTGTCTATGGTTTTCATCATGATTGCTTGATTCCTTTATTGCTAGCCGGTGCAGTTCTGGCGCTAATCAATAACAGATTCAAGACCTTTTCGGTCATTTTGATAATATTGATGGGGCTTAAAGAGAGCCTTGTTTTCACGGGTATCATGGCAGGTATTATCCTGCTTTTTGTGCCCGAATATAGAAAATACGGTTGGGTGACACTTGCGATGGCATGTTTGTTTGGCCTTGTTGGTATGTGGATTTATCCTCTCTTAAGGAATTTCCAGAATCGACACGCAGTGGGTATGATCAGCAAGTGTTTGTCGTTATATTCATCCGCTGACGCGCGCAGGGAGCTGTTGGATAACCTGCCCTACTGGGTTGTTATGTTTTCTTTTTTGCCTGCTGTGTTTAAACCGGCTTTACTGATTCTGATTGTTCCTGATCTTACAATGTTCTTGCTTGCTGGCATTAAACCTATTGATTGGCACATATTTTCCATGGTTACGTTTTTGTCCATTGGCTCAATATATGGTCTTGCAACTTTGCAGTCAGCGCAGGGCAGAAATATTCATGCTTTTATACGAAAGCAATACAGATTGTTGACGAAGATCAGCGTGCTAATTCTTATATTAACTGCGTTTTTAGGTAATATGACTCTTTGCTGGAGGTATTTAAAGATTCATAGTGTTAAGGCAAGAGTTGATTTTGCTGAACTGTCAGAGATTAAGAAAATTGTCAGCAGTGAAGATTCAATAGCCACAACAGCAGATCTATTGGTACATTTTGCCAACCGCCGCCATCTTTACTGGCATGGCAGCTTCAAGCCGGACTATATCCTGGTCAATATAAAGCAGCCGTATGCTTTCACATACGATCGCGAGTATGTGAAATTGGTGGAAGATGCATTTGAGAAAGGACAATTGTCACTTATTCATTCCACTCCCAGAGGCTTATTGCTATATAAGCAAATAAGGTAAATGCTCAGCTTTAACATCAGAACCAAATCAAATATATCTTTGTGTTAATAGTTAGCAGATGTCTCGTTACTTCGGCATAATGACCGACAACACGATAGCTCAAGCAATTAGGGCAGAAACAAAAACGTCACCCATGCTTTTTCTCTTGGTCGTAATTCTAATAATGGGTGTATTGTGCGTTCTGCCTAAAGGTGAGGTGTATAGTGAACCGTTTGCTGTGGCATATTCAAGTTTTGTTGCGCTTATAGTATGGTTGATCGTGTTGTCAATACTTTGCAGGAACGAGGCGAACAGAGCTGTGTGTCGCAGCTTGAATATACTGTTGTTGTTCAAAGTCGTGTTTTCCTTCTTGTATTACTACTTAGTTTTCACTTATTTTAACTCTTTCGATTTCGGCAAGGATGTGATTGAGATATTCAGTGGCGTAGATGTTGAGGCCGTCCACTTTTGCGCCGTTAAGTGTACTCGTGAGTTGCGTAGCCATGGTTTGTGGTATTCGATTTTCGGAGATTATTATCGATCTATCAATAACCCTGGTATCAGCGTAGTTTATGGTATATTGTACTCCACTTTTGATGCTTATCCTGCGGTAGCTATTCCGTGGAATACTGTCGCAATGGGACTTGCTGCATTTTTAGTTGTTGCTATATGTCAACATGCGGGATTTTCAAGAGGCTCAACTTTGTGCGCTATGTATTTGACAGTGCTGATGCCAAGCTTTTTTATGCTGAATCCATTATATCGTGATCAGTTTATGATTATGTTGATTTTGATGATAGTCTTCAGCATTGTGTATATGTGGACTTATAGAAGCTTCGTATCTCTTATCCCTTTTTTCTTTTCTTCAATATGTTTGGCATTTCTTCGTGTTCCATTTGCAACTGCTCCTGTTGCCATTTTGGCTATTAGCATTTTTACTTTTGCATACAAAAGACGAGAACGCAATATTCTGGCGCTCTGTGTCTTGGGAACTCTCTGCATCTTCTTGTACACAAGGAGTGATTTTCTTCTCGATTCAATTAGACTGCAGGAGCAACCTAACGTTGGTGGCCATGCTGTGCTTTTTTTCGGCGACAACCTTATTGGCAGATCATTATATATACTTCTAACTCCCATGCCTTGGTATCAGAAAATCAACCTGGGATTACTGACCTATCAGATTGTTGACTACCCTCAGACTGTTTTAAGTTTAACTGTTTTGTCTGCGGTTTGGTATAACAGACGACACGTTATTAAACAACAAGTGCAACTATTCCTGTGTGCGGCTTTTCTTGTTTTTTTAACCGGTGCGGCGATAGGATCAATGCTGGCGCAGCGATATTTGCAAATAGCGCTACCCTTGGTAATTATTCCGGCATCGCCCTTCTTGATAAAACACAGATTCGAGTGCTTGAGAATGGCTTGTCTGATAATTGTTGTTGCTCACGTATGTTTGGAGCTTGTAAGGATAGCTCTATAACGGTGAGGCATTGGTTTGCAGGCATGAGATATTATCACCTTACGAATGGAATTGGGCTGAATCTATAGACAGAGTGCTCCGGAACAAGCTTAAAAAGATTCCTTCTCTTTATGCTGTAAATGTGCGTGTTAAAGCGGCTCTTTGCAAACGGAACTACGTTTCTTTGCGAACGCATTTTGAAAGCGAGGCTCGTCGAAGGGGCGTCTTTTACGATGAGGCCGATGTCCCTGCTCAGGTACGGCGCCTATTAGCAGGGCGGAGGATCAATTCTGAACCGGTGAGCAAAGGCCAGTTGAGAATAATATACGTGGGGACAGACCTTGGGCAGGACTTGGGAGGGATTATTCAGACATTGAAGAGGTTTGGGGAGGTTATTCTCTTTGAGTGTGAACCCGGAAGATATGGACAGACCCCCAAAAGAATAACAAAAGATAGGGCAATGAACAACGGAAGGCAATTGATAAGACTGATTGAACAGGCCACAAATAAGAGACCGATTCATGCTGTAATAGGACAAATGTGGGGATTAACCATGGATTCTGCTGCTTTGCAGAAAGTGCGCGGTATGGGTATTGTTGTTGTAAACATCTCAATGGACGACCGCCACGCTTTCCGAGGAAGAAGAACGTATAGAGGGTGGAGCGGAACATCTGGATTGATTGGGGCGATTGACTTGGCATGTACGGCTGCAAAAGAATGTTGTCTTTGGTACAGGGTTGAAGGATGCCCTGCTATTTATTTGCCGGAGGCAAGTGACCCGGAACTGTATGGATCTTCTTCCGAAGAGAAGTGTTACGATGTGTGTTTTGTAGGTAAAAACTACGGTGTACGTTCTGAAATCGTCAGGGCTATCGAGAAGGATGGGGTTGAGGTGACTTGTTATGGAAAGGACTGGCCGAATGGTAGGGTTGCTGTGGAAGATTTGCCGGGATTGTTTACAAGATCTCGTATTATTTTGGGCATCGGTACTATCGGTCATTGCACTGATTTCTATGCTCTGAAGATGAGGGATTTCGACGGTCCTATGTCCGGCAGCCTTTACCTTGCTCACGATAACCCTGACCTTTACGATCTCTATGAGGTCGGTAGCGAGATCGTAACATATCGGACTCCGGATGAATGTGCCGACAAGGTGGTGTATTATCTCAATCATTCGAATGAGGCCAATATAATTGCGAAAGCTGGACGGGCGAGAGCTGTCAAAGAACATACCTGGGAAAAGAGATTTGAGTGGACTTTTAAGGTGCTTGGTTTGTTGCTTTAGCATCTCATTGATGAATGAGTGATTCCTTGTGACAGATAAACCCCAAATAACGGTTCTGACAATTGTCTACAATGGCGAGCTCCATATACAAGAGGCTATTGACAGCATTCGCAAACAAACATACACGGATTTTGAATACATCGTGGTTGACAATAATTCGACTGATGATACGCCAGAAATTCTTGAATATTATGCGAAGAGAGATAAAAGAATCAGAGTCATAATAGAAACCAAACAAGGCATTCTTTTTGCCCGCAATGCAGGATTGCAGCAAGCTAAAGGTGACTGGGTGGCAGTATTGGATGCAGATGATGTGGCTTTGCCTGACCGTTTGGAGCGTCAATTTGATTTTGTAAAACAGAATCCATCTGTTGTTCTGGTTGGTAGCGGATGCTTTATGATTAATGAAGCTGGCCGGTTAATGAAGGAATATCGTTATCCGCCTGATTACAAATCACTGGTTGATCGGTTGGAACAACACCAGGCCTTTTTCCCTCATTCATCTGCTTTCTACAATAGGCAAATTGTAGCTGAAATAGGTGGATATCGCTTCCCACATGCTGAGGACTATGACCTCTGGTTTCGATTGAGTGAATATGGCGATATTGCATGTATTTCTGAACCGTTGATAAAACTACGCCGAACGGTTATGTCTCGCTCGTACAACATCTCACAAGAGCCGTACATCCTGTTCAAGTTGATAATATTAGCGTGCCATCTTCGAAGAAAACACGGCCTATCGGACCCATTTCTAAAGCAAGAAAAATGGGATGATTTTCTGGAGTGGACCAGGATACAGATGGAGAACTTTGATTGTTTTAGAAAAGGTAAGGCCCAAAGAGAGTTCTTCAGGATATGGTACTCAAAAGACAACAATAAGTTAATTCGTATATTTCAGTTGTTTTACCAATTCATATCAAATCGCTTTCTGAGAGTGTCCTTGTTGGACCGGTCATATTTGGCAAAGGCTGCGATACAGATAGCTCAGAAAAGTGCGGAAGCGTTTAACGATTAAGGCGGAAATATAAAAATTTTGATAACCGGGGTTGCGGGTTTCATAGGTAGTAATTTAGCGGGTAGACTTCTCCAGCAATTACCGACAGAAGGAGAAGACAAACAAGGCGAAAAGGTGGGTTTTTGTCCTTGATGGTGACCATGCGGTCATAATGCATATGGGAGCGATGGCAATCATTGGATTGCAACAACCAGCCAATTTTAAGCATATTATCCTCAACAACGGTTCCCATGACTCGACCGGTGGCCAGCCTACAGCGGGATTGGCCATATCATTTGCGGCAATTGCCGAAGCATGTGGTTACAGGATTGCTTTGTACAAAGCTGAGCTGAATTAGTTGGAGAAAAAAATGGATGAATTAACAGCAAAGAAGGTGCTTAAAGAGACCAGGAGTGTGCTTGATGCGCATCATATCGAGTACTGGTTGAATTTCGGGTGTCTATTAGGCGCCGTGCGGGAGGGCAGGTTTATAAGTTATGATGATGATATTGAACTAAATGCATGGAAACATAAAGTTACAGAAAAGCAAGTAAGGGACGTAAGTAGAGAATTGTGCCGACGAGGATTTAATGTATATTACTCTACTTTAACTGATTATATTTCTATTCGGAAAGGCAATATTCCTATTGCATTTAGTATGTATACATTAAAAGGGGATAAAGCTGAGCGTCCACATGATGAAGGAATGGTTCTGGAAGAACACGAGGAGAATGTATTTATTCCAAGATGCTTTTATTATCTTGCTGAATTATTTTCCAGACAGAGAGTTGGCAGGCTTAATGTAGAGAGCATTTCGAGTTTGAAAAAGATGCTCATATTTCTGGTGGTAAGTATGACCAGTCTATTGCCCAAAAAGCTGAGAAGGAAACTTGCGATCTTATTTAGGAAAACGGCTGCCAAATTACATGGCGGTTTCGGTAAGACAAGGATTCCGGCCAGGTTTTACTTGGAATTGGAAGATTTTGAGTTCTATGGCATGATATTCAAAGTCCCAAAGTGTACCGACGAATATCTTGAGTTCGTCTATGGACCGGATTGGAGAATTCCCATTAAAGATTGGAAGTTCCACGACGACGGCAATAGGGATATTACAGGTATAGAGATTGTCGATGAACCCTGGGAATATACCTGTAATTAGCTGTACTGTCTAATTTTTATAATATTACGTAAGGCATTATTAGTAAATCAGTTTAGCAAATTTGACTTAAATTTATTTCGTCTACAAATAGAAGAGTGGCAATCATGAGTTTCGCAAAAAAATTCTCAACAGAGTATCCCAAGATAGCAAAATCATAAATGGTATTTGGGAAGCAGTGAAGGCTGGAGTGTGTGAAAATGGGGTTGATAAAAGAAGATCATATGTGCGGTGATTATAGGATGGAAGCAATAGGAACAAGAATTCTTTCGGCTACAGAACTCCTTGGCATACAACGAACTTTTAATTTGTATGTAGACTTTCCAAAAGATCGCTGGGATGAGATTAGTGAAGCTGAGTCTTTTGATGCCAAAGGTAACAAAGAATTCAGACGGTTAGCAGGAGAATACCAACTAAAACATTTTGGCAGAACGTCTTTTGGAGAAGGGTGAGCGTGAGGTCAGAATAGCTCTGGCTGGAGTGGTTGCTGAAGGCCTGCTGGTTGGACACGATAGTTGGACACGATAGGCTGAGGATTATGATTTGTGGCTTCGGTTGAGCGAACATTGGGATGTTGCATGTATTTCCTAGCCATTGATTAAACTTCGTCGAACCGTCATGTCCTGGTCATACAACATCTCACAGAAGCCGTACATTCTGTTCAAGTTGATAATATTAGTGTGCCATCTTCGAAGAAAACACGGCTTATCTGACTTACATCTAACAAGAGAACGATGGGACAGTTTCGTAAAATGGGTCAATCGTCGCATAGAGAATCTGGGCTGTTTCCGCAAGGGCAAAGCGCAGCGCGAATTGTACAGGATATGGTATTCGAAAAGTAGGGACAAGTTGTCCTGTTTGCTTGATATGCTGCATTATGTTCTGTCACATCCCGACGCCAGAGCATTTTTGCGTAATCGTTCGTATCTGACCGACGCAGCTGCACAAATAGCCGCGGAGAGTGAGACTCTATTTGTTAATTGACTGTCAGCATAGGTAGCTTCTGTCAGCAATGAAGATTCTTATCACAGGTGTTGCAGGGTTTATTGGCAGTAATCTTGCTGAGCGACTGCTTAAGAAAGATGGTCATCCACGATTGCAGTTGAATACCGGCAAATTGGAGGTTGTAGGCATCGATAATCTGGCCTACGGTGTAATAGAACAGGTGCCAGAGCTGGTGATCTTTCACAAACTGGATATTCGGTCTAAAGAAATTTTTCCTCTTTTTGAGGGCGTCGATTACGTTTTTCACCTTGCGGCAAAAAATTGCATTAGTGATTGCCAAGATGATCCTGTCGAAACAGCTGATGTCAATGTCACTGGTACCGTTAATGTGTTTGAGGCGGCGAGAAGAGCAGGTGTGAAGAAGATTATCTATGCTGAATCGTCCGCGATATACGAGAGAAGCACTGTATTTCCGACGCCAGAGTCAGAGATCGAGCCACAGAGCTTTTATGCCGTCAGTAAAGTGGCGCCTATGTATTTTTCCGACGCATACAAGATTTTCTCCGGTCTGCGATTTACCGCATTACGGTATTTCTGTGTATACGGTTCCAGGCAGGATTATAGAAGGACAATTCCACCTGTAATGAGCGCGTTTATCATCAAGCTGCTGAAGAAAGAACCGCCGATAGTTTATGGGACGGGCAAAAAAAGGCGCGACTTCGTCTATGTGGATGATGTTAACGACTTTCATCTTCTATGTATGCGTGATCCCAGAACCGATGGAGAAACGTTTAACATAGGTAGCGGCCGGAACTACTCCGTATTCGAAATTTACGAAATGGTAGGTGACCTTTTGGGAACAAAGATTGATCCCGTGCGTAAACCTGATTTGTTAGGAGAGGCTGAGCAGACACTTGCGGACATAACCAAAGCAACGCAGTTAGGGTGGAAGCCAAAAACTGACATTGAGAATGGTCTTACGCGGATGGTCGACTACATCAAGGCCGAATTTGAAAAGGGAAATATTCCTTAGCCATGAAGGCGATTATTTTGGCTGCCGGCAAAGGCCAGAGACTGCGGCAAATAACAACCCAAATTCCAAAGCCGATGTTGCGTGTTCAAGACCAGATTATTCTTGAGCACAACATAAATTGGCTGAGAGAATATGGAATCAGAGAGTTTTTCATCAACCTTCATCATCTGCCAGAAGTAATAACCGGATATTTCGGCAATGGCAGCAAATGGGACGTGAAAATCATATATTCACACGAAGAGGAAATATTAGGCACCTCAGGGGCAGTGAGAAAGATAGTCGAGGATTTCGGTAAAAGTCTTTGGGACAACAATTTCCTTGTAATCTATGGTGACAATTACTTTCCGCTTAGTTTTGATGTAACAAGTTTCATTGATTTTCATTTTAGAAAGCGAACAGTAGCTACGATTGGCTTATTCGATAAGCCCGAAGAAATCCATAAGAGCGGCGTAGTGACACTTACTGAAGATAATCGGGTTATGTGCTTTGTAGAAAAACCAGAACATGATAGTGACATTTTGACAAGACCTCTCATTAATAGCGGCTTATATGTCTTGAACAAAGTTGTTTGTGACTTTATTTCTCCAGGATTTTCAGATTTTGGAGAGAATGTTTTTCCTGATTTGCTGGCTGCGAATATGCCTGTATATGGCTATGAATTCAGCGAACCAGCAATTGCCATAGACACACTTGAAGATTATGAAAAGGTGACAGTGGGGCAAAGATTGTGATTATCACGCGCACACCTTTCAGAGTTACATTAGGTGGAGGAGGGACGGACTTACCTTCGTACTATGCGAAGTATGGCGGTTTTGTGTTCTCGGCTGGTATCGACAAGTACATGTTCATCAATTTGAACCGTCCTATTGTCGATAATTTGGTCAGAGTCAAATATTCCAAATCGGAAACAGTCTCTCACAGAGATCAGTTGCAGCACACCATCGCCAAGGGTGCAATGCAAATGATGGGCGTGGAAAATGCCCTGGAAATTATCTCGATGGCCGATGTACCAGCGGGGACTGGCCTTGGCTCCTCCAGTTGCTATGCGGTTGGACTTCTTAACGCGATACATACTATGAAGCGGCAGTATGTTGCGCTTCAGGCGTTGGCTGAAGAGGCCTGTCATCTGGAGATTAATATCCTTGGCAAACCGATTGGAAAGCAAGACCAGTATATGGCCGCCTTTGGTGGACTTGCTGTTTTGGAAATCGATACAGACGGCAAAGTCAACGTCCGAAAGGCTCAGGTCTCTGAAACAACTATAGAAGATTTGAACAGAAATCTTCTTATGTTTTACACAAATACTTCTCGAAGCGCAAACAAGATCCTCTCTGAGCAGAGCAAGGGCGCAAAAGACGAGAAGAAAAACGTTGTGGACAGCATGCACTACATAAAGGAGATAGGCTACAAAATCCTCGAAGCAGTTGAGATCGGCAATCTTACTGATGTTGGGCTGCTGTTCGATGAGCACTGGCAGCACAAGAAAAAAATATCAAATAAGATCTCCAATCCACGTTTTGATCAGATTTACAGTATTGCAAAAGATAGCGGTGCTTTAGGCGGGAAAATTTCCGGCGCTGGTGGTGGGGGCTTCTTTGCCTTTTACGTCGAAGAAAATCACATAAAGTTCAGAGAAACTATGAAGGTGCTGGGCCTGAGAGAAATGCGCTACAGGTTCGATTTTGAGGGAACCAAAGTTTTAGTGAATTTCATGGATGGCACGCGATATGAATAGAGTGATCCTGCGTGACAAAGTTGCGGTAATTACCGGTGGCGCCAGAGGAATTGGCAAGACCATAGCGGCTGAATTTTTGCAAAGCGGCGCAAAGGTTGTGATTGTCTCTCGAACACCGCAGCAGTTAGACCAAACCACAACAGAATTTCAAGATTTGAGTAGCGATGTCATAAGTGTTATAGCCGATGTTTCCAATTTCAATGACGTCAAGAAATTTGTTGAAAGAACACTCAGCGTCTTCGGCACTATTGATATTCTTGTAAATTGCGCGGCCGTTCAGGAGCCGATAGGTCCTTTTATCGAAGTGAGTATCGAGCAGTGGCAGACAAATATCCGCACAAATCTTTTTGGCACGGTGATGAGTTGCAAGGCTGTTTTGCCAGTGATGGTGAAAAATGGCCGGGGTAAGATAATCAATTTATCCGGTGGAGGAGCGACGTCACCGCGTCCGAACTTCTCAGCGTACGCAGCGGCCAAAACAGCTGTCGTGAGATTTACCGAGACGCTCGCCCTGGAGGTCAAGCCGTACTGCATAGGTGTCAATGCAATCGCTCCTGGAGCGGTCAATACCCGGATGACGCAGGAGATTGTTGCGGCCAAGGACAGAGCCGGCAAGGTGGAGTTCTCGCAGGCGATGAGAGTGTCACGAGATAGTGGTGTCTCTGCGAAGCGTGCAGCAGAATTAGCTGTCTTTCTTGCCAGTGACCAGTCAAACGGCATAACGGGCCGGCTGCTTAGCGCGGTCTGGGACGACTGGCAAAGCCTTGGTGAAAACACCAACCAGATGGCAGACTCAGGTCTATTCACTCTGCGAAGAATAGACGGAAGAAATTTCGTACAGAACGCACTATGACTCTCGGTGTGGGCATAATCGGCGCTGGTCTTATCGGCAATAAACGCGCATCTGTGCTGAAGAAAGCGGATGGGTGTCACCTTGTGGTAACGGCTGATACTAATGCTTCCGCTGCCGAGCACCTATCACAGGAATATGGCGGTGAGGTTGAGTCCGACTGGCGCCTGCTTGTGGGGCGAAAGGATGTGGACATAATTGTGGTTGCTACCTTCAACAAATTTCTTGCTCCAATAAGTATAGCCGCCTTGAAAAATCGAAAGCATGTCCTCTGTGAAAAACCATTGGGCAGAAATGCCAAAGAATCTCACATGATCCTCCAAACGGCAAAGAGTTATGGAGTTGTTGTCAAGACCGGTTTTAACCACCGCCATCATCCGGCCATATCGAAGGCAAAACAGCTATGTGACCAAGGCGAAATAGGTCGAATATTGTTCTTACGTTGTAGATACGGCCACGGCGGACGACCCGGCTACAATAAGGAATGGAGAGCTCAAAAGGATTTGTCTGGCGGCGGGGAACTGTTGGACCAGGGAGTACATGTGGTCGATTTATTCCGGTTCTTTGCGGGCGATTTTGATGAAGCTTTTGGATGCACGGAGCGTTCTTTCTGGGATATGGAGGTTGAGGACAATGCCTTTGGCATTTTCAAAAACGATGATGGTGTGGTGGCAACAATGCACACGAGCTGGACGCAGTGGAAGAATCTTTTCTCATTTGAGGTTTTTGGGGCCGATGGATACTTGATTGTTGATGGATTGGGCGGCAGCTACGGGACCGAGACATTGCGGATTGGAAAACGCAATACTAAGGGGGGAACCCCAGACGAAAACATTGTCGAATTCTTTGGTCCGGATATTTCCTGGGAACATGAATGGAAGGAATTTGTCTCAGCTATAGAAAACGGAAAAGAGCCGATGGGCAATGGGTGGGATGGATATCATGCTAACAGGATGATTGGAGCCCTTTACGAGTCGGCAAAAACTGGGCGTCCTGTAGAACTATGAGACGGGCAGTATTTCTGGATAGAGATGGGGTGATTAACCGTGTGATTCTTAAAGGTGACAGACCCTTTTCGCCAAGGAACTTTGAACAGCTTGATTTTCTTGATGGTGTCAAAGAGGTCTTGGCAGAACTAAGGGACAATGGTTTTTTGAACATTGTCGTCACCAACCAGCCGGACATAGCACGTGGTCTGATACGATTGCGTGTGTTGCAAGAAATTAATGAGGCTATAAGACGTGAACTTGCAGTAGATGATATTTTTTTGTGTCCCCATGATGATGTTGACAACTGTTGTTGTCGTAAACCCGAGCCGGGCATGTTGCTTGATGCCGCTGCAAAATGGGACATAGATCTTACGAGCTCATTTATAATTGGGGACCAGTGGAAGGACATCGAAGCAGGTAAAGCCGCAGGCTGCACAACGATTTTGTTGGATTATCCATACAACAGGCGGGTTGTACCGGACTTCAGAGTGGACAAACTGCAACATGCTGCACAGATAATTCTAACTACTGGGGGAACAGACAATCATGGATAGCTATGTAAACAGGTATTTGGCGGAAGTTAAAGACATTGTCAATAATCTCGACAGCTCCGGGGTTACGCGTATGGTTGAATTACTTATTGAGCTGCGTGAGAGAAAAGGCCGGCTATTTTGTATTGGCGTTGGTGGTGGTGCCGCAAATGCAACACACGCCGTAAATGATTTTAGAAAAATTGCCGGTATAGAAGCGTACACTCCGACCGACAACGTCTCTGAACTGTCTGCTAGGGTCAATGACGATGGTTGGAGCAGCGTCTTTGTTGCCTGGCTAAAGGTTAGCAGATTGACCGTCGAGGATGCTGTTTTTATATTCTCTGTCGGAGGAGGTAATGAGGAAAAGAACATCAGTGCCAATATTGTCGAAGCTTTGAAATACGCCAAGGCAGTAGGAGCCAAAATCCTCGGTATTGTCGGTAGAGACGGAGGATTTACAGCCACGGTCGCTGATGCATGTATCGTTATTCCGGTAATGTCACCTGATACCGTGACCGCACATACCGAGTCGTTTCAGATGGTGCTGGAGCATCTAATCGTCTCGCACCCGAAAATGAAAGTCACAGAAATGAAGTGGGAATCTGTCAGATAAGAAAGGGGGAACCAAATGGCTATATTTATCGATTCAGGAAACATCAAGGAAATTGAGAAATTTCTGCGAATGGGAATACTGAGGGGCGTGACCACCAATCCCACAATCTTGTTAAAAGATGGAATAAAAGGTGGACTGGACGAGGTCAGGACGCAAGCTGTTGAGATCGCCAGACTAATTTATCCTTGCCCGTTTTCGATCGAGGTCACCACAAATCAAAAAGACAAAATGATAGCCCAGGCAAGGGAGTTTGTTCGTTGGGCAGATAATATCGTTGTGAAAGTGACTATTCACGGCCCCGATGGTGAGCTGGAAAATCTTGAGGTCATACATGCGCTTGAGGAAAAATACGATGTCAGGGTTAATGTCACAGCGATGATGAGCGCCCAGCAGTGTTTTTTGGCAGCAATGGCAGGTGCAACTTACGTGTCGCTATTTTGCGGCCGGGTGAATAACATGGGTTACAACTGCATCGAGGAAATAAGAAAGACTAGAAAACTCATTGACGAGTATAATCTCAAGGCTAAAATTATCGCCGCCTCCACGAGGGAAATACTTAACATCGTCGAATGGCTCGCTGCGGGCGCCCATATTGTGACCATCGTTCCAAAGTTTTTGGATGGAATGATCATCCATCCTTACACCAAAGAGACGGTCAAGCAATTTCTTGCCGATGCTGCAAAGGCTGAGGAGCTAACTGTTGAGGATTCGGCCAGTCGCGCTCAAAAACTTGAGTTGTCACGTGTATAATGTGGTGTCAGTGATGGGCGCTGAATTGTCGGTTCGGCAATTACACGTGATTTTAATTTAGGACATCTTATTGACCATTTTGCAGATTGGGGGGCATCTATCGTGAAAAAACAGGTTTATGTTGGGATGAGCGCCGACATCGTTCATCCGGGGCACCTAAACATTATAAAAGCCGCACGGTCACTGGGTGAAGTAACGGTTGGATTGCTGACCGACCAGGCTATTGCCAGCTATAAGCGTTTGCCTTTTTTGACTTATGAACAGCGCAAGACCGTCATCGAGAACATCGTCGGCGTTAACAGAGTTGTCTCGCAAGAAACTTTAGACTATGAACCGAATTTGAGACGACTCAAGCCTGACTACGTCGTACATGGGGACGACTGGAGAACGGGACCACAAGCTTGGGCCAGAAAGAAAGTCGTTGATGTTCTAACAGAATGGGGAGGACAACTCATTGAGCCGCCATATACGCCCGGCATATCTTCTACCAGTTTAGTTGCTGCCGTAAATGAGATCGGCGTGACTCCGGAAATACGAAGAAAACGCCTGAGAAGGTTAATTGATGCAAAGAAGATAGTCCGGGTCATAGAAGCGCACAACGGCGTCAGTGGGCTGATTGCAGAAAGAACATCGGTTTACAAGGATGGTGCGAAGAGAGAGTTTGACGGTATATGGCTGAGCAGCCTCACAGATTCCACCGCTAAGGGTAAACCTGATATTGAGTTTGTCGATTTGACTTCAAGAATTGCAACGCTAAACGATATGCTTGAGATAACCACCAAGCCAATAATATATGACGGTGACTCCGGAGGATTGACTGAACATTTTGTATTTATGGTCAGGACATTGGAAAGATTGGGTGTATCGGCTGTCATCATTGAAGATAAAATTGGTCTTAAGAGAAACTCACTATTTGGGATTGAAGGAGGCCAGCCGCAGGATAGCATAGACAATTTTGCACATAAGATAATTGCAGGTAAAAGAGCACAGCTAACCGATGACTTCATGATAATAGCGAGGATCGAGAGTCTAATCCTCGGCGCAGGCCAGGATGATGCTATAGAGCGGGCACGCGCATACATTGAAGCAGGCGCCGATGGAGTAATGATACACAGCAGGCAGCCTGCACCTGATGAAATATTCGAATTTTGTCGGCGTTACTCAATGTTGGAAAAGACCGTTGCCTTGGTAGCGGTCCCTTCGACATATCCGCAGGTCAGCGAGGATGAATTAGGCGATAAGGGTATAAAGATAGTCATATACGCCAACCAATTGTTACGAAGTGCTTATCCGGCTATGCTCAGGAACGCTGAATTAATACTACAAAACGGCAGGGCACTCGAAGCGGACAGAATGTGTATGCCGATAAGAGACATCATAACAATGATACCGTCTGGAGTGTGAAATGGTCAGTTGCGATCGATTCTACAAAGCACTTTTACAGCATGGTGTCGATTTTTTTACGGGTGTTCCCGATTCGCTTCTAAAGGATTTCTGCGCTTATGTCGCTGACCATACATCCGCTGAAAATCATATTATTGAAGCCAATGAAGGCCTGGCGGTTGCTGCTGCCTGTGGGCATTTTTTGGCGACGAGTTCTATCGGCTTAGTCTATATGCAGAATTCTGGGCTGGGAAATGCGATAAATCCACTCGTATCACTGGCTGAAGTTTACAACATTCCTGTTTTGTTATTGATTGGCTACAGAGGTGAACCTGGAACAAAAGATGAGCCTCAACACGTCAAGCAAGGCCAAATAACTCTGCCTCTTCTTGATGTGCTCGGCATTCCATACAAAATCCTGCCGGAAACAAGCGATAGAGCCGAAGACTGCATTTTTGAAATGGCAAGTATCGCCACAGAAAGAAGTGTGCCCGTAACATTAGTAGTCACGAAAGGCACATTTGAATGCTATACTCCAAAACACAGATCAAATGAACAGTTTGAGCTGACCCGTGAACAAGCCATCAAGTTGGTGGTGGATTCACTGGGACCATCGGACATTGTTGTTTCAACAACAGGTAAAACCTCGCGGGAGCTTTATGAATATCGCGAGGAACGAGGCCATGGCCACGATAGAGATTTTCTGACGGTAGGCTCAATGGGGCACTGCTCGCATATAGCGCTTGGCATCGCTTTGTCTGCACTGTCGAGGCAGGTGTTTTGCCTTGACGGTGACGGAGCAGTCCTTATGCACATGGGCTCGCTTACCATGATCGGAGCCAGAAAAGTACGCAACTTCAAGCACATTATACTGAATAATGGGTCGCACGATTCTGTTGGAGGACAGCCGACCGTTGGATTTTCTACTTCTTTTATAGAAATTGCACATGCTTGTGGTTACACGACTTGCTTGAGGGCAGATAGTGCTCGAGAAGTAACTGCAAAAATAGAACTTCTAAAAGAGACACAGGGACCTGCGCTTTTAGAAATCAGGGTTAACAAAGGTGCTCGTTCAGATCTGGGGCGTCCTAAAACTTCACCACAACAAAACAAAGCGAAATTCATGGAGTTCTTATCAGGACAGGACACATAGAACATTTCGGTATCGGCAAGCTCGAGTTGTGCGGCTCAATACTGACGGATCTTTCAGCAAACAATATCTTCTTGGTTACAGGTAAAAGCTCGTACGTTCACAGTGGAGCTAAAAACTGTCTGGATGATTTGCTCACTAACTGCAGGGTGTCAGTTTATGATGCCTTTGAGCCTAACCCTAAACTTGAGGATTTGAAAAGAGGAATCGAGCTATTCCATTGTATGAAATCAGATGCGATCGTGGCAGTCGGTGGAGGCAGCGTCATTGATATGGCTAAGCTGATCAACTTCTTTGGTACGAATGATATTGACCCTGGTGAATACATTGAAGGTAGCGGTAGAACTATAAGAAAAGGCAGGCCTTTAATTGCCATACCTACGACCGCAGGCAGCGGCAGTGAGGCTACGCATTTTGCTGTTCTTTATATCTATCGCAGAAAATACTCGGTCACGCACAAGTATATTATGCCTGATTTTTCGGTTGTTGATCCCTGCCTGACAATGTCTTTGCCTGCTAAGCAAACCGCAATCTCGGGAATGGATGCGTTGTGTCAGGCAGTGGAATCCTACTGGTCTGTCAACTCTACAGAATTATCGAAGTGGTATGCCCGAAGGGCGATTGAGCTGATTGTTTCTAATCTGGCTCAGGCTGTCAATAATCCGACTGAGCCTGCCCGGACATCGATGGCAAAAGCGGCGCACTTGGCTGGAAAGGCCATAAACATAACTAAGACTTCCGCTCCTCATTCGATTTCTTATCCATTAACGGCTTACTTCGGAATCCCGCACGGCCACGCTGTCGCACTGACCTTACCTTCTGTGATGGTCTACAACTACAACGTCAATGCTGATGTGCTTGACAAGCGTGGTAGTGACTACGTCAGAAAAGCGATCACTGAGATCGCCCACTTGTTTGGTGCAAACAGTGTCCGCCAGGCAAGAGAACAGATAGAAACCATGATTAGTGACATCGGGTTGGAAACAAGGCTAAGTCAACTTGGCGTTAGCTCAATAGAGTCTCTTGAGAGAGTAATTGAAGAAGGCTTTGCTCCGGATAGAGTCAATAATAATCCTCGCAAGCTCACGCCAGCGGCCCTGCGCCGGATTCTACACAGCATATATTGACAATGGTGGCGCATTTTTCGCAAAAGACTGAGTTGTATTGAGGCGTAAAAAATGGACGAATTGGTAGCAGCAGAAATTCTGAAAGAAGTCAAAGAGGTACTCGACGATCACAATATTGATTACTGGCATACGGTTCGTTGATAGAGTCTGGAACTATTAGTAATGCTCCTTGTGAGTAACATTTCGTAGAAGATTCGGATGAATGTTGTAGTAAACGCATTGTCAGCCCGCTGGGGCGGCGGGCAAGCTTATCTGCTGAATCTGCTCAAATATGCGGACAGATTTCCGGATATGAAGTTTTATTTGTTGGGCTCTTCTTTGCCTGAGAATGGTTTGGAAGGTGTCGAGGTAATACGACCCAGTTTTGATCCCAAAAACATTTTATGCAGAACTCTTTGGGAGAAATGCTATTTACCAAAACTTCTTAGAGAATTGAAGGCGGATGTTCTTTTCTGTCCCGGTGGAATAATAAATGTATCTCCACCTCCCAACTGTTCTACTGCTGTGACGTTTCAAAATATGCTTATATTTGACAGCGATGGGCGGCGGAAGTATCCGCCAGGCTATATGCGGGCGAGACTGGCGCTGTTGGAAAGACTCTCAAAGTCAAGCTTTGAGAAAGCGAATATAGTGATATTCATATCCGAATATGCAAAACAGGTTGTAGACCGGAAAGTTCCTCATAGAAAAGGACGCTCAGTCGTCATTACTCACGGTCTGGATGATAAATTCCGGACTTACACAAACAAGAACATTTCTCGTCCGGATTTTCTGCCCGAAGATGACTATTTGCTTTATGTTTCGCCTATTGATGTGTTCAAGGCCCAAATTGGGGTTGTGTGGGCCTACTACCTGTTGTGCCAGAAGCGGCAGACCAAGGAAAAGCTTATATTGCTTGGACCGGACCATACGACATATGCCACCCGCGTCCGCGAAGAAATCGAACGCCTCGGACTTAGAGGCAGGGTGATCACAGCGGGGACGGTACCGTATGCCGATATGCCGGCCGTCTACCATTACTCGAAGGCTCACATTTTTGCTTCCACGTGTGAGAATTGTCCCAATGTAGTGATAGAAAGCCTTGGTTCAGGACGACCCCTGTTTCTATCAGACAGAGCCCCCATGCCGGAGTTGGCAGGTGATGCGGCTGTCTATTTTGATCCGGAGAAACCTCAGGAGCTTGCCGGTGTGTTGTTAAAGCATCTTGATGATGAGCAATGGATGGTGCAGATGGGCCGAAAGGCCCACGAAAGGTCGTTGCGTTATAGCTGGCAGGTCACCGCAAGAAAGACCTTTCAATCGATGTTGGAACTGTGTACGGGGGATTCATCGTGAAGGTATGTCTGATAGACCCGATTTTGTTTTCATTTCAGAGAGTACGGGGAAAGTCGCTTAAGAATAACGCCAGTATGTCGTTCTTTCCTCCGCTCGGGTTGTGCTACATTGCCAACTTTCTGAGAAAGAACGGTGTGGACGTATCCATTGCCGACAGAAAGGTTTTGATGGTTAAGAACCGTTGCGGTCTTTCTGCTGTCAATGCACTGACTGAAGGGGAGCTAAGACGGTTTCGGCCCGACATAGTTGGAATCACCGTCACGACGCCAACGCTGTTCGACGTCAGGAACAACATTCTTAAAATCGTCCGGCAGGTGGCCGGTGGCGCAATGATAGTCTTGGGCGGGCCACACGCTTCGGCGCTGCCTGAGGATACTCTGCATGATAATCCTGAAGTTGATGTCGTTTGCAGAGGTGAGGGTGAGCTTGTTATGCTGGAGATAGCTCAACAAAAACGACTGAACGATATACTCGGAATATCATATAGAGAAGGTAAAAGAATCGTTACCAATCCCACGAGGAAGCCCCATCGAACTATTGACGATTTCTGCTTCCCTGCTAGGGACCTTCTGGATATGGAGTTCTATTGCAGGCCCAATCCCTATGTAATGCATGGATTGTATATGAGGTCAACGACAGTTTTCACGTCGCGAGGCTGTCCCTACAATTGCACTTTCTGCGCGGGCAGGACGGCGTCAGGTGGATTGGTTAGGTTTCAAACCCCGGAATTAGTGGTGGATGAAATTGAGAGGCTGGTCAAAGACTATGGAATAGAGGGTGTATATTTTGCGGATGATATGTTTGATGCAAACAAAGAAAGGGCTGCCGAAATATGCCGAAAACTGATTTCGAGAGGTCTTCACAAGAAGCTCTGCTGGAACGCTCAAATGAGGGCAAATTCGGTGGACGAGAATTTATTACAGCTTATGAAGCAAGCAGGTTGTATTAGGGTCGATGTCGGTTTTGAGTCAGGCTCGCAGAAGATTCTAGATATCATAGATAAGCGCACTACTGTCGCGCAGAACTATGACGCTGCCAGAGCTCTGCGGCGAATGGGTCTTCAAGTCCATGCGAATATTGTAGTAGGGATTCCAGGAGAGGACATGGAAGACCTCAAGAAGACCAGGGCGTTCATGAAAAGGGCCAAAGCAACCTGGATTGGATTTGGGGAGTTTGTTCCTCTGCCCGGCAGCAAGTTGTTCGATGAACTGCTGGCCAACGGCAGGGTGACCAAGGAGCAGGTCGAGAGGCTTGAGAGTTTTAACTTCACTAAGCTTAGCCATGATACATTTGACAGATTCATCAAAGATATTCGGCTAAAAATAGTACTTCCAACCAGAATAAAATCCTACTTGTCATGCAACATAAGAAGGCCGGCAGCGTACATCCATTTGTTGAAGTTGCTGGCAGAATATATTGGAGAGCGATACAAAATTAATCAGGAGTCGCTTTAATTTAAATATGCGATAAGAAAATTCTTTTACCGTTGCCGGTTCGCTTGAACGGCGCTTCTCAGTGAGAAACCTTATGAATGTAGTTTTGGTTACTGTTTATTATCCGCCCGGAGTTCGATCTGCATCACATCTCATGCGGGAGCTGGCAGAGGAGTTGAAGCGAAGGCGGCACACCGTACATGTTGTTACAGCGTACCCCTGTTGTGATCTGGCCGCAGGAACTGTCGCGGCCAATCTGAACGAATTCTCGAATGAAGATGGTATCAGTGTTCTGAGGGTGAAAACATTGTCGAATCGCACAGTTAGCTATGCTGTAAAGGGCCTTGCTCAACTAACGATGCCAAATCTCTTTCTGAGAAAAATCAAGCAGTACCTTCACGACAGAATTGATGTTGTGATTGTCTATAGTCCACCGCTTACACTTGCTAAGGTTGGTGCCGCTTTGAAAGCACAGTACGGTACGAAATTCATCCTAAACATCCAGGACATTTTCCCTCAAAATGCGATAGACTTGGGCGTCCTAAAAAATAAATGGTTAATAAGATTATTCAAGACCTTGGAGCGAAAAGCATACGCATCAGCCGACGAGATAATTGTGCATTCGAAGGGCAACAGGGACTTTTTATTGTCTGAAAATGACGTTTTGCCGGATAAGGTTCGAGTTGTGCACAACTGGATAGATATCCAGCCCTATACGCAGGCAGAACGAACAGGCCGGTTTCGGCTGAAGTATGGCCTGGAAGATAAGTTTGTTTTTTTGTTTGCCGGAGTAATGGGACCGTCCCAGGGTCTCGATCTGGTAATTCAGATAGCGGAACGGGTCAAGGCAAATTCGAATCTGTGTTTTCTGCTGGTAGGTGACGGCACGGAGAAATCGCGCCTTCAGAAAATGGCCGATACTCTTGGACTGAAGAATGTGTTATTCGCACCGTTTGTGTCCAAAGAGGAGTATCCATATCTAGTAAAGGATATGGATGTCGGCTTACTGAGCCTTACAAACAAGAATCAAACTCCGGTTGTTCCTGGAAAGATTCTCGGATATATGGCGGCAGGGATTTCTGTGCTGGCGTTTGTACAGCAGCAGAGTGATGCCCACGAATTGATCAGGGTCGCCAAGTGTGGGTACTCCATGGTCTACGGTGAGCCGGAAAAGGCCGCAAATCTTGTTGAATGTATGTACTCACAGAGAGATAGTCTAAGGCGTTTGGGGCATAATGGGGTAAAATACGTCGCCGAGTTTTTTTCGCTTGCAATGGCTGTTGACAGGATAGAGACGCTGTTTCAGGACTCATCTGCTAACAGACACACAAGTCAGTAGTCTCTACAGGTGGTGGGCGCAGGTAATGTTTAAGATCCTGACCATATTCGGTACTCGGCCGGAAGCCATTAAATTGGCACCTGTGCTTGTTGAACTACGAAAACGTAAAAACATTCTCTCACATGTCTGTGTTACGGCCCAGCATCGTCAGATGCTCGATCAGGTGTTAAACGTTTTTGGCATAGTCCCAGACATTGATCTCGACCTGATGCGTCCCTGCCAGAGTCTGTCTGATTTGACCGCCCGTGTCGTTATCGAGGTTGATCGCGTTCTTGCTAAGGTATCACCCGACTTGGTTATGGTTCAGGGAGATACGACAACGGTCGCGGCTTCGGCCATGGCTGCGTTCTACAGGAAAATTCCAGTTGCGCATGTTGAGGCCGGGTTAAGGTCAGGGAATATTGACTCACCGTTTCCGGAGGAGTTGAATCGACGCGTGGCCGGCCTGATTGCCAGCTATCATTTTGCCCCGACCGAGAGAACCAGGCAGGCACTGCTCAGAGAGGGAGTGCCGGACAGTGCAATCTTTCTAACGGGCAATCCTGTCATTGATGCTTTACATATCATATTGCGACAGCCACCCCCATCTTTCGTCCAATGCTTGCTTGCAAAGATGGGCATAAATGGCAACGCACGTTCGAAGAAACTGATTCTTGTAACCGCCCATCGGCGCGAGAACTTCGGATGTAGGATCGAAAGCATTTGTGCAGGTCTAAAATCCTTGGCTGCTCGTAATAGACACATTGTTTTTCTGTACCCTGTGCATCTCAATCCAAGTGTTAAAGAGCCTGTTTATCGAATCCTTAGTGACGTTGGTCAGGTTTATCTGATTGATCCGGTGGATTACGATGTGATGGCCCATTTGATGAACGCTGCCTATCTTGTGCTGACCGATTCCGGTGGTATCCAGGAAGAAGCTCCCTCGCTAGGCAAACCCGTGCTTGTGATGCGGACAGAGACCGAGCGGCCGGAGGGGGTCGATGCTGGTACCGCCAGGCTGGTCGGAACAGATGCCGACCGTATAGTAGCTGAGACCGAGCGATTGCTCAACGACCGGGACACCTATCGCCGGATGGCGCGCAGTGTCAATCCGTATGGTGATGGGCGAGCAGCAGAACGCATCGCAAATGTTATCTCGTCTTTGTCTTAGGCTTTGATTCCATTTGGGAGTATCCAATGAATAGTAATGAAAAGAGAATAGAGCTGTTGGATGATTACCTGAGCAGACTTAATTTGAGCAGTGAAATACTAAACTATTATCAGGATAGAACGATTCTCGTTACAGGTGGGGCAGGAGCCATAGGAAGTAACCTGATAATTGCCTTGTCACGTTTGGTCGGACAGTTCGGCAAAGTCATAGTTCTAGACAATCTGTCATCTATCAAGATCAAAGACCCGTGGAATGTCACGCCACTACCAAACATAATGTTCGTCATGGGCGACGTCAGAGACGACCGCGACCTTAAAAGAGTGATTAAGGAGCGCCCAAGTATTGTGTTCCACCTTGCTGCATTCTTTGCTAATCAGAATTCCGTTGACTATCCCGAAACGTCGGCCATGGTCGATGTAATTGGACAAATAAAGCTTTTGGAGTACTCGACTCTTTTACAGGTTGACAGGTTTGTCTATGCCTCAAGCGGTTGTGCCATATACGGCTCATACAAACAGATGCCACTGAGGGAAGATTTCATTTCGATGGATCTGACAACGCCATACCAGATAAATAAGATGACCGGCGAAATGTACTGCAACTTCTATTTCCATCATTATGGACTAAACATTACCAATTGTAGGTTTTTTAACTCTTATGGTCCCGGAGAAGTCCCTGGTCAGTACAGAAATGTGATTCCCAATTTTATATACTGGGCTATGAACGGTTATTCGCTGCCTATTACAGGTACAGGTGATGAGACACGAGATTTCACATACGTGCTCGACTTGGTTCATGGGTTGATAAAGGCCGGGTATGCCGAAGCAGCGGTGGGAGAGAATTTCAACCTGGCAAGCGGCAAAGAAGTCAGTATAAAAAAATTGGCCAGTCTTGTCAACGAGGCCACAAACAATGAGTCTCCTGTCGTGTTCAAGGAGCGAAGAAAGTGGGATACAAAACCGAGATTACTGGCTTCGATCGAAAAGGCCAAGCTTCTTGTAGATTACGAACCGCTTGTTGACTTTGAAGAAGGTTTTGAGAGTAACATCGAGTGGTTCCGCGATAATTGGACGAAGATCACCCAACTTGCTGACTTTCCACCAGGGATGAGTAGCGCTGTCAGGGACGCAGAGGTTGTTTGCCAGATCTGATCGGGATATTCTTGCAGAGCACATCAATCAGACGCTGTTGAATCTGCACAATAATGGGGATTGAGTTAACCTGTGGCTGGCGCTGTCGGCCACATGCATGGATATAGTACGTCTAGAATTTGCTCAAGATGTAGGTCTATTGAAAGGATTTGATATGGGGGATTACATGGAGAACATACTGTTTATCCTCGGCAGAAAAGAAGATATGTTTGCACAGGATGTCAGTCGATTTGAACAGCAACTATCATCTTTAGTAAAAGAGGGATCATTTCTTGTAATCGGCGGTGCTGGTTCCATAGGTCAGGCTGTCACAAAAGAGATATTCCAACGTAATCCTGCCCGGCTGCATGTAATTGATATAAGTGAGAATAATCTTGTGGAGCTGGTGCGGGATATTCGCAGCTCATTGGGCTATATAGACGGCGACTTCCAGACACTCGCTCTTGATTGTGGTGGTTTAGAATTCAATGCTTTTTTGCGCGCTCAGGAACCTTACGATTATGTATTGAATCTTTCAGCGCTAAAACACGTGCGCAGCGAAAAAGATCCATACACGTTAATGAGGATGATCAGCGCAAATGTTTTGAACACCGAAGAACTGTTGCAATACGCCGTCGGCAGCAATTGCAGGAAGTATTTTGCGGTTTCAACAGACAAAGCAGTCAATCCCGTTAACGCAATGGGGGCTACAAAAAGCGTGATGGAGATGTGCATGATGCGCGCGAGTCAGTGGATTCCTGTTTCGACAGCGAGATTTGCTAACGTGGCCTTTTCAGACGGCAGCTTGCTGCACGGATTTGGCCAGAGGATAGCGAAAAGCCAGCCAATTTCGGCTCCACAGGATGTGAAAAGATATTTTGTCACTGCCAAGGAGGCTGGCGAGTTATGCATGATGTCTGCTTTGTTGGGTGAGAACAGAGAGCTGTTCTTTCCAAAGTTATCTGAACAGTTCCAGATGATTGATTTTGCAACTATAGCGACAAGATACCTTGAGAATCTGGGATATGAGCCATACATCTGCGAGGCCGAGGACGAAGCTCGTCGGCTCGTGGAGGAGTTGCTGCCGAAAAAGCTCTGGCCATGCTATTTCTTCAACAGCGATACGACGGGTGAGAAGTCTTACGAAGAATTCTATACGAAGACTGAAACCGTAGATATCGAGCGTTTCGCAGCAATTGGTGTTGTCAAGACATTTGAGTTTGTGGATGACGGCAGACTTGAGAGATTTTTGAATGGAATTAGAAGTCTGCGCCAATCGGGGCAATGGACAAAAGAAGACCTTATGGAACCTCTGCGAGAGCTTCTCTCTGATTTTCAACACAAGGAAACCCACAAGTACTTAGACAGCAAAATGTGATAAGAGGCCGACGGATGAAGCGATTGCTGGATATTGTCATATCTTTGAGCGCAATACTTCTGTTTCTTCCATTTGGTTTGATGATTGCGGTTATCCTGAGGCTGACAGGAGAGGGGGAGGTATTCTATGTTCAACCGCGTGTAGGCAAGGATGGCAGATTCTTTGGACTGATTAAGTTTGTCACAATGCTCAAGGATAGTCCCAATATTGGCACGAAAACCGTGACGGTCAGGAACGACCCGAGAGTGTTACCATTTGGCCGACTTCTCAGAAAAACCAAGCTCAACGAGGTGCCACAACTGCTGAACGTTCTGAAGGGTGATATGAGCATAGTCGGCCCGCGACCTCTTACGCCAGAGACTTTCGTATATTTTCCGCCGGATATTCAGGAACATGTCGTTAAAGTCAAACCTGGACTGACAGGCATAGGGTCCATTGTGTTCCGTGATGAGGAGTCAATCGTTGCCATGAGCAAAAAGTCAACTATTGATTGCTATCGAGAGGACGTTGCACCCTATAAGGGGGAATTGGAGTTGTGGTACATCGAAAACAAGAGCCTATGGTTGGACCTGAAGCTAATTTTCCTAACGGCTCTGGTGGTTATTAATCCACGCAATATATTATACAAGAAGGTTGTGCCCGACCTGCCGCAGAGAGAATAGTCAAGATATTGCTTAAAAAGGCTGTAAGCTAATGAGTATGCGCAACAGCCCACCAGGCTTTACCGCCTGGTTTTTTTATGTACATACGTTACCCAGTTTGCTATACAATAGCTGTTCGTGTCTGTCAGTCAGGGCGGACTCGAATTGAGGATTTCAGGGATGGTGGTCTTAGTAGGGATTGATGAAGCGGGCTTTGGGCCAATTCTGGGGCCGTTGGTTGTTTCGTCAAGCGTTTTTTTGGTTTCGGATCATTTGTCGAACGCTGACCTATGGCAGGTTCTTAGAAAAAGTGTCGCCAACAAACGTAAAAGACTTGCAGGTCGGCTACTTATCGCAGATAGCAAGAAAGTCTATAGCAAGTCGCTGGGAATCAAGCACCTCGAACGAACTGTTCTTTCGGTCCTAAAGTCTCTGGGTGCAGAACCAGCTACGCTCGGTGAGCTTCTGAACTTGTTGTGTCCGGAATGCATGAATCGCTTGAGTGGTTATCCTTGGCACAGAGACCTTGAGGACCGTAAAATACTAATTAATGACCCGGATAAAACAATAGCTTCGTTGACATTGGCTGACGACATGGCAGCAAATGGCATCAAATTGTTGGAGCTAAGAAGCAGTTGCCTTGATGTCGCTCATTATAACAGGATGATGAGCTACGTCAGAAACAAAGCGAGTGTTCTTTTCACAGCGGCTTCGCAACTGATTAAAAACGCATTCGATAGCTGGGTGAACACTGAGTCTGAGATTATAGTTGACAGGCTTGGAGGGCGAGTCCGCTACAGAGATAATTTATTGCGTAGTTTTCCAGATATGGAATTGAAAATCCTGTGTGAGAGTTTACAAAGAAGTAGCTATGAGTTGCAGGCCCATGGTAAACGCATGCGTCTGCATTTTATGGTCGATGCCGATGAACGTTTTTTACCGGTCTCTTTGGCGTCGATGATTAGTAAATATCTCAGGGAGCTGTTGATTGAAAACATAAACAGATATTTCATCGGGTTTAATTCGAACCTTAGGCCCACCGCGGGTTATTGGAAGGATGGTTTACGTTTTGTTCAGGATTTGAATTTGAATATTCCGGATCTTCAGGTAGATACAAATCAGCTAATTCGTTGCCGATGATTGGCCATCCAAGGCCGCTGGTAAGACAGTGGATTTTGGTATGTGTAATGTTTTATCATATTGTTGTAATTGTCTCTTACTATTTTGGAAGGCTTTGGAAGTAAGTGCCAGATAGAAATAGCGAAAATACTTGGTTGATTACAGCATCGCTTGTGACCCTTTCAGTAGTGGCAGGGGCGTTTGCTCTTGCTTACACTCGGGCGGTAATGGTTCCTTTTGTACTTGCCATTTTTATCACTTCACTCGTTTCACCGGTTCTGGATTTTCAGATTCTCAGACTTAAGTTTCCACGTCCACTCGCAGTTTTTGTTACCTTGTTGATAGTTATGATCGTTATCGCACTTGTAAGCTTGTTTGTAGCCGAGGCGATCCAGACGATTATTTCAACAGCGGGACGTTACAGCGATAGTTTTGCTAATCTTGCCAACAGAGCGTTTACACGGTTAGGAGATTTGGGCAAGGATCTGGACCAGGATAAGATTGTCAAGGATTTGCGTAATTATATTTTCAATATCCTCACCGGTTCGATTGGAACAGTTTTCGGCATGATATCGAGCGCTATTTTTGTCATAATTTTTGTCATATTTTTACTGGCCGGACGCAACCCGCGGGCGGTTCGTTCAGGCGTCTATGCTGACATTGATCAGAACATACGTCGGTATGTCTCTACCAAAGTAGCTGTCTCTATAGTAACGGGACTCTTGGTCTGGACGGTACTGAGGTCGATTGGCCTGCAGTTGGCCGGCGTCTTCGGCATGTTCGCGTTTCTTTTGAATTTCATTCCAAACATAGGTTCGATAATTTCTACCCTTTTGCCAATTCCGATTGCGGTGGCCCAGTTCCAAAGCTTATGGCCGGTTGTCTATGTCGTGTCCGTGCCTGGAATAATTCAGTTTATCATCGGTAACATAATCGAGCCCAAGTTGATGGGTGAAGGGCTGAATTTGCATCCGATCACAGTACTGCTGGCTTTATCTTTCGGGGGTCTTATTTGGGGAGTCGTTGGGATGTTTTTGGCAACACCCATCACGGCTGTTATCAGAATTGTCTTGATGCAATTCGATACGCTTAAGCCTATCGGCAGACTTCTTGCTGGAGAACTGCCAGGAGCAGATACAAAAATTCGGTGAATTGGTCCATCATGAACAAGCTTCGTCTTGGGCGGAGGTGCTGTGATCCTATGCGGCTATGGTTGAAGAGAGGTTAAGGCTTGTGTAGTTCTTGATTCAAGGCCATGACTTGGCGATTTGCCTCTTGGATTATTTTGTCGATAGTATCTTCACTGGGGGGGTCACGCGCGAAGTCTTTTAAACCCTGATAGAATACGATCACATCGTTTTCTCTGTTGATTGCATCTTTGAGTATTTCTTCTTTGGTTTCGTGTCCGGTCAACTTCTTGGCAGCGCCACGTTTTGTTCCGAGCCAGGTTAGGCCGGCCATGACTTCAGGATTTGACAGCACATAGTTATCGGGGTCAAAGGTTCCGAATTCACCGGTCTTCTCTGAAAATTGTTTTTTCATCTGCACCCATATCTTCTCTTGTTTGGCCTTCCAGTTGGCGAGTTTATAGTATATATCGCGGATTTCGGGATCCTTGAAGAGTTCGGCAGTCTTGAGATAGAACATGGCCCCCTTGTGCTCGATTTGTTCAGCTATTTCCAGGATTTCGAAGACGTTGAATTTCGTCTCCATAACTATGTTTTCCCGAAAGAGCTTCTTGTTTATTTCAACATGGTGTTGAAAAGTACACAGTCCGAAACTACGCTTATAAGGCAATTATACGCCGAAGAAATATACCGATACTTTAGCAAATTATACCTGTCTTGAGATGTCAAATCAAGCCGAAGAAAAACGAACTTTCCAGATTTCTTTGGCTTCCGAAAACCTAAGTTTGTTTTCTGTAAATCCTTAAGGCTGCAGCACCACGGATCTTGGCTTGATTTAGCAGCATCAAAGCCTCGTTTGCCTGCTCGAACTCAAATTCTTGGACATCCGGCAAGATTGAGATTTGAGCAGCCAGGGGTAGGAATTCCAAGGCATCCCTTCGAGTCACGTTAGCAACGCTTTTTATTTCCTTTTCAAGCCAAAGGTATTTTGCGTACTCCATTTGAGGCACCGCAGTTGTTTTACGGATAGCATTTATGATTAATCGTCCGCCCTTATCCAGAACAGCCAGGGCATTGCGGATGGTTTCGCCAACCGGAGTGAAATCTATGGCCTTGTGTATCTTCTCCGGCGGCTGCTCGCTTGGCATACCTGTCCAGGCCGCACCTAACTTGCTGGCTAATTCCCTGTGGACGGCGCTTCTTGTAAAGACAAAAACCGGACTGTTCGGGAACATATATTTGATTAATTGTATCACGATGTGAGCAGAGGCTCCAAAGCCAAAAAGGCCAACCGTTTGCCCATCGATGATCTGGCACAGCCGAGCCGCACGATAGCCGATGACGCCTGCGCATAAAAGTGGCGCAGCTTGCATGTTGGAAAAACTTTCAGCAATAGGATAAGCGAAGTCTTCTGAAACGACCATATATTCTGCATAGCCGCCATTGACGTCCTTGCCTGTCCATTTGGCTCGGTCGCACAGGTTCTCGTTGTTTGTTTTGCAGAATTCGCACTTGCCGCACGTTGAATACAGCCAGGTTACGCCTACCCGATCACCAATATTGTATTTTGTGGCTGCTTTTGTCTTTTCTGCAATGGTTCCTACTACTTGGTGGCCTAAAACGATAGGGAACCTGGAAGGTGTTAACCTGCCTTCAATCTCATCCAGATCAGTATGACAAAGCCCGCAGACCGAAACCTTTATCAGGATTTCATTATTTTCGGGAACAGGGATTGGTAAATCGACAATCTTTAGTGGTCTTTTCTCAATCGGTGCTGTCTTGGTAAGAACAATTGCCCTCATTTAGGGATTTCCTGCTTGAGTTGGTCTTCGAAGACTTTGTAGCTGTCATGGCCGAAAAGGCAGAAGATGACTTTTTCCAGATCGGTTTGCCCATTAAGATACTTGATGGTCGTCTGCAGCATTATTAGGGCGCAGCGCTTGATTGGAAAGCCGAATATGCCGGTGCTAATAGCGGGGAGGGAAATACTTTTTAGATTGTTTTTGTCAGCTACTTTAAGTGAGTTCAATGTCGCATTTTTAAGTTTTTCGTCTTCGTTTCCTTCGCCCATTCGGGGTCCTACAGCGTGAATTACATACTTGGCTTTCAGGTTTCCGCCTGTTGTTATAACGGCTCCTCCCACGTGTGTGCCTCCAATCTCATTACATTCCTTTTGAATCTCCGGTCCGCCTTTTTTCCTTATCGCTCCTGCCACACCGCCACCAAGAATTAGTTTTTCGTTTGCAGCGTTGACGATTGCGTCTGTCTTCATATCGGTAATGTCACCTTCGACTAACTCAAGAACACTTTTTCCTATATTTACCTTCATAAGCTAACATCCTAAATGTTCTTCTATTAATAGATTACCGGATACATACCGCATTGAAAGAAAAATTTCTGCATAGTGGATGAATAATAGATGGTCGAAGGGTTTGGCTATAGCCGTTTTATGATAATGGATTAGTGAGTTTACTGCCACAGGTTGAAGGTAGTGAAGAAACTCAAAGACCTTAGTTGCGGCTTGAACTGCCTGTAAGAGCTTGCTCTTCAACAGCTTTATTGAGAACCTCACCATTAATCATCACATTTTTCAAAACCAGGTTCTTAACACCGATAAGCATGTTGGGTTTTTCAACGTTATTGAACGTGCAATCCTTCAGGCGGATATCGGTTATCGGTGAACGGTCATACCCTTTAATTAACAATGCGTATTCACTTTTCTTAGAGGTGATGTTTTTCAAGTTTATATTCCGAACTGTCGGAATATAATTACCAGTATCACCTTCTCCGTAATAGAAATTGATTTTCAGTACAGCCTCATCCACCTGACCGACGGTGATATTCCTTAGGTAAACATTCTCCACAAAACCACCGCGAACCGAGTTGGTCTTGATCCGCAATGCACGATCCAAATTCGGGCTAGCCATTGTGCAGTTTTCAGCAAAAATATTTCTTGCACCTCCTGTCATTTCACTGCCGATGACTACTCCACCGTGCCCATCTTTCATTTCACAATTTTGAATAATGATATTTTCACTTGGTACATTCACCCGTCTGCCATCGTTGTTTCTGCCTGACTTTATGGCAATACAGTCATCTCCTGTGTCAAAATAGCTGCCTTTAATAAGAACATCTTTGCACGATTCCAGATTGCACCCATCGTTGTTGGGGCCATAGCCAATGACTTTTACATTTCTGACAATGACATTTGTTGAAAGCACAGGATGAATATGCCACATAGGGGAATTTTTGATTGTTACATCTTCTATTAGAACGTTTTTGCATTTGTAGGGCTGAATCATGTTAGGCCTTAATTTTTTACCATTACCGTAAACTCTTTGTTGAACTGGCGCACCGGTCTCTCCCTGATTACGCAATGTTTTGACATCATCAGCCTGGATATTATTCCATTGCCACCAATTTTCATTGCTGGCCTGTCCATCGAGTGTTCCTTTGCCTGTTATAGCAATATTTTCCTGCTCGTAGGCGTAGATTAAAGGCGAGAAGTTCATACACTCAACGCCTTCCCAGCGAGTGTACACGACCGGTAGATACTTATTAGGGTCGGTTGCAAACTTAATAACGGCATTATCTGAAACGTGCAGGTTAACATTGCTTTTAAGATGGATCGCACCTGCAATAAATAAACCAGCGCTAACCACTACTCGACCACCACCGGCTTCATGAGCGGCTGTTATTGCTTTGTCGAGTGCTTCGGTGCAGTTTGTTTGTCCATCTCCGACCGCGCCGTAATCAGTGATCTGGAAATCTCGATTCGGGAACTGAGGGGCGCTAATTCTGCTTAAAATTTCACGAACCTGCTCCCATCCTGCGTGTGCCTGTCTGACTGGTCCAACTAACAGACTAAGGCAGATCAATGCCAGCATGGACCTGCTTGGAGTAAATGTGGCATTTATTAAGCTGTTTGAATTTCTATGTTTCATTTTCTTGTTCCTTCCATTAATCGATTTTTCCCATTTTAGACGCTTGGTTACAAAGCTAAGCCTTCCAATCCGATTATCACATCAAATTTTCTTTGAATTACACCAATCCGAAGCCTCTTGTTGCGGATTCTATTATCGATCCAACTAATTATCCGAGTATTGAACTCTAAAATCAATGACAGGCCGACACAATACGAAAATACTAATTCGCTGTTTGGGTTGAGGATATGCTTTTGCTAAAGAAGCAGGGGACAGAAGTCTGAGGAGTGATAGCTACGATTGATGTTAAGCTGACTTTAATTGTCTTTTTCGATGATCTGGTTAAAATGGCTGCTAAGAATAAGCGATTAAGAAGCCAAAGACGTATAAAAGTGGGCCCGGTAGGATTTGAACCTACGACCAATGGATTATGAGTCCACTGCTCTACCGCTGAGCTACGGGCCCAAAAACTTTCTGTCTACACGCGGATTAATCTACATAACAAAATAGAATCCCGCAACCAAATTCGACTGCCGAACCAACGGTGTCCTTACTCTGCTTATATACTACAGTGGACTTTTCAAGTTTTTCCTTGTGAGTCCGAACAACTTTCATCCTCAGCCTATACCACCATTGTAGGATAAATAATGGCAGTGTGTTAAGCGGCACCGACGGGTGAGCCAAAGTTCTCTCGTATGTACTTGATGGCATTACTGAAAATCGTCATGCCATCGGCATCCATTTTATCATTCAAGCGGCTCCAGTGTGGATGTTGTGTCCGCCGAACAAATCTCTCCGGATGTGGCATAAGTCCAAGGACCCGCCCCGTGCAATCCGTCAGGCCTGCTATTGAGTCAGTCGAGCCGTTCGGATTTACCGGATATTCGCCTTGGTTTCCATCCTTGTCCACATATTTGAAGGCAACGTGTCCCTCGGATTTAAGATTATCCAGAGTAGCGTTGTCTTTGGTGACGATTTTACCCTCGGCATGTGCGATAGGCAGATAAATCCGCCTGCCGGCTTCAATGAAAATGCATCTATCCGTCTGTGGCTCAAGGTACACCCACCTATCCTCAAACTTGCCGCTATCATTGTAAGTTATGGTTACTTCCTGCCGGCGTCCCTCGTCGTTACCCGGTAGAATCCCCGCCTTGACCAGCACCTGAAAGCCGTTGCATATCCCCAATACCAGTTTGCCTTCTTCAATGAATTTCCGAATCGGCTCGTAGAGATGGTGCACAACCTGATTTGCTAGGATTTTCCCCGCAGCTACATCATCGCCGTAACTAAACCCGCCAGGTAATACAAGAATATGGTACTCATTCAGCAAATTTTTGTTCTCTATTATCCTGTTTATATGTACGCGCTGAGCTGCGGCTCCTGCTATCCTGAGTGCGTACTCCGTTTCCATATCGCAGTTTATTCCTGCTGCCCGCAATACTATCGCCCGTATCTCTGTCATCTTCTACCTTCTTACTTTTATCTTTTTGCTTTTTCTGTTACAGCTACCAGTCAAAGGTTTTTTGCCAGGCCTGTTTTAGTGTCACGATTTCAGCATCAATTGCTGTTTTTCTATTCTTAGTTTTTACAATAAGCTTTTTCTGCTCTGTTACCTTACCAATCTGGCCGAATGGCAGATTGAGCATCGATTTCGCAAAGGCATCGAATTTGTCCGGCTCAACTTCTACGATGTAGCGAGAATTCGATTCGCTGAAAAGTTGTACGTCCAGTCGTGAGCAGTCTTTGCTCTTGGGCAGACCTCGCAAATCGGCCTCAATACCGAGTCCGCCTGCAAATGCCATCTCGGCAAGCGCAACCGCCAGGCCGCCTTCTGAACAATCATGACAGCTAACTACCAGCCCATTTGCTATGGCAGCCGAAATTCGCTTAGCAATTTCAGGTGCTTTTACTAAGTTGAGCTTTGGAACATTAGCTCCGATATGGCCATTTATTTTATAATAATGCGATGCGCCGAGCTCATTTTTCGTTTCACCGACAATGAAGAGAAAATTACCGGCCTTTTTTGCATCCATTGTCACGCATGAGTTGATTTCGTTGACGATGGATATTGCACTTATTAAAAGTGTTGATGGTATGGAGATTGTTGTCTCATCTTCACAGGCAAATTCGTTGTTCAATGAGTCCTTGCCCGATATAAACGGAGTGCCAAACGCAATCGCTCCGTCATAACAGGCTTGCGCTGCTCGAACTAAGGGACCAAACGTTTCCGGCTTTGTGCAGTCGCCCCAACAGAAATTATCCAATAGCGCAATTCTGTCGAATCTGGCGCCCACACAAACAATGTTCCTTATCGCCTCATCGATGCCCGCCAATGCCATCCAGTATGGGTCGATATCACCATAGAGCGGATTCATCCCGCAACTTATCGCGAGTCCTTTGTTAGAACTGAGTTTAGGCTGAATCACTGCTCCATCACTGGGTCCATCATTGGTTATCCCGGTCAACGGTTTTACGACAGAGCCGCCTTGCACCTCGTGGTCGTATTGACGGATTACCCACTCCTTGCTCGCCACGTTGTAGGACGACAAAATTCGCATCAACTCATCGTTGTAATTATCCTTCTCATGCAAAGCTGGCTCGCTGAGTTCTAAATTTTTCCAGACTGCCTTTCGGCTATATTTCGGCACACCCTCGTGAAGGAAATCCATATCAAGCTCGCCGACCAACTGGCCGTTGTAGCGCAGTTTCAGTTTCTTGTCGTTAGTGAATCTGCCTACAACTGTTGATTCGACATTCTCGCCATCAAATATTTTCTGTATTGCTTCAAGGTTCTCAGGCTTGACTGCAAGAACCATTCGCTCTTGAGCTTCACTAATCCAGATTTCGGAATAGTTGAGGCCGGCATATTTTAACGGGGCCTTTTCCAGATCAACTTCTGCACCAAGTTCTTTCCCCATCTCTCCTATCGCACTGCTCAATCCACCGGCTCCGCAATCGGTAATTGCCTCGTACAACCCAGCTTCATTTGCCTGAAGCAGAACGTCCAGCATTTTCTTTTCCATTATTGGATTGCCTATTTGTACAGCATGGGAAAAGATTGTTTCATACTCATGTGTTATCTCGCCGCTTGAAAAGGTTGCTCCATGAATCCCATCTCTGCCTATTCGTCCTCCGACCATTATTATCAAGTCCCCACTTTGCGGATTTTTAAAGCACTTGTTTTTTTCCATTAAGCCGATGTTACCGCAATAAACTAGGGGATTACCCAGGTACCTGTCGTCAAAGTAAATTGCTCCATTGACCGTTGGTATTCCCATTCTGTTGCCGTAGTCACGAACACCCGCCACCACACCATTCATAATCCTTCTCGGATGTAGAACCCCTTTAGGAATTTCTTCTAATTTCTTGTCTGGTGGACCAAAGCAGAATATATCTGTATTGGCGATAGGTTTTGCTCCCAGTCCTGTTCCCATTGGATCTCGTATTACTCCACCGATGCCTGTAGCTGACCCACCATAAGGGTCAAGCGCTGAGGGACGATTATGGGTTTCAACCTTAAAACATATCGCGGAATCCTCGTCAAATTCCACCACGCCCGCGTTGTCAGAAAAAACCGATATACACCATTTCTTGTTCAGTTCCTTGGTGGCTCTGAAAACCGTTTCTTTAAGGAGATTATCAAAATGTATTTTTTCGCCATTGATTGACATATCAACAGAGCTCTTGAGGGTCTTATGAACGCAGTGCTCACTCCAGGTCTGCGCCAGCGTCTCCAGTTCAACGTCGGTCGGCTCTCTGTCAAGTTCTCTGTAGTGTCTCTGAATCGTCTGCATTTCCACGAGATTCAGAAACAGGTCCTTTTTTTTGCTAAGTGTGACTAATCCGTCATTGTCCAGGTTACAGATTGGCCAGTGGACAGCTTTAAGCTCGTAAGGCTTCAGATGCGGACTTGGTGGTTCAGCCTCGTTACCGATTATGACCTCCTCAATGCAGTCGTTTGCCAGAATCTTCTTCGCAATAGTGTCCGCCTGCTTGGAAGAAATATCTCCCAGCAGCACGTACTTGCGGGCCGTACGAATATACTCAGCCTTGCCCCTCATGTCCGCTATACCAGCCATCACCGACTCAGCAACAGGGTCTGTGACACCGCTTTTTAGGTGCACTTCTATCAGCGTTGCCTTCGCCAGCCCTGCAGGCGCACCGCTTCTTCCAATGTAGTAGTCCTCGCAAACCGGGTCGCATAGCAATTCCTCTGCAACGCGTTTGGCGAATACCTGCTCGAAGTCAGCCTCGATTAGAAATACCTTTGCCGACTGAACCGCTTCGACCGAGTGGATTCCGATCTCTTTGATTCCTTCAAGGACGCCAGTCCCATGTACATCCGCGAATCCTGGCCGACTGAAAACCTCGAAACGCCACTGCTTCACGATAATAATTCCTTTCTTTTCATATTTAAGATTGAAAATACTCCTTCAGCATCTCACTTGCTACCGGCGGACATCCAGGAATGAATGCTCTGCAGTTTTTATATCGGTCAGTACAGTTGCCGACACACAATGTACCATCCGGCAGCTGTTTATGGCCTTTACCGATAGCGATAACAATCTCTTTTTCATCTGATATATTGTCACGCAACCACTTTCCATGTCGCTTTAGAAACATTAATAATGTTGATTGGCAGCCACTACATGATTGTTGGTCTAAAATAGTAATCCCAGGGAATTCAATCGACATTTTATCTGGAGACAAATCAAAAGGGCTTCGAACATCTTTCCAGTTTCCGGGAGACACACAGATTTTATCAATATCAATTACACCATAGCCTTTTTGGGCTCCCATCCTTAAATGTGGAACATCACAGGCAGATATTCCCATTAATTCACATGCAATTGAATCTGTTGCAAAAGCATCGACACCGACAAGTATCACACCCAAAGCTTTAGGTTTGCCGGCACTGGGGCCTAACCCTTCCATTCCAATTGTTCCATCAATAATTGATAGATGAGGACGTAAAACCGAAGCCATGTCAGCGATGGCTATATCCAAAGGTTTTTCTTGATATCCGGGAATTTGTGGCAGCATATGAAAATCCACTTTTGAGCGTCGCCATAAGCACCCCTTCATGTTTTTAACGGACAACGTTACACCGGTATGCATGTGTGTCTTCATCACAGGAATCGAAACAATAATATCGTATTCTGCAATCTCTTTGCATAGCTTAAGTGATTTAATCGCAACGCCATCAGGGATTTCAAGGGGCACATAGTCACGTGCATCCATATCTATCAAAAGACAATTTCGTTCTTCGGCAACAGATGTAATTCCACTATTTTCGAATGCACTGAATATTTTTACACCGACAATTGGACTTTCACCTACGGCCACCTCTGCACCGGCTTGGCTAAAAGCATCAATTGCTGCTGCTACAACCTGCGGATGTGTAGTAACACCTGTTTCACGTTCTACATCCCGACCCACATTAGGCTTTAGTAAAACACGCTTATTTTTTGAGGGTGATAAATCAATATTTGCAAGCGCTTTTCGTGAATTCTCATAAGGCCCATCTCCCGATGCCCAAAAAACCGATTGGCCGGAGCCATCTTGCTTAAAAGGTATATGCGATAAGCTGGTATTAATGTTAATGGTTTGTTTCCTTTTATTTTTTGCCCGATTCTCCCGTAACAGATGCCTTACGGTATATCGTTTCCTGTAATTTCTTTATTTTGCTCATTCACTTATCTTAAATCGCCAATCGAAAATCATCAATCGGAAATTCTATTGCCTTTGCACCCGTCAAGGAATAACCGCTGTTTTCGTTAGCCATGGATTAATGAGGAGTTACATTGACTTCACAAACGCCGTACTGATTAAGCCAAAGGGACGCAGAGTTCGCCGACAGCTACAATTCTTTCTTAATATTAATGATGAATTGATTATTTTTACCAAGTGTCACTTCATCACTTAATAAATTTATAATAAGTTCGGATTCAATACCTGATTTAACATGACTTGGTATTAATGTAGCTGTTACAGTTGCTGATTTTTCTCCTTTTTCCATTATTACTGGATTTGGCGTAATAAAAAGATTGTAACCTGGAATAATAGTACTTTCTTGAGGTACTTCCAATACAAAGCTTAATTGTTTTGGTGCTTTTTTATTTAATTTTACTTTAAAAGTAAAAAGTTTATTAGTAATGTTCGACTTTATGGAAATTTTAGATTCTAATAGCTCATCCAAAGATACATTAAGATTGATAAGGTCATAATCATTTTTTGAAGGAGTATTGGAGGAGCTGTGTTTTTCACTGAGCGTACAGTTCTGCTTATCAGCATATTTTGCTACACTTGTTATAACGGCTTCAGGAATGTAATCAATAACTTTTTTAACTGCATTAGTAATAACCTGTCTATTTATATTAGAATTATAATTGTAGAAAGCATCTCTAATATTTCCGCTTTTGTCTGATTGTATCTCTGTCATTAATGCAGGTGTATCACAGTCAAAGTCAAATTCTTTGAAATGAATGGTTTTTATTTTCCCAAAATCACTGGAAACATTATAATAAATACTCAGGTTTGTCATATCATATACAGTTTGATATCGTGTCCCATCTTGAGGTTGTCGAATATTTCTAAGTATATCAAAAGTATAGTCAACTATTCTCTGTTGCCACTTATATTCTCTGATTTTATTTGCAACATAAACAAATCTAGCAACTGATGCATCAGGTCTTAATTTAAATTCTTTGTTTCCGCCATATCCTTTATGTTGTTTTAAATAGCTCAACATATGAGGATATGTATCATTGGCCGTAATCGGATATGGTAAATTATCTCCAGTATATGTTCTTGTTTCACCATTTACGTAATCAATAATGATTGCATTTCCAGTTTTATCTCCAATTAAAAAATGAGCTTCACCGAGACTTCTATTAGAAATACGAATTTTCTGCATATTTTTAATAACATCTTCAATACTGGCGGAATTATCCAGTTGATATTGAATCCAACCTGATTCATCAATAGGTAAGCGATTATCTGGGTGGGGATACTTAGCACCTTCATCTTGTGCACCTAAGCATTGGACTACTAAGCCAGCTTTATTCATTCCGGAATGAGGCCAGTCTTTTCCTAAAAGATTGTATGTTATACTCCCATATTTCGAGACCCATTTAATTGGTTTTTCAGCGAGCAATAAATATCTGTTTCGTTCCACATTTCTTTTATTCACATAGATGCAGTGACTTGCAACATGAAAATCGAAACTGAAACCTAAAACAGTACTATTACTATCTCTTAATACGAATGCTGTACAAGCTAAAACATCTTTTTGAGAAGAAGCAATAAATATGATTAAAATTAATAATCTAGTGAAGGAGGCGAATGAAAAAGAAAAGAGCTTTTGTAATTTACTCATAATTAGTATCCTTTTAAATTAAGTTATGGGTATAATATTACGACCATTTAGTTATTACTCTGTGCTGCTCAGCTAATGCGACGATTTGGGATTGTTTTTTCAAGACTCTCAACATTTGTCTCCATCTTTTGCAGTTTGAAAGTGATAAAATTATTTCATGATATTAATTCCTTCTTTTTTATTTTATAGTTTATAAGTATATGACGTTTACGTCTTGCTGCCTCCAGCAAATTCTCAACTTGTTTTTTGTCTTGGTTTTTAATTGCTTTTTTCATCTTTTCTAATTCAGCGATGATTTTATCGATTCCTTTGGTTGTGTTATTAGTATTTGTCAGTAGCACGTCAGCCCATATGTTAGGTGACCCTGATGCTAACCTTGTAGTATCTATAAATCCTTTGCCGGCGTATTTGAGATCTTCTTCACTATTTGCATTGATTAGCGCCGCCACCACCACATGTGGGGTATGGCTTATGTTTGAAAAAATTTTGTCATGTTCCGCTGGCCTCATCACTCTTACCGTACAACCAAGGGTAGACCAAAATCTCCTCAGTTTTTGTATGGCTTGAAGGTTGGTCTTAGCGGTCGTGGTCAGGATACAGATAGATTGCTGAAGTAGGTTATCTCGGGCGTATTTGATACCCCTTTGTTCCGACCCCGCAATTGGATGTGAGCCAACGTAGTAGACTGTCTTAGGCAGCCATCGTTCGGCCCAGTGGTGTGGAAGCACTTTCGTTGAGCCGACATCAGTAACAATACTACCTCCTGGCAACACATCAGCAATCTCTCTGAAGATTTCCTCAAATGCGCAGATAGGTGTGGCCAATATCACAAGATCTGCTTGTGACACGCTTTTTCGCAAGTCGCTGGCAATTTCACTTGCGATACCGAGTTGTTTTGCTCGTCGTCGAGTGGAAGGGCGGTGCGCATAACCTATTACCTTTACTGACCGTAAACGGAGCAAAGCTGCCGATGAGATCGATCCGCCTAAAAGGCCCAGCCCTATAACCGTTATTTGCCTTAAGTCTTTCAAAACAAAGACCTTATGGAAACTTCATCCTGCCGATTTACCGTCTAAAATTATAACAGGAATTCCCACATGTCAATTTTTTTCTTTTATTTATGCTGTCTTAGTGTTAACATCTTGTTTTTATGTAGAGAAGAGCCAATGGAAGTGGCCTAAGAAGGATTATGTCCCGCACATTGTGTGCGTGGACAGTTTTTTTTGTTGAGCTTATTTGCTTTGTGTGTTTGGTGTAGTTTCACACCAGCAATATCGTAGGAATTGGGCAGTAGCTGAAATGAGCCAAAACAGCAATAGGATTGGAAATGGCGACTATCTGGACTTCGAGGAAAAGGTAGCTGACCTTGATTGCCAGATCAGTGAGTTGCGTCGACTCAGCTCAATCAAGGGCATCGACTATTCTATTGAGATTCGTCGCCTACAGCGAGAACAGGTTGCTGAACTTAAGCGAATCTATTCAATTTTAACTGCCTGGCAGACGGTTCAAGTGGCGCGCCATCCTAAAAGACCGCTTCTTACTGACTATCTCGACCTGATGGTAAAGGATTTCCGGGAATTGCATGGCGACAGATGCTTCGGCGACGACCATGCAATCATTACCGGCATTGGTCAAATCGCGAGGAACAAAGTCTTGGTTGTTGGACAGAATAAAGGAAAAACCACAAAGGAAAAGATCACATGCAATTTCGGATGTCCCAATCCCGAAGGTTACCGAAAGGCTCTGGCGAAGATGAAGTTTGCTGAGAAATATGGCCTGCCGATTATCACTCTTATTGACACACCGGGTGCCTATCCTGGTATCGGGGCTGAAGAGCGAGGCCAAGCTCAGGCGATAGCAGTTAATCTTACTGAAATGTCGCGTTTGAAGGTTCCCATTATCTGCATTTGTATCGGTGAAGGTGGCTCCGGAGGTGCTTTAGGAATAGGAGTGGGTGATCGATTGGCCATGTTGGAATTTGCTTATTATTCGGTCATATCGCCCGAAGGCTGTGCAGCTATTTTGTGGCGTGACGGCTCGCAGGCTGCTGACGCTGCTAAGGCGCTCAAATTGACCTGCAAAGATCTGTACAAGCTGGGATTGATTGATGCTATCATTCCGGAACCGGTGGGTGGTGCGCACAGGAACGTTCATGATACAGTATATAATGTTGAAAAATATATTGCCAAAACCTTATCTGAGCTTAAACGGATGAGGATGGATACTCTGCTTGAGAATAGGTACGTGAAATGGCGCTCAATGGGCGCCAATTGTGTCAATGGGATTCGCAGAAAGGTGCGCTCTGCCAAGACCCGGATAAGCCCAGTGCCCAAAGTAGCTGTGTCTGTGTCCAAGGCTTCCCGTGACAGAGTCTGGCAGCATCAAACAACCGGTTGAAATACCCTTAGTATCCCTTCAGAAACAGTCGCTGCAAAAACAGGCCGTTGGTCTTATCCGAACGCGGGAAAACAGCACTTGCGGATGTAAAAATGTCCAAAAAAGGGTCAATAAGTTTACGTCTTAATTGTAGAGCCAAGTAAGACATGTCAGCGACGTCCAAGAGAAGATCGAAGCCATTCGGTCGGTTCTTGAGCAATTACAGCAGATGCTTGGATAAATAAAGTCTATGATGCTGGTTGTGTGGTGTGTAATCATATGAATTGAACCGAGAGAAGGGCAACCAGCCGTTCTGAGTATTAGTCATGCGCAAAATTTTAACAGGGCTTTTTGCTTTTCTTTCTAACCTATTTCTGAGGTTTATGTGCAGCCTCAACAGGCTCTCAACCACAGGGCAGGATATTTTTGACAGATGTGCTAACCAAGGCAACAGCATATTTGCTTTCTGGCACAACAGACTCTTCTATCTTGTTTATTACTGGGTCAAAAGTAGACCACGGAGGAAGGTCTCTATCCTCATCAGTATGAGCAGGGATGGAGACTATGCTGTGGCTGTAGTTCGCAAATTGAAGCAGGATTTTGTCAGAGGCTCTACAAGCCGTGGCGGACAAAAGGCAATACGGGCGCTGGCAGCAAAACTCGCTGCTGGAGATAACATTGCGATAACTCCTGACGGTCCCAGGGGACCGGCTTTCAATGTAAGTGAAGGGATAATTAGACTGGCCCAGTTGACAGGGGCCAGGATTGTCCCTGTTAGTTATGATGCTACGCGCAAAAAGCACCTTAAAAGTTGGGATCGGTTCATCCTTGTTAAGCCTTTTGGCAGAGTTCACGTGGCTTTTGCCGAGCCGATCGAGATCCCTAAAGATATTGATTCCCGTGGTGTTAAAGAGTATCGGAAAAACCTGGAGAAGACACTTCTTGAGCTGGATCAGATATGTGCAAAGGAGTTGGGTCTTAATAAAAAGGGTAATTAGGCTAAGGGCATTCTACAGGAACATCATCTGTCGTTTTTAACGACATCTCCAATTTTTAACTTCACGGGAACATTAGTCTGATATACTCCAATTGTTTCTTGGTAGTAAAATCCATGCTTGTGTAAGGAACAGAGCTTGCGTTTTTGTTTTATGCTTGTGAAGATTAAGATTAGAGAGACAGCTTGAAGTCCGTCATCCGTTTGTTATGTTTCGCGGGTCTTCGCCTCGTTCCATGGCTGCTATTTTATTTACCCTTCGTTGGTGTCTTCCCCCACTAAAATCGGTATTGAGCCAGACTTCGACCATTTTACGCAATAGTACCTCTCCAATTTGGTCGCCCGATATGCAAAGGACATTCGCGTCGTTGTGATCTCGTGATATATGTGCGCTTAGCTCATCGTGACACACTACAGCTCTAATTCCCTTTACTTTGTTTGCTGCTATGCTCATTCCAAGTCCGGTTGCGCACACTAGAATGGCCCTATCTGCTTCTTTTCTCGACACGGCTGTTGCCGCCAAATAGGCTAAGTCAGGGTAATCGACCGGGCTATTATCATTCGTACCAAAATCAATGCACTCGTGGCTCATTTGAGTAACTATAGCCTTAATTAGCTGTTTGGCTTCGAAGCCACGATGGTCACTTCCAAGCGCTATTTTCATATCACAAGCTCAAAAATTCTCTCAATTACTGCTTTTTCAATACGTTTTGCGCACCTGTCAAAAATTATTTGCGTTTGACCTATCGGATCGTGGATCTCTTCATCTTTTGCCAAGAGCTTACATTTATCTACAGCCGAACGACTTAGAGCAAGAGCCTGCTCACAGTGCGACCGAGTCATCCCATATATATAATCATTCTCTTCGACGAGCTGTCGGGACAATTGTCTGCTTTTGTGAGTTGTTATATCAATACCTCTGGTTGCACAAGCTGCTATTGCTTCTATACTCGCCGGTGAATCGACTGTATTTATGGTGCCGGCAGAAGTGACCTTATAACCCATTTCGTTTAATTGGTCAACATTGCATTCTAATTTTTCTGCTAAATGCTTCTGGAATATTCCTTCAGCCATCGGGCTTCGACAGGTGTTGCCGGTGCAGATGAACAAAAACTTGACTTCTGACAGTGCTGCCAGGTCTGACTCGGTATAGAAACCATGTCTTAAAATCTCCAGCTTGCCTTTGTCTATTCTAACAACAGTACTGCTCTTTTTGAATTTGCATGGTCCTGCATCCAAAACAAGCTCAATCTGTCCTGAAAACTTAGCGAGCACCTGCTTGGCATCTGTAGCCGGTTTTTGGTCGGCTATATTTGCACTTGGAGCGACCACAGGGCTGTGTACTAAGTGCAATAGCATGGACGCTATTGGATTATCAGGACAACGTATGCCGATGGAATTATTCTTGTATAAATTTTCAATGGTTTCTTTATTCAGAAACTTTTGTTGCTTGTTTATATCCTTCTCGCTCAGCTCGAATACGATAGTTAGAGGACCCGACCAGGCGTTTCTAATCAGTTTGTTGGTTTTCAATCCAATTGTGGGGACGTATTTTCCAACTTCGTTTTTCTGGCTAATATGGAGACTGTATGGTTTTTGGGTCGTTCTTTTTTTGATGGTATTGAGCCTAATTAGTGAATCCTTCTTTGCCTGACAGGCGATTCCATACACTGTTTCGGTAGGGAATGCTACAAGGCCCCCAGAATCGACAACGGCTGCTGCCTCCTTCACCTTGTCCGTATCAATTTTCTCAGCATCGAGTTTTATGATTTTTGTCTGCATTGTACGGATTAGAATACAGAAGAAGATCGGAACTGGCAAGATAACTTGACTATGCTCTTCTGTAAATTGTAGTTTTGGGTTCGAAGAGAACAGTGGGTAAGTACGTGGGGCCATTAACACAGTGAGTAGCCAAACGCGTATACTGTCTAAGTGATAAGCTTGGCGAATTTATATTTTTTACTTTACATGGAATAATACAAAAAACATCTATAGACTCCCTGAAAGAACTTTAATGACCGATAAATATGTCCACAGGCTCTACGTTAGTAGAAGGACCGTAAAAAACATTTCTTAAAACCATTGTCTTGCTTAATTATACTAATCTGCCCACCTTAACATTGACGATAAAGGCAACATTGATGGATCAATTGCAATAGGGAGGTTTGTATTATGGGCACTTTTGTCGAACAGCGCCAAGAGAATCGAACCAGTCTTTCCTGGCCGGTTAGTGTCTGGTTGCCAGAGGCGAATAGGTTCTTTAACGGCCGAAGCTCAAATATTAGCAAGGTGGGCGTGTTCATCAAGGTTCCTATGACAACGCCTGTTCGTCCTGGTAGTGTTGTAGAGTTAAACTTCCCGCGCACAACTACTCTGGCGAGGCAGAAAAGTCAATTTGCCCGCATCAAGAGGGGTAAAGTAGTGAGAGTAGAGCGCAGAGACACCCTCGAAAATGCGAGTATCGGGCTTGGCATTGTCTTTGAGTAAGCCTGGATTGGCTCGTTCTCCTGCGAAAAAAGCATAAAGGGAAGGTACTTCCGTTCACGGGGCAATGAAAAAAGCGAAGGCTGATGGCTATGTAGAGGCCATCAGCCTTTTTTGTGCCTGTATTTGAGCCTAATCTGTAGAGATGTGACTTCGCAGCGTCATTGTTCAAGTGATAAGTATCATGGTAGGCACGGTGAAATAGCTCCTATCGTATTATAGAAGATCACGTCAACAATACATCGACAGGTTTTTCCGGCATTGGGATGTCGGTAGAAACTAGCTGTCCGCCCAGTCGAAAAGCTTCTTCCATTGCTGTAGGGTGCTTTTCGACTGCGCCGGGTAAATCGATTTGATTTACAAACAAGTTGTATACATAACGCATTTCGAGTGTATCAAAGTAAGCTTGCATCGTCAGGCGGACACTATAGAATTGTTTTGTGCTTTTTGAGCCCCCAACTGCTATGACCATCGCCCGGCGGTCATTATTCGGGATGAGCAGTTTTTTCTTCAGGATATATTTATGTGCCCAAAGACACTGGGCTCGGTCAATCAGCATTTTTGCCTGTGCACAAACGGTCATAAAAAAAATGGGTGCAGAAAAAATCAGTCGATCCGTTTCAAGTATTTTCTCGAGAATTTGAGGGTAGTCATCTTCAATCCTGCACCTGCCAGTCGTATAGCAGGAATTACACTCGACACACGGTCCAATATTAAGATCGCGCAGACGTAAGTAAGTAACTTGTACTCCGGCTGCTTCGATACCGGATAGAGCTTCGCGTAAGAGTAAGTCACTATTGCTCCTTAGCCTTGGGCTTGTCGAAATTCCAAGCACCTTCAAATTCACGACCTCCATCTTTCCTCGGCAGTGCCTAAGAGATGACGGGTTTGATTCGTCATGATTTTTAATCTACTTTACCAGAGGTGTTTCACTTTGACGTATGGACTTACGCGCCATTGGTGTTCCGAAATTGTAAGTATCGCTACGACTGAGCCGCCATGTTTGTCCGTTGTAGGTATCCGCTACAAACACGGCAAAATCATCATCACCAGCAGCGCAACATTGATATCGTCCTATGTTATTGTCACTGTTGTTGGACAGACCCATAGCCAACATAGCACACAGGCCCAGCAAAAAGCCGATAACGAGACTAGCAAAATTTACATTAATAGTGTATCGTTGACCTTTGCATTGCATAATGTTGCTCCCTGAGTTTTGTTACTTATATTTTTGTCTTAATAGTTGCGCACAATCTTATCGTTGAGCGAGCTGCGATTCAATGTGTTTCTTCAACGAGGTCAGGCAGTCAACTTGACGAGTCTATATGACTAGCGCGATGAATAGTAGTAGGGCGGCTATACAGGCACAAGCGAATGTGATTGTTGACCATTTAGTATATCGTGAATAAAGCGGGTGCTGATCTTCGAACTCACAGTAATAGTCGTCCAGGTCAGTGCCATCTTTTGGCCGAAGTCGCATTTTCACGTAGATATGAGCCGCAATGGATATTAGAAACAGTGGGCCGCCAATTGTATAAAGTATCGTTTCCATATCCCTTACGATGTATATAATATCATCACTATTCCGATAATGTAATCAGAAAGCGACTATGTTTTGGTATAGATCTGCAGATTTGTTCAGTGTGTACCTGTCAGATTGGCAGGAGTCTGAAAGATTCAAGATTTTTCGGGATGTTTGCCGATGTAAATTTTGAAATAAACTGGGTGGCTCTGAAAATAGCCCTTCTATCGGTTAGTGCACACAAGTCGGATCGTAATCCGGGCAGAAGTGAGTAGCTGGAAGATAAAAGGAAGGAGCCACGTAAGTTACGGGAGAGCCATAGAGGGCTCTCCCCTTTTTATGTATTTTGCCTACCTTTTTTATCCTGCAGCTTGCGCTACAGTATAGATGTTAAGCTGTTCAAAAACTGCGAGTCTTGGCGGACAGCATAGCGTCTGATCTTTTAGCAGCGCAAGAACTCATCATTTTAGTCTTACATTCATCACGTAGTGCCGTTTGGCTAAAAGGAGTAGCTACGCAAGATTTCGCTGAGCATGTGAGATGTCTGGGGATGTGTCAGACTGCATAAAAAAAGCTGAAGCTTTTATTGCTTCAGCCTTTTGTGAGACAGCTTTTCATGTAGGCAACTTATAACAAGCTTATGAACTATTCACTGTCTCAACAAAACCAAGATTTAAAGAAGAAAAGAACAGCCTTTTATACTATAGGTAATTATAGAGATCGGCAGGACTTCCGCAAGCATTTTTTCGAGATTTCATAAAATTTCTGCATAATTTTCCTTCCTTACGCATTTTTCTTACGGAAAAAGCCTTCTGTCAACCCTTCTGAGGCTTTTTAGAGACTTCCTTTTTTGAGGTAAATAGAGAACATTAAAGGTTTTTTTTCCGGCAGGTACGTCTCTATTTTCGTGGGGAGCAGATGTTTTGGTTTAGTGAAAGTTCGTGTTGACTAACTTTTCCACCTGTTACTTGCTCGATTCCTCTGATATTGGGGTAACGCAATAAACGTAAACAAGGGGTTCGTCAGATGTGTTTCGGACGTCGTGTAGCGTGTGGGGCGGTATATAGGCCGCTTTTCCTTTACCCACCGGATAGGTGTTTTGTTCATCAATCAACAAAATGCCTTGGCCTGAAAGGAATATGAGTATTTCCTCATGGGCTTTAGTACTGTGTTGGCCACAGGATTCCCCACTGCTCAAATATACTTTGCCTGAGCGCATCCCAAAGGTCTGTGGTTTGCCTTCCAAAAGCTTTCGGCTTTCGGCTTTCTCGGTTAAGTTTATGATAAGAGGTTTTGCAGAATATCTCATTCTATTTCATCATAGTTAAGTTCATTATCATAATCGATGAAAGTGGACGGAAACGAGCATTTGACTTTTGGGGCCGAGCTCCCTTAAGAATTTTGCTACAGTCTATTCATCGGCAGTCTATATGGGTTTTAGAGTGTGTTTGTCGTTAGTCTTCTGGAAAGCAAAATCTCCACAATTGTATTCGGGGACAAGCTCTTGGATTTTCTGGACTATTTTGCTATGTTCTTGTGTCTTGGCAATTTCCGTAAGCTCGCCTACGCAGGCACGAAGCTTATCCCGATCCATCGGAATGTTTTTCCATATGCTGATTTTAGGATGCCTTGTGCGTTGCATGTCTTCGCCTTCTATTCGGAGCTCCTCAAAGAGCTTCTCGCCGGGTCTGGGATTTGTGAAAACTATTTCGATATCTTCACCCGGCCTAAAGCCGCTAAGAGTAATAAGTTCTCTGGCAAGGTCTACGATTTTAACAGGCTCACCCATGTCAAGCACAAAGATCTCACCGCCTTTTCCCATAGTTGCTGCCTGAAGGACGAGTTGACTTGCTTCAGGTATAGTCATAAAATATCGCTTCATTTCAGGATGCGTGACAGTTACAGGACCACCGTTTACAATTTGCTTTCTGAAGATTGGAACAACCGAACCCTCGGAGTCAAGCACATTACCAAAGCGCACAGTGACAAAATGCGTTTGGCTGGTTCTGCTAAGGTCTTGGATGTACATTTCTGCGATCCGCTTGGATGAGCCCATAATGCTGGTTGGGTTGACAGCCTTGTCGGTGCTGATCATGACAAAATTTGTGGCGCCGTATCTTTCGGCGGCATCTGCTGTTATTTGTGTGCCGACTACGTTGTTCTTTATAGCTTCACCGGGATTGAGCTCCATCAAAGGTACGTGCTTATGAGCGGCGGCGTGAATTACAATTTGAAGTTTGTAATTTCTGAAAATCTCCTCGACTCTTGCTTTATCTGTAATATTGCAAATGATCGCTTTAATATTAACTGATGGATATTTCTTTTGAAGTTCCTGCTCCACATAGAAAAGTGGATTTTCTGCCTGTTCGATGAGTAGGAGCAACCTCGGTCCAAAATTACACACCTGCCTGCACATTTCAGAGCCGATGGAACCCCCGGCACCGGTGACCAAGATTATCTTGTCCTTTATGAAGGCTTCTATTAAATCAAGGTCAAGCTGCACAGCTTCTCTGCCAAGCAAATCGTTAATATCAACATCTCGAATCTGAGAGACACGGAACTTACCCGAGGCAATATCGGTGATCGCAGGTACCGTACGAAATCGAATTTTGGTACCCTCACAAACCTGGATTACACGTCTTAGTTGATGATGCGTCGCGGAAGGCATTGCAATAGCAATTTCCTCGATGTTGCGCTTTATACAGATTTCGGGTAACTGCTCGACGTTCCCCAGTACTGGTATTCCATGAATATCAATACCCTGTTTGATGGGATCATCGTCAATAAAGCCAATCACATCGTATTGAGCAACCGGCATGCGGTGAATTTCCCGCAGCAGCGCTTCCCCAGCGTTGCCGGCGCCGACGATAAGGAATCTCTTCAATCGTCCGCCTTCAACAGTGCGAAATTCCTCATGGTAGAGGCGGATCAACATTCGCAGCCCTGCGAGTCCCAAGATTGTGCCGAAAAGGTCTGCCATGAAAACACTTTGGCTGACTGTTTCTATACCTTGTGGAAGGACTCTTCGAATAGGACCAATGTTGAGTGAGGCAAACCACAATGACACGATTATCAAGGTGCTGACAAGTGCTGCCCGTAGTATCCCAAGAAGGTCGGAAATCCCAACATAGGGCCACCAGCCGCGATACTGCTTGAATATGCCGAACACCGTCAATTTAATGATAAGAAATAATAATAGCAAAAAAGGATACTGCTGCAGCAGCCAGCTTGGTTTGAACTGCATATTGTTTGCCACAAGGAAGGACAGCATTAAAGAGGCTGCAAACACAACTATGTGAGCAAGAATGATCAGCGGCTTACGGAGAGTTAGCAACAGACTTGGGGGTGTGTAAGGCAATTCATAGATATTTTGAACGTTATCGTTCGTCTGCGTATTCGTATTTGAGTCAGGCATATATTGGAACCTTGATATAGTCAGTTGTTTGACACAAGGCCAACTATATCAACAGCTTAAGTACATGTCAAGGTATTATAGCATAGCAATTGGAATGGGATGAGAACATTGTATCCCTGAAGTGCGATTCGGAAGGCATCAAAAATATGCTTTTGGGTAACAACCCGTCAAGATGTGCCTTCTACCGAAGACACAAAAACGTTAACCAAAGGTATTATAACATTTTTACCCCAGTTCGATAGAAAAAACTATATATGACAGCTTCTCTCTTTTACAAGCCTATGAAAGCTGTTGCTATACCAACAAGTAAACTAAAGCTCTTCTTGCTACGCACGAATATATTATAAAAGTGAGCGTCTAATCATTCGTCTATAATCAACTGCCTTTCAAAGGTATTGGTGAGCAATTCGCTTGTGGTTGCAACGACCTTAACTTTGACCTTTCCCTTCTTGTCTCTTATGTGAATCTTCCCGTCTTTGATCAACGTATTCTGGCCATCAACATAAGCCTGGACCTTAATAATCTCCCCGCCGTCAGGTGCTGAAACATCATAAGAAACTTTCACTAGGCTTTCGCTGGTAGTTTTTTCTGCTCTTGGCGCTATTGTAATCGATGGCCTTCGAGCCAGAAGCTGTTCGTAGGTTAGTGGTGTTTGTTCAACGAGCATCGAGTCAATCTTTCGGGCAAGGGACAAAACCTCCTCGGCAAAACATCCGTTTCCCCTTATTCTGAGATAAACATTGTCACGGACAAACCTGATACGTGTACTATCCTTTGTTCTAGATTCTGTAAGAAAACTTATATCTCCTAAACCTTGTGGCCGCTTGGCACCACGATACCTGCCAACTACGAGTTCTGTCGGTAGAGTATTTTCCGTCATCATGGCGATCATGTACTCCTGGGCGGCTCGCGATCTTGGTGCCAGACATAGTTGTACGAGCATTGAACCCTCACTACGATACCCCTTGGTCCTTCTATATATTTCCAGCTTCCGCCTTAGGTATTTCTCCACGAGATTAGGGTCCTTTCGTATTTCGGGAGACAGATGTTCCAGAAGTTCTGCTTTGCGCTCGGGAGGAAGCTCCGTGGGCAAAGGCTCGTTAGTTTTGACGTGACGCTGGCATGACCAGCTCAGCATGCATCCAGGAACTTGATCAAACTCAACCTGACTGTAGGAAATTGCCTCTCGTGTGGCCAGATCAGGTTGCGTAAGCAAAGACTTGTCAATTCTGATGGCAACACGTCGCGCATCCGTTTGTGGCCATTGCTGAAAATCGACAGCCTCAGCGAGAGCGTTCAAACGTGCGCGGTTAAAACCTACCGAGGGACGAAAGCACTGAAAGTCTATGGAAGTTTGCTTTTGTTGCTGACCACTGTACGTTGATCCCATTGTAATCACGATTAAAAGAATTACTGTTAGATACTTTTGCGTTAAGATATTTGCTTTCATTATTTAAACTCCTTAAAAGAGTTACTCGGTTTCAACATCGAATTATTCGACATCAAAACCATAATCGCGAGGAAACGTGGATGGAGGATAGCCGTCAATCACCCTATATTTATAATCCCCCCATTTATCATCGCCATCCAAGTCCCGTGCAGTATGAGGCGGACCATAATCCGGGTCATCATCGACATCAACCTGACCTCCCGAGGCATCGTAAATCCAGCCGCCTAAAAAGTGCCAAAGTTGACTCCTCAGAAAATAGTTAAAATTTCTAAGATAATCCTGAATTAGTTGTACAAGTGGTTGTATTTTTACAATAAGACAACCAAACTTGAAAATCGTAACGGACTGCAATGTATTAGTTTGTATTCATTATATGAAATGCAAGTGCGTAGGTCATTGAATCCTCTACGTTACATAATCCAGTGGATTGCTGAGGAGAATTTTCTTTACGGTGGGAAGTAGTCCAGCCATTGTATCTGCAATTCCCAGAATTACGGTTAATTGAATCTTAGCTACTTGAGCAGGTTATTAGTTTCGCAAGGCCTGAATGGGTGCAGGTATTCTTCCTTTTCGGATGATGAATCTGTGTGATGCGGTCTTGGCGACCTTCATAATCGGTGCCGAGCCCAGCAATCCCCCGAAATGCACTATGTCGCCGGGCTTTTTACCGGGGACGGGGATTATCCGAACGCTTGTTGTCTTATTGTTTATCACGCCAATGGCAAGCTCGTCTGCGATAATAGCTGAAAGCACTTCTGCCGGCGTATCACCGGGTACAGCAAACATATCAAGTCCAACCGAACATACGCTCGTCAGTGCCTCAAGCTTTTCCAGGGTGAGCGTCCCGGCCCTTACGGCTCGAACCATGCCGGCATCTTCGCTGACCGGGATAAAAGTACCTGACAGGCCGCCGACATTTCCTGAAGCCATTGCACCGCCTTTCTTAACCGCATCAACCAGCATTGCTAAAGCGGCGGTAGAGCCGGGCAGGCCCATTTGTTCAATGCCCATTGCCTCGATAATTTCAGCTACAGAATCGCCTGCCAGAGTCGTCGGAGCCAGCGAAATATCGACAATTCCAAAGTTGACGCCCATTATGTTTGCCAGCTCTCGGCCGATAAGTTCACCGGCCCGCGTGATCTTGAAGACAGTTCGCTTGATAACTTCGGATAGTTGCGTCAGATCACAATTGCGATTCTGCAGCACAACGTCTCGCACAACGCCGGGTCCTGATATACCGATATTCAGTGAAAAATCAGGTTCACCTGCTCCGTGGTGTGCCCCGGCCATGAACGGATTGTCTTGAGGTGTGTTGGCGAACACGGCTATTTTAGCGCAGCCGACGCCGTTTTCTGAACGTTCAGCCAGTTCCCTGAGCGTATGACCAAATTTCACCACCGCGTCCATATTGATGCCAGCTTCAGTAGAGGCCAGATTCAAGAAGCCACATACTCTCTGAGTTTTTGAAAGGGCCTGTGGAACTGCATCAATCATATTCTCATCCGAACCGGTCATACCTTTTTGCACCATCGCACCGAATCCGCCAATAAAGTCGATATTCGCTTTTCGAGCAGCCGCATCAAGAGTCTTGGCAAACCTTACGGCGATTTGTTTTTTGCGAGGTAACGGTTCGAGTAGTATTGCAGCGGGGGTGACGGCAATCCGGCGGTTGGTTATTGGAATGCCGTATTTCTGTTCTATGATTCGTGCGCACCTGTTCAAAAGTTTTCCCTTTTCAACGATTCGTTCGTGCGCTCGGGCAGCAAAGCTGTTGAAATTGCGATCCATGCAGTCCGTCAGATTGATACCGAGCGTGACGGTGCGGATGTCAAAGTGATGGTCCAGCGTCATTTTAACAGTTTCGAAGACTTCTTCGACTGAGATTCGCATGGTCAAATCCTGTGCATTGCCTTGAATATGTTCTCATCCTGAAAAGTTATCTTCAGCGACATTTCTTGAGCTGCTTTATCGAGTCGTTTCTTTATTGTTTCCATGTTGATTGTGGCATTTGCTGTGTCGACAGCCATTGTCATTACAAAGTAGTCTTCCAAAATCTTCTGGTTGACGTCTATGATGTTTATATTTGCTTTAGCCATGATTGTTGCCAACCTCGCAATGATGCCAACGCGGTCGGCACCCGTGACCGTCATAATACAGATTTGAGCTGCTTTTTTCTGGGCCATCGTTTGCCTCCAGTATCTTTCTAAAGAATGAGTTCATCAAATGTGCATCGAAATTCTTGTATTCTTTGGTGGTCTGTCATATCGGCAATAAGTGGTGTTACTGTTATATAGCCTTGTGCAAGCGCTTCTGTGTCAGCAAGAATTTCTTCGCTTCGATGTGTTCCGCCAGCCAGCTTGAAAACAGTTTGGTCTTGTCCGTCTTTTTGAGGGATATAGTATTCGTGAAAACCACTCGTCGATTGAGGGACAACCTTCACACCTTTTGGCTCACCTTGCGATAGTAAAGGTATATTTATGTTTATCACGCCTCCACTTTTTACCGGCATCAGCTTTTTCAGAATCTTGATGCAGTAAACCGCAGCCTTTTCGAAATCCATCTGCTCCTCTGCAGCAAGGCTCAATGCAACTGAGGGAATCTTCAGAAATGCTCCCTCCATGGCAGCGGCAACAGTGCCTGAATAATAGACGTTTATCCCTGCATTTGCGCCATTGTTTATCCCCGCGACTAACAGGTCTATAGGTCCGTCATGTAGCTGCATGCAAGCCAGCTTTACACAATCGGCAGGGGAGCCATGCACACCGTGACCAGTGAACTGGCCGTTAATGTCGACCTTGTTACAGATTAACGGCTTAAAAAATGTGACGCTATGACTTGCACCGGATCTGCTCTCAATCGGCGCAACGACTGTTACATTTCCGAGCTTGACTAATTCTTTATAAATTGCAGCCAAGCCCGGTGCGAAAATACCATCGTCATTTGTTAAGAGAATTTCCATATCGTGCTTCCAGCCGGCAATTCTAATTGCCTCCAACGCCAATGTCAATGTAGCTTGCTAGCGAAGCGACGTGGCAATCTCTAAAAATACTCGTCAATCACTTTCACCGTCATTCCGAGCCCGTTCGACTCCGCTCAGGATAAACTCTGCCGAGGAATCTATTAAAAAGTCATTGCGAGTCCGAAGGCCGTGGCAATCTCCAGTCGGTCATTCCGAGCGCAGCCGAGGAATTTATTAAAAAGTCATTGTGAGGCCAAAGGCCGCGGCAATCTCTAAGAATACTCGCCAATCACTTTCACCGTCATTCCGAGCGCAGCCGAGGAATCTATTTAACTTCTTACTTTTGCCCTCCGTCCTCCGTCTTCTGTCCTCCGTCCTCTTTCTTCCGTCTTCTGTCCTCTGTCTTCCGTCCTCCGTCTTCTGCCCTCCGCCCTCCGTCCTCTGTCTTCCGCCCTCCGTCTTCCGTCCTCTGTCCTCCATCTTCCGTCCTTTGTCTTCTGTTTTTCTTGCCTTTCTCCTTCTGAATTATCAGGGTAATTGGGTATTTTGGTATTTTTTTCTCTGGTCACGAGCCACGGATCACGAGCGACGATTTCCCTTGCCTTTTTCCTTCCTTTTTATTACTTTCTAAGACTAAATGCGTGATGCGGACATCTTGAAGAGTATATCGTCGCTCGTGGCTCGTATTTCGTATGTGGATACGAAAAAAATTCGAAGTTCGAAGGAGGAAATTATTTGGCGGGAATTGCGGGTTTGGGGTTTGATAATGCGGTTTGGCATAGATTTGATAGATGACTGTCCCTAGTATCCAGCATACAAGAGGTGCTCACATGTACGAATACGTAGAGGTCTTTGCTGCAAGCGATATTACGTTTGCCTATCTGATGAAAGCAAATCTTGAGACCGCAGGAATCCCAGTTCAGATCACCAACGAGCATCTACAAGGGGCTTATTGTCTTGATGGCATGGTTCCACGTGTGCTCGTTCCGGCTAGTCATGTAGAGCAAGCCAAGCGGATTATTGAAGAGATTCAACAGTCTTCACAGAATGACCAGGATGACCCTGAGCTGTTAAAATGGGAGAACTGGAAAGATAAGGAATAACTAACTGCTCACGTGCAGGCAAAAGCAACCGGAGCGGCGAGTTAATTGATTATTTACTATTTTTTGATTATTGAAAATTAAATTGGCCACAGAGATAAATTACGGGCAAAGGAATACGAAATGATCAATCCAGATGAAGCAATCGACAATCTGCGGCAAGTCATATCTAGTTTTGAGGCATTTTGCAAAGTTCATGGCAACGTTACTGAAGCGGATACTCGGGCGAATGTTATAGACAAAATCCTAAAGGACGTCTGCGGTTGGCCTGACCAATGGATAACTCGGGAGGAGCACTCAGACAGAGGACGTATGGACTATTGCTTGGGAGTTCAGAATCGAAAATTCGTAGCGGCAGAGGCCAAGAAGGAGGGTAAGCCATTTACGTTCCCACACGATATATCGCATAGATCACTCAAACTTTCCGGAAGCCTCTTGACAGACAAAAATATTCGTGAAGCTATTACGCAAGTGCGTGGGTATTGCGACGATGAAGGAATCCGCTATGCAATTGCTACAAACGGATATGCATGGATTGTGTTTCGAGCCATACGGGAGGATATGCCTTGGCGTAATGGCCATGCAAGAATATTCCCAAGCCTTGAGTACATATGCAAGAACTTTACGCAATTCTGGAACCTCCTATCTTATGAGGCAATATGCTCAGGTTCCTTGGATTCTGAGTTCGGCGTCACTCTGCGTGTTGAGAGGGAACTGCACCGCGTTACTGACAAACTATTCAACGCAAATCTGCCTTTGGAGAGAAACCGCCTACATGCGCAGATTTATCCCATAATCAATACAATCTTTGAAGACATTACCGAGCATAATGAACTCGACATCTTGACGTATTGCTATGTCTATTCAAAAAGTCTGGAAATTGTCGCCAAGGATATAGACATAGTCATGAAGGACTCCATCCCAGAGTTCCTAAGAAAACAAGGTACTGAGCAGCTGGTTGTAACAGATAGATATAGTGCTGGTAAGTTTGGCCCAACCGTGTCAAATTCGATCTCTTCCAAGAAAGGGCAGATGTTCTTGCTCCTGGGGGGAATAGGTTCTGGTAAAACTACTTTCCTAAAGCGCTATCAGAAAACTGTAGGCAAGAAGCTGTTGGACGAACATACAATCTGGTTCCACATTGATTTTATAAATACCACCTTAACACTCGGTGAGATGGAAAAGTACGTGTGGGGTACGATCATATACCAGATTCGGGAACGATTCGCTGAGATGAATCTTGAAACGCGCCAAAATCTAAAAGGAGCATTTTCAGACAAGATTAGAATACTCAAGGAAACAATACTGAAACGATGTGACAAGAATTCACCTGAATACGACAGATTGCTATCAGAATACCTTCAAAAATGGAGTGATGACCCTACAGAGTACACACCTAGGCTTCTTAAACAGGTCAGCTTAAGCCATAGAAAGAAAATAGTGTTGTTCATTGACAATGTAGACCAGCTCGCGCCTAAATACCAAGCCAGCATTTTTATGCTCGCGCAGCGCATAACGAATATGGTTAATTCAGTTACAGTTATATCCTTGCGAGAGGAATCATATTATGCTGTTGCTGTCCAAAAAACGTTTACTGCTTACACTAACAGAAAGTTCCATATAGCATCCCCAAGGTTTAGACCACTGATTGGCACGCGAATTAAGTTCGCCCTGAAAGCTTTGGATGATGCGAAAGATACATATAATCTTTTCAGCCACAGTGGGATTCACATTAACAAGCAGGATTTGGCTGATTTCCTAAGAATCGTCCAGAAAAGTATTTTCGGAATCAACAGGAATATAGCACGTTTCGTCGATGCGATTTGCTATGGAAATATGCGATGGGCCCTACAAATGTTTGGCACCTTTTTATGTTCTGGCGCAGTAGATGTTGACAAGATGCTACGCATATATCGCAGAGATGGAAATTACTATGTAGCCTTCCATGAATGGGTCAAATCTATAATGCTTGAGGACAGGATGTATTATAAGGAATCTGAGAGCCCGATTATGAATCTGTTTGATTGCGGCACCGAAAAGAATTCTAGTCATTTCACATGTCTTAGGATCCTTTTACTTTTGATGGCTTACAGGTCTCAAAGCACAAAACAAGGCCAAGGCTATATGGAGATAGCTAAAGCAGAATCTCTATTTGAGGATATCTTCAACAACAGAGAGGACTTTATTCGATCCGCGAATAGATTATTAGCAAAACAGCTCATTGAAGTCAATACAAGATCTACAGAAGACATCATTGGGGCTAGCCATGTCAGAATAACATCTGCAGGCTGGTACTATTACAGATTCTTGGTAAACTCCTTCTGCTATCTTGACCTGGTGTTGCAGGATACCCCGTTAAACGACATCGCAGTGCGAAACAGTCTGTGTGACTCCGTTTACAATGTAAACAATCTTTATGGCCGTGAAGACCATAAGATAGAACGCTTGCAGGAACGTTTTCTGCGTGTTGAGAATTTTCTCGACTACCTTAAAGGCGAAGAAGAGGAAGAGTTCGGAAGATTTAATCTAGCGCAGATTGACAGTGTACTTAATGAAAGATTTATTCCTCAGATCGTACAAATATATTCGACAGAAAAAACCAGCATTTTAGAAAGAGTAGCAAAAAATCAGGAAAGGTATGAGGAAAAGTTCTCCCTCGATTTAACTCCAGAGGAACATGCATTGTTAGATGATGAAAGTAATGGCACGGATGCCCCGGATGTTATGAACAGACATTCTGTACCAAAGAAAACTCAAAATCTTCGCAAAGGTAAATATTAATAACTCTATAATGGTGAACTTTAGAAAGATTTGGGGTCGCATTTTAAATATTAACTATTGATACCTATAAATTTGGTGATAATAAGTGGACTTATGGAGCTCTGTGGTCACATCTTTTTTTGCAACTTATTTATTTGACCTTATTTCACCTATGATGATTGAATACTTCTTAAGATTTTCTGATTGATTTTCGAAGAATACCTAAGTATCTTAGGTATTAGTTATAATAATTACAACACCGGATTTTATATGCTCTTCATCTGCGAATTAAAAGTGTCCACCTGCATCTTTTTGACTTGTAATGGGCAAACAGGAACGCCGGCAACAAGAGTTAATTTGGGTGCGATGAATTGCACCAATCAGGCTACTAAAGTATTTGCCAAAGCTGACCAATTATTTGTCAATACAAATTCCATAATCCCTATGGGATCCCTTGCGGGAGGCATCCCCTAACGGACCGATTACTTTCTAAGATTTCCTGATTGATTTTCGAAGAATACATAATTATCTTAGGCATAATATATAACATAGAAATTAAACTTGCTGACTTTTTGATAAATTGGTTTAAGAACTTTGCCTAAGTATCTTAGGTATTATTAATACATACGTCATTCAACGATAATGATAGTGTTAATATTCGGTAAGTAACAATAACCTACAACAGAATTTCGTATAGTTACCAACTTATATGAAACTTCATAACTCACATTTCTCAAAACCAACGAAGTATTTTAAACATTATTTATTTGTTTTTATAAAGATTACCTAAGTATCTTAGGTATTATAAAGAACACGTCAATTAAATGTGCCGACTTTATGATGGGTTGGTATAAGAACTATGCCTAAGTATCTTAGGCATTATATAGAACATATAAATTAATAGTGCTGACTATTTTGGTTGATTGATGTCCACACAATACCTAAGTATCTTAGGTATCAAGACCTCCAGATTTAGTACGGTTTATCCAAAATTAGATATTAAGCTGTAAGATAATAGTAATGCCTAAGTATCTTAGGTATCAAGACCCTCATATTTAGAGCCTATCCGAATAACCTGGAGCAACGGAACGTAATTATGGCACAGACAAAATGAAGAAGACCGAAATAATTCTCAGGTTTCTTCTCCCACCGTACCAATATACGCCGGAAACGATTCATC